>Ga0181612_132494_pt1 | contig 17485 bp, 6 predicted proteins | sample HoacroProtozoa21_FD_119630 | JGI IMG/M metagenome (GOLD analysis project Ga0181612, IMG submission 119630) | Hoatzin crop microbial communities from Cojedes, Venezuel. Combined Assembly of Gp0051906, Gp0051904, Gp0051908 | reverse complement strand
CCTGCTCATGGCAGGGAGTTGGAACCAGATGATCTTCAAGGTCCCTTCCAACCCTTACCATTCTATGATTCTATGACTAAAAAAGTAAACCCTAAAAGGGGCCATAAAATTACTTTCAGATGAAACTAAACTGCAAGATGTATCTAAAGTTCTCCAGCTGCAAATGGTCTGTGGGATCAGACTAGAGACAATTCCAAGATAAAAAGCACTGCAGTATGCATCATGTGAGTAACAGGCCAGTCAGGGCTTTCTGTATCCCTGTTCAGATCAGCTTCTGTTGGTCCACTTTACTTAAGTAAACATAGTCACTAATTCCATCGTAACTGATATTATTCATAAACCTTCCAAAAATTACCTGCAGACCCTTTGGTTTCCAAAATTATATGCATGTTTTTTTCAGACACGTTGGGAGGCTTATTATGTTCAATTGTTATGTTGGCGGTCTTAACTCTTCCATTTCTTACAGAAGAAAATTACCTTTGAAATTATATTGATATCCTATGGATCTAACCTATATTTCTTTTTGCAAGATCCATTAAAATACTTTTCATTAATATACAATTTGTCAGCACACATTGTAGCTTAATCCATCCTCTTCATCCTTTGCCTCTACCACTAGGAGTACAATTTCACAGGCTGGCTGACGGGAAGATGGAGCCAAATGACCTCAGCAACTCAGCATGGTTCTAGTACTAGGTAAGATTTTGAAGCTGTAACAAATAATTCTTTCACTTTCAGGTTTTGTAAAGCTAAGTACATAAAAGCATATCTTTTCTGGAGGCTGTTGATTATTTCAGATATTTCAAAGTCCTTTACTTCTATATTTTATCATTCACAATAGAAAACTATCCCACTTGTTTGACACATTATGTCAATACCACCTAAAGGTGAGTTATGGCTCATATTTGGGAATGAGAGTACAAATATGGAAAAGTCACCTCACCGCTGATCAGGAAGAAACCAAAACTGTTGTTTCTTTACTAGGCTTTTGAGGTCTGAAGTAACAGCAGTTTAAAGTCAGGCTTACTTGTAAGGAAGCTTTATTTTAGTTTTCCTTTTTATTTCTCTTTGTAAAAACTACTTCCCACCTTTACATTATTATCAAAGCTGTCCACACTTAAGGAAAGCCATTGCTTGTCTGTTTCAAATTCAGACATCCATCTGGACTGAACAGTGCACTGTAAAAAGAATCTGGCTTTGCTCCCTTACTTTTTTGCTTTGTTTTTTAAATAAAAAGCTTCATAGAACTGAAGTTTCAAAGCTGGGTGATATACTTTTTAAGTAAAACTTTATGCTTTGCTTTTGAAGCAAAAGCTATGCAGACTCTTAAGTGCAGAGGATCACATCACTAAAAAGTCTCATTGTACTGTCACCATCTGCAGCCGTGCAAGAAATAGGTAATGCATCCAGATTAGCAACAAGAGACAAAGAAGAAAGAGAGACCAACAATGAAGAGAAAAGAATTGATGATAAAATAAGAGCTTTTCATTGTCAGGAAAGTGGGAATCTTTATTAGCTGTACTCATTTTCAAATATGGTATGTGTAAGTGCAGAAAGCTTCTGACTATTGCTAATCAGCAAAGACAGGAAACAAAATGTAATTTGCATCTGTAAACACAGGAATGTAGAAATTGCCATGCGAAGTCAGTCTTGAGGTCTGTTTAGGTTCAACTGTCTGTGAGGGCCTCTTACATACTTCATGGAAGGAGGATGCTTACTGTGTACTGATCGGTAGCTGTACTGACTGTGCGCCTCTGAGACCAGTATGGATAAAGAAAAATCTATAATTAATATCTTTGTGTAGGTTGCTGTAATACAGGGAGTCAAACCCTTTATTATGTGGCCTCACTTCCTAGCAGGAGCATTGGACAGATACTTTTCCAGCATCTGTGAGTGCAGCAGCTAACATGAGTTAGGCCTGGTTAGGATAGCTATTAGCATAACCCCGTGAACTTTAGCCAGTTTTTAGTTTCAATAAATGTTGAAAAATTTAGGAAATATTTTGAGTAAGTAGAAGCAGATAAAATATGATCAATCACCTGTGTGCTGAAGTAAGTAGATAGCCAAACTATGCCAAAAATCTGCTAACCATCAAGAAGGGCAAAAGCACTAAAGAAATGTCCAGACTGTGGACACCACCAGCAGTGACAGCAAATGAAAAAACATCCGCATGATTTGAACAGATAAATCACCAAGTTATTCTCTACTCAATCCTACAACTAAGAACACTTGGTCGGAGAAAGCTGAGGTTAGACAAGGGCTTCTCCAAAGACTCCAGGGAGGGAAACCGCATGACCTTGCTCCAGCATCTGGGACCACCAGGGAACAAGGAAGAGCCCAGAGGACCCCACAGCCAGGATCCAGGACTGTGCTGGCCTGACTGTAAACAGAACACCCGACTGTTCTACAGGACTGTAGCATCTTTCCAGTGGAACAGGGAAGTCGTATAAAAAACCACTACTCAAACGTAGCCAACTTTTTTGCCTCACTGCTCCACCCGCCTCATAGCACAGGGAAGTTGTGCGATGTGTAAAACTGCATGTATCTGTAAATAAAGTGCTGTGGTACCCAAATTCATTTAGCCTCCACATTTTCATTGGGTCTTTAACCATGACACCAAGATGGCTGATCAAGATATTTTCCTCCTAAGCCTCCAAAACTCTTCTTTATTTTGCAGAATTCTAGTAATAATGTATTAACAGGTGCATATTGCCCTGACTTTCAAAGGCATGCATGCTCCTATATTGTACAAATCTAAAGTCCTTGTTATCACATATATACATACACATTGATAAGAATCAGTGTTATCTTTTCTGATTTCGTTAATACTTCATTGGGGGGCACTTGCATTTATGTAAATTCATTGCTGAATGAACACATTCCTTCAATTGCAGTATGTCCCTCAAAGTAGTGCCAATTATTACTGCATATGCAAATACTCCTGTGAATGTTAATGTCATTGAGGATAATTAGGGGGTTTTGTAATTGAAAACAACAGTCATAAAACATTTAAGAGGTGAATTAAGTCAATAATTTTTTCAAAAACAATCTGGTGTTATCATAATTCTCTGCTGCTTACAGAATAGAGAGAATCAAAAATCCAAGTGAAGGACTGCATTAAAAAAGGGAAAGAAAAACTACCCAGTCTTGTCTAAAAATTGGCAATATTTATTATTTTATGTTACATAGGTGATAAAAATTTTTCCAATTTGTATAATCTTTTGAAAAATCCAGTTGCATCAACTTCGACCAACCCTTCACATTAATAAAAAACCTAATACAATACTCATTAAAACCAAATTCTGTCTATTTCAGATAAACAGGTATACATCCCTATATACATCTAACTATGTAGAATGAACTTGATTTCCATCAGGTGAAATCAATGCTGTCTTGAAAAAACCAATTAATTTTTAAGTAAGATGATGTAGTCTATGACTGTTACTGGACCCAAAAATGCATCCCAGTTTCATTTCAGGTCTGGATGTACATATGGTCATCTCCCGACTTCTTTGTAAGGTAGGATCTAACCTTCATCACCTTCCTCCAGCCCTAGGAGACCTTGCCAAGGTAATCTTGGTGCAGCAGTAAATGGTTCCGAAAGTTTCTGGTAGTACACCTGTACCATTTTAGAGTATACTCAGCTCCAATTTTAACATCTTCTATAACAAAATGTTTCCATAGTTATGGGGGTTTGTTTTTCTTCTTTCCTGAAGGATTGTTTTCAGCAGAGTGGGTTGAGATTTCTTTGTTGATCAATCAGAATGGATAAGAACCAGGACCCATGCTGCTGGAGGGCAACACAACAGTGATTCAGAACACCTCACTGACCTCAGCCTACAAAAAGTCGTTTGGCAGCACAGGTTGATAGAGAGTATTCTGAACATGAGGAGCTAACCCGCAGCACTGCAACACTTCGTAAAAATACATGCTTCGGGGTTCTGTATGTCCCAAATCAAAAGTTTAGTTTCTTATTGAAATAAATATTTTGTGTTATATTAAAGTACATTTCAGTATCTTTAGTATAATAATAACAAATATTAAAAAAACCAAACTAGGTTCCCTTTTCCTGCATAATTTTCTGGCTCCTCAGCTGAACTAAAAATCAGTTATTCACACAGTCCTACTTGCAAGTTCATTAAAAAAATTGGATTCCATAAAATCCATTCTATTTTCTATAATCCCCCTCTGATTGTCATTATTCTAGGCAGTCTAGTTTAAGTCTTCATTTATCAGGCTTTGAACAGCTATTCCATTATTTTGACTGGGGCCAAAGTTAGGCTGATGGGACTAGGGTTAATGGAAGTAGCAAGGTACATTGAGTAGTGCTGTATTTGTTTTTTTAATCAAGTTTATTTTTTACTTCATTTGGTGCTAAAATAAATAAAAATAGATTCATATAGCATTTTTCAGTGAAACCAAGGATAAAATTGTAGACAATTCAGATGTATCTGGAATAAAAAGAACAACATTTTTATGCAAGATTTTGTAGCCTACCATTGGGAATTTGGTAAAACTGTTCGCAAGTCTGAGGACTTTATCAAACTGAGTTGGAAGCTTCGAGTTATGCTTAATGATTCTATTCATCCAACCCACCTTTTAGTGTTTAAAAGTTGGACTTGAAGGACTGATACATATATTCCTGGCTTCCTTTCTAGCTACTCAGCCCAACCAAAAGCTATTTTATCCTGAGATATGTCATTTCATGCCCAGTATGAATTTTCACATGGCATGCCTCTTCTTCCTTACTGATTGTACAGAGAGCCTTGAGTCACTGACTCAGACATACATGTCTAATTTTTAGATGAGATGAAACCTAACCTAGGAGGTTACTTTTTCTTTTTTTTTCCTAAACTACTGTATAACTTTAATTATTCAGGTCTAGATAAAAAGAAGTACATCCATACCAGTATGCCTACAGTAGCCATGCATGATGATGGTGTCCAAAATTTTATCAGTTTACGTATAATATCATTTGTGCAATAATGTTTTTGAAAATACAGTATGTATGTGTGTGTAGCATATGTGCATTAAAGGTAGTTTATAAGTAATACTACTCTTTCAAAGAGAACTTGCAAACATCCTACTTATACATATTTATTTAAGGAAAACTCTGGTCTTTTTGAAGGAAAAGTGAAAAACATAGTTGATAGAGCAGATTGATTTGCTGTATTGGAAATCAGGGTTCAAAACTGATTTGCCTGTATATGACTGCTTTTTTCTTAATAACTTATGCTTAAAAATAATTTAAAAAGGAGAAGACTTAAAACAGCGGCTTTTACTTCAAGAGCAATACTGTGGTACATATTACACCACCAAAGCGTGGGAGCAAGCGGGAGTAACAATGTTCCTTACACCACTCAGTTCATTTAACCTTGTATATGGGTGGAGAAGGGTGTGTAATCAGTGTCACTGGAGGCCCATTTTCACATTAATGACAAGTAGTAACAGGAATTTTGTAGCTTTGTACATGCAATCTCACAACAACGAACTGTGCAGGCAAAGCCGAATGCTGCCAGTAAACAGACCCATTTGTGAGGCACGTAAAAACTGGTCAGTATGCACTTATTTCCATAAGAATAATTCTTTTACATTTGATTCAAATGTTGCTTTCAGTTCTTCTATCTTTTTCCTTCCTTGCTTCTCTGTCTCCTCCTGGCATTTTTTTTTTCCTAAAATTGTTCTGTTTCTACATTCCACCTTCCTTTCATCTGACCTCTGCTTCTTTGCATCTCAAATAAACAAAACAGAAGAAGATCAAAGAAATCAACAACATTTTTAGTGAAGCTGGAAAAATTAATTTATAAGAGAGAGATTCAGTTTAAATAGCATGCAACTAGCAGGATGAGGAGATGAGTTAACTCTGTATAAATTTCTAAACAGGAAAGAGTAAGGAATTCCGGAGTAAGATCCAGCAAGTAAATGCATATGTGAAGCATGACTACAACCAGCACAGAGCTTAGGAAGACAATCTTGCTGGAGAACAGAATAAAGGGGATCTGGAAATTCAAAGCGTACTGAGTGGGAAGCATGTTGGATTCAGACTGGTGAGTTAGAAGCAAGCACATGCAGGTGTTTCAGGCATCCACAGGTGTTCTCGTATCATGTAGAACAGAGTAATATCTCTTAATTTAAAAATTTGGCTAGAACAAAAGTAAATTGCACAACTCTATGGCAATTTTTTGTAAATTTACTATAAATTATGACACAAAATAGTTCACCAAGTATCTTTTATTTTATACACCTTTGACTACCATTTTTTCTTAGCTATTTTTCATAGCTACTGAATACAGTTATTCACCTTTTCAGTTATATGTCTTCTAATCTTTTTATCACGTTTTTCATTCCAGTCTAACTGTTCCTCCCCTTGAACTCACAGACTATTCCAGTTCTTAACTGCACTTACTTCATGCTTCCTCTCAGGCCACACTGTGTGAGCCACTATTCCATCTTTCTGTCAATTTACTATCTGCCAACAGCAGGAATCTCTCTGCCATCCCTTCCTCCTAAGACTCACTTTTTCTCACTCAGAGTTAAAAGAATGGAGAAGGTAGCTCTGAACAAAATTCTGGAAAACTTTGGCACTGCTGTCTTTTTTGGATGTAGTGCAAAAAGGATGGCATGTATAAGGGAAAAAAATGGGCCATGATAATGGGAAATGCTTCATGACAGTGAAACAGCTGGGTTTGAAAAGGTAAGAAAAGAGACCATAGACAACTTTGAATCAAATTATTTCACAGGTTTCTTACTTGAAAAGAAGTGTGTCAAATCATTTTCAAACTATATAGCTTGAGTATCATTGAAAAGACAGTAGGAGTCAGCCTACATTCATAAACATGACAATGATTTTAGGTGCTTCAGTTCTGAACTGCTCAACAATGTACCCTAAAGGGAACTGCATTCAAGTAAACATTTAATATCCAGCCATGGAGCTACAATTCCTTTATATTCTTCAGCTGGGTTTTCAAAAACAGAAATACCAAAACTTCCTGGAGTTCTGTCTAAAGTTTATGTAAAAATATAAGATCTAATGTCCTATATGTATATATGAGCTTTAGTTGTCAAAGTGTATTTCATCTCTATTATTATGTGTCAATATAACTTCTCTGAAAAAAAGCCAATAAATAAATAAAGCATGTAATCAATTTTTCTTAAACTTTGTTAGGTTGTTTAGTGTATTTAACTATAAAGCTGATGAGTTATAATGAAACTGTAGGGTTGGTTTCAGTTCAATATTAATTGCCTGGCATGTTTCTCGTAAGTTAAATTAGATTTCAGTATTGGCTGATAATGAAAAAATGGATCGCAATAATAACAACAAGAAAGGCATTATGATAACATTAATTATGATAATCTTCATGTCTGCCAGTATTAAAATCTAATGATAACATTAATTATTATAATCTTCATGTCTGCCAGTATTAAAATCATGCAGTGGTATCAAAGTGCTACCATATTAAGGTCAGCTTTATTCTCTTCCAGTAGTCTTTGTAACATTAAATTTAAAGCAGTGGAAAGTAACAGTGAAAGAGCATGTCTCATGCACATAGAATGTTTTTCAACTAACAGGTAGGTGGAGATGAAAAAGTGACTAATACATATTTCCTGAGCATTTTAATACTTAATGAATTACTCTGCAAAAGAAAATGTAAGAGAGAAACTCTTCCAAGCTGCAGTTCTCCTGTCCATAGCCTCTGAGTTACTCAGACTAATTTAAGTCTCATTGTGCAGCATATTTGTTTAGGAAATAAGAGTACTAAGGTGCTCTTTAAACTAATTGCTTTTACAGAACACAGAAATTTTATCTGAGTAACATAATGAAGCTTTATGAGGTAAATCAAACTGAGACTGCAACAGAGGAAAAAAAATCTAGTCACAAGAAATGCCATAGGGAACTGGCTGAAGTGCTAGACATGATCTAAACTACTACAAATGGAACTGTTGCAGCACTATCTGAATGTCTAGAACAAGATAAACAGAGGAGAGCATATAACTTGACTCTCACTATGGCTTTTGAGCCAAACTACCTTCTATCTGTTGTTGATCCTATTTCTTTTCTTAAATGGCTCTCTAACACGTGAATTTTGCTTCAAGCTACTCTACAGAGAGCACAAAAACAAGGAGTCGTCAAACGTGGAAATAAAATTTCTTCTTTTTTTGGATGCTGGGTGCCTTCGTGGAATCAGTACCAGAATTCTTTCTAATTCTGGGTCCTTCATTTTGTGGGCAAAGGAATCCATCCATTACTCAAGTTTAGTAGACCCATAGGTGACAGAGATATAACACTGGTATGTGTCTTTTTCCCTTTGATATTAATGGAGCTGATGGGTACCAGCAGAAAGCATACTATGTCCTTCCTCGGGCTCCTCAGGTACAACTGCAAAGTGGAGCTCCACCGGTAAGGCACAAGTGAGCCCCTGTTGAGGATATTTAGCATATTTAGAGTAAAAGTTTTTTTAAAAAACAGGTTTCTTGCCACAATACCATCCAGTAACCATTAGATACCCACAGTGCAATACTGGATTCAACTTTAACATATAAATGTAGTATAATTACAATTTATGCAATATTATAAAACACAAATACATCATATATGAGCAAGGTATACTCATTTTCATGTTTCACATAGGTTAACTGTATGACAAAAGCAAATTGGTTGTAAAATAATACTACAATTTAGCAAGCTATGAAGATCTCTCCTTTAAATATCAGCTTAAAGAAAAAGAAGATACTGCTTTCTTATTTCAGTAAAAAAGGACACAGTACTGCTCTAAGATCTTTTGTTCTGAAACGGTTCTGGTCCTTTATTGCTTTTAGTTAAACTCACTGTTAAGTGCAATTTAAATGTATGATGTTCCATTGTACTTGTATTTACAGTACACAAATACAAATAAAATTACCACAAATTGGTGAACAATCAATTAGATTAATTTCAGGGACATTTCACCACTAAATGCTGTTTTCCTGCCAACATCGACATGAAGTATTTAATTCTAAATGACACCACCTGCTCCTACCTATAAGTGAAATGAAAAAGCTGCCACCAAGCATGTTGGGAACTAACTTGCATCCTTCCCTTTAACCAAGCATTCCGCCATAACATTGGAAGCCTGCAATCTCATGGGATGAAAAATATCATTGTAGTATATGTCTGCAATTCAATTTCGAACCCTCATTGTTACGTGACTTAACACATTTTATCTTTACTATTTTTCTTTAGCTGCCAGGTGAGTCACCAACTACTTGAAGCAACAACATACTAGATAAATGCCAGCACTCCATTCTGAGAAGGACAGTACAGTTAAACAAACAGTTATAAATGAAGGCTCCCCTGATTTTAGTTGGTTTTAATTTCAAGGCCTATACTCAAACTTTCCTTCTCAGAAATATGAGACTGCAAGGACACTAATGCAAGAGAAAAGACATTTTAAGAGTTAAAAAAACATACTGTTCAAAAAACACACAGGAACTTGCTCATACAAATGACTTCTTCTTTGCATAGCAAATGTAGCATTGGGCAACAATGTGTAAAGCTAGTTTCAGGAGACACTTTCTCTACCCCTGTGGTTGGATGTTCCCTTTTCCCCTAACAAACTGCTAATAAAACAGTAAAATCCACTCCACTGCTGTACATATTGTTTTATGTCCTTAATGTCACATTTGATAGCCAGACTAAGTTTTATCATCACATATAGAACTGCCTTAGCAAAAGAAAAAGTCATCATACAACATGATAGAAAATAGCAAGATAACAACCCTTTCACCTTATGATTACTGGCAAGAAAAGTCATAGTGATGTTTTGCAACAAGCCTTCAAAGCCTGTTTATATCTGGCACTCCTTGATGAAGTGGCTACAAATACTTTACCAACTACAGCAGTCATTCGCACTGCTAAAGTTCCTCATCCAAACAACTGCAACAAATTTAGCAGGTATGCTGCATGTTTAAACATCACACGTCCCAGGTTTTATGCCCACTATTTGTTCATGTACACAGTATGTGTTTCTGATAAACTCCTAGCCCTTTGTGTCATATACATCATGCTGTTCTGCACTGAAGTGAATGGGAAGAAGGGCAAAAAGTATCACCCGCTGAGGAATCAGAAGAGCAGGAATACCACCTTCTGCTTTTCCTGAAACAAATCACAGTCTCCTCTGTGAAGGCTGGGTTCGCTCCCTACATGTGCTGCATTTTCAAATTCGTGCCATTAAAGGTGTTATCTGCTGTCTCAGTACAGTCTCCTGTTAAAATATTTGTAAAATCAACAGTTGTTTTCCCCAAGACAATTAGTACCAGACAGAGTCAAAGAGTCTTAAACCTGACCATTTATATGCTGCACAGTATTATCCTATGTGAATATTTCCATAGACATACTGCTTTGTTGGGTATATAGCAATGACCCTGTCTTTTGCTGCTGTGTAACCAAAAACTAACAAAAGACCAAATTTTCGTTGCCTCAGCACTTCTTCAGAAAAACTTATTCACGAATAAAGTAATAGCAAAAGCAGGACAAAAAATTTCACTTAGCAAGTTGACTCCGAAATCATAGGGTTTTTTTTTTTAATGTATAAGCAGGCTTTCATAAATATGACTTAAATGCATAGGGTTCTCCCAGCAGAAATCACAGTACTAGCTCACTCACTAAAAGTTCTTCCTAAAGGTACAGAAGACATCTATGTTCCTAGACTGTGATTCCCAATGGTCAATGTGCTGAGCACAAAAAATCTAAATCACAGGCAGGAAAAGGCAAAGAAGGTATGGTGGGAGTTCTGCCTCCTGCATGAAACAGAGCAGCCTTTCCATGTCACACATCTGAGACTCCATGCCTGAATTCCTGTGTTTTAAAGCTCAGTTTTAATCCACTTCTCCTATTTCCATGCAAGCTTTTATTTTTCTGGCTGTGCAGAGGCCCAGCTTCAGCAGGAGGGACAGACAGTGAGCGCCTTTGCCCAGAGTAGCTCATAGCTCAGCAGTTAAGACACTCACAAGACGTAGAACCAAAGTATTCAAATCTAGTCAGGCTGAAGAGAGCCTTGAAACCATTGATAGGTGTCTATCCTAAGTAAGACATGCTCTGACCTTTTGAAAAATCAGGAAAATCAGAAATTCTTGAAGCCCTAGACAAAAGGAAGCATAGCTTTATGTCTCCAAGGAAGTTTTTGAACAAAGAAACAGGCACCTGTAGAGTCTTAAGCATCCAAGCTGTTTAAAGGAGTCTCTTAAATCTTTCTCCTCCACTCTTACAGCATCTAAACACATTGAATATCTGGCAGTGGCCAGAAAATACCCTCAGGAAAAGCCTAATGTTCACCATTGTGCCATAAAAACTGTAAATTATTTTATCATTCAGTTTGTCAAGAGGACAGATGCTGCTATAAACAAATACGCACTGAAGCACCACCAAACTTGTAGAACATTTGGGATTAGGAATAATTCAGGAATTTGTACCATTAAAGACATTTTATCATTAAGCAGAAGTTGCACAGTCTCTTGAGACCGTGCGTATGCACTGCCTGTATCTCTCCCTTAACAATCACTGACAAAGTACTAGAGTGCTGGTGCATTACATAGAGTTCATCTACAGTTGCAAGAGGCAAAAAAAAGCTCAGGGAAGTCAAATACTGAAATCACAGAAACATGGTATTAGGTTTGAAGAGGTGGGGGACTTGAAAACTGATAGCTCATAATTCAGGGTCAGGCACTTCTTATTTTTAACCTACGGGCTGAAATTCTACTTCATGTCATGGAAAAGATGAATAGTTCCTTCAGGGGGTACCTAAAAGTTGTTTACTGTTCTTATCACTTTTCCACAGTTAATACTCACAGCACATAATATATTACCTAGCAGTCTAGAATTATTGCTTTGCAGCAATTTTATAGTGCTGACTTCAAAAGAAAACATGATACATGCCACATAGAGGATGAATGATGACAATGACAAGTATAAGATATAATAGTGGTATTTTGAACTACAAAAAGTTGTAATCTATTCTCTTTTGTCCTGCACTTGTCAATAATATATGAAGGCCTCTTTAGTAACAGCTGGTTCTCACTATAGAAGGTATTTTAATGGACCCCCCCCCCCCATACTTTAAAGCACTTCATTGTTTTAAATATACTTATGCCGAAGACATGCAAAAAATGGGCATATAGACCCATTAATTGACCTTTTAAGGTCCAATCGAAAATCTATATCAGACCAGGACAATGAGTGCAGTTTTTTCAATTCCTATTTTGGAGCTTTCTTTCATCTGCCTTTACTGTTTGATACTTGTCTCATTTTCCCACTTCTTACTTTTCAGCTTAGAATTTGTCTTTCTCTGAAAGCAATTACAAAAAGATGCAATTATGTGAAATGATTGCAACCAGCTTCACAACTTAGAAATTCAAATGCTGAAGTTGTTCTCCCAGTGAATTTCACCTACTGAGGTACCTCCAACACTAAAGACTAAAACTCTGTTTAAAAGAGCCGAAGTCTTTCACCTCTCCAAACTCTTTTTTTGAAAGAGCAGTCAAAAGGCAGCCAAAATTCAATGTCTTACCTAATTTGAATCTTCATCAACATTCTATGCCATGCATTGTGCCAAATAACACTGCATGGAAAGAATTTCATGTTGATAGTAAGAAAAGAAAAGCAATTAATCATCCCCTGTATGAAATGTTTTGCAGTCACTGTCATGTGCAATTTCATCAGCTGTACTGAAGCCAAAGTACATTCTGAATTTCACACTCCAGGGCAGGAAATGAAGAACCTATACGGCTGTCTGGATTATGATGAGCTGTATTCTGATCCTTTGTGTTCCAGTAAAGGTTTTAAAACTATTACACTAATATAAACCAACCATTCCTGATTATCAGTTTCATAGTTTGCAGCAATTTCAAACGTGTGTTGATAAAGCACTGGAGAATCTGGGAGGGGATTTTCTGATGGCAGGTGTAGTCAGATTGCCATGTTTCTGATATCTCTGGTTTATAGGCTTGTTTTCCATTAGGAACAACATCTAGTAACTTGAGTAAGTAGGGTAGGATATTTTCAGACTTGACAGAAAAATCCATACAAAGTCAGATAAACTACAGGCTGTGTTAACCAATATCACTGATCACCACTATTTACATGTCTTCTGCCTTATGTGTGTTATAAAAGAATAAACCTAAATAACATTTGAACAAGTAAAAATAACACTGATAAGTATAGCTAAAGTACGTGTACAGGTGTCCTGTTAAGACTAATTTTTTCTAAGCAGAACAGATCATTGTATTATCTTTTTTTTTCTCTCCTCTGAAAGACTTATACAGACCTATGAACAGAAATGGGCAGCTTTTTAAAATATCTATCAATTCATGAGCCTAAATGAAATATCAGTATCTAAGGTAACTGCATTGTTATGTGTATATTAAGTTCACTAACTAATTCACAGTTAGCAAACTCTTATAGAAAGCTGTACTTGAAAATTGGGAGTTTAGAATTTACAGAAAAATTTCCGATTTTTTAGGAACAAAAGGCTTAATTTAGGGATATGATATTCAGGCAAATAAGGAGTCAAACCTTACCTCCATTCCAGTAATTTACACAAACTTAATGTATGACACTGCCTGTCCTAAATGCGTATTGAAAACATACAAGAGAAGAAGGCAAAATACCCCTGAAACAGAAGTCATGGAGCTGAGAGTGAGAGGACACACTGGTTTGACAGCACCAAAAGGAGATTTTGACTAGAGCCGCAATAAGATAGGCAGGTGGAAAAGACACCACAATTGGGACAGGTCTCTCAGGACTGTAATTACATCAAGAACCTCAAAGTAATTTGGGACTGGGGAATATGAAATGTGTTAGAACTTGTCGTTTCATAAAGCCACTTCTTATTTTCCTATTATTTCTAATTTCTGTCATTTTCTATTTTCTGTTGTGCCTTCTAGTTCTGGACTACAAATTTCTACCTGCCTGTTTCATGCAGGCGTTTATACCTGCATATGAAAAAAGAAAATATTTCTCCAGAGATGCACAATCCATATGCATGTATTTCACAGAGGCAACTTTACACAAATGCCTGATCATGAACTAAAACCCTTTTTGAACTATGCTGGGAATATATGCATATCAAAACTGTATTCACAGATGAGAGGTTTTTCCCCAAAATATTGTTGATCCTTGTTAACTAGCTTGCTGTCACTTTCCTGGTAGCCACAGTACAATCACTGGTTCTTACAAAACACTAAAGACACTTCGTGAATGTGGGCATTGTGGACTCTTGGAAGTCAGCGGCAGAGCAGATCAGGGGACTGGACTTGGAGAAGACCATGACTTCTTTCTAGCCCTTTTGCCATGCTTTTTGTTAACTGAAGACAGGGTAGGAGGGCTGAGGATGATGTACATGCACGTGTGATCCAAACATCCTGTTGGGATGTGACTGGGCATGCACCCAACCCTATGATCTGGAAATAGCTGGCATCCCACGTTCATTAAGTGGCTGCCAGCATTCAGCCCTTCTGTTGTCTAAACCTGTCCAGATTATATCTGTCTCACATGGTGCTTAAAATGCCAGTGGCATCAGGAGTGAGGCTATGCTGGTGTTAATCCTAGTAAGCTGTTTCAGAACTATGGATGATATGAAACTGATAATGACTAAAAAAAAAAATAAATTCAGAGGAACTTAATATAGGTAGGTGAAGGAGAAGCATGATGAGAGATAAAATTCAGTTTTGACACAGGCACAATATTGCCCATCGGAAGGAACGATGTAAAGTACTCATACACAGTGCCTAGTTCTAGCAACTGTAATTACTCACAGAAAATACAAATGCAATGTAATAAAAAGTAAAAAAACGGCCTGCTGAACTCCTACTACTGACAAGAACATAGAAACAAACAAGCCTGTATGTCCTCAGAGAATAGTTTAAGTCACTGTACTAAGAAACAGACTACATTTTTAATGCACTAGGCGAATGTATTTGATTTCAAAATTGCTATACAGCCACAAGGACAAAAAGACACAATTTTACAGGTCTATACACCACAACAAAATGTCTCCTTAGCTCAAGTAGTAGCTAATCAATGTTGAAATGTTACTGGTGTAGTGTATAAAAATAATTGCATTATGAAAGGGTGAATCCTGCCTTGTTTATAATGGTGTCATCTCCTGTCTGGTCTCCTTATCAAGTAGCCACCATTTCCATTTAAGTACAATGATGTTATGAAAGACAGCGAAAGGGCCTATTGATTTCCAAATAGTAGCACAGCAATAATCCACTGTGAGGTCTATGGTTTTATTTGCTAATTCAAGTTAAAATGAAGATACATACATAATGGCATACCTGCTGAGAATGAAAAATTGCTCATAGGATTAGAAAAATCAACTTTCAATTGTAAAGAAAAAAAAAAACAACACAAGAAGACAGGAAATCAGTAACATATAATTTTCATAATGCTTTCAAAATCTATTTCCTTTGTCTCACAGCTACTTCAGACTGCAACATTTTAAAAAAAAGTCTGCATGTCCTAAGTAAAACATTCTGAATACACATTACATGTTTTCGAGATGCCTTTTATCAAATCTTATCTAAGCATCTTTTCTGTCTCTGGGCTAGATCTGCAATAAAGCAATGTTAAAGGACCTTTTTCTCATACAATTTTTTCAACTTGCTATAATTTTTTTTGTTTTCTAATGGAGCAAAAAAATATAGGTAAAGTCCACAGGGCACTTCCCACATCCAACCTACTCACTCCCAAATCCCCAGTGAAATTATACAGCTTCTGTGGATTGTAGAGCGAGACATATTTCTCATCTAACAAATGCAAGCTTGCCAAAAGTGCAGTCATAATATCTGCAGACTTGCAGAGTTTCTGTGTGTTACCATGGACTACCTATAAATTTCATCATTTTTGTGAAGCTTAATCCCACTTCTAGACTTGTGACTCTGTATGCATTTTTTCAAACTTTATTTTCCTTTTAAACTCTTCAGTTGGGACATTTGATTATTTCATACTCTTCCATACAGCTAACTAGTACTCATCCAGGCAAAAATATTTCCTCCATGTGTTTCCCATGAGCTATTAAAGAAGCATAAGATGCCATGTCACTGTAATTACTATTAAAACATAGAGTTTTCTTTTAGTTACCTATCAAGTGGAGTGCACTGTAAAAGAAAACAATGACAACAACAACAACAATAACAACAAAGGTTTCTTAACTTAAGTACAACTTCTTGCTCAGTGTTGCAGGAGCATTTGTGTGTAGTGTTTTCCTACAGCCATATAAATGTAAGCAAAGAATCCTCAGCTGTGCCTGGACAACACAACTACGGCAGAAAAATCTATTCCACTGTGTTCAGCATGGTGTATTATGAGAAGGAATTTGAGATAAGCAAAATTTCCAGTTGTAGAGATTTGGATTGTCTCGGATGTGTGTACAAGTACAGAGCTTCCCTGAAACTTAACTAAATAAACCAGTCCATGGAATCTAATTCTGCAGAGGAAATCTCACAAGGATACGTAGCTTTTCAAAGCTGTATGACTTGACTTCTTGCAGTACAGCCATAAAAGCTGAGAATAGCCTTACAAGCAGGACCCTTCAGAACTTTTGGTACTAGTTAGAATCGAGACTGTGAATCAGAAAATGTAAAAAAATAACATGAATGCATCTGAACTTTTTTGAACTACACAGAAGATTCCTTGCAATTTTATTTTGCATCTGGGGAAATATTCATGTAGTTTCTGTTCTCACCATATTGGTATACACTCACACTTACACAACTAAATCCCAGTTTTGGAATAAATTCTGACAAACAAACCTGAGTTTGTAGATCTATTGTACATTAGTAGTAGTGTTAGTCTAAAAACAGTTAGTCTAAAAACCAAATCTCTTTCTGTCTTGGCGATTTCTATGTCTCTCTTCATGTAAAAAGAATGCTATATTGACAAAAGTATGAAATGTCCTTATGAAATGGAAAGATTACAGCAAGACCAGTCTGAATATGACAGTATTGTTAATATTATGCCAAAAAGTCATGATTCAGATAATGAAAATCAATTATTAGTTCCTATATAACAGTACATTGTATTCGCCTTCTGGTTTTTGAACTGTATTTCCAACTCCTTCACTAATTATGAGTGCTGTAGCTTTCCTCTTGATATATTTTATTGCAGATCTGTGAATTCCCTCTTCTTTGTCTATATTTCTGTGGTAATATATATATAATGAAGTAAAGAAAATAGTACTAAAGTAATACAGATCAGGTTCTACAATGTTGCATATACTATATGTAGCCTCAAAATGAAAATTAGTCTGTGGTCGTAAATTAGACACTATATTCAACTAAACATGCAGACTGATTTTATCACAGAATCACAGAATCACAGAATAGTAGGGGTTGGAAGGGACCTCTGTGGGTCATCTAGTCCAACCCTCCTGCCGAAGCAGGGTCACCTACAGCAGGCTGCACAGGAACTTGTCCAGGCGGCTCTTGAATATCTCCAGAGAAGGAGACT
>Ga0181612_138075_pt1 | contig 17486 bp, 12 predicted proteins | sample HoacroProtozoa21_FD_119630 | JGI IMG/M metagenome (GOLD analysis project Ga0181612, IMG submission 119630) | Hoatzin crop microbial communities from Cojedes, Venezuel. Combined Assembly of Gp0051906, Gp0051904, Gp0051908 | reverse complement strand
CATACAGTGTATATCTGCAATATCTCTACAATACAAAGAAAAAAAAAATCAATTCAATCTTAGAGCAGCTTGCTATATAGTTTAGTGGGTGAACCCTGAGGGAGTGCAGGCCACAACACGCTGTTTCCCCAAGCACAACATCTGTGACAGAATTCTGGCAGCAGCCAGCCTTCTGCAGAGCCAGTACCTCCCAGTGTAAGCACAGCAACTCCCTCACATGTTCCCACGTTGTGCTGCGATCCGCAGTTGTTTAGAGAGTCCGAGAAGTTAAATCCAGCCCCAGCTTCCCCATCTCACTTCCTGGAAAAACAGTCTAACAGAGCAGCCTCTGCCCTACCCTCAACTCTCCACTCCTCACAGCAGCTATTTGCTCCAAATATTTCCTGGATCCTGACACAGATAACTTGTCTTCTGTGAGTCTATAGGACCTCAGAACATTTTTACACTCAGCAGAGAAACAGACAAGTGCTCCTGCAGGTACACGGAAGCCAGCCCAGACACCAGGAACTCAGGCGCAGACATTTAACCCCACACACATACTGTGAAGTTTCCAACTCCTTACAAAATAGTGATGATGCTTCCAATTCCTCTCGCATGCCCGCATCTTTATTAGCCTTTGTCCTGTTCCCTCCTACACATTTTGTATTTTTTCAGTGTGCTTAATGTCTTCTGTAGCTCTCCCTGCATGCACATGCCTGCAGTCCCCTTTCTCACTTCAAATTCTTCCACATGCAGGCAACGAGGAAATGCACTAATAGCATTTGTTATGCGTTAGCCTTTTGGGGCAGCACACCACACTGATGTGTGAATAACCTGATGTTATTCACAATACCTTCATCCGCAGGAGCCTAAAGAGAGGTCCTGGCCTACTCTAAAGTCTGCAGGGTTTCAGCAGGCACAGAATTTCAGCCCACTTTTGTAGCTTCTAACAGTCTCAGAGCAGAGGCAGATGACTAAGGTGCAGTCTGATGTTCTCTTCACTCACCACAAAGAATGACTGAGCCTACATTTCTTCTGCAGCTATGGAATACCAAGGCAGATATACTTCTAGTGGGGGTGTTGAGTGATGTTGTGATGATTCTCCCTCCTCCATTAGCACCTCCTGTTAGTCTTTCCAGACACTTCAACTGCAAAGGGAACCTCACACACATACACATCTCCTCCTGCACAAGGCTCTCAGCCACTGAAAGCAGCAGCTATGAGGAGAGGAAATACGAGATATGCAAAATCCAGGAAAGCAACAAGTACCTTCACAGAATGGAGTTCTCTTCCTGACCAAAGATTCCCCCCCTTGTTAAGGGGAGAATGTGAAAAGCACTTCTATTACTGCTAATTGTGCAGGGCTCCTCCATGCAGCTATCCATGTTCCCAACAAACCCCCAGTGTCTTGAGGGCCCCAGCAGATTGACATAACTATGGTGCAAACATCACTGATGGACTCAGCAATAAACACAGCATGACAGATATGTTCAGCCCACAGACACTTTACAACCCTCTAAACACCACATATAGAAACCACAACCATAAATGACAGAGAACAACTACAGAGATTTCGTGTGAGAATAAACACACACCAAAAGACAGAGAACTCGCTGTTTGGAGAGTTAAATAGAGGATATTAAGAGCTCCCTAGCAACCCTGGGTGAATGGTCCCATTACCTGCCCTGCTGGCGGCTTCTCCATCCGAAAACTCAGATCTCTTTCAACCAGAAGCAGTACTCCATGAATACAGTGAGGATCCATGTCCTACAACAGAACAGAGCACAAATCCATTACCTATCTCCCTAGGATGCTAAGGAGAATGTATCGTACCAGGTTTGCACAAGAGACTGCAATTTATCCTTCAAAGGTATTTAGGAAGCCAGTCATCAGCTATAAGGAAGGCCATTCTACAAAGCACCAAGGCTATGTCCTTAAGGTAGTTTGCTTCAGACCGACTACTCCAGCAGTATTTAAGGAAGCAATGGAAGAGGTCAGGTCTCAGCTGTACTAAAAAACAACCCTTCCACAGGGAAATAAGGGGGGGGGAGGCACGGAGTGGGGGCAGGGAGGAAGGAACCATGTTCAATGTCAAAGTTTTAAAGTTTTTTCTTGATAACTTTCCTGGTCACTTCTCCTAACTGAAAGGAAGTGGTGTTCCCCCCCACCCCAGTGCCAAAAACGTCATCTCATCTTTACTTACTGCCAGCTCATAATCAAGGACTTGCATCCTGTTGCTACTGTTAAATCAAAACAAATTCCAAATGCAAGGGACATGTGGCAGCTGCAGTTCAAACTGCGATCCAGGAGCAGCTCTCCAATTCTAGAGGTACTCTCCAGGGAAGCGAGAAACAGGCACAGTGAAACATACCAGAAAGATCCAGACCACAGAGAGAGGGCCCACTATATACACGATGCCTGGACCAGGCTAGCAAGCAGCACAGCCATCTGCGCTGTCATTCCACACGGTTAAATAGAGCCATCCCATCTAGCTGTCTCCTAGATGGTCTTTGCCTCCGCAAAGATCTTGGGAATTGCCAAGTAGCAAATCCTTTCCGGTACTGCTCAAGTTGCAAGGAGCCTGCCACACAGCAGGCCACAACAAGGGAGCCCTGTTTAAATAAATGGCTCCAGCACTGTTTAAGGTTAAATATCCAACATGAGCAGCAGAGCCAGAGCACAGAGGCAAGTGCACCAGCAGAGACTGAGCCACCGAACCTGACACAGGGACCAGTGCAGCGCTTAAGAAACAATGCCAACACAAGGAGATCAAATTCTGCAAGTGAGAGCAGCAGCAGAGATTCTCAGAGCAGAAAAGACCTTTCTCTCACCTAGTCCTAGAACAGGATCCTTTTGAACTGGCAGGAAAAAAATACCAACTGAAACACCTCTTGAAACAGCAAGAAGGTTTCTCAGTCTTCTAAAATCCCTTTCTCCAAAGAAAATTATTCACACTCCCACAGTTATTTGAACACTGATCAAAAGGCCAAAAAGGATTTACTGCATAATTAGGCTGTATTAGGTAAATACCAAAGCTCCTCTGAGGAGAGGATGGGGAGGTATTACAGCTGCATCAGCAGCTCTGAATTCATCTGCTATAAAGTACTGAAGGATGAAGACTAGCCATAGTTTCAGGATTGATCATGGTACTAAATTCATTCTTTCACAATCCCCTCTCCTACTCCAGTAGTCATGAGATGTTCAATCTGTGTGAGGGATAAAGGTAGTGATGGTCTAACACTAGGTCACAGCAACAACCAAAACACTCACACTCACTTGTTTGTTACTGCTGAAAATAGAGACTGAAAAACCATTCCCAAATAAAGCTGTCAGGAAAGAAGGGGTTTCCAGACCAAGAAGCAGTCCTATTTCCAAAGAAATCAAGTATTTTTCACCTTATTTTTATCTTTAAACGGCTGAAGTCAGTCTCATCCAGCACTATGGAGCAATCCAAATAGAAAGCAAAGAAAGCGCCCAAAACAGGGCTCCTCCCAAAACAGGCACAGGGTGGACAGCGCAGAATAGAGGGGCATCAGCATGAGCTTAGAAAGCACTAGGATAAATACCCACCCCTTTATTAATATTCTTTAACAAGAGAATTGGGTACTTTCTTCCATCTTTCTCAGACTGATGTTTCCAACAGCCTTCTGGTCTCCTGACCCAAATGGAAGCCCATGGCCAGACTTCACATCACTGGCACAATTTGAAGCACAGGCTGCCAGGAATACCTGTGCGATGGGACAGTCCCCACATACCACGTTCAATTTGAAAGTGACCACTTCTCACGAAACAGTAGGAGGTCCCTGGTCAGACCAAGGTCCTCTGCACTTCTGCAGGGAGAGGGCATGTCATATATTCCTTGAATGGCAAAGCTTGCACCAAAGTTTTCTGCTTCGAACTGCTACTGTATCTCTGTCTTCATAAAGAGACTCTTCCTTCTAAATCCAACGCACAGACACAGCAGATTACAGCATTAAGCATTTGTGCCGATCCGCAAAATTCAGAAGAGCCTCACTCAGTAAGGAGTCAGAGGAAAACCCCACAGATACCTGTTCACTGAAGGCCTGTGCATGCATTACACTGTGCAGAGGAACTCCGCTGCCTACTCGCTGACTAAGGGATTGGCCCAGCGCTAGCAAGCAGCAACGCTCCTCTGAACGGGCTCTGCAGCACCGAGCTTACCAGTGACCACCTGTGACCAAACATCACAGTAGCATTTAACTCCACAAAAATCCTTGCTCCAAAGCATCATTGTGCAGCTTCCCACAGGAACAAGCATATTCTATTCCTGCAGCACGTACGCACTGCACATTTCCCTTCACCTCTGTATGGAGCTGCCAGAGTTCTTCCTTGCTCCTTCCTGAGTTAGCTCTGCTGCAGCGCTTTTTTCTGCCTCTGCTCCCAGTGCTGTCTGGGACAGAAGGATTTCCAGCAGTGCCCGGCCACCCATATTCTAAAGAGGAAGGGAGAAGAAAGTCTTGCAGAACACAACTCCCCCCAGCCTGAAGGCAGCGAGGATGAGAAGCTTTCACCAGTTTACTAGGTGGCTCTAGACAGAGCAACTGAGTCTCCCAGCGCTGTAGGGAAAGCTACCTGCAAGCACTAGAAGTTGTCTATTAGCACTTAAAAAAGTCCACTCACGCATTTATTCCAGAAGGACGGAAGAGTGGCGTAAGTACTTTCTCAGACTGACAGATCTTGTCCCAGAAACCTGTGGGATCACAGTCTTCCCTCCCCCGGGAGGTTCTCTAGGGTTAACAGATGCCAACACCACAGCAGGAAGGGACTCTGCATTAGGTCATCCAGTCTGTGCTCACCCACTGCAAAGCAGCGCTCCTCACTGCTCAAGAGGAAAATGTCCCTTCAAAATTCAACAAGCAACACTGGATCTCAACATTTAACAGATTCCACCTACATTATCATAACAGGCTTCACAAAAGCCAGGATTTTATAATCTTGTTGGAGAGCAGAACAGCAGAGAAGTGAGGCCCAGAGACAGTCTGCCAGAGGTAACAGACACTGGGAGATGCATCAGGGATTTCAGAAAGGACCCCAAGGAGATGATGTGTTGTGACCTTACAGGCACAATATACAGTCTGTGCTTCTGTATCCACTAGCCAGCAAACCTTGCTCTGCTCTAGAAAGCCTAGCTTGCCTCACTGCGGTTACAGTCACTTTTCCGTATTTCTCGATCCTTGTTTCAGAGCAGATGAGAGTACTGCCGTGGGACCAGAGGTAAAGGCTAAGGATCTCCAAATGGCTTGGAGGAGCCAGCGGATTATTCCTGTGCCATAACCAAATGATGAGCTAGCTGAACAGGTCTTGTTCACAGAGTCTGCAGAAGAGTCAGGGTAATCAGCCTGTCAGTCAGCTACCTGGAGCACACACTCAGCTCCAGCAATCTGTCTTGAAACACATTAATTCCTGTTAACTAACTGTTGCACCACCCTGATAATGAGCTGCTCAGAGTCAAACAGCCATCACAGCAGGATATTTCAGAGGCAATGCAAAAAGCTTCCCCCCCGCTGCTTCAGAGGCTAGGAAACTTCAGGTTAGAATGGCTTTATTCCTGCCATGCTTGTATGAGATTGGGGACCCAAAAAATGACACTGTGTCTCAATGTGTTGCTGATTTCCACAGCACATTAAGACACGACCACACAACCATGGGCAACAAAGCGCTCAAAAGCTTTAGCAAGCCCACTGCCATGTGGGCACAGCATAAAAGAGAAGATCACTTGCTTGTTGCCTCTGCAGAGCTGAGCAGGGCACCAGATTACTCCTTCACCACAGAGAAGGAGCACACTGATAGGGCTGACAGCTACACCCAGCCCAGGAAGCTGGAGGACAGCCCTCTGACTAAGCCCCAACTCTCAGATGTGGCACTGCAGCATGTAAACCACAGAGACACCAGCCTCATTAAAACATTGCCCTATTCCAGTCTGCAGAGTCTGAGTCCTGAGACACCTAAGCTCTGGTTTAAAAGGAACACCTGCTTAAACAAACATGAGTCATAGCTACAACCCAGCATCTCCTTGGCTTTCTAACAGCAGCAGATAGCTTCTATCTGGGAGCAGGGGCAACACAACCCACTTGCTTTCCAAGTGACTGATATGAAAGCCTTTGACCTGAAGCAGTAGAGCATTACAGCATGTCCAATTCACCGACAGCCACATCGACAGCTGTGTGCGCTCTTCCATCCAGCACGACAGTGTCCTTCGCTGCGCACCAGGCGCAGGCCTCGATTCTTTCCTTTCCCAGGGTGGGCAGAGATCCCTGTATATTTCACACAGCCCCTCTGTGCAAGGGACACCTCTCCAAGCACCATAATTCATGACAGTGTTTAGACTTGGGTACAGGCTGTTCTCAGCAGACACAGAAGCAAATTTGGAGGGGTGGGGTGGAGCGTTCTCCCCCAACTCAAACTTGCTCAGGGTTTTTTGCTGTGTCTGCAGTCTGGCAAGTTCTGGTCATCCTCCTAAAACAGGGCTGGATGCATAACTCCACCTCCCAAAGCCAGCTGAAAGCCAGGCGGCAGATGGAGACACAAGCAGCAGAAGGAGATGTAACGTCCAACCAAGACAGCAAGCCAACTAGTGCTCCTTTGCCCAAGCTCACGGCTCACCTGCAATATGCTGAACGCCTTGAAGAGAGCAGGAACCGGTGAACAGCGACGAGCATCCACGAGCACAGTTAGACCCAAAGCCTGACATTCTGGTCTGCAAGGACAGAGAAAGAGAGGTCACGTTTGTCACCAATGAAAATCAACAAGACTATGGAAACAGAACCCATAGCCACGACAGGGTGAAAGAAAACAGTACACTAAGGCTCTGTAAGGACAGGGAACTAACTGGTCACCTTTTCCTAACCAAAATACATGGAAACCACCACCTGGATTGCTCAGTTTTTACCTTTGCTGTTTCCACCTGAACTTCCTATTTCTCCAGTTCCTAGGACACATCTCATTGATGCCAAAGGTACCTGCTCTGGGTACTCCACACAGGAAAACCAGTCCTTCCTAATTGTTTGCAGGGACAAGCTTGGTCTTAGCTGCTTCACAAGAACAGCCATTCTGGATCAGACCCAACATCCGTCTAGCCCAGAATCAGATTTGAAGGGAGAAGCGTAAGCTTCTGGTACTCATGCCTTGTTTCTTTCTCATGGGTTAAGCCTACCACGTCACAACACTGTATCACGGAGCTGCTCCATGACTGCCCATTATAGGTCTCAAATCCCATTTTCTGAGCTAATGAAGGATAGCAAGAATGTCTTGGATTCACAGCAATGCATGAAAACACTCATTACATACTGAATTCAATCACACCATGTGCACAAGGCACACACAGAACAGCTAAAGTGCTTACTGAACATGAGCCAGTTCACCCTAGCAGAAGATCCCCACCTGTACAATTTCGGAACTGTCTGGACCAGGCTCCTAGGCCAACCAAGACAGCCCGTTCCACTTGCTGCCTTGGCTTCCACAGCCCTGAAAGGTAAAGCGGACACAGCAGCCGTGTCCACCCTGTCAGTCCAAGGGGGTCACAAACCTTGGGATGCTATGCAAGTACAGAAGCAGGCGTACAAGCTCAGTGGTGTTGCAGTGGGGGTTTAACCAGGCTGTGTTCCTTGTTGTTATTATGGCCACTGCACGTCCTGATTTATCTCTGGTACCTGTAAAGAGAGGGAGAGGGAATGTCACACAAGGAAGTCAGAGCCTGGTTCCAGGTGCGTATGCCTCCTACTCCCTTACTACCACCCCATGACCTTCCTGGAAATGCTCTGCAGAACTAGATATAGTGTATGTTGCAGATTACAGTAGGCTATAAACTCACTTCCAAACACCCAAATGCTGCCCCAGAGTGAAGTAGCTGAGCACTGCTTGTCTTTATCTCATGGTAGCATTAAATTTGGACTGCTCTCTTCCACCCAAATACACATTCTTCATAAAACACGGCTGAAGCTGGCTAACGATAACCCAACCATTTGAGAAAAGCAAGAATCTCAAACTCAAGATAAATAATCTCACCTCCACTTGTGTTACAATATTCACATTGCTGTCAGATAAGAGAATGCAGATGGGTTTGCAGAACTGAGTGTGCTACCTAATGAGACTGGGCAAGCACACTGCAGGCTGAGCCTAGCACGTAGCCAGACATCTCCTGGGAGCAAAGCCCTGGAGCAGGTGCCCAGAGCTCCTCCTCAGAGGCTGCAGGGAGGACAGCCCCAGAGCACACTGTTGCCTGCTAGCAGCTCTGATAAAGGCAGAGTCAGTGCCAGGATTTCATTAGTTTCAGAGCTTGCTCAGTGCCTAGGGAATAGATAAGGCACACTACGGGCAACACAGCCGAGTTGTGATATGCTGAGGAAGGAGAAACCCCTCTGCTTTACTTAGCCATGAGAGCAGTTCTCTGCCCCTGCTTTCCAAAAGCCCAATGACAGCTCATCACAGGAACCAAGCCTGCTCTACAAGGTCCCAAACTAAATGACAGTCAGGCTTTGGGCTTTAGCCACAATGTACAACGAGAACTCTGAAGAGAAGGACATAAAAGTGACATTTCTGGAATTGCATCCAGCCTCCTCTCCACATGCAAAGGAGAGGTAAACAGCAAGCGGACACGCCACTTCAGAGACCCAGAGCTGCCTCCGCCATTCAAAAGCAAGCAATGCCTGTGGAGTGGGCCAACTCAAGTGACAAGTGCTCTGCGTCACCAGGAAGGTACGGATTTGGAGAACAGTAGGGACTACACCTCTATCGTGTGAACAGTCATCCACAAGAACAGGAGCCATTTCCTGTCACACAAATTGTAAGGGGGGAAATACCAAGCACAAGACAAAATGAGAGGCTTAGAGAAAGCCATGTCTTTCTGTCTCTTCTGAGCTTTATTGCTACCACTGGACATGCGGTCCTGGGCCACCTCTCTCCCCATCCCAGGGACAAGGATGAGCCAACAGGTAAAACAGATACAGATGGACAACCCCAAGCACAGAAAACTGCTCTGGTGTGATCTCAATCTGTCACTAGGACGTGACTTGAGTACAGGCCACAGACACAGATGGGCATCGTTCAGAAGCAGGGCTTTCTCCCTCCCAGGGACCAGAACTGTGACACAGTAATTCTCCTGCTAGCAGCAGCGACAAAATCTTTCATCGTCCATGTGATTCAGGAGGAGTTTTATTACTCCTGAAATACAATGGTCTAGACACAGTATAATCAAAGAACTTGGAGAGAAATAAGAAAAACATAAGAAATAAGTATATTAATATACTTTTTTCATAAGCTAAGGGGATCATCAGGAAAAAAACCCAAACCACTCAATTACAGGAAAAAATGGCTCAATAACTAAAGTCAGTAAAAACTTTCCTAATCTGAAGCAACATCTTTTGTCCCTCAGGGAGGCTGGACACCACCAGAACTTTATTAAACCTTGAACTTCCATATAGGAGCCTGGGAATTGCCTGACCAGGTCAAAAAAGCAACCACAGCCACCAGGGCTAGGTCTCCAGCAGTAGCATAACCAGATGATTCAAGAGCAGAATGCAGGAATGAAACTCTTCTGAAAGGGGAAATCTCTTCCTAACTCCATCAGCTACTAGTTTATTAATTAGCTCGTATTCACTATTCATCATAAAAGTTATCCTTTCTAATAGCATTATTATATCACTACCAATGTCTAACAAAGCATTTAACAGAGTGGTGAGCACATTCCCTCAGATGTGGGGATTGCCCACTTGTATCCAAAAGGAGACACGTGAGAGAAGAGATGTCAGTCAAATCCGATACTGCTTCTCCAGAAAACATAATTCCTCCCTTAAACAAAAAGGCCCTTGGAAGTGGTATCAAACCCAAACCTCGTCTCTTCAGTGCATTTCAAGGGCACATCTCTTCATCCCGTATTTAAATGCATTTGCCTCGTTCAACTGTTGTACATTATGACAGGAATCTGTGACAAAGGAAACAACTAGAGCACTACATTGCATAGTCAGGCTTCTACAACAGCATGGACTATGAGCTTCTCTTAGAGACCCCTCTCCTGAACCCTGTGATTTTTTGTGTGTTGTACACACCCTAAAACATCCAACCTGATCAGCCGATCAGAAGATTAGAAATTCTCCTCTGAATTTGTTCTGAGCAGTTAACCTATCAATGCAAAGTTACATGTTTGAATGTACCACAACTCAGCCCTGCCTTCCATTTCTCATTTCACCTTTTTCCAGAAGACTGGAAAAGTCTTATTTCCCTTTCCTCCACAAAAGTGTTTTCACCCCATTCTCAAGCATCTTATGAGACAAACAACTTTCCAGTCTCTTGCAGAAGACATCCAATTCAGTTACAAGAAAGGGCTGTCACCCTTTTCTGCACCACCTCCAACATTCACCATTTCCTTTTAGAATGAAGGCATCAGAATAGTCCAAACTATTTGAGAGGCATCACCAACGAGTATACAGAGGTAAAAATCACTTTCTTAATCTGGCTAGTCATCTCCTTTCCTTTACAAATCTGAGGTCAAAATTGGTCTTGCAGCCCCAGCACTGAGCTGCCTTTCTGCTCTCCTTTCCAGTTTCTCCACACTGCACAGGTCCACCTGACCACTCTGGCCAATTTTCAACTCGTATGCTGCTCCTGAGCTGATCGAATGCAGGTATCTTCCTGCCCCTCACTGGACAACCCTCTCACTGGTTGTGGAAGGAAGCAAGCCCACAGGGGCGGCCTACACAGATGCTGCCAAACAGCTGTTTCGCACTGGAGAGGTAGATCTTGCTGCCTCTGTTTTACTTCATATTTGGTTAAACGCAAAGACCTCTAGTGGGGGCCCTGCACACCAAGCGATCCTGGCTGCTCTGTCCAACAGCCTCAGCTTTGTTTACCACTCTGTCAATATTCCTCCCCTGCAGAAGTTTTATCTGCAGCAATTTGATACTTGCTGCCACATCAGATGCAAACACTGAATGTTTGACCTACAACTGATCTCGCAATTCTGGGAAGTCCTCCCTTGATAGCTAGTTTTGTCATCTGCTGTTTAGCTATGCTATCGTTCATCCCACATGTTGTTCATCCACACTTCACTGGGATACTCCTTTCAACACTATGTGTCATGAAATCAAATGTTTTCCAAAAATTTATTATATCTAGCCAGCTACATTTAATCAACCAAACTTCTAATTACCAAGAATAAAACTGGTTTTACAAGAGCACCATCAAATAGCATCTTCGAAACTCCCATCCTTTAATTATCTACGAAGTGAATCAAGTCCCTATTGTTTCGACCAGGTCTGATGTCAGGCCCACCGGCCCATCATTAGCTGCACCCTCACTCTCTTCTTTCTGAACTACTGGGATGAGCCCACAGATTTGGCATTTCTGACTCACACGCACTTAGTTAACATTTTGAGACTCCTAGAGCAAGTTAACATTAGCTGCATGAGAGGGAAGTTCTACTTCCTGTCCTTCCCATCCAGAAACTTTAGAGGATTCAAGAAGTGTTGCTTCTGGAGAGGTTTGGAGTGGAAGAAATGGAAGTGGCAGCAGTCTGCAGCACTGCTAACAGAGGCTCATCTCCCTTGCCCTCCTACAAACCCCACTTCCCAGACACGTTCTGGGTCAGCTACTCACCAGGCAGGCAGGCAACTCCGCTCCTGAGCACTTCTGCGTTCACATCCTTGACTATGGTGCGTGCAGACCGACCACCCCAGGCACTCGCAGAAGCTGAGGATGTCGGGGGAGTAATAGCTGTTGAGGTTTCCTCCAGGGCACTGACTTTACTCACAAGTTTCAACACATCTGTGCCAGTTGCTTCTTTTCTCATCTCTGCCCCTTCTGACACCATCCCTGTAAGACAAGCAGCAGTCAGAAGCTCGAGCAGAGCTCCACCCAAAAGGTCCCAGGTAAGTCTCAGACTGGGGAGTGATGCACCCCCAGGCCCAGCACTCTGCAAGCTCCTCCAGTCCTCGTGCCAGTAGCATACATGTTCCAAAACTGGTTATAATGTTAATACTACTGCAATTATAAAAAACCAAACCAATTTATTGTGAAGTTTCCAAGTTACAAAACCTCAATTCAGACCAAGACTGCTGTAGTCAAAGTCCTTTTTAAAGGTAACGTATCAAGCAGGACACGTCTGCTCACAGCCTGAAAGTCTGGCACCATGTGAGGCGCTGGCTAAGCTCCAGCAGCTTGAGCATGCTGAAGTGATAAACCAGATTTTGACAGGGAGAGCTGCTCCGCCAGAGCAGAATTACTCCCCCAACACCACTTTCAGATTAGTTCCTGAAAATATGAAGCCAACTTGACACTGACAAATCAGCTGGAAATTAGCCAAAGAGACCTTGTTCTGCTCATCCAGATTTTTTTTAATTAACAGTTAATGTGAAAGTCAGAAACCTACTTTAAAACCCCAAAGAACAGGATGATTACACCAATCAGCTCTGTTTGATAACTGGAGAAAATGCTTCCTTTGCCTGACAGCCCAGCTCTCAAGTACAAAGTATCAGAATTTTTAATTCTAAAATTAAGTATCTTAACTACTACATGGAAACTAATACTAGTTTTATCAAGTTTCAATTTTCATGTAAAAGTAGCTGGAGAGAAGAAAAAAAACTGAAATCTACCTACTGTGTAAGAAGTATTACTCCCCATTTCCCAACGTTGTAAGAACTGGAAGCCAGCAATGTCTTCAATGATACATCTTTAGCATCCTAAGTACACAGCTAGGATATTCCACTGTTTGGCAGAAAGATCTACTAGAGAAAATGCTATACTTTGCTGCAAATCCTGATACTTCAAAATCTACCAAGAAAAAAAAAATCAACATCTCTTTCAGAAAATAAAGAGTGTGGAGTATTTATTTGCTTGCTATGAAGTCAAACGTTTTAATTGCTATTTAAAATTGACTTCAACCATCCTACCTTCCTGCTGCATCAACAATGCTGACAATTGACTCAGTTTATTTACTAACAGACTCCAATACTTCATTAAAGAGCAGGACCAGGAACAAAGCAGTCCTTGAAGTGGCTTTCAATACAAGTTATAGCAGTGAAGGAGATTTACAGGTTGAGGCTCAGCCCAAACTGCTTTCAAAATTGCTAAAGTGGGCAAAAGAAGTGCCCTGAGCAGCATGGCTCACTGCGCAAAATTATCTGACATTAGGGGGAAAACTAGGAGGGGCTCCAGGGCTCCGCATCATCAAGGCCGTGATGGAGTAGCTGCTCATTACTCTTTGGTAACACCCCTCTTGAGGGAGCATCCCTGGCACCCAGCTTAGCAGCTGCTGCATTTGACCACGTAAGCTGGTGCAATGGCTTCAGGGCTCTGCACAGTTCTGGGATGCATCAGAGTTCAGTTCTGTTCCTAGTACTACCTCAGCCTCAACTTTCCAGTGACGCAAGAGGTCATTCGCTCTAGGCAAAGCTGCTAGATCTCCCTGAAGCAGCGTTTTGGAGGGGCACTGATCTCCCATAGATGGGGTATCTTAACGAGCAGAGAGTCATTAAGTTGTGCCCCAAATGTTTCACATTAAGGGCTGACAGACTTTCTAGCAGAACATAGAATCATCTTCTGAAGGAGAATGAAGAAAGCCTGTGAAGAGGACCAAAAGGTGGCACATACAGAAGACAAGAAAGGACACATAGCTATATAGAAGGTACCATACCAGGGTAAGAGAAAGACATAAATGTACGTGGCCGCCATCCCTTGGATATCTTTTAGGAATGAGGTAGCATCTCCTGCAAGCTAGAAGAAAGAAGCATTTTGCTCAGCCCACCAGACATGGTCCTGGTGCTGGGGCTTATCAGCCCCCAGGGAAACCTCACTGGACTTGTGCAGCCTCCAAACTACGTACATCTTGCCCAAACAAACCTCTTACCTAAGCTTCTCGGGCTCAGTTCAGATCTGCAGACCCCACCTCTCTCCGAACAGGCCCAAGAACACTGTTTGTTATTTGCAGTCTGGGGTGGAGGCACTTACTAAAGCGGAAATTGTAGAATGCGGAGGGTTACATCAAAAAGCAAATTGAGAATTGGGACATCTGAATTTGCCATGTTTGCAGGTTCCACCTTTCCCCGAGGTTAAGGAAGTGGTAGAGAAGGATTTGCTTGTGTGCATTTCAAAGAGACATTAGCATTTTTCCTGCAAACTGCCCCAGCACCAGTATCATCTATGCTAACATCATGTAGTAACAGGGACCAGGAATGGAACGCCCTAACAGGTGCTGCTGAATATGCCCTATGTGGTTTTTCAGCTAGTTTCTTGAATATCAAGATATTTTCCACCCCCAAAATAGAGGAATTCTTTCCAGAGCTGCAAAATTTCAAAATTCACTTTCACTCAAAGTTAGTCATTAGGAAAAAACAGCTGTCATTTTCTGTGAATGGAACCAGTGTAAATTTTAAGCCACCAACTCAAAACAGCTCACATTTGACTCAAAATCTTTCTAAGTTAGATCATATTTGAGCAGAAAATAAGCTCAGTTTGTAACTGGGAGTGGGAGGAAGGGGAGAGAGTTAAGGGACAAGGAAAACATCTGCAGATACAGCAAACTCAGATGCCCCAGTTCTAAATGTGTATATTGTTCTGCCGGAACAAGCAAGCTCCTTCACCTCACAGACAGCAAATCGTGCATCTGCCCACTGCTATTGAGGTGTGAACTGCAGATCTGCGTTGGCCCAGTAAAGCTTAAGCTCTGCTGTTATTTATAGTTTAGCAAGATACCTGCAGTTTCCAATCATAGTAGCAAAAAATACCCCACCAAAAGACAGTTACAGAGAATTTAACTCACCTACAGACTGACCGGCTGGAAAAGTCCATTAGTAGGGCTGTGAGTAGGACATTTGCTTCACTTTGTAATTTTATCTCTGAATTATGTTATTATTGTACCTCTGAGGGTTTAATGGGGCTAGATAAGGGGATGGCTTGTTTGTATCTCAAAGCAATCAAATGTAATCAAATGGATTAAGTTTATTACAGTTCCAGCTGTAGTGTTTAAGAAATACTCTGGGCATTAGCAGATATCTGAGCTGCCCTATGCCTTAAAGTACAGTTCATTGGGTTGGGGTGGGGGTTCTGGTGATTTAGGTTGTTTCTTTTGCTTTACAAACTCTGAGATGGCAGGCTTTTGGGGGGTTTTGTTTGTTTAACCGCAATGCTAAAGTTTAACATCATCAGAATTGGGCCATGAATATGTCACTTATTTCAGCCAAATCCCCAGAAACATTTAACTTGTCCTTCATGGAAACCAAACTCCACACGTACCCCAGATGGGTCCATCATTGCTGAAACCCACAGTGGACAAAACTCATCCTGTGGAGCAGCGCAAACATCACACTTCTCATTCACGACCTAGATCTGGCTAATTTCAGACAGAAGAGATGAGAACACCGACTAAGCAGCCACTGGAGCCATGAGGAAAGCATACACCCAGCACTCGACACAGCCTAGGCTTTCTGAGGTCTAGAAAGTCTAGACATGAAGAAAGTCTAGGACACGAAGTCAAGACAGGTTCAGCTTGGTCAGGGGAATGGATACCCATGGCGTGGTTATTTACTGGCATACATCCCCCAAGAGCTACAGATACCCAGAAGGTGACCTCTAATTTTTTTTGCTCATGGTGGTAGATGCTTAGACACATATACACTTCAGAAACAGAAACTTGTGAGCTGACCCCTCCATTTCACAGAAAAGAAATGCTTGTCACTCCAAAAGTATCAGAAATGCCTGGCAACCATGGGCCTGCCTAATTATAGAATTAAAATATTTTGGTGCAGGTGCTAATGACATTTCATTTTAATCAGCGGACACCTTAGGTCCATTAGGAGGTCACGCTAAGGCATCAGGTAAAATGTGACTTTCAGACACTTGAGAAAGTAGGTTTGTTTGCAGTCAGATGGAGTAGTGCTGCAGTGGGGATGTAGGCTCTTATCCACGCAATTCAGGACCAGTACAAGCATCACACTGGCAGCCCATCCCAAGACCACCAGCTCTTGAATTGTTCCTCCACATGCTCAGACATGCTCTAGCAGTGCGGGTCTGCACCTCTGACCCTCTCAAGAGTCCTCATTCTAATGTTTCAATCTGGGTAATTTTCCTAGCCAGGGGTCTCAGGGAATGAGAGCTGTTGAACTGGAACGGCACGTTTCACCCGCCCCCGCCACACACACGCTCCTCGATGCAATCTCTATATCTAGCTACAGCTTTCCAGACTCAGCAGAGCTAGGCAAAGCCAGCATTGTGTCCACGCGGTTACACACTGCCTGCCTACAGTCTGGTGCAAAAGGCAGAGACACCTGGACTGCCTGCTCAATTCCTCCCAAAGGAGCACAGCTCCAGCACAGGAACCCAGGCATCAAGAAGTCTGCGCAATACCTGCTTGAACGTATTGTCCGAGTTGAAATTAGATGCTTAATTTCTATGCTCTCTCACTCCAGTTAAACGGCCTCTACTTGAAAAATACCAAGCTGAAGAAAGCGTGCCGGAGGGTAAGTGAGGGAAGAGGGGGGAATCCCTTAACTCTGCAGTTTGCTTCTTAAATCAGTTATCACCACAAACATTTGTCGATCTTCAGGTCATGTTACACAGCTAGTATTTTACTGTGGCATCCACCGCTGCTTCCTCTTACCACAACTATCTTCCTAAAGCAAATTTTCAACTATGAAAGACTTCTACAGTTATACATTCTCTTCTCACGCATTCCTATTGCACACATCCATAATTTGCACATGATGAATGTAACGAGAGGAGGTCACTGGCAATCAGATTACCTGAAATTAAAAGTCTCTTACACTGGAACTCTGTTCTGATGTGAATTTGAAAAGAACTACTAAGCAAAATACCTACAATAAACCCATCTGTGAAGAGAAAGCTAATTTCAAGCCACAAAAAGGACAACTTAATCACTTTCCTGTAGTTTGTCCTATTATCCCAAAGCCTCCCCGTGAACGTACTTGTCAGCAGTACCTCTTAAGGACTTTGCTTTCGATCCATGTTATCAAACAGCTGCTAAACACACAAACATCCAATTGCTGTACCTTCAGGAGATGACACCCCAGCAGCTGCCTCTTGATGGGAGTGCAGAGTGGTGGGCTCTGTATGCCCCTCAGTGGGTCCTGAGGACAGTGGGCCAACCTCCAGTTCCTCTTCAATGGATTCCAGTGTTAAGGCTATAGTCTTTGACCTTTCCCCATATGAAAAACTTCCTTGGTTCTCCTCCCCTCCCTGCAAGTCCTGTACTGCAACACACACTGGGTTCAGCACAGAGCTCTCTTCACTTTCACAGCCCTGGTTTTCTGCCCGTCTTTGTGGTTCCTCACACCTCTCTCCAGACCTCTGGGTTCTGAATTGACTTGAGCCTTCTGCTTGTACATCAGGGCCCATCAAAGAGTCACTGTTCTTTAATTGCTCTGCCAGCTGATCACCCTCTGCTGACTGAGCAGTTTGGAGTAGTATGGCTTTTTCAGTTCTCTTCTGCTGACAGGCAGAGACCCCTTGCTCTTCCCCATCTTAGCAGAGTCCCTCGGCTG
>Ga0181612_100302_pt1 | contig 17486 bp, 5 predicted proteins | sample HoacroProtozoa21_FD_119630 | JGI IMG/M metagenome (GOLD analysis project Ga0181612, IMG submission 119630) | Hoatzin crop microbial communities from Cojedes, Venezuel. Combined Assembly of Gp0051906, Gp0051904, Gp0051908 | reverse complement strand
TTAAAACAGTGTGTAGGAAGTAGATTATATGATTAAATATTAAAAGATTATCTATTTTTTAATTGCATGCAATTCATACCAACATTGACAGCAGAAATAGATCAAACCTCATAAGCAAACAAAGTAGTTACTTTTATCAAATTGTCTTACATTCTGTTAGGTTAAAAGACACAAAAATGCTGAACCACCAAAATAATCTATTGTTAGCAAATTACACTTTTCCAACATGCAATCAGTTAAACCTATCTTTTAAGCAATCCTTAAACACTGCACATTGTTGAGTACTATTAGAGAGCTTCTCTCCTTTTTTCAATTATTGAACCATTGGGATTACTCATTTATTTAGAGTTTTAATGATAGGTAACATTAATGGCAAACACAAAAAATCATAACAATTTCATGAATTTGTTTTTAAAAGTATTATTTTACTGTAGATATGCTGAAAGCAGAAGGTCTTTCTTTACATTTATTATAAACTTGAAGTTTAAAAGAACAAAATAAAAAAACATGAACTAAACCAAAAGAGTGAAATATTCTTGCCCAGATACATTTACTGAAGATTACATTTTCTATAATGATTCTTTATCTATAGAGATGTGTACGCACATATCTATATCTACTTTTACTGTGCCAAATTCTGATGTGATACTCAGCTTCTAGAACAGAGGTGCACAATACAATGTTTTTCATTTAACTCAGCATTTCAAAATCAAATAAAATCTTATCATTTTAGATATCCTTAAAACTGACTCATTAATATCTTAGAAAGATAAAAAAATTACACTCTACGGTTTCAAAACTGTGAAAGTTAGCTGGTGTAAAATATTGCTGGCACTTAATTCAATCTAAAAAAAATAATAAAATTAATGTTAATTAATTATGATTGAAATAGACAGGATTTTTAGCCTGAAAATACACACTGCCAATATCACTACTGTTCCTAGTCCATTCTTGGAACAAAAAAGAGCTCCCAGATGTCAACTGTTATTAAAAACCAGATGTTAAGATAGATGTCTTGCATGTTGCTGAATTAAGTAAAGAAATCTGACAGTCCACTATAAACTTAGCTATCATTTAACACAGAAGAAATGTGGGTAAATTTTTTACAGTTAACTTGCAACACGTCTTAGTTATAATGTCTGCACAACTACTCCACAAAGCAAAGACACCGTAAACCCTGAATATTCTTATTTCTTTTTGAAACAAAGGGACAAATTCTGTAAAACTTCCAGTGAGCTGGGTTCACCTCCCAGAAAATATGAGTCCTTTACCCTGAATTCTACAGGAGCTACTTTTATTCAGGCCTACAAATGCTAATTAAATTTACTTTGAAGTTGAGAAGAGTTTTGCCAGAGTAAAGGTTGAAGAAAACTGAAGGATTTCTTTTCCACTGAGTAGTTTGATCCTATTTCACTAACAGAACGCATTAGGTTAATCTTTGGTGATATCTTTAAAAACAGTAAAAATCAACAAAATGGGCAATTCTACATTTTCAGATGACTCCTCCTAACTACATACAGCTGTTTTGCTGTTCAGTGTATTTTAATTCTTCAAACAGGCAGATGTTCATTGTTCCTTCAATTATTTGTGTGACCTCTTTTTGGCAGAATTCTACAAGAGTTTAAAAATCAAATACTTTTTAGAGTATTATGAGAAACAGACAGACTATGTAGTTTGACACTGATCCTGATACACAATAAGCAATAAATCAAAAGCTGGAGCTCAGTTAATGTCAATCAGTATCGCTTTATTGAGTACTGGTCCTGTCAAAATAACTTTCTATCTTTTTCAATAACAGACTCTTTTTGATAAGGTAAGTGCTTTGAAATAACATGACAAGATTTGTGCAAGGCATTTGACTATGTGCCACAAAACACAGTGACAGCAAAATTAGCTCTGTATAGAATGAATGTTGCTGGAGAAGGAAGAGGACCTGCAGATATCTTTTCTCATCCCAAACTTGTGCTGTATTCCCATAATCTGAGAGAAAAGTCTAACGAAGACTGCTTGGAAAAGAGAACGTTTAGCTGAATAAATGTTATCAGCTGCATAAGCGTACGACTGAAATCATGTATAAAGCGTCATCATTTGAAAACGTACAGGGCAAACTTAGAAGATGGGGACTACATCTGAAATCAATGACATCAAAAAGAGCTTTGCAGATCGTGGTGGAAGTGAACATGTGATACAAAGTTGAATTTACAAGGACAAATATAGGCAGAGAAATAAAAATCAAGAAGTTCGCTTTATCTCTATGCAGCAGAATGAGACCATTAATAGAACTACACATGTGGTGCTCATGTCATACTCTTGTGAATATTTGAAAGACTGTAACCAGATCAGGAAACAGCTACAAAATTATTGAAGAATAAACTTGGCAGTGAGAAACAAAAGACGCTCAACCTAACTGGTCACTCAGAAAATATTAAAAGATTGTTTGATCACTATTAACTAACACATACAGAAAAGGAGACAGCTTTTTTCTCTAGCAGGAAAAACTAGACAGAGATTTACAAGATGTAACTACACTACAAATATGGTACATATTTTCCAATAGTTCATCAGTTCTGGATGACTTGAAGATTTCATATCAAGACTTAGACACTTTATAAAAGATACGGCTAACTGTATTCAAAATAATTTTTAAAAAATTACAGATTTAATGAAGAAATTATTGAGTGGTCAGGTCCAGATTATGATCGTGTACCACTTCATCTTCAACATGTACAATTAATAAAAACCCTCTTCCATCTTTCTTCCTCACATCTGTTGTAGTGAGAATGTCTGTGCCATGATCTTACTCTGTACACAAATAGTTTATTATGTATTTTCCAATTTTAGTAATTAACAAGTTCATAAAAAGTTAAACACAGTCATCTATTTTGACAGACAACCGAACAGAAAAAATAAACTGTTACTGGATTTGAGATTTTTAGTACTAAGAGCAACCTCAAATCCTGTTTCAACATACTGTCTTGTTTTAAAAATCTGTATCCATATAGTATTTTGACTTGATTTATATCTATCCCAGAAAACCTGTTCCTATCTCATTTTCAATTCCATGCACTAATTATTTATAGAAGATAAATAGACTTGCACTAACCTAAGCAGAGCTCATCCACTTAGCATCCATATTAAAAAAGGCCAACACTTGATAATTATGTGCTTTATTACCTAATATGTTATTGTTTAGTTAATTATGTCATAAATCCATGCTAGGTAATGTACTGACCTAAAAATACTTGGCACTTGATGACAGCTGAGGAGAAAAGTACAATTCCTACAGATATCGGAGAATGTCAACCCTCTTTTTCATTAAAAAAACAGGATTAAACCAAAGAACCTTAACGTCACGATATGTGCTGTCACTCTTTAATCTCACAGAAGCCAGAATGTACAGATGCAAGATCTTAAAGGAATATTAAAAGAACTCATTGATCACTTACTATTCCCATTATGCAGACAGGTTGTTTTTAAGCCTGCACTACCACCTTCCAGTGCATTGGAACAAAGTTATGAGATAAGGCTCAACTATCTTTGTCATTCTGCTGCCTGTTACATTTTGAGAAGTGCATATTTAATGGCGTAAATCCTAACTTAGTGTTATAGGCTTTAAGATTTTTCTGTATGGATAGGAACAACTACACAAAAGCACTGGATAAAAATCATGTAAGAATCAGGACGGTAGTTTTTACTGGATTTACAAATAAACCATTCTATCAGGAAGGTAAGGTTTGGTACCTCAACACAACCAGATAATGTAAGAGAATACAGAATTCTTCACTGATGTTCTGAGACAAATGATGTTCATTACCTATTTTTGCACTCTTGACACACTGTGAGGCAAAATTAAAGCTGCAGTTATGCCTTATCATTTATTAATATTGGATCAGAGTCTTCCAGAAATATGCTTAGTCTTTCATATCAGTGTGTACCCTGAGAATCATTAATCTATGGCCCTTTCAAACAATAAACTATAATCAAGCAATTTTTGATGAATTTTTGTGTACATTAACTGCTTTTTAAATTTGGATCTTTGATTGGTTTATAGGGTCAAGAACAGCAATTCAATGACAAAAATGGCAAAGCAAAATCTCAATTATAGACATGCAAAAAAACCCCCCAAAATTCAAGAAATAACATTTGAATTGATAAATTAGTATACACGCTTAATTATGACAAAATTATTATAAATCCAAAATATTTAAGGTATTAAATGCCTTGCATTTTTAGGACTGACATCCAAGTCTCTAATTTGGACTAAATGGTATAATCTCCAGTACTATGAAAGCCTTGGTACATGGGCTATTTATAGATTATTACTTCATTGATTTTATCTCATCCTTTTGCTAGTCATTTCTTTTTTCTGTGCTGCTACTTATCACATTTGCTTAACTTCTTAAAAAGAAATATCTGGTGCTATCAAATACAATTTGCTGTTCTGATCCCACTGCCACAAAACCTAATGTTAAAACCTCAAAACTGGCTTCAAAGTAGCAAGATGAGGAACTTCAAGAATAGTGCTTGGAAAACACTACGCACAGATGTAGAAAGCTCGTATAAAGATATCTTCTGTTTTATTATTGAAGTGGCACACAAGTATCTTTATAAAACGCATTCTTTAAATAAAAATAAAAAAAATCTTAATCTCCTTTTAGACAAAAGCTTTTGCAACCCAGGCAACATTAAAAACATAAGGAGTTAAGCTTTTCTAGCTCTCTTCCCACAGTAGAAGACCCTTCCTGACAAGGCTCATCACATTTCCCTTTCATGTGCCGGCATGCTAAGAATTAATGTCTTAACCTGAGTTAAATAAATCTAGTGATAACCTGCTCATCTCTTGAACTAACTTCTGATGACTGATTTACACTACTCTCCTTACTATCTATAGCTACTAATGGGTCATTAAACGTGTAACTACTGGCTCTGGACTGTGAAACTGTCCTACTTACAGCAAACAATTACATTAACAAGTATTTATTTCCCCTTGTGACACAGAAATCTACCTGCTAAGTAATGACATTTCTTTCAAATCAAGAACTTCACCTAACATCAGAATCCTTCAGAGCTTAGACAGACTTTTATCTGCTACTCAATTTCTAGGGGCAAACATAGTTGAGTGCTAATCTCATGAACTCTCCATCCACAAAACAACTGACTACAGAAGAGTTTTGAGCAGGAATGATTTGAAGAACTGAGCCTGTGACTGGGAAGGGGAAAGACTTGGAGTGGATCCGTTTAAAGCTTTGGTCTGTACAGTTTTCAAGGTCTTTATTTTATGTTTCATTTGTTTATTCAAAAGGTTTAATAAATCTTAAAAATTGCTTCAGCAATATGGATTTATGTCACAGGTCTATTTTCAAACCTATCCATAACAGAACGGGTCGCAAGTAACCATGCATCATCCATTTCTGAAAATGACCATAAAACCCATCTCACCATTTGTTCTATTTGTATATAGTTACATTAAAATCAAACATAAATACTGGTGATGGGGGTAAGTGGAAGGTTGTTTCTGACCACTTACATTGCAACACCCAGACTAGCATTAACATGAATAAGATGTTTCACCAGATACTCATGCATTCTAAAGCTTTATCGCTAGATGAAGCGGAAACCCAATACATCTTACAAGAAGTGGTCCGTGAAATCAGATTTGCAATGCAAAAATTTATGGTCCCCTTTGTAGTGAAAGCCTGTGACATGTTATCTCACTTAAGTAACCAGCGCCAGATACGCAACTTTTGTTATCAAGTTACTGTCTCCCAGAAATGCATTTTTGGCTCTTTCAGCTGGTCTCAAGACCTATTTTAGACTATGATGGTGGCAGCTAATTTTTCTAGTAAGAAATATAAGATAAATGTAAACCTCTATATAAGTGCTGTATATTCTAACACACACATTCAGGGGAAGTGAGTGGGACAGGTTTCTATAGCTAAACATGATCTCAAAAAATTCTTCCATATGTGGAAAAGACTGCAAAGCTAACATATAAATATAGATATATATAAATATACACACTGAGCAGTATGTATACATTTATATCACATTCATTAAACCTCAAAACATAAAATAAATTCATTTCTGTAAGCAAAGGAGAGGTATAACTTTTGAATATACAAAATCCATCTCCTGGAGGTATCATCGACAGCAAAACCTATTTTCTACTTGTTACTTTTAATACAGCTCTAGTTTAGCTAGTCTTTACTCAAATTACAAATTTAATAAAAGGTATATGAAAAAATACCTGTCTAGAATATAATTACAATTAAGAGGTAGGAATAACAAAAGCATGAAAAAATATTACAAATTTCTGTTGGTTCTTACTTAAATGAGAAACCTTAAGTAGAGCACAATGTTTGTAACTGTAAAATGGCAGTATACCAAAATCAAGAACTAGAGTATCCCTGAAAGACAGAATCAAACTCAGAGCAGACTCTCAAATTTCAAGGCTCTTTCTTTTGTTCCATCACAATTACAATGTAATCTACGATGAAATTTATGTTTGAAATCAGTCATATTATCCTCAAAATCTGGGCAAGCCTCTCTGGAAGACTATTTCAGTTTTAAAGTAAAGTAGATAGAAATACCTAGACAGATGTCAGAGGCAGGAAAAATTCTCTATATCTACTGAATTAAGCATATGATAACACTTACTGACTTTTGGGAAATGCTTAGACAGAAATTATATCCTCAGTAGAATAGAAGTATTTGCCATTCAGTAGTGTGTTTATAGTAAACAATATATCTATAACTCCACACAATTTAATTTGAAAATTGACTTTTTAAATGGTGACCATGATACAAATAGTATTTTATTGCATTCAGTTCCACAAGTCTGAACAATGTGTGATATGAATCACAAGTTCCTTGTTCCAGAGGGACAAAATGCGTAGCAAAGATGAAAAATTGGAGGAAATACTTCAAAAAGTAAAAGCATTTGACTAATTTGCACTGCACTCCTGAGATCTCAAAACACTAATTAATTCAGCACAATACTAATTATTTACAGTGGATATGCCTGTGATTGTTTATACTGAATTTACCAACCAGCAAACCTTGCCCTGCCTAAATTCCTAAATTAAATAAATCCATGTGACTCCAATGAGCTTAGTGCAGGCTCAGCACTGTGCTAATGCAATTGCTTGCTTCCTTGCAGCTCGAGGCACCAGCAGAACTAGTTCACATACGTTTAGTGAACAAACAAGAGCAAGCTCACACCTGCCCAAATACAATGTGTAAACATACAGGATAAAGAAACACACAGAATATTAAACAAAATCTGGGTCAGGGGAGGGGGCAATAATTCCCACTTACTGCATTAAACAGCTATGTCATAACACTTCTATATACTAAAATGTCACTGGTGCTTTGGGTTTTCCGCTTATTTTTGTTTCTTCTTTCCTGAACAACTAAAAGACAAAGTTTTAATGTTGCAGAAAACTCCTAAACATGATATTTTAGTTTTCCAGATACTAAACTTCTGCTCAGAATGAACTTCCTACTCACAGTCCAGAGAAATTTGAAGAATTTTATGCTTTTCAAATAACCACGGTTATCTGAATAAGCTAAAACAATCTGTTTTGTTTTATGTTTGTCCTCCTTTTAAGTTCTGTTGTTTGGTTTTGTGGGTTCTTTTAATGAGAAATCCCAGTTCCAGTATTCCTGAGGCCTATTCAGGAGTTTGAGGTTGGCAGTTATCCAGCACGGCCACAGAATATAAAGCTTTATGCTAACAGCCAGGGCTGCCAAAATACACAAAGTAGCATGCGCTCCTTTCCCCTAAAATTATATGTGGATCAATACAGCGATTTGCAGATCAGGATCCAGACACTAAAATAATAACCATTGTTTGACTGTCCTGTGGCTCTGATTTCAAAGTCATCCACCTCGAACAAAATCCCATCTGACCTGTTCAGAGTTTTTCACATATCGCCTTTCAGCAACTCCAAGGATATTTAGCAGTTCCAGCTGATGAACAAAGACCTGTTGCCAAGACCAGTCACCACTTTACAAATCAATAAACACTTTTTTTGAGAGCACATGGTCTTGAAAAAGTCAGGTTTTAGTGGCGTACTCCTACTTTGCAACAGTCAGATTGTTGTCAAGTTCTGTGCATCATTGCACGTGATTTCTTTCCTCAAATGAATGAGTTTACCAGCATACTTTAAAAAATCTTTCTAAAATGACAGATATTTAATACTAAGACAGCTATTAGATAGGTCTTTAGAAGCTGGCTTTCTGATTGGAAAACGGCAGTAAGGGAAGCTTCATAGATACACACTGCCCCATCACTGTCCTAATAAGGAGGACTTTTCCTGTAGACAAGAGGATAGTTCAGAAACCTTGAACTACCTTTCAGGCCTCTTTGCTGAGATTTCAGAGTAATGGAAAACTTCATGGTGAGTTTGTCACAAATTACTTCTAAGCACCACCACCTTGTAGCTAGGCCGTCAAAAATGCTTTAAATAGGAACAAAATCTCTATGCAGCCAGACCACATTAAAAGATGTAAAAAGACATGTCTACATGCTTATGACACCACGTGACATTCCATTTTCAATTACAGCTCCTAAGGATAGGGTCAACTTTTTGGAAAGCAGTCAGGTCCTACAGCCTTATGGCATGCCCTATGCTATTCATATTTTTCTAAAAATCAGATTCTTTTTAATGACAATATCATCTCCCATCATAAAACACAGTTAAAATATATTTGTAGCCTTGTTGACCATGGAGTAAAGCATTCAACCTTAATTCAACTACAGCTTGGGAATTCAGGAAACTCTTATGAGATGAGAAACACTTTACATTTTATGTCCTTAAAAATCTCCAGTACTATGGGAAGTAAGAAGATTTTATAGTTCTTAAAATCATCAGAATTGGCAATGAAGTCCTAAAGTACAAAAATTCAAAATATTTTCAATACAACGAAGGAAACTGAAAGATGATTTGGGCAACTGAGGCCAAGAGAAAAAGGTTTTTAGGAAAAACAGTAAGTATGTAGAGTATGAGATAAGAGAGGCAGGGAGTTAAACAGTAGGCTTTGTGATGAAGTCTACGCTCTAAGGGCAGGACAGCTTCTAAATCTGGAAGTTCAAATTAATTTAGCCATGGGTTTTTTTTGTTCCAGATAGAACTTGGATGCAACGATCCAGATTAGATTACTGTAATGCACTCTACAAAGGGCTACATGTTACAATTCCTTGGAAACTGAAGCTAGTACAGAATGCTTATTAAGCTCATTTTCATGCTAGGAGTATTACACCCTCACTCCAGGATACACACTGACTGCCAAAATGTTTCCAGGTGGAATTTAAGAAAGATTGCCAACTCTTAAGCCAAAACTGAAGAGAATAAATTTAAAGTTTTAGTGCAAAGCTGCAAAATTATCTTTTTTTCCCAAGTTTTTTAAAGGCTAGTAAAAATGGTTAATATTGCAATGTTATTGACATGGCAGCACTCAATCCCCAGAAATTTATTTCTATCAAATAAAAATCAGATGCACTACAATAACTAGGGAACACACCATGACTCACTGAAACATGACCATGTGCATGGGCAGAGGAGAGTTAGAGTCTTCCTATTGCTTGTGAAGTTTTCTTACATGTACCCCAGAGTTTAGGTCCAGACACACAAAGGCAAAAAAAGGTTGCCAACCTATACCTCTCCCTAAACAGAAGAGCAAAAAAGAGGGGATAAAGGCAATAAGTGGCTGGAAACTTGGCTTTGCTCCCTTAGCAGCCGCCAGAAGACCGAAGCACACCCACTACATCTGAAAAAAGGTGCCCAACTAGTTCCTTCAAGAAAGTAAGAGATCCTATCCTTTACTATGTCTAGAACCATGCTGCCACATGCTGCCCATGGCAGGATATGTTAGTAACAGTTATAACAAAACCATGATCACTAAAACAAAATGTCAATACCTGAACAGAACAGCATCACATAAAAACTATGCATATTTAAAGCAGGATGTGTGTGTATTTCTCTTCCAAGAGACTGGTGGTACACCAGTCTCTTTAAAGGGGGTATAGACTCACGGTAGCATATATACAGTGGTTTGCATCAGTAAGTGGGAAATGTATTATTCTTCCTTAAAAATATGTACTCAAATATGCACATGTACATAGTTTTACAGCCATATATAATAACATACATGCATTTCTTTATATAAACGCAGCATATAAATTAGAAAATCTAATGTTAGCCATAGAAATAAGAAACGTTTCAAGATTAACACTGTACATTCAACTGTCTCTTTCTGTCCAGAATTTGTGAGAAAACTTTCAAAAACTCTCACTAGCATTCACTAAATTAAATGGCATTTATGTAACAATATGCACTATTTCTTGTCTCCTTACAAAATTAAAAATGCCCTCTGATGATTTGCAAGTTTATTGTGTGGTTTCAAACCACTAGCAGTACATTGGATTATGGTCATCAAAAATCACATTTCAAGAATTTATGTGTAATACACTACTGAATGGGAAACACAGGTTTGTATGGCACATGGCAATCAAATTGCTGTACAAAAGAATGCTGTATGGAATGGTAAATAAATACAACACAAAGTAAAAAAAAAAAAATCTAAAAATCCACGATTGAAAAATGTCAGCTAAAGCAATGACTTGAGTTCATTCATGATTATCATTGACTGTGCTGTTCTCAAAGATTATTTCAGCACAGATTTTGCTATGGATCTTCTAATTGCTTGCTTTAAAAGTAAACATTTGCTGAGCTGATCCATTGTTCACAGAGTCTGTGGAAATTTAGGGATGGCCGCACTTCAGGAGAGCACCCACTCCAAGCCCAATGCACCAACACAAGATCAAACAAAGTTATTATCATGTGCCACAGATTTTCATCTAACCCGTTCTTAAAGAACTCTAAGAAAGGAGCTTCCATTACATCTATACGAAAGAATGTCCACATTTTCTTTCCACTTCTAGCTTTATTAGACTCACAGTGAAAAAGTTTCCTTTTTTTAATAACTAACCTAGTTATTCTTGGTATAAATTAGATTTCCCACTCCTACTCTTTCTCCAGTGGGCACTGGAACACAATTGATCATCGTCTTTTTACAACAACATTTTATGTATTAGAAGACTTATGTCTCCCTTTTAGGACTTACTAGACTAAACAAACCCAGTTCTTTAAGCCTTCCTTATAGGTCATGTTCTCTAAAACTCCTATCATTCTTGTCGCTCTCCTTTTGTCCCTTTCTAATTTATCTGTCTTTCTTAAGGCATGGTGATCAAAACTGTATATATACAGCTTTTCAGGTGAGGTCTCACCAGCACTCCAAAGAACAGAATAATTGCTTCCTGCTTCTTTTGCAGTATTACCTCAGTCCCAGAATTAGATACAACTTCATTGCAACAGTATCCTATTGTTACCGCATACTATGTGAAACCCATCTTTTTTTTCCATGCTATTGCCTCGTCAGTACACGTGACTTCTCCCTTGTATATGGACTTTTCTTAACTGAATTTCAGGTTACTTATTCTAGACTTTCTCTCCAGTTCATTGAGACCGGAGCAGCGTACTGAGCAGTTTAACTTCTCCTATTATGCTTGAAGCTTCTTGCAGCTTGGTTTGTTATCAACAATATTCATGTTTTTTCTATTTCATCACTGAAATAATTTCTAAAAAAATACTCCACAGAAGGAGATAAACAACACACCTCTTTGGAACCCTGCTGTAAATGTCCCTCCTGTCTGACAATGAGTAACAGAAAATTTGTCTGTAGCCTGTCATTTGTATCAATTGCACACCCATCTCATTTTGATTTCATAATTAAATTAAAATAGTGTTATTTCTAGTTACAGCTTTCATTATGGTAACGTATTTTACATCACATATTAATTACATTAACAAATTAATGTATTTATTTGTATATTACAAACATATGGTAGGACAGTGTGAAAGGCCTTACGAATTCAAAGTATGTCACAGTTACCACTTCCTTCTTTCGCCACAAACCAGTTACCCTATCAAAGGAAATTAGATTTGCTTGACATAATTTGTCCTTGACAAATACAGGCAGACTAAATATAGGATGGGTATGCTATGTAACAGCCATCTAGACCTGCATTCTGTTTTAGAGAGTGGCCCAAAACTGTCACCTAGGAAAGAGTACGAGAATAAAGTGAGTACACAGTGATAAACAATCTCATATCTTCAAGAACGTAATGTAAAAATAGCTTATCTGGTCTAGGATAGGAACCACTCACTGGTGATTACAAAAAGAGGATCGGGGCAAAGCAAGTATGAAGGGATCTGATATACACTGAGATGGATAGATAGATAACATCATGCAGTCTGATACGGATGTCAAGCTACTGAAAATGAACAGTAAAAAGACTACTGACTTTCTATTGATTCACTGATTAATAATTTATTCCATAACTTTCCAGGGTCTAAAATAAAGTTATTCATAAATCTTCATACATTTTATGTATAAAGATGAGAACAGTGTTTGCCTTCCTCGACCCTCCAAGGATCTCCTGTATCCTACATGACAGTTGTTGAATATAATCAGAAATAGTTCAGAGAAAACTGAGAATACTAGTACGAGTAAAATAGCTAGTATTTTATGTGCTCTATCTTTAAGCATGCACTCATCTCCATCATTCATATAATTTCTTATGTTTTTTAAGTTCTTAAAGATGTTTTGATAAAGACCTCATTATGCTTCTTATCTGTTCTCTTCCCTGAATAACCTGTTATTGTGCATTGAAAAGCACCTTCTTCACTAACTGTTAGCTCTCTTGCATTGTCTTGTCCCTCAAATTTTCTTTACAAGTTCAGGCTTCTTGAATTAGTTGAAACCAGTGTCTGGGTTTCAGTAACACAGAGGTGGCTGTTACCTGTTTTTTTACATCTCTTGCCTTCATTCTGTTTTTCTCATTCTATTCCTTGCACAAAGCCCAAACCTTTTATTTCATGGTCATTTTCAGACAATTTTGCCTTCTTTTATAAACTTAGCCAACTTGCCCCTGTTAATGAGAAACAGAACTAAAACCAAGACAGCAAGTCCTTAATAACTTTCTCCACTTTCTGAAAGAAAAAGTTGTTCTTAACATGTTCCAAGAACCCGAAAGATTCTGTGCTCTGTTGTTCAGGTTGTGGTTTGGGTTTTTTTTTTCAGTTTGTATCCAAGAAATTGAGTTTTCTTTTATTTACTAGTTCCTGTCTTTAGTACAACTCTATCGGTCATTCTAAAAAAAGCGTCATTTGCCTCTGTCTCCTATTCTTGATTAAGTAGTCTATCATACATCCCCGTTTTAACTTCACCAATGTCTTTCCCTTTTATTTCTATGCAGATATAATGAACTTATAAACTAATTTAGTATCAAACAATGATTCCAAATATAAAAACAGTGGTTTATTTTGCCCCAGAGTTCTCTACTTGAAAAAGAGTTAGTTACTTCTATGAACAGTTTTTCCTACTCCAGATAGATACATACATGGGTAACCTCCCCCCTTGTCCTACTGTGACTGAGTTCCTCCTAAAACTCCTACAGTTTTCAACTCTCACTCGTTGTAGTAGGCTAGTGTCATATAGTGAAAAGAAGCCTGTCTTAAAATTTGAAAGTCTTCTTCAGGCCAGATTCCATCCATAGCTGACAAGCTCTCCACTTACTAAGCATATTCATCTGAAATGAAACAGGGCACCCAGCATCCGCTGGAAACTCATGGCATGCTGGCAGCATAGCTTACATATATGTTTTAATTTCAAAATAGAAATTTGTTTCTTGAAATTTCATCTACTACAGCTCAGCTTCTCTCATTTGTATTTCTTGTGGTTTAGTATTTCACACACATACCTACTTGGATGTACACACACACACTCTATTGTTTACCACAACAAATTTTTTACCTTATCAGACCCAGATCTCAGAAAACAATTACAAATATTAAATATAAAATGTTTGCTGGCAGAAGGGTATTTAAAGGATGAGATAAAGTTGGTCACTAGAATTTGAAATAATCTTTTGGTGTGTATACATACAAATATAATGTATACTTTATATAATTACATAATGAATTAAAGAATTAATTACTTTCAATACTGTAACTTTATAATGATAACTAGCTATAACTAATAACTAGAACATTATTACTATTAGCTATAGCAATATTACAGCTTTATTTTCAATATTATAACTGTAAAAATAAAGCAGATACTTTATTCTTAGTGGATTTGGTCTTTAAGCTTTGCAGAAATAAAAGGCGCAGCAATTTCTGTTTGGAATCATCTGTTTTCAAAGACATCAAAACAATAAACTTTTTGGTCAAAGTGTCTGCTTCATCCAGTTGTCTAGGAATGTACTTGTAACTCTGGACACTTAGCAAATTTACGCCTATTGACAGCAATATTATCTGAAAAACCACATTAAAGTATTCCAAAAGGCAAAATCTTGGCATGCTGACAAACCACAGAACATCACAACTTCCTCATTCCAAACATATACAGTGTAAATATTAATTTAGAACTATGTGACAGTAAATACCATTAATATTCTAAAATACTATCAATAAAAGCAAATTAGTTACATATTTGCAAAAATATTTTTGCTTGAAAAAATGTATATATTTGCTTTTTCACCTTGAGTGGAGGAGAAATAGTTCAATGCTAGCGTGCTCAATTAACATACTTCAGAAGATCATTTTATGAGGACAGTTATTTGTCCTTTCTGAAACACAGGACTAAGAAGAATAATATTCTAAGAAGAATAATACTGAGTTACTAAGCGTTTTTAACCTAATAAATATCTGCAATTTGGTTTATCTTGCCCAGTTAAAAATCACTATTGATTTTAATCTGTATCTATTATTTGCAAGCTTCAACAGAAAGATACTTTTGAAAACAGATTAGAACCATTGGTTTACAAGCTGCCAAAGAGAACTGCTGTACAGGTTTTTCAACACGGATGATTAATCCATTTATTTCAAATAAACAAAAAAATATCGCAAAAAGTGCATACTTCTGAAATCACGAGTAATCACAAAGTAGGAAACTTTTCACTGTTTTTCTACTGGAAAAGCTGACTTATGAAATGCTGAAAATAACTGTAAAACTTCTAAGGAAAGGTAAGAAAGAAAAATAAAAGACACCAGACAAGAAGACAAAATTTTTAAATTCTTTCAGGGACAGAAATAAATACCAAAGCTATTAGTTTTGGTTCAAAGAACACATCACTGGCTTATTATTTTTTTGGAGTATTTATTTTATCATGAAATATCAAAATAATAAAATTCTAAAACTGAAGGTGAAAAAAGTGGCGACTAACCTGATCTGGAGAGGGTCTGTGGTTGGAGTGTTGTGGCCTCCCAGGAGATCGGTGGTGGTGGTGGTGGTGATGGTGGTGATAGTGGTGATGGTCATCATCGTAGTTATCTGCCATCAGTTTCATTCTATTTTGCGTCTGTTTAAGATGTAAAGTGAGACAATTCTATTACATGCTGGAATATATTACTCTAACAGTGTTTTAGGAAGATCTTAGCTCCTTCTTATCTGTCTCTTTTTTTATTTTTTTTATTTTTTTTTTAAAATAGCTGTAGGGACCGAATAACAGAAGTCCAGGCTGCTGGCTTACAAAGAAAAGGAAACAGAAATAGAAAAAGATAAAGTATGTGAACACATCTTCTCTCTCAGTTTTCACACAAGTAGAATTGCACAAAGAAATCAGAAAAGGATATGATCAAGGATGTTGTGTTTGAAGGGCGTCAACAAAGACATTCAGCTTTTCTAAATTTACTATTTTAGAAGAGTTTCCTATTTTTCCAGTCTAATATTATGTCTTGCCAATTAACTTGTAAAATCTCACTGAAAGAATATTAAATGTACTTCAAATATTTACAGTTAGCTACTGAGGCATGTCAACAACACTCATGAATAGCTATGCTAAAAGCTCTATTTTGGCTTAATTATTTTAACTGTACACTAGGATCATCCTGCTAAACAGTAAAGAATCTGAAAACTGATACAGACACAGGCACTTAGAGAAATCAGCAAATATGGAACTTGACACATATTACTGAATGAAAGTAAGTCTTAGATACAGATCTTGAAAAAAAGATCAACACTTCAGCTACTGCTCTGTACAGATAATAAAATCTATGTCACCCTGAGATAACAAGATACACCGCTGCTCTTTATCACTATTACAAGTATTCCATACCATGAGATACATAGACTGGAATAATTCAAACCTTGCTCATAATACCAAAAATATCTTACTACCAATTGCCCAATAGCAGTGGATACAGTACTTCTCTTTTTCTGTTAGTAGGACTAACTAAGGCTGTCTCAGGCAAACTTGTCACCCTGTAATCATGTACTTATTTTTGCACTAATAAAACCCAGAAGAAAATGCTGTCAACTCTCAAAGACCTTTTCCAAAATTAGAATAATAATTTGGAGGCATATGCAATTAATATCATGCAGATGACTGAAGGAAAGATAGTCTTAACACACTTAATATCATCTTCAGAAATCTCACCTGAACCCTCCTTCAGGAGAAAGGTTGTTCTTGAAGGAGCATTATCTACTTTGTGCCAGTTGTCTATGTGGACATGATTTGAGCTGGTCAAGCACAAACAAGTCTACTTTGCACGTAGAGACTTTTGGTGAACAGTAAACATAAGGGACTGAAATCAATTGCAAAAAGCCACGGTTTAGTTCTACCCATGCTGCAGGGTAGCAGGATTCATGCTAACACCAGTGAGAATGCTAGCTAAACACATTACCCCAAACTAATAAGTTCTAAAGGACCAAACACAGAGATACATTTAAACACAGCTCCTTTGTTTGGGTATGTTCCTATATTAACAGGCTTCCAATTTGAAGTGCCCATGAGATAGCTAGTCTCCCATAGGTTGTAAGTAGGAAAAATTTAATTCCAGGACTATTGTAAATTTATTTTCCTATGAGAACAATCTTATCTCAAAATCTCCATTAGGAAAATCTGACTGGTAAGTATATTTTAATAGAAAATGTAAAAACTCAGAGATTGCTATTAGAGTCCCCAATTTTATTGTTTTTTGCTAAAGTAGAAAAGAGATCTGGGAAAAAAGCAAGATAAATATTCATATTACACAATATTTGAAATATAACAAAATCTAATGTAAGGAAAACTATGAACTACAGGGATCACAGGAAATCCTGATGTGTCTTTTCAGCATTTACATTTTTTTGAAACATCACAGTGCTTCTCAAGCACTTAACATGATGTCCATTAGAAAGATCACAGAAAATCATTTTACAGGAGGGGACCTGTACTCAGTTCAAGTAAAACCCACCAACAACCAAACCAAACCCTTAAGGCACCCACAATAGCAAGATAAAGGAACAACAGCAGATTGGATATGCACATGTTTAGCCACCCTTAGACTCTTTCTGAGCATCTCTACAGCACTAAAACAGCATCTTCTCTGTGTGTTACGGAATGAATGTCCTCCAAAGGTCAAGTGGTGGATTCCTTT
>Ga0181612_100406_pt1 | contig 17491 bp, 6 predicted proteins | sample HoacroProtozoa21_FD_119630 | JGI IMG/M metagenome (GOLD analysis project Ga0181612, IMG submission 119630) | Hoatzin crop microbial communities from Cojedes, Venezuel. Combined Assembly of Gp0051906, Gp0051904, Gp0051908 | reverse complement strand
TCCACAAATCCATGGGCCCCGATGGAATGCACCCACGAGTGCTGAGGGAGCTGGCGGATGTCATTGCTGAGCCACTCTCCATCATCTTTGAGAGGTCCCGGAGAACAGGAGAGGTGCCTGAGGAGTGCAGGAAAGCCAATGTCACTCCAGTCTTCAAAAAGGGCAAGAAGGAGGAAAAAATTCCATTTTCCCTGTTTTGACTGCCACAAATGTTTTCACCAGTTTGTGAAGGTTTATACCTGATCACATATCCATCACTGGGCTTGGAACAAATTACAGATTTGGAAAGGGCTATTGCACCTGATATGCAGCCGTATGCTGATTTATTATGAAGTGTGTCTATAAATGCGTGGCTAAGACAGTGGAGTGCTAAATTGGGTGAAATTTGTTGCTGTCATATTAGTGACACATCTGGGAGGTTTTAAAATTTAGTTCAATCATGAATGGGACAGCTCTGCAGTAGTTTTGCTGATGCAAACTTTCTGCAATGTTCCCTGGTCTTTCAAAGGACTAGGAGAAAGAAATCTCCTTCACTTGTTATTGCTATGGGATATATAACTGAGAAAAAGAGCGAAGATGAAAAAACATCATCTCCCAGCCAGTCTCGGTGTAGGTATATGCTGAAACAGCCTTGCAAACCCTGTTCATAGCACATCATCACCACTATGTTATTTTGATAGCTTTGTTAAAGAAAGATTTGAGGCATATATTACACTTGACTTTGGTATCTGAATAATTGACAGATTGTAATACATTGAGTGTGTTCTGTCCTTGCATCTTATACAACTTAAGTATCATTGTAACCCTAATGTGCTTCATTTTCACTCAAAAATAGCTCTCAGTACTTCTGCAAACCGAAATACTTTGACTATTTACTAACTGTAAAGAAAAGGTATTTAATTTCTGATAAAAATCTGGATCTCAAAAAGCATTTAGAGGTTAGATAATAATCTGAAGAAGTATCACTTCACAAAAACTGGGCATAAAAAGGTAAATATTCCCCAAGAATGGCTATGCAGTAATCCTAATTAAGATTTGCTATTGAAATCCTGGGGTTTCAGCAGAATATTGATTATTCTTAAAATGTTGCGGCTCACAGCTTGTGGCAGAGTTAATGATATTGCAGCTAAATGTTTTCCACATCAGATAACGCTCATGGGGAAGAATTGTTTATTAGTGAAGAAATTTAAATCTTAATTTTTGTGATCTGGGGGGAAAACAAAAACAAGCAGAAATTAGCAGGGTCTGTGTTTACCTTCTGTTGTTGAAGCCCTGCAATAATTACATGTAAATATTAAGCTGTGTTTCATATGTTTGTTTCTAAAGAGGAAAATGCTAAAGGTTTATAAATATAGTTTTCAGAATATATAACATGCTATTTCAGCAGATTACCATTTGAAACAAAATAACTGCAGCATCATTCTGTTGGGGGTAACAAAGGTGCAGGAATTAGGCTGTGGAGCCTGGCAGTTGCGCTCTGTGGGCGTGCTGACTTGTCCCATCTGTCAGCAAGGATTGTGTAGAGCTCGGGTCACCCTTTACGGCTGCATCGCAGGATGCTCAGAGAAGAGGGCTGGTGGTGTAGACACTCTTCTGGAGAACCAGTTTCAAGTGTAGTAGAGCTGCCATCTCCAGTATAAAGTAAGCAACCATTTACAATTTGTTCTGCCACCAGAGTGATGGATATCTTTTGGGAGAGGGTGGGAGTGCAGAGCCTTTGACAGAGTCTGGTCTGGTTTGACCCTTTGGGAATGTGTGAGACGTACGTAGTACCTCAGTCTTTTCCTGCAGTCAGCAGGAATTCGTGGCTCTACAAACACCATGTAAAACTTGGGCTCCAAAGCCTCATAATAATGACTTGATTCTGTTTGCCTACTCCTTCCCCGTAACTGTTAAAAGAAGGGATAAGATAAAGCCAGAAGCACTTTTCTTGCTCTGTCTCCATCAAGGTTTAGGTGCCATTCCTTAGGAGCCGTGAGCGCTATGCCTAACTACATTGCGCCCAGGTGTCCATGCTTTGTAAGAGGAGGAAGTGAAGCCACGGGCACCTTTGCACTGCTCATTAGATGTTGCTGTGCTGTGCACAGGACACTTGTTGAAATGGGACCAGCCTGACCAGGGACCTTTGCAGGAGAGCTGCTCTGTTTTGCAGCTCTGTGATAGCCCAGCCCCACTGCTCTACCTCTGTCCCAGCGCCCTGTGCTGCTTGATCTGAAGGGCCAGAGGGAGCCAGGACATCCCTGCGCCCCAGAGGAGGATCTGGGCAGTTGGCTTAGCAACACGAGGCTCCTGCTGTCTGCAGTGACATGCAAAGCAGCCTTAAGGGAGAGTCAAATCCTATTGACAAGTTAACAGTCTGTGTTAATTCTCTCTGGAAAGCCAAAGACATCTGCCCTATCGGTACAATTTGCTCGAGTGGGATGAGGCTGAACATGCTGGAGAAAAAAGTAGCTGTAGTAAGAAATCTATTATATATTGCTAAAGTGAATGACAAAGAAATGGCTGTTAGAAGTCTATCGAAAGAGAAGTTAAAACAGTAGGTTATATATATGATATTTACATATCAAGCTCATAAACTATTTTTTGCTACAGGCAGTCAATAATAGAGGTGGAACTTGTTTTGCTTCTTTTCTTCTTCTCTACTGTACACCCTTGAAACTTGTCCCCTGCTGGGTTTCATGTGTGTGTACCCATAATAACATTCCTAGTTAGTGGCAAAACTCTGACAGCACTACAGGTTTCTCTGTGAAAGAATTCATTAAATGCCAGCCAGTAATCCGGTGGCATTTGCTAACATAATGCCATAAAACCAATCTGTTTCCCTTCCTTGTTGCTCTCTTCCTTTCAAAAGAAATTTCTCATTCTCAGCAACCACAAGAAGAAAAACTTAGAATTAATGCTGGCAAATCATTTCTATTAAGCCAAAAAGCAGAAGAGCCATATTCATTGACAAACTCTGACTCAGCTGCATTACCTGGTGATAAAGAAACATTGGTAACTATAGAGTATATTTCCAGTTAAAATAGATTTATAGCCATTTTACATTGCAAAACTTTGCAAAGAATCCAGAGCATAATGGTAAACTGGATGCTATTGGAATCTGGCAAAAGGTTGATTTTAGGAGGTATTTATGTAATCTATGTCTAGTATATTCCTTTTGATAGAACACATACTGTCTCCCACAAGTCTTGACAGCACAACCCAAGCAGCTGTTGAAAATCTGCTTTGAGACAAACAGCACATGACAAGTCAACTCCTCCCGCGATTGCCACTCCAACCGGAAGGCGCTTGGCACAGCTCGCAAACTGGCCAGATCTCGTTAGGGTGGGCCTTCCAAGCAGGGCCATGGGCAGCTGGCCGGTGAGCATCTCCATGCAAGCACTGCCAGCAGCTGGCGGTGGGGACCTGGCTGCGGGCTCAGAGGTCCCCGGGGAAGGTGTCAGAACCACTCTTTCAGCTGTCTGCAGGGGTTCGTCTACCCTAGCTGCAGCTACCTCGATGAGCAGAGAGATGAGGACGAGGGCTGCACTAAGTCTGTGCCAAGGTTTTTGACTTGGGTGAGGAGGGTGGTTTAGGGACCACATGATTTAGGCGGTGCTGGTAAGAGCACCCGGTTAAAAGCCGAGTAGAAGAGCTGTTCCTAGGAGTACAGGAGATCTGCTGAGCACACGGCCTGCCCCAAATGATAGAACAGCCTCTCTGCTCGCTTTCTAAATGCTGTCAGGTTTTGTTACTTCAGGCAGTGGCAAAATGCCAGGGTAGCTGCTAATCAAAAGTATAAATAAAATCAAATGTGTGGAGGGAGGGAAACAGTGCAGTGAAAAATGTTCTCCCAAGACATACAAGGCCTGACATGGAAGTGTTTCTCTTTTGTCAAGACAAGTTGGGAATTGCTTATTGCAGTCTCAAAGCATTATTAAGGGGCTCAGCTACGGTTGGGAATTAAAGAGGTTACTTATGAAGTACTGTTACTTACTTGCATTAGCTGCAGTAGTGGTTTAGTGTCCCATAACTTGTATTCATTTTATCATTGCCAAAATATCTGCATGTACAGAACTTTCGGTGAAGCCAGTCCATGCGAGTTTCTGTTCCCAAAGGACAAGGATTAGCCATTTCTGTACAAGATGTGCACAAAGCCAATAGCAAGTAGTGCTTTCTGCCACCAGGAGATGGCAAAATACAAATCAATACCTGATTTATTGTTTGCAGTGGCCATGAAAGACTTTCACATAATGGTATTATTTTAAATTCAAAAGTTTTCTTCTAATCCGTTTTGTTACATCTCTGAAAACATTGGATGATGTTTCCAGTAGTAGTAAAGTTTATGGATGTTTCACCAATGACTCTCCAAAGTGGACTCTTCTAGCTGCCTTGCTGTAACATATCACGAATTGTGTGCTGTTTCTCAGCTACAGGGGTGTCAAAGACTGAGCTAAACCTCATATGATTTGTCTGAAACCATAGTATGATTACAGAAATGAAGGATAATCCTCTAATTTCATAGAACACATTCTCTTTGCAGTGAGTGTGATATAACTGTTTACTTGGGAAATATCTTTGTGCTTTACTGAATTATGAGGATTGTAGACTTGAGTCTCATATGATTCATAACTTCATTAAAGTAAATGTTAGAGTGTGCATGTGTGTGCACACAGTTGCACACAAATAGGCTTTGACTGTTGTGCTAGAGTATTTTTGCACTTATGTAGTGTCAAATGATGTTCTTTTACCTTTGCATCAATCTCTGCACCACCAAAGGCTGCAGCTGGGAGTGTGGGTTACTCTGTGTGTATGATACATGTTTTTACAGGCATACTGGTTAGCATCTCCAATAAGCTGTTTGTATTTTCTAAGTGGCCATGGGGCACATTATTGCATTTCTTTTGCAATTAGTTAACTGCTGTTTCTAGAGACAATTTAAAACTAAAAATTCTGAAATGATTGAGGTTTTGCAGATCAGAACTTTTATCATAATCGTCACTCATGCATTTTTTTTTTTTTACAAACTGTGTTTACATATGGAAGTGTGACAGCCATCAACCACAAGCTACTTCTTTTGGAGGCATTTCATTTTTTTAAGGAAATAGTTTTTAACAATGGCAGTAAAGCAGAAAATCAAATAATTTCAAAATACACCATTAGTTCTTATGGTTGCTTATTTATGTTTTGTTTTAATCCTGTGCTTTTAAAAAGAGTTCTGAACAGAGCCTGCTGCAAAATTTTGAACAATTTGACATTTAGGGATTCATAGGCCTTTCAGGAGCCAAATCGTTTGATAAAATTAGTAGTGGCTTATAAAGATTTTCACTACAGAGTAGCCATTCTACAGTTCTTTTCATGCTTTGGTTTAATTTAGCGTGCCCTTTAAATTGGTATTAAATTTTTAAACATGACATCTGAAAGAAGAAATGGAGAACGTTTACATATGATTGATGCAATGAAGATCTTACGAGGAGTCCTGTGAAAGATCTCCTGTGTTGTTTAGTGCATACCACAATGTAAGCTGTCAAAGGAACACTCAAGCTATATGAAGATTTTCTGTCTTATGGGAATGAAACTTATACATCCAATTTACTACAGTTCTGGCTTATTATTCATTTATATGGACATAGCACATTTTTGGAAATACAGTACAAAGGTCTCAATCCTGTGTTCATTTGTCTGATATGGACTGAATAGGAAGTTTGGGGCATGATCCCACTCCAAAACTGATAAGATGCAACAGTTTTGCAGTAACTCTTTTAATGTTATGTTTGTCAATATAGTTTTGTAAATATAATGCAGAGCTGCACTATATTATGTCATATTGTGTGTGTGTGTGTATGTGTGTGCATATGTACATAGACATATTTGGGTGCTGTGGACAAAATATTCAGGGTATGACAATGCAACTCCAGAATTAACCTCAGAAATTGGTGGTTTTTTAATTATTCATTTTTTTTCTGCTTAGATGGACAAAACCAATTTTGCAAAAGGGTTACAGACGACGGTTGGAGCTGTCAGATATTTATCAAATCCCTTCTGCAGACTCTGCTGATAATCTTTCTGAAAAACTAGAAAGGTATGAAAGATTCATGAAATAGCTTTGTTTCAGGAATCACACTGCAATTTTCATTAAAAAGCTGTTGGATGAAATGTTTAAATAGCATTGGGTGCAAGCTGGTTGAACCCTTTGACTGGGTCAAGCATGTCCCCCTTCAGGACGCAGTTGTCCTTTGGAGCTGATTGGCATCCCTGGTGCAGATGTATCACCTAGATGATCTAAATTACTACATACAGGTACCTGTGACATCTGTCCATTGACTAGTGAGGCTAGACTCACAGTTTCAATATTAGTTCCCTATTCTTCTGTTCTTTCTTCCCAAAATAACCTTATAAAACCTTGTTTCATTTTTCTTCAGCTAAATATTCTTAATTTCCTTTGATACCACTGTTGGAAGACTAATTGCTTCTGCAGAAATTATGCCCTGTTTTTCCTCATTTATCTCAGTGGATCCTAATTCAGAAACTGTGCTATACTTGAGACTAACTTCCAGGTGCAAGTGCCTAAATCCAGTCCCTCTCCCCCAGCCTCTGGTGTAGCTTTCCCTGACATGCTGGGGCAGCTTATGTCTGCATTGTTGTGCCAGTCCAATTAAACTTATCTGCAGTGTGACATATGTATTCAAAACTGGTGGAAAGTATTGAGAACATTGGTATGCTTCATGATTTTTAATGCTTTATAAATGGAATATTCCGATTATTTAATATTCTGTTGAAAAATGGAGAAAAGAGTTAGCTGAGGAAATTGTTAGGAGTGCTTTAATCGGTGAGTTAAATTTTGACTAAACATATGTTTTCTGTATACAGCATTGCTTATGATCTTTGATCTTTGATTTGCTTCTGATATTTGATTTATTATCAAGTAGAAAATTACAGTCCCAGCAACACAGGTTAAAAATAATGCTGTGCAGTACAAAAGTGACATTTTTGATGCTTTGTTGGTGTTTTCTTTTTTGCAGACTGGAAGAGCTCCAGAACATTTATTTGCCTATTATTGTGCTTTGGTGTTAAGTACTGCAGGTTTCTTTAAAACATACAATGTGACCTTTTCAAGAATTAATTCCCTGCAGGGTGATGTATGGCTGAGTATTTAAAACTGCCAAATATGTGGCTGAACTAGGTTTGAACTTTTATTGATCTATCAAGTCAACGAAGGCCAGGTCTTTGGGGTCTCTGTAAAGCTTTCTTTCACCTTAGCTAAATCTCCTTGGATATACTTGAGTGAATTGAAGTATGTCAGAGCCATAGACCCATGTATTTGCTCACACAGCTTAATGGTCTTGTTTTTCGGTTCCTTTTCAGAGAGTGGGACAGAGAGCTGGCAACTTCAAAGAAGAAACCCAAACTTATTAATGCTCTTCGACGATGCTTTTTCTGGAAATTTATGTTCTATGGAATTATATTATATGTAGGGGTAAGAATTGTTCTTCTTTTCAGTAAACTTTTAGTGTTCCATAAATAGATTCACGTCTTAGGGACTGCTAAATTAATACAGAATCCTATAAATAGCTACGGATTTTTCTCTGTATATTGCTTATAAAGATGATAAATACAGAGAGATACTCAGAGACCTTCATAAAAAAATTATTTTCTGATAATGTCCTAATATCTTTAAAACATACTTATTAATAATTCTGAAATATACGTAGTGCCAGGGACTGGCATGTGCTTCTCCAAGTACAGATAGAGCACCTGAATTTTTGTGTCGCTGTAATTATTTTCTCATGTTATCAAGAACATGTATTTAAGAAGTTTCTAAAGTATTTTCTACTCTTACGTTAAAACAAAGGACAGTGCAATTTCACATGATTCGGTCAATTTTGTCCAAGTGACTATCAGCCAGCTTCATAGTTAAATGCTTTATTCAGGTTTACACATACAATAAACAAGTTGTCGTCATTAGTGATAGCAATTCTGTATGAATAACTGTGTGAAATATGCTTGGATCTTGGTGCTTAGTGCTCCAAAGTGTATGATCAGGAACTTGATGTGAAAGTCTGAATTGATTATGTTTATCACCTTTCCAATGTGTTAGTTAGGATTATCCTGACTTACCAAATGCTACCTTTTTGACAATCCTACCACTGGGGTTAGGAGCTGGGAAAATAGTTTATTATTAATCACTAGTTGTGTTGGATGACCAGACTGTAAATCTGAAAATTGCTGTTAACCAATATACACATTAAACGTCCATGTTATTGTCAAGTTTCTGCAATTCAGTAGTGAAAGTGAGATATGAAACTCCATGCTTCTCTGTTCAAAGAGAACTGCTGTGGTGTCAGAAACTGCAGCTATATTACCCCAAAATGGCCTGAAGTGGTCCGGTGTGCTGAGATAGTCAGTGTTTTTAGATGTAAGATGGATTTCTAGGCCAGATTCTCATTTTTGGAAGGTTGATACATAAAGAAACTTATTCAAAACTAATTCCACTGGCATTAGAGTTGAATGTGTCTAGTTTAGCTGCACTTTCAAGATCATGGATTGGGCAGAAGAGTGTAAGGGGAATTTGTGTAAAATAGCCCACAAATGTCTCTGAAGTTCATATTGCTTGCTATAAAACCAAAGTTCTCTTTTCTTCTGGCTTTCTATTGAGTATCCCAAAGAACTATGTGAAGATAATAGTTCAGTTACAGAAATATAAACCTTCCTGCCCATTAGAATGACCTCTCTCCCAGGCAATAAGAGGAGGGGAGGGTGGTGACTTGTCATCGTGCCCATGAACTTGCTACTGACTCCTCTGCAGAAGGGAAATTTCAAGCTAGGTGGATCTTCTAGTAAGTAGTTGAAGAAAGATCGTCATCTGCTCTGTGGCAGCCATGCCAGATGTATGCTTAGTGAAACCACACCAACACCTATACCCTCAAGTTTTAGTAAATGTGTATAAAACACCTGAAGCATAAATAACAATATCCTGAAAACTAAACCACAAGTCCTTAGCTACATGCAGACTTTTCAGCATTAAACAGGAACTTTTTGAGGATGAAAAGTTTTAATGCATCAAGCAGCATTTCAGCTCCAAGTGCATTTTTGAGGTTAAACATTGAATTTGGAGCCTAACTTCTGATAGTTTTATGCTGGAATGGTTCCACCCCAGAAAACTTCTGTGGAGTCCCTCCTGTTTAGACGGCTGCATGAAACACAGGCTGATCTTGCAGATTACAAAGTATGTAAATTTATTTAGGGTCCTGGGATGAAAGTCTTGTAAAATATTCCTGAGTATATTAATTTGGACTGAAAATGATGCGAGTTTTCTGGTTTAGAACACGGTTAATTTGAATTGGATAATTAATAACGGGACTACAATTTCACTTCAGATTGTATTTTCCCCCGAAGAATTATGGAAAAAGTGGCTGCTTCTTTCTCTTGTAATACCATGTCCAGGGAAAAAGAGTATCAGTTATAGAATCAGAAAGTCACAAAGTAAAATGCTCTAAAGAAAAGGGAAGAAGTACTCTGACAACAATGGAAATTGCTTCCCTTAAAATGCAGCATGCACGTTCTTTCTAGTCCATAAAAAATTTAGGATGTAACTCAGTCTGTCATGCTGCTTCATGGATTAAAAATAAAAAAAATTTATAGGCCTTGATTTTTGCAATCACATGTAGACTGCTGCCTAGATGTAGCTCGTAAAGAACAATTCTGAAATTTCTCAGCACCATGGATTTTAAAAATAAAACCTAGAGTGAAAAAGTTCATTACGTTTCATCTTTTTGCTTCTTTCTTGTGGATAGATACACTCACATGCACATATACACAAATTCTGATTAAAATAGGGGAATCAAGAAATTAGCTCCCGAGTCAACTTTGTTCTCTCTCAGTTTAAGTCTCCCTAACTTGTCGGGCTCTTGTCACTGACGAAGAGCCTCGTCTCTCCTCTCACTGCCTCTCACCTCAGTCCGAAGTTGCCGCTGCTGTAGATCTGGTCTGAAGCAATGTGCCGTGCTTGCCTTCTGCTACGCAGGGGCTGTGCAAGGAGAAAGGAGTGGAGATGGTGGCTACAGTGCTGCCTGTGCTCACTGTGGTTTGTATTTAAAAAAAACCCCATCAGTTCTACAAATTTAGCCTGCCTTACACTATAATAGGTATTCCTGCAGAGTCTGTCAGCTGAAACTATTGGAGTAATGCATTCCTGTTAAAAGTTAAGCAATGTCGGAGGGCTTTTGCAGGCAATTTTGAGGATAACATCCTTTCCCAGAGCACAGGCAAGTGAAACTTGTGTGGGCATGCACGTGTGGCACTGGGGTTGCAGGGTTGGTTTCTCTGTGTGGACTTTTTTAATGGAGTACAATCTCAGACTAGGTGAGGACAGAACAGGACTGCAGGATTTCTGAGTGATCAAATTAAAAAAATACTGGATTTTTTTTTCTAATTTCTTTAAGAAACCGCAGACGTGCAATTCAGCATGTAGGAAACAAAATCTACACTTTTCACAATAAACATGGAAAGATTAAATCTTAGTTTAAATTCTTGATTGCATTATCATTAGTCTTCGTTTTACTGAAAGCTGTAAGAGGAAAAACTCACTGCTAAAGCTACTGGTGTTCTTTTCAGGCTCTGCTCACGGAAATTAATGGGAGCTTTGCCATTAATTTTAATGGGGACAGGATGTTGTGCCGTATTGGCATAGGTGCAACCAAGTCGTGTGTTCGTCTGAACTTCGCTTTCCTTTCGGCTCTTCCCCTGTCTGATCCTTGAGCGGTTTTCATGGCACCTCTCTTGGAGCGTGGTTAAAACTCTGCTGACATCCCTGCTGTTTGTGTAGTTGTTGTTGCAGCTGGCACCAGAGCTTTGCTCTCATTAGGTCTAGCAGTTGCCGATCTCTCCCTTTCCCCTCACGTGCCGTAGGTAGTGATGTTATTGCAGGGTGGACACTTGCGCTCTGGCTCCCTGGAATACTGCGACTTGCCCTCATAAATAGTGTTGTGTTCGGCACGTTGAGTTATGTCTCTGCTGCCCTGCTGTTTGAAACAGCTTCCACGCTTCCCCTCATCAGCAGATGTGTCTTGCAATCTAAAGAAAAGGTGGTATGGTGGTGAAACAAAAAGCTTGCTTTTCAGCACGATACTGGCTAACAAACTGGGTACTTTGCTGTGAGGATCAGTTTGATTCTACTTACATTTTTCTCCTATATTCATTCCCATGAAATGTATGTTTCCACTCAGCACAGCAGCTGGTAACATCAACTCAGAAATGATTTTAGTATCGTATCCCAAAGGACTCTAATGAGGATTTCCTGAAGTTCTCGCATGTAGGTCACGGGTGTGAGTGAGGAGGCAGGGAGGGATATGAAAGTCCCGAAACACTTCTTGGGCGTATGCCAAAACAGAGATGTGCATTATTGTCTTCAAATGCAGAGTGATTGAGCATATGGGGGATACATGTAACACAGAAGTTCTCATTGCGTAAGAATAGCCTTACCAGGTCAGGTTAGCATGATATCCTGTGTCATACTCTCATTTCTCCTCAGATCTTTGCTGTTTTAATTAAGATTTCTGTGAGGGGGACATTTCTGAGTTTCTCAATGGCCTATGATGAATGCAGTGGGAAGAGCAAGGACAGGAGAAGGAAAAACACGACTCTTGAGAACTGGATTTTCTGTTAGGTGCTCAAATCCCGTTCCTTTTTTTAGGCAGGTCATTCTAATCGGTTTATTTATCCACGTTTATATCAGTGAGTAATTTCAAGGCTACAACAGGAAAAATAAAAAACAGGTAGTTCTGCTTTCATTTGCATGTAGACTAGATAATAATATATTTGGCAAGTAAGCTGATAAATCTCCACTAGCAAATGGTTTGGCTTATTACCAGCCATTATTCTACCTTTAGTCTGTAAGTCACCTTTTTTCCCAGCGAACTAGGCACATGTGCAATACCTTTATAGTCACAACAAACACAGCAGCAGAGCATGCCATTTTCACTGGAACAAGACTAAATGAAAAAAAAAAAATCTTGCTATTTTTAAGCCTATATATAAATGCTTATCTTGGAATCTCTGAGACTATGAAAGCACCACGTTGTCCTTGAGAGGTGAGTGTTTTGTATTTTGGGAGTTTTGGGGAGTTTTGGTTTGCTGCTTCGGGATGCCTATGGTCTAAGCACAGCTGCCTTAGGTCATGTGTGTTTTAATAAACACTCTTCCCTTTACCTGCTAATAACACTGAAGTCTTTGTCAAAGCTGCCTCCAGGTTTACAGGATTTGTGTTGAGGCAGAGTTGTGTTTAATTTGGGAAATGTAGTGCGTAGCACAGTAGGCTATTTGAGATGTAAAATTTCAGCTCTTCTGTGGAGAAAGTGAATGATGAATATCAGCTCCACCAACAGTGATGTTCAAAAGGGGTTACAGTACAGGTTGTAGAAGTACTTGGGATTGCTCTTGTGTAAGAGACCAAAAGGAACCCAAAGGAGAAGGAAAATATTAAGGGGGATTTTCCCAATCTGCTTATCACTGTAAAACATTAATTAGAGCTGAACTTCACGAGTTCACTTCTCTCTGAGTCTCTGTGTGATAGTCTGTGAGGCTTTCAGCTGGAAGGCTGTACTAATAACTTTTTGGCAGAATTTAACACATATGTACAAAGAAGAATTGCTATTTTTGAAGTATCAGATGCTTTCTGCTGAGACACAACAGGAAGAAGGATAGGAGACATGCATAAAAATTCTTAGCACTAAATATTTTTGCAGTGAATATAACAGTGAAGCGAAGGAGCATGTACATGCTTCACACCCTTCAGAAGCTCGTGCAGAAGATGAAGCAAATTTTTAGACCGCAGCACACCGAGGATTTTTTGCAGCTCTTGGGGAAGGACTGGGGAAGGAAAGAGGGGGCAAGAGGCAGAGATGGAAAAGGATGGGGTTGTAGGAGTGAAAGTGTGAGAACGATGAGGCTGTGAAGGGAAATGGAAGGCAAAGGTGAGATAACGCTAGTGGGGTTTAATTACAATGGGAAAGGAGGATGAGGATAAATGTAATAGTAGGCTAAGGTAAAGTCAGGGCTATAGCGGATCATTTGCGTGCCATGCAGTTTAGCAGTTGATACCCCCTCTTTTTCCTCTCCTACTGTGGTTCTCTAGCACGTTGTTCAGCCCAGGGTGGGAAGTGCTGGGGCTGCCAGTGCAGGAGGGACTGGTTTCTTTCTGAGACTTTTATTAAACTTGCCTCCCCTGCCATTTACGCCCTCTCATCCTGCTTCTGTTACCACCCTAGATACCATGTCTAGAAGTGTTTGGTACCATGATCTAAACTGTTTATACTTTTATTCTATTGCTATTTCCATTTACTTTATGTTTTAGCTATATCTTCACTATGTTGTTCTGTTGGTGTTAATTTCAGGAGCTCTGAGTCCTTCTGTGTCCTGCAAGTCCAATAAAGTGCAGTCAGAACTGTTCCCTAGGGCCCAAAACAAGAGATCCAGCCTGCTAAACTGGATTCAGTTGTATGATGTGGCTAATCCATTACAACTCTGGAAAGTAAATGTGGAAGATAATCTCAGTTGTCACTTCTGTAGAAAATGATCAAACAAAATTTACAAACTGGATTTGCTTTGGTGGAGTTGCAGGAGCATCATAGGTTAAGACAGAAGTGAGTTGTCTGTTCTTCTGTGTAGTTACTGCAACTTTCTGTGGTTTGCAGAGCAAACAGACGTGGCTTCCTTGTTTAAGCTATAAAACTGTAAATCTCTGTTGGTAGGACTTGAAATTAAAATGTTAATTGTTTTGAAAAACATGAACCAACTACTGACCAAAATTATTTTTCTCTTGTTTCCATCTGCAGGAAGTCACCAAATCTGTGCAGCCCCTTCTGCTGGGAAGAATAATAGCTTCCTATGATCCAGACAACTCCAGTGAAAGATCCATAGCGTACTACCTGGGCATTGGCTTGTGCCTGCTCTTCATTGTGCGAACACTACTTATACACCCTGCTATATTTGGTCTTCAACATATAGGAATGCAAATGAGGATAGCTATGTTTAGCTTGATTTATAAGAAGGTAATTGTTTTATTTATGCTCAAAGCCAAACCTCTGTCTGTAGCCTACGTAACTTGTAGGCCAGTTTGTTGAAAGATTGATAGTTTTGTTAGTCAAGGTACACAAAGTACACAAAAGAATAATGTGGCTAACATCAGTTTCTGACAGCTCTCCTTTTACTAAGTCCGAAGAATTAAATACTCACCTACAGCTGGTTTGACTGAAGACAGCCTCTGTGTGGGTTCAGACTTGCTGGATATGTGGTGAGATGCCTTAACTGTTCTACCAGTGTGCTCCTGTTATACACGTGTATTGCAAAGGAAGAATAACATATGCTGGTGGCCAAAGAATATTTTCAAAAGAGGATTAGAGGTGGAAATCTAAACAAGAAATATAACAGAGAAGGGATTGAGTTTGAATGGTACTGTGTGAGATCTCTATAGCATGAAGAGTCAACAGAAACTGATGCATTGCATCTTCACAGATCCAAAGATCTAAAAAGGTGTTTGTTTTTACCAGTACCAAACCCAGCTAATTTAAACAAACATATTGGTTACTTTAGTATAAAGCTCACTGTGAAAATATCTTTCAAAAATATTTGTGAAGATAGGCACGGTAGGAGGTTTTTGAGGATGCACAGCAGCACACAGCATGCATGCCTAATTAAGAGTTGTATTTGCATATATATCTATATACATAAAATATGCAACAGAAAGCAAGGACTAAGTCGATAAATCAATGTCTGTAAAGCAATTTAATGGCTGTATTAAATTCAAGTGACATAAATAACAAGTTTAATGAGACTTGCTTTATAGCGTAATGTTATTTATACTACTGTACCATTGCCTATATTTTTTATCTGTATTTATTCTGTTTTATGGGTTTTTTATTCTGTTTATGGCTGTTTTTCTATGGTTTTGTTTTCTTTTACAGATCTTAAAACTGTCAAGCAGAGTTCTAGATAAAATAAGTACTGGACAACTGGTCAGTCTTCTTTCCAACAATCTGAACAAATTTGATGAGGTATGTCATCAGTTGTTTAATCCACTTGGTGATCCATCAAATACAAATGCAATACTTCAAATTGTTCATGACATATTAAGGAAGGAGGGAGCATAAATGATGGACTGCACTGAGTGCTTATTGTAGATATAAAATGAATCACTGCCTCAAAGAAAACGTGTTGGCACATGGTCATGGAGATGCTTGTTCTGATACTTATGACATGCTTTACCTCCTATGCTGATTAGTAGAGGAAACCTAAAAAACAGGTATCCCATAAAAAACATCCTTGTTCTACAGTCCAGTGAGAACCTGCCAGGAAACTTTTGGGGTACTCAGTTGGTTTCACAGAGGTCAGAACTTGCTGTCTCAGTCCTTCTGTCCTCTTTTCTTGACCACCACATTTTTTTACTAAGGTGATCCAGTCCATTCCTGCCATTGAACAAGCAATGATGTTCAGCATCCTGTTGCCACTATTACCCACTCTCCTAAAAGTTGATGTTGATTACCCACTCTCCTAAGTGTTGATGTAAGACCTTGTTAGGAATCAATCATTCCCAACACATCTGTCTTATAGACAATACTTCCAGAGTCTCCTGTAAAACTTCTCTTTCGTTAAAGACACAGAGGTAAATCGCACCTAATGGCTTTGGGGACTGGAAACTCTGTGAACTTCTGTTCAGTATGTATATTTAACTGGCCCATTGGTAGCACGAGGTTTGCTTCCTATGAACGAAGCAAGAGCAGAGAGACTGTAGACACATGGCTGGAGCTGTAGGGTGTATTTGCTTTAAGCACTACATTACTATATAGAGCAATGTCAGCAAGCACTGAACAAGCTAGGACAAGTGCCCTGTCATTCCAGCAGTGTAGCTGCAGCTACACAGACCCCTGTGCAGCCTGATCACAGGATTCAGTCCAAAATCTCCCCAGTGTGAAGGAACACAACTGAAGTAGGCAGCAATCTGTTTTAATTAGTTGTGTCCACACAACAGTCATCTCTTCACCAAAGTAATGTTAGCCTCCTATATCAGATTAAATCACTCTCAGAAGACTCTTCTGTGTATTTTTCTCATCTTGCAGTGGTTGAAAAAGCCAGTGTTGATGGCAAATTCTGTTTGCTTTTACAATGCTGTGATTTTTCATCGTGCATATACATAGAGAAGGAACAATTGCAGAGTGAACTTTGCCTTACAAAAACCAAGTTTAGGCATGGAATGTATATGTATTTCTGTGCTGTCATGATAATTAACACCCAGAATGCTATGTGCTCAGGATCACAAATCCTCCTTTATAAACTTGTTTTACTACTGGAAATATTTGTACCTTTCTTCATTACATTTTTCAAAGTGTCACTTTAATGACTTCTTCCTTTTCATGTAGTTTTCAGAGCACATCTTTAACTTGTAATATTATTATTTTTTGCTGTGGGCTTCCACAGGGTCTTGCTCTGGCTCATTTTGTATGGATTGCACCTTTACAAGTGGCATTGCTGATGGGACTGCTCTGGGATATGTTAGAAGCTTCTGCATTTTCTGGACTTGGTCTTCTAATAGTCCTGGCCTTTTTCCAAGCCTGGCTGGGACAAATGATGATGAAATACAGGTGACGAGACTGTTTTAAAATATCTCAGCGTATTTTCCTGAAACACATTGGTTGAAGAAGTTTATACCACTTGATTAAGGGTGTCTAGTTATGACAGTGTTACAAAAGAGGAGCGCAAAGAGTGTTGGCTGTGTCGGGAGAGTCATGGACGAGCCTTTACTTCCTTATCAGCAGCTGTCTAAACTTAACAAAATGAAAGTTCTGATGTGCAGTAAATAGTGATAATGCTTTATAGAATTGAGACTGCTTTGTTAGTGACTTGATTTATTCTTTTTAGAGCTTGTATTTTCTCCTTAGTAAAACAATTACTAGATTTAGAATAATTGCTTTCACATTCTTCATAATAATTCTGTTAAAATAAACATTTTAAGAATAGGCATATAGGAAAATTGTTTTCATAAGTCATAATCAGATACAAACTAACTATACAGGATGAAAAAGATGAAGCTTGACCCACTGCCTTTTTACTTTGTAGGAATAAGAGGGCAGGAAAGATCAATGAGAGACTTGTCATCACCTCAGAAATAATTGAAAATATCCAGTCAGTTAAAGCCTATTGTTGGGAAGATGCAATGGAAAAAATGATTGAAAGCATCCGTGAGTAAGTGTTCACATTTGTTAGTCAAATTTTTTATGTGCTCAAAAAAAAAATTAGGTGGCTATGAACACCATCTGTCATCTTGTTAGTTAAGAAGTAAAGCACACAAATATTTATCCTCCATGAACTAACCACACATTCCCACACTGCAGCTTGGGTTTTTTCCCAATTTGTCAAATTCACTATGGAGGTGAGATTTTTTTTTTTTTTTTTTGTTTCCTCTTTTTTTTTATTGTTTTTTCTTTGGTTAGGTTGGGCGAGAAAAAAAATTTGGGGCTTT
>Ga0181612_165351_pt1 | contig 17493 bp, 6 predicted proteins | sample HoacroProtozoa21_FD_119630 | JGI IMG/M metagenome (GOLD analysis project Ga0181612, IMG submission 119630) | Hoatzin crop microbial communities from Cojedes, Venezuel. Combined Assembly of Gp0051906, Gp0051904, Gp0051908 | reverse complement strand
GTGGAGTCTCCTCCTCTAGAGATATTCAAGACCTGCCTGGACAAGGTCCTGTGCAGCCTGCTGTAGGTGACCCTACTTCGGCAGGGTGGTTGGACTAGATGACCCACAGAGATCCCTTCCAACCCCGAACATTCTGTGATTCTGTGAAAGTACTCTATAAAAGGAAAAAAAAAAACCCCACACATTGATATTCTTATGTACATGGAAAGCAAGGAAACAAAACAGAGGAAATTTAAAATAATACATGAACAATCAGAATGTAGACAAATTTCAGTTGGTTATGAATCAAAACCATGTGTCAACATTACACACAATGGCTTTGTAAGAGTTTTTCAAACAGATGAAACAGGCTATGGGCTTAAAAAGGTGAACAAAATTGCTCTCTAGAAATTGCTCTCAGCCTATGTCCACCTATCAGAAATAAGCACCAAACGTTATACAAACACATTTTAGAAAGAAAACCACCAAAACTGAGCAACGGAGTTAGAAACTATCCATGAGTGTGAGAATCAGTTGCAGAATTTGAATTAACTCTCTCTTACCAGTACACATTCACAGTAACTCTGTTGTTTGCAGCATAGTCCTTTGAGGCATACAAAAGTACCACAAACTAAACAAACAGCAGGATCTTTCGGAACCTTGGTACAAACAGTACAAGTCTTTCTGTGATAATACTGAAAAATGGTATTGTAATTCTCAGGCAACTGAAGGAGGCGTGGCAAGTCCCACTTAGGTTCCTGGATAAGCAAAGCCTACAAATAAGATACGAACAATGTATCAGTTCTGCACATTCATTTATGCATTTATATATTCCAAGAAAAGAGAATACCAAAGAAAGGAAACATGCAGCTTAAAAATCTCTCACTTTTGCATTTCACAAATTCAGAAGTCAAAAGTCACCTTGCAATAGTCTCCTGCCTCTGGCTGAACAAACTCCCCAACTGTGGTCACATTTTGCCATTTGTAAGTGGTGTAAAATGGTCACTAGCCTTTTCCCAGGGACGTTTTCTAAATGTGTGACGCTTTTTAAGTGCAAAAGTCTTCACAACTAGGACAAGAGGATTAAAAGCAATCTACAGGGAAGACTCCCACTCATTACACTAAGTTATCTTGGCAACATCAACACACTGCTGCCAAACCCTGGCACTGATGATGAAAGCTGTCTCCTAGCTAAAGCTTAGACTAAAACTTTCAACAACAGAACTGAAGTTAGGCTCCATAAATGATATTTGAAGACATCTGTCCGATTCTCAAAACTGTGTACCACACATAAATTTTAATACTGTTAACTTACCATCACTTGCAAATTTTTGATAAGTCAGGCACTACCTAAATACCGGTTTCAAAGCCTAATTCTTCCCTTTTGCTCTTAAAAACACTGTCCAATTTTATGGAGTTTGTTGTTGCTGGTTGGTTGGTTCTTTTAAGACAGTAATGTGTTTTCGTTCCATCTACTCATTTTTACTGGGTTTATAATTGATGTAATTGATGGGCACAGGGGTCAGATGAGATCTTTCTTGCAAGGTGTAAAATTTTTTGCAGAGTGCATGACCTCAAACCCTAACTTGTGGGGGAGAAAAAATGGAAAACTGCATGTGTACCCAGTTCCTCTTCAGTCATGGAAAGAACACTGTCAGTTTCACTGCAGTCCCTCTCAAATGCCTATCAGATTGGCAGCAACTGTATTTTGACATTAATCCGAGTGTGTTCAAATTTTCATTCACAACAGCCTAATTCATGCCTGCAAACATGCAAAGGCAGATACAGATCATGCTGCAGAGTGAAGAATGCATCTGGCTTGCCTCTGATACCATTAACTTAGGAGAGGGGGACTTGAGTTGTCAAGATGCAGCTTCTTCATAAAACCAATGCAATAATGTTGAAACATTTCCATTTTGCAACTGATATTCCAGTTGCACCGATCCAAGTCTTGGTATTGTTTCTTTAACCTTCAGAGAAGATGTACCATCTTTGATCAGTCAACTATTAAACAGCTTTTACCCTTTTGACCTTTTTCAATATTGCAACTGAAGATGCTCAAAAATATCAAAAATGTCAAACAGGCACGAAAAACTTCTGTAAGTATTTTCTTAAAAGACCAAGTTTCCATTACATGCTGTTGATGGGCTCCAGGTGCAGCAGATAAGGGTAGACTTAGTATCATCTAAGGACAGCATTTCCATTTTCTGTCTCCGGCAATCATATAAAAACAGGTAGGTTCTCTCATTCCTGTTTTTAACCAATCCAACCCACATACACTAACTAATATTTCTGATTACAATTTCTCTCTCGTTTACGAGTCAGGTTCTCAGATCCTTATCCAAAACAACAGTGTATACGCATAGTGAATCAAGCAATAATTGGCTGCTTCCACATCAGGATTATTTTGGAAGAAAATTTTGCTACCTACCTTTACTTGATCTGGATGTCTATCCGCAAATGATGCCAATTCTGAGCACCACTGTGATATCATATCAAATGCTGGCACTGGCCAATCGAGACAAGAGGCACTGGTGAACTGGTGAGCCGACTGGAAAGCTGGTAATAGACCCAGGCAGCTTGCAAGAACTGTGAATTCTTCATCTTCCTTTTAGGTGTGAAACCAGAGAGGTTTAGATTAATGCCTACACTCTGAATTATTGAACAGTTTATTAAAAATGTATCTATTCCAATAAAACCAGTAAAGATGTTTTAGTACAATGATGCTAACACTCATGTTCAGAGACACAGGAAAGCTTCCATTTTTTCCAGATTGCCTCAAACTGGATTCTCAAAATACTAGAAAACTGGTCAGAATTAATAAAAAAAAAAAAAAAAACCAAAACCAAACAAACAAACCATCAAAACCCCAAACCAGAAGCCCACACAAAACCATGAGCTCACACAAAACCACAAACAAAAAAAAGAAAACCCCAAGCTCCCCAATAATTTTCTTCCTGTGTAGCACACCGAACTGGCTTGTAGCTATTTGAGAGATGAGATGATTTTGAGGCAAGGAAACAAGGGAGTGGATCTGCAGCAAACTCAGCTTAAATCAGTCATGGAACTTAAACATAATTGTCCACTGATGCAACATCTCTAGGAACAGTCCAAATATTAACAGGCATTAAGCAAAATGAAGACTGAACTCCAGTCTGTGTGGAAATTAAGCTACCTCTGCAAATGCCAGACAAGTTTTAAAAGTATGTTGGTATTTTATGTGACAAGCATCTACGACCTGATAAAATAACCAAGTATTTGCTGAATTTTAAGAAAATAGTACCACTTTTCAGGGAAACTGCCTTGAAAACAAATTTACAGAAGAGAAACAATGCTGCAGAGGAATGCTATAAAATATGACTTTTAAAAGAAAAATCTTCATATAGAAAATACATACCGTGAAAGAGACACTTGAAAAGTCTAATTTTTGATCTCTGCCTTTTAAATGGGAACATTTGAGTGTGCCCCTCTCAATCCATACCTGGCAACTAGGTAAATCCCCTCCGAAAAGATGGTGTTGAAGAAGGCTTGTGATCCTGAGGAAAGGCAGACAGAACTGCTGCAGATAGCACTCTACAGAATCAGGATTCACCTACGGGGGAAGGAAGCGATTACTAAATTCTGCCCCAGCTAAGTTGTCTCTTATGTAAGGAACTCCAAATATGAACCCAATGTTCTTTAAGCACACTACATAAACCACTGCATCAAACATAGATTCCAAAGGCCACCATTTCGCTAATAATCCAAAATAACTCTGTGGATTTTCTTTCCCCCTTGACAAATGTTTCTTCTACTTAAATATTCAGTTTTCCAAGTTTCTCAAAGCTCTTTCATACATATGATTAAAAACCAAAATTATAAGTAGTATTTGTCAATCACTTTCTCAACACAGCACTGGCCATATATGATATTAGTAAAAGAAAGATTTGCCCAGGCAAACTGTCCCAAAGGGATGTGCTTTGATCTAGAAAATAGCGTGGTACTGCAGTCTTTAGCAAGATCAGAGAAAAATCATTATAACAACGAGGCTGAAAAACTTAAATAAGAGACAGAAAGGGGACATGCTGGATACATTTTCAAGAGGTTTGCCAATACCACCGTTAATTCTTCAGTCTCTCCTTCTTCATATATCTTCCCCTTTGACAGCTCACTAATCACATGACCCAGTAACACTTCCCAAGATTTCTGTCCACTGGATGTATTCTGCGAATAAGGAGGAAAGAAATTCAAAATGCACTGGTCATGAAAAAAGTTCCTATGAAAGTAACAGCGATGAAGTACATTTCCTTTTGATCAACACACAAATTTTGACCTACAAAGATACACACTGTTTAACAACAAAAGAAAATATAATTCTACAGAAAGGGAATTCATTTAGCTCACAGAGTGAAATGTGAATTGCTACTTCAATTACACGTGTTCTAAACTGAATGTTACACAAAAACACTCTTATAATATTGCATTTCCCATGTTTTTTCTGTGAGTATAAAAACGCTTACTTTAAAATTAGGAAGAGTCACTTTATGGATACATTGCTTTTTGACAGAATTTGAATTCCAATACAATTAAGTAAAAAAATAACTAAACCAGTTTTCTAAAATGTACCAACCAGAATGAGTTAAAAAACACTTGCTATGTATTTTAAGTTGAAATGAGTCTATCAGAAAATGGAAATTTGTGTTTGAAATTAACAATATCTACTACAGATGGAAAAAAATATTTAGTGGAAAGAATAAATAGCCACTTTGCTTTGTGCAACAGCATTTACATTTAAAGGCAACAATTATAGAAAGCCATCAGAAATAGAAAGCAGTATTCCCACAAATATTTTTCTTCTACTTCATAATAAATTCTACCTAGGAATAACAAGATTGGATGTGAATTTTGAGCTCTGTTAGCATATCATCAACATAACAAACAATGAGGGATTCTTTAAAAAAATTCCAGAGTACCTAGGTGAGATTAAATCTATATATAGACTTCAGTACGTAACAATGCACGTAATTCATCAGTTGGTTTCTTTATAGTGCATTTTGACATCAATTGTAGTTGTTAATTATAGATGAGGTCGTCATCTTTCAGCACCGGGCAGGCAGACTTGCAGTTTATGTTCATCGTCTAACAGTCAGCAAGCAACAAGTATCTACATCGGCAGTTAGGACAAACCTTTCATCTACATTATTCCTGTAAGTTACTCAACAGGCATTTACAGTGTGCTTTTTATGACACCATAAGGCACCTTGCAAAGATAATGAGAGTGAAATTGGGAATCAGAAGTAGAATATCCACCTCTCAGCCCTGCTGAGAAGTCAAACTCTTAATGTTGTTTGATCATTTGGCATGAACATAGAGGAAAGACTTCAACTTGTGTTTACTGTCTGGAATACCAGACTGAAATAGATTCACTCAGCATTATCCACAAACAAAAGTTGAGTAAAGCGTCATCTGTGTAGTCATCCCAGGATCAAAAGGTCACTATTATCAGCACATAAGAAAAAGGCAGCCTGAACCATACATTTGAAACCATTTGGGCCTCAAGATACTTTAAAGAAAGAACTTGGATTCCTAAACTAAAAACCAGCTTCCCTCATGAAATGCAAAGGGAAAGCATTCATCTGAGGACTATGGCTAGGCTCAAGAAGAAAAGGGCTGCCCACGTGCTGCAGAGTGGAACAGCGTGCTGCGCGATTCCCGCAGGCCGGTCCTCAGGGCTCAGAGGTCTCTTGCACACACACGGGGTCCAGGCAGCAATCTTATGCATGAGGAGGAGCAGGAAACCGGAAAGACATTTGGGGAAGGGCAAACTTGCATGTGGGACTTGTGCAAAGCCTCTGCATTTGGGGTGGATTATCACTGGGGGGAGATGGAAGCCAAGAAGGAAATAAGTGTAGGAGTCCCTGAAGGCATGAGAATCATGCAGAGATCACCCTAAGCACGCAGTGCCAAGCTGCTGTCAGAAAGCACACCTCTGTTCGCAGATGACCTACACGAGACAGACAAGAGGAAGGAGGGGGAGGTTTCCAAGGGCGACTGAGGGATGCTGTCAGTACAGCACCTAATGCAGCAGGGAGCAGTGCTCCTATCTACCTCCTACCTCTTTTGCTCTCCCACCTGGAAAACTGTCAGCCTTCAATGGGCTTCTCTCAGAAAAAAAAGTCAAAATTCTCAAACTGACAGAAGTTAATCTGTGGTGTTATTTGAATTACACTAAATCACAACATCCATTCACAGCAACCTACTGTTTAATGTGCTACTATTTCCCACTCAGCCTTATCATCCACACAAGCACACTGGTGAAAATTCCACTAAAAAGGACTGTCTTTAATATCAAGAGAGATGGCTACTTCATAAATCCATTATCTGCGCCATTATCATAATTTGCAAGCCTCAAGTACAAAGTGCTTTACGTGAAGCAAATGCTTTCACATGCTTCTGTAAAAAAACATCTTAGTATTAATAGGTAGGTAGCAAGCCCACCTACCCAAGCCCTAAGTCTATTTTCATATAATAAAATCCCTCACTGTAGACAGAAAATTAAGCACTGTAAATATATCTTCAGACAAACTCCAACCTTTGCTACTAAGAAAAAGGCAGTTCATGTTTATCATATGGACTGTGAAAGAATATAAGCTAGCAACACTTCAATCTATTTAGAAGCTTTCTACCACAAACTTTAAACTGCAAAACTGTCTTACACTTGGGAATCACTTAAGTAAACAGAAAAATGGAAAAAAACCCTCACCAGCAACAATCTGAAGCAAACGTTCTTGAAATTCTAAAAAAAAGGACAATATATTGAAAAGGGGTGGAGAGGGAGCTAACAAAATGCAGTACTGCCCAGTGATCTCAAATGCTTAATGCAAGTCCAGAAAAAAAAAAAATCCCGCTTAGTAGCAGTTTGCCCACCAGATAGTTTGTCCTTAATACCTTGGAGTTGTGACTGACCACTACGACAAATCTAACGTACATGTGAAAAGCAGGTCATGCTTCTCTGTGTGCATTTCATTTTACAGCCAACATAATTTAAGGCCCAGCTGCTGTCTAAAGGGGTGTTCCTCCACCTGTTTCCTCTCCTGGCCCCAACACTTCCATCCTTTCCCTCAGTCTGGCACTGGCACTCTTCCGACCTTCTGCGGAATCAATCCATGGAGCAAAAAACTAACTGAAGGATTAAATGAACACCAGGGCAGGGAACTGTGCCTTTTGGTGGGAACTGGTATTCAGTCAGCTGAACTGAAAAAGCAAGATGCACCTCCACTTTACCTGTAACTACCATCAAAAGGCAAGGACATGGCAGTGAAATATCTACCCGCCTAGCCTACAAATTTCCTCTTCTGCCTCTTCATCACATCAGCACTCTAGCCCACATATTGAGAGAAATTTACACGGCTAGCCACAAATCACAGGAACAAATAAGGAAAAGAGAGGTTTTTTTTCCCCACCAACAAGCTTGCCTGCATCTCCTGTAAAGGAGTGCATCGGATCAACCCAGGGTGTCCCTAGGAAGGCTTACATTTCACAGGAAGGGAAGCTGCATTTACTCAATACATTGCAACACACAAGACTGAAACTGTAGAGATACAGCCTCAAATGTGAAACTCAGTTCTGGAGCGATATACTCATTGTGAAGCTTTAAAGTCCCATTACATGCGAAAACCTGCAAAAATTGCACATGCAGTAACAAAACACTGGATTTTTTTGAAGTAGAAGCAAATTATTATATGCAAAACAGAAAGTATCTGTTACATTCCTACCAGAAATACATAAGCAAAATTTCATAAATGTTTTATAAAATTAACCAACCTTTTTGAGAGCTCCTGACTCTTTCCATGCCATCCTATCTTCAGCACTGCATTTAACAGAAAGCGCTGCCAAGGCTTGAGTATACAATAAAGTGAACAGCACTTTTATAATGCAGGTGAAGTGTTCTGTAAAACAAAGGAAGTAATTTTTAAACACTTGATATTTTTAGCAAATATACTAATTACAGAGTCTCTCATTATGGAAATGATGCTTCTCAAATGAAAAGCAAGTGCTATACAAAAAGTACGATCCCCCAAACCACAGAAAACAACATAAATATATTTACTGGCTTTCAAAAATGACTTGGCAACCATAGTGAACGGAACAAGTACAGGGCAAGTAATTTTCCGCTGCTCCATAAGCTCATCTTAATCCTGATCAGCAGTGACTTCCTCCCAGGGACCTGGTGATATCACAGAATTCTATTTCATCCAAACTGGAAAAGTTAAGTTCTGAAAGAAATCACTGCAAGAAGGACATTTAGCCTACTTCAGTTTCCGTCCCTTCACTTCCAGATATGGATCCAGCCACACAAGGCCTGCTGCCAATCACTCTCTAGTGAGCACCTATTTACCAGACCTCATATGAGTACAGAAGGAGGACAAAAGACAATCTGTCATTTTAGAACTTGCCTTCTTTTGAAAGACCTTTCTTTGTTTACAATTTGTAATATTTAAAGGACTATTATGTCCTACATACAGGCTGCAGGAGGAAAGGCTTTGAAATCTTTTGGGGCAAGCTAGCAACAGAGGCAAAAATAAGACTTCCTAAAATCGGAACAGGAAACAATACTGAGTGTGATCATTCCCTGAAATGAAGATACAGTAGCAGTCCTTTTTTCACCTTTTACTTCAGGTTGTATTTCCCATCCCAAATAATCTGATTTTTTTTAAATCTAGGCAGATCAAAGAAGTTTCTAGCATCATTTACACAATTCCTTAAGTACAAACATAAATATAACATATACCTAAAACAATGTATACAAAAATAAGGGTTTTAAAAAGTCCTCTCAGGCTTTGAAGTCAAGCAAAACAATTCTATTTACATAAGCACCTCCAAAAACTGGGTTAAATTCATTCTTTCTTCCCAAAGGATTTAAACAAGCTTTGTATGTGAAAATGAAAAGGGGGTAAGGGAGATGAAACTCCTTTCTTCTCCTTTCTTGTATCTAATACCAAACCCCACCGCTGGGTTCTAAAATACACATAGCCAGGACTTGAGTACATAGTTAAATTTGTGAAATAACAATTGTTTTTTTATGTAACAAATGTTTACAAATAAACACAGACATGGATTTTGATACTTTTTAATGTCACCAAGTATGTACAATATGCACAGTTGAAGCACCTAAATGATTATTTGTAACTACATAATTAAAAGCGTACTTTTTTCTGTATTATCTTCCTTTGGAGCTTATGTTAAACATGACAACAATTGCTGCTATACTTCATCTGCCCCATTCTACAGCAGGTAACACTGTAACGATTTTTCCATGTCACATTTACCCAGAAAGAGAATTCAACAGATCCCCCTAGGCCCTACTTTTTTCCTCTGCTGAAATCTCCATTTTCTTAGCAATCTTCCACCTGAGGAATAATAGCAGGCAAGCTTCCAGTAAATTTTTTGGGACTGAGATCTGAAAGATTAAACCACATGCACTCACAGAATTGTAAAAATTGCCTCTTCAGCCTCAGCTACAGTCCATAATCACAGATAGAACTGAACTCAAGTACTGAGCTCCATCTCCATCACTAGGAGGTACAAACAACAGAGATCACTTTTACACCGTGAAAGCATGAATGAAAACTACTGCACTTCAATCAGCAGAACTAGATGCCGGTCAACACTCACCAATCTGCCATAGCCCACTTCATCTTCTAGTTCTCATTCTGTGCTGCTGAGGTGCTTACAGAGTGTTCAACACTGGGTGTCTTCGCACCCTCTAGCACTATTACATTATTTAAAATCTGGTTTTCAAATATAATTACTCCTTGTCCCTATCCCCACCTTAATACTAACTGTTCAATTCACCAGAAATATTATACCTAGCATACATTATGTTTTTTTAAATAAATTCATGTTCTTGTATTTGTTTACCTGTATGTGACTTACAAATTACTATTTTTATATAATATAAAAATTAATATTTATAATTACATTTTCTATCTATATTTACATTATTATATTACATTTTTATATCTATTTTTAATATCTATAATTACATTTTTTGAGAATCCAGAATTGGGCAAAAACCGCACACTCCTACTCCTACATCTGGGTCATCTCTTTTTTCTTTTCTTTTTTTTTTTAAGGAATATATCACAGGAGCAGCTCAGAGGCGGCATGCTGCGCAATGAGCGCCAAGGCTTTGAGAACAAGCATTTTATAGTCACAAAACCATCCCATGGGAGACATACTAAAAACAGCAGTCAGAGGATCAATTATCATTTCATTACTATGTGTTATCCTGATTTGTAAAATGCAAAATATTTGACAGCTGTAGGCATCCATAACACTGAAGCTGTTATGTTCTTGTCTACTGCAAAGAGCGATTTTATTTGCCTTTCCGCAATGTGCGCATAGGGGCTGCGTGGCATTTTTCTGCTGCCCCCCTGCTGGAGGCTGTGGTTTTCCTACATCACCTTTTTGATTTAATAATTCTAAATATTGCTAGTATATTTGTACGCTGTGGAGTAAACTATGTAAATGTTGTCAGTCCCTTCTGTTGCAGATGATATACTGTGCAATGTTCTGCACTAAAATGCAACTAGTACTTCTGTGTTTGCACATAAAAACCTAATCTGATATTCGGACAGTCTAAAAGTTCTACTATTATGGCTAGGCTAGGCCATTATAATCAACACAGAGATTAATGCAGAATGTTTGTACTTATTTTTGAATAATATTGAGAAATTATTTATGTTCCTTTTTAAAAATACTTTTAAACAAAACTTTTTTGGAACCAACTTGCTTCGCAGCATCCCATCCCATTATATGCATTACACAAACTCCCTTAAAAATAAATTTTACACAGGAAACACTCCTAGAAGTCTAATTTTAATATTAGAGCAAGAAATGTGCAGATGAGTAAGTGTATTACTAACAACATGCATCTTTTAATTTCAGTATTGAATTAGATGATCTACACTGGCAGGCAATGACCGCAGAAGGACTTAGGATCTTTTTTTAGTGAACTTGGAATGTCATCTTGAGATAAATAACCTCTGAAAATATTCTTCTTGATTTAAAGAATGAACAGTTATTTGAAAAACTAACTTCAGAACAAAAGGAGATGGCACTGAACTTCAGATAATCCATGAAAGGTATATTGAAAGTTCCACGATACAGATAAATATTTCAGCTTCCACACAGAAATTGGACACTACTCAAGTTGATTACATTCATTCTATATTTCGTCAAGAGCCTTATCCAATCATTCAAGAAAAGTACTGTTCGCCTGAGCACTGCTTGCTGTATTTTTGTTGAATGTCATTGAAACTTTCTAGAAACACAATGCGTCAGAGCATCTAGGTCAGGTTCTTCAGCGTGGGGGCCTTATCAGAACTGCAGAAGGGGCTGATTTTAGGTGTTACACACCAGAGAAGAAAACCTTTCCCACAGTCCACAGAGGCTGGGCTAAACTCTCAAAACCAGCTTTCAAGTTGGAGCACACCCACCTCTCCCAAACCACAGATAGGGTAAGAGCAGGACTGTGGCCAGTGTCAGAGCACCGCCCGGCTGCGTAACAGCATGCTGGCCACCACCCATCCTGCTGCCCGGCTCTCCTCACATGTGTGGCACCAAGCCCAGCACCAGGTCACTGCAGGCCACTTGACCAAATTCGATGCACCTGCTAGCCTCGGGCTCACCCCTGTTCACCCAGATGCCAGGTTTTAAATACTTTGCAACAGTATGATATTTTTTACATTCAAATAAAGCAGAAACTGAGATCACTAGAAGCGACAAGCGCTCTGCACTTCCAGAAATCTGGCCACAGGGGTCCCAAGTCAGGTACTGGGGAAACAGAATTTTTTTACAATTGCTGGTTACAAATAAGAACGTCCAATTTGAACTAAATGACTTGCCCAGCACACAGAAATTGTGTTGCAGAAAGCGGTGGTGGAGGGTATTGAATTCAATTTACAAGGACAGATTCAAGTTTTGTTAACCACTGAGCCACCATCTCCATTTCTGTACTACCTTTTTGTCATATGCCAACACCATTTTCTATTTCTGTAAGAAAGGAGCTAGAGGTTCTAGAAACAAAATCCTCATTTTCTCCAGAGTCCCAGTTCACAACACCATGAACACTGTCCATCCTCTGCACAACACCTGCCACAGAATTAAACCAGAAACGCCTATGGGGATTATGTATTTAGTCTTGCACAATTTCAAAATGCTGAGCCTATGAACTCTATAAAAGCTCTGCCCATGCTCTAGTGTCAAACAAACAAAATTCACAAATGGTTTTATTATCTTGAATACAGTGCTTACTTTGCTGGTTACACTACACAGGAGGTACACACCGTCTCCTTCATTCCCTTCTTTGTAAATTGGTAAGAGCTTGTAAATGCTCTGTCCTCTGCCACAGTTTCTCCCACAAAAAAAAAAAACCCCGACATTTAATTTGTAGTGTTCTTTCTTTGTGACATGTTCAGATCAATTTTCCTCTCTGAAAGAAGAGGCTGAACAGCAATGGCATTTTTATTGCTTTAATCGATGTCAGACTGAAAAAAGATACCAACACTCATCCAACAGTTAAGAGGGTAGTTCATGTGATTCCTAGTGCTATATCTGAAGGGCAAGAGATGAAGTTTGGGTCCTCCTTAAAGAGCACTCTGTTTTTAAAAAATACTGTGTAAACAAAAAGGATTTTGAGTACAAACTTCAAGAAGATTTAATACTTCCTGAGTAGTTTTAGTTTCCTACAAGGATACTGATATGGTTTCTCTGAATACATCAACATACCTAATGAATGATACTGCAAAATCTGTACCATTACAGGAGAGCGTCCTTGCTGAAAGACGAAGAAAATCTTTCATGGATTCTAAACCCTACAGATTCCTCCTTCATTACTGGTGTTCTTACACCTTTGCCACAGCATTCTACACCAGACTAAACCACCACCTCTTCTGCGATGTAGTCAAGTCTATTGCTAAAGGAATAGGCTGGAAATAGCCGTCAGTGCACACAGGCATCGATCGTCTCTCTGCTTAACAGCATCCAGCCAAGTCCGCAGCTCCTGCACCCCACACTAATGCCAAAGCAGCACAGAAGTTCAGGAAGCAGTAGGGTCACACATAGATTTTGTTCACCCCTGTCACTGGCCTGCCACGGGACCCTGCATAAGCCATTTCACCTTTTCATGCCTCAACTCTCTACCAAGAATTAATGATATCGAATTCAACTCTGTGACCTACCCACCCATTACAAAAGTTCTAAACAAATTTGTTACTGCCTATTTTTCTGAACTGCATTCTACACTTCAGGAGAAAGAAATCACAAAAGACTTTCTTTTTAATCTGCCTAACCATTTTGATAAAACAAAAATTAGGAAGATAAATGGCAATTTATTTCCAATTTAATGCTTCATAGATCTGAAGTGGTTACATTCATCTTCTTCCTGCCACTTGCCATTTCCCTTTCAACTGCAACATACACCAAACCTAAGAGCAAAAGCAAAATGTGCTGCTGATATGTGGTATTTCACATAATTCTCCACAGGATCCCTTACTATTAATTGAATGTTGTCTTTCCTAGGCTAAGGTATATTTTCACAAATGATGTTTTTCAATGCTTGGATATAAACTGGAAGACTACTATTGTTTGTACATTGGCTTCACCAATCCCTTCCCCATATTTCAGAAGACGTTAGTCTCATTAAACAGTTGTTTACTGTTTTTTATTAAGTCCTTCCAATAAAAGTTAATTTAAGTTAAACTGTAGAAAAAAAAAGTGTATTTTTTACTATAGGCTTCCTATTACAAGTATTTTATTCTCCTGGTATTTTCATATTCTAATAATGTATTGGACATACTTAATCCATAAACATGTACACTGAATCAGAAAAAACACAACCCACAACGTTAACAGATACAGAGTCACTTGAGCTGAATTTGAACGTTCAACAGTAAGGACTGAACACCTCTTAAGGGGAAACAAAGTTTCTGCTATACTTTATAAGTGAGATGTATGCATCAACCACAGAACTGTCCCTGTGTTTACCTATTCACAAATTACCAAATATCAGTAGATACCAGGATTGCTACACAGACCACAAAGCAGATACTCTGCTCACTGTCAGCGAAGTAGTAAAGAGATACTTGTTCCTTTGTTTGTTCTTGTTTTAAAATAAAAGTATAGCTATAAAGAGTTAAGCCAGAGACCAGAGAGTCTGAACCACCCATCTTCTGGAGCACACACTGTCCATGTGTCCACGGACCAGGTTCAGCTGTTCCTTTTATACAAAAAAAGAAATGTAGGTTTTAAAACAATTTCGATTTTAGCAATAAAAATTTTAGTTTTTAAAATACACTATATGCTGTCTCTCTTGAAGCTGCCGCATTACAGCAATTATCATCTTCATGTGTGACCTCCTATTATGTAAGACTGCTGCAATTTAAAATCCGAAATTCAAACTAAATTACAATCTTTCACCCTTAGGCACTCAGTTCAACTTGAAGTATTGAGCTACCCCTCTAAGCAAAGAGATGAAGGTCAAACAAAGGACACTGTTCCTTCAGTGAAAGTACTTAATAGTTTTTGCTCAGCTCTCGTACTGAATAGGCTGACTGATAAGGTGAGAAGACAGGGGACACAGATAAGCCTGTCAACCCACAACAGAAATTTCTGCTCAATGCCACCTTCTGTAGATCAGACAGAAACATTCTTTTAGAATACACAGCATACCAGCTATGATTTACCATCCTGGAAATCACCACGATGGCAGCCTCATATACATAATCATCTAAACATACACGGTTTTGTAACATACCTTTGTGCAATGGTTGAGGCATAGTTAAAATCTGAATAAGCAACAGGGACGAGACATCTCTGTAAAGCACGGGAACTTCTGGCAGCTCTTCACTGATCAGCCTGGAAAGAAAACCCAAAGAAAATAAATTCTGATAGTATAAATCCATTTTTCATTTTCATATTTTGCTTTGCATTTTATTTTAAATAGTATTACATTTGATATCAAGCTTACAGAAGCCAAATACCTGACAATTCGCTGATCTTCATTTTAAAACCAAATGGATTGTAATGTTCCCTTACGTTACTAATGGATTGTAATAACTCATGAGGAAGCTACCATTTTGATTCTTGTTAAAGTATTTTAAAACTTTCCAAAACTGCCTGAACTAGTTACTTATATGTACAGACTCTCACAACTGAGACCTCAGAAAAGGTATTGCTTTCCTTTATGTAAGGAAATGAAGACCCAAGCAGCCATCACAGGGGGGATTATGCAATCTTACACACAGTCTTTATTAAAAACCCCATACAGCTAGAAGGGCAGCAAGTAAGTACATGAAGAGATACTGCAAACTTTTGAACTCTTTGGATTCACTGAACGAGGTAACAGCACCTTGCAGTATTATACTTAAAAGCAGCAAATGTTTGCAGATAGGAGGCGGAATTTTTCTAGCTTGGTGCAGCAATGTCCAACAATATTCCAACCAACAATATTCTACAGGTTCAACAGCTGAGTCAAAACGGCAAACAAATCGAAATGGTGAAAAGCCATTCTCCCCTCTTTCATTGATCTGGAGCCTGAGTGAGATCTCAAGCAGAGGCAGCTGGCACGACGCGTTATGTACCCTCCATTGGCACTTTCCCCTTCAGCAACACACACAGAAGAAAGTGCTGTGCGGGTTCTGGCTGGTGAATGCCAACAGAGTAACTGAGGAGGAGAGGCTTGTTTGAGATATTTATCTGTACTACTACTACAGGAGTTGTATCATGAGGCCCCAGTATAACTGACCCTGCATGGCCCATCGAAAACAGAATCCTCTGTAGCCTCTTACAAACAGATGCAAATGTTCCAAAGGACAAGCATCACATGCTACCGAGCTCCTTTCAGTTGCAATGTGATTGAAGTGCTGTCCTTCTGCAAGGGCATTTTCTTCCTATCACTCCTGAGGCTTCTCCATCTTTTGCCCTTCTTCTCACTGGTCAGAAACTGTGGGAAAAAACAGTTCTCCCTGTCCTGGGAGGACCTTCCCTGTCTTAGGGCAGCTGTAGGCCTCTGCGCCACATGGCACTTCACTGGGCCCTCCATGAAAACCACCCGAGAATGTCAGGAAATCAAAATACATCCACTTGATACAGTTTCAAGGTTAGCTTCATGCTCTATTCCAGCAGTTTTAACTGTCCTGCAGGTAAACCACAACTGAAGCACTGCTAGGTAGTTGTACCGAAAATACACATAGATCCTTATGGAGATCTACCCCTAAAAGCACAGCCTTACTCTCCTCCTTTTGGTTGATCTGCGAGACATTGTAGACTACAGTTTCCCAGTGAGGCTTTCTTAAGCCCTGCTGTGAGTGCCCAAGTTTCTGTACAAACAGAATCAGACTGAGGAAAGAAACATACAGATAAGACCTTTAAGCCCTCTTCTATCTCAGATCTGCCCTTTCAGAGCACGACTGGTGAACTACTGTTGGATCGGATTATGCCTTCTCTTCCAAAAGCACCAAACTCTTCCTCTGATCCAACCCAGCTGGCACGGGCTACTCCATCAGCTGAGTCAATGCCTCTCTTCCTGAGGGCACCAGCTCCCCTTGGTGCCATCTATCACACACCACAGACAAACTGAGCTCTTGCAGACCACGTACAGGAAAAGGTTGTCCACACGCGGTGGGATGTGGCTGCATGCAGAAGATTCTCCGTGCCTTCTGACAGCTCTGGGGATCCAACCAGTTTATCATCTCCCAGGCACATAAACACGATGTTGCTTTTGGAAGGAGCCCCCTATACAGTTACTGATGTCATGAAACCTCAGACTTCTCTCTACAAAAGGCACTGTTAGGAGTCATCTGTGATATCAATTTTAACACACAGAAACATTCTATATAAGACGAGGATTAAAAGAACACTTTTGGTCTTATTAAGTGTTTTATCCAACTATTTACATTTGCTAACTACTCCCCTTCCCCTCTCTCCCAGCTCAGGAATGCACATTCTGAAGCAATAATTTTATTAAATGTCTAAAGTTTCCAGTCATTTTATGCAACACTCAACTATGAGGATGAGCACAAATGGACTGGTTGATTGGTCATATAAAATGAGGTCACAGAAAACACTGCTTCTTTTAAATTAACAAACCCAAACAGCTACAAAATAAACACTATCTGTAACCCCTTTTGCTATAATACATCATTTCATAAATTCATAGAGTTAAATCCAGTTGGCAGCTGGTCATGAGTGGTGTAGCCAGGGCTCAGTTTTGGGCCAGTCTTGTTTAACATCTTCATCGATGATCTGGATGAGGGGATTGAGTGCTCCCTCAGTAAAGTTGCAGATGACACCAAGTTGGGTGGGAGTGTTGATCTGCTTGAGGGTAGGAAGGCTCTGCTGAGGGATCTGGACAGGCTGGATCGATGGGCCGAGGCCAAACGGATGAGGTTCAGCAAGGCCAAATGCCGGGTCCTGCACTTGGGTCACCACAACCCCATGCAGCGCTACGCTTGGGGAGGAGCGGCTGGAAAG
>Ga0181612_126296_pt1 | contig 17493 bp, 8 predicted proteins | sample HoacroProtozoa21_FD_119630 | JGI IMG/M metagenome (GOLD analysis project Ga0181612, IMG submission 119630) | Hoatzin crop microbial communities from Cojedes, Venezuel. Combined Assembly of Gp0051906, Gp0051904, Gp0051908 | reverse complement strand
GAGGTCAGGCTGACAGTCCTGTCGATCCTGGGATCTTCCTTCCATCCCTTCTTGTAGATGGCTGTTACATTGGTGATCCTCCAGTCGTCTGGGACCTCCCCTGTTAGCCAGGACTGCTGACAGATGATGGAGAGTGGCTTGGCCTAAGGGCTAGATTATATTACTGACCCAAACTGGGTTTTGTAGTTGAAGACTTTGTCAACAAAGGAAGCAATCTAAGGAAAAAGCCCTCTAGTCACCTTCAAGACTGCAACAAATTAGTTCAGTGTTCCTACTCTCATTCAACTGAGTTTAATTCACTCAATAAAGAGTTTTTGAACTGTCTTCATATGGCCATTAGTGAGGTATTAGAGTGGTAAAAAAGGACTGCTGGAAATGGTGATTCATTCAGATCCACCACCATGCTGCGTAGTGGTAACCATGTCTCCAGAGCAACAAAATACTCAAAACAGGAGCAACAAGCACTAATGATTTTACCAGCCCACAAAGAAGACCTGCTGAGACTTGGTGTCTGCGGACAGCTGCAGTATGCTATGGCTGGACTGACTGGATTTCTTTGTGTTGACCTGTGATTTATGTGAACAGCTAGCATTTTTCTTGCTTTGTGTTTAATTTATGTACGTTGGAGATTTCGAAGGAAAGGATTCTTTGATTTTAAATGTATTTCTTTATGTTTCATTTCTGATCTTAATTTACAGGCAATTGGCACTGTATCTGTTGATCCTTGAGGAAGGTATCTCTTACCTTTTTGGCATGTTGCCCTGCATATTCTGCATGAGGTCCCTACCTATCTATTCATTAGCTATTACTTAATGGTGGAAGAAGGAAAAGCTTTCCTTACTAAATTGATTTTGACATCAATTCCCTGGTCAAAAACCGGTCTGGAATATCTTTAAAGAGCTGTGGACAGCAAATCACCTGCCCCACTAATAGGAAAAACTGCTGTAGACAGCTCCACAACCCAGTGCATATATTTTGAAAGTGAATGAGGTGGTCTTTGTCTACCAACTTCTGTTGTATCCTGCAATCACTGAATGCACATTAGATGAAATACTTTTCTCAGAGGATGTATGCAAAAAATTATTTTCTCTCTTTCAAAGTGCCTGGCACTGTTTAGTATTAATGCTAAATGGACTTTCAGGTGGATAAGGATTTGCAAGATCAGACTTCTCATTGGCTTTACTATTGACTCTGCTGAAATGTTTGTAAAAAGGTTGGTTTGGTTGTAAATGAAAATTTTCTTCCTGCATGTTTTCTTGATCTGAGTGACCAATTTTTTTCCTGCTTTTTTGCTCAGTCAGTGCTTCAGAAAAACAAGATAGAAAAAAGGAGGAAATGCTTTGAGTTGCCATTAATATTTAAATATCTTTCTGTCTGAATCCCAGTTACTGAAAGACCTCATTCGTCTTGAATTGTGGTAACTTCAATAGTGTTTAAGTGTCTCATTAATAAACTGTATAAATAGTTGTGTCAGTGCTGAATTAGAATTTGTTCAGTGGTTGCATCATCATTTTCTTGTAAGATACGTATTTACATACTGCAAGAGTGAACAAATTTTTAATGTAGTTTAAAAATGGAGATACAATAATTGTAATAATATAAAAATAGTTTTGAACAGATTTTAAAGATTGCATGTAAAAAAAAAAGAGTGGCATTGACTGGTAGTGATATTCTCATTGAATGCAGTCCCATAGAATTATATATTCCTGTTTAAGACATAAAATGACAGATATGTATTTCAATAAATAGATTATCTACAAAAGCTAATTTTTAAGAACAATATAATTTTTAATAATCTTCTCTGGAACACTTCATGTTTTATTTTGAATTTTTTTTCCGAGTGTTTAGTGTTTTCATAGAATTCTGTAATATAAGCTCTGGATCTGATTTCATAAATCCATTTGGTAACATCTTTTCGGTATAAATATGGTACTTGAACCCTAATTTTTATATTAGTTCTCATTTTAACTCTTTTTTTCTGCGCTTACATTCTGTTTGCCTTGAAAATGTGACTTCGATGTTTAACGTTATCTACTCACATAGACGTGAACTACAGAAGAAAATAGTAGGTTTTGGTATAATAGCCTTAATCTATATAATTTTGGTCCAAAATTTAATAGGAGACTTTTGACTGATTGCTCCAGAAATACTCGATCAATGTATGTCATCACTTCATAACAGCTGGCTAAAAAAATTAGCTCTGGAATTAGAGAAAGAATATTCTTTCATGTCTGTAAACAAGTTAAGCATATTTTCTGATCTTAGGTGTAATAAGTACAAAGCCAACATATACAGTAAAAATTCAGGCATTTCAAACTGACGGATGTTTACAAGCAAGAGTTTCACCACTCTTTGAAGGGCATTCCTACCAAACAAAGAAGATGGATTGTCTTGTTTTACAGCCAACTTCAAAGGTACTGGATGAGATGCCAGAGTTTTTGATGAAAATATTTCAGTTGTGATGAAAGGCACTTATAAAATGTTGGACTTTCTTTTCCCCTTCTAATTTTTGCTAAAGCTCAAAGCTGTCAAACTATTTCATTCTAAAAGTCAGCATTTATCTGCTTTCTCATGAAGATCAACTTCCATTCATGAGAAAAATTTTTTTAAAAAATCAGTGGAATGGCTTGTGAGTGGAAAGAGGAAGGACGAAAGTACTGTTAATGATTAGAATCAGAATATCTGTCCTACCAGGCTTATTTTATACTTTGACAGTTAGCTTTGATTATTTTTCATAAGCAAAGATTAAAAAAAATAATGTTGGACAGTTAAAAAAAAAGTTTTAGGTTTTCATGGTTTGATTTTTTTCCTGCAGTGTGTTTTACTCTAGTGCCTCCTGAGATCCCTTTTAATTTTCATGGCGTCACAGCTTTCTCACTGATCTAAATGGATGTTGACATTTGAAGTTTGTTGATTTACAAAATGTCAGATAATTACAGGGAGAAAATGAATTACATCCTCCTTTCTCCAAATCAGTGTTAGTATCGTGTACTAACCTGGGATTATGAAAAAGTTAGTTACAACTGGCATGTTATAAAACAGTATTTTATTATGCTTCTGTGAGTCTTCCTGTAGTTTTATAGAGAAAGCTACAGTTTTATGTGATTCTTTTCCGTTTGCTTTTGATGTATAAGTATAGCTGCTGGTAATTTTTCCGGGAAGCTTTCTCATAATGCCTCAAAACATCTAGTTTTGGAAAAGGCTTTGGTAGTTGTTCTAAAGAAAATTGTCAGAAACCTGGGGAAGTTAATACTGTTGCCATGAGAGACTTAGAAAAGTGAAATAGAATGTTTTTATCTTCCTCTTTCTGTTCGCAACATGCTAAAAATATTGGCACTAGGGGTGACTTCCCTTCCACTTGGTTTTTGTACTGACTGTTTTATTTTGGTGAGTGGGGTACTTTGATGAGTGTAAGTCTGCGGATACAATACCTAATTCAATGATGACGCTGCTGTTTTCCCACTGTATTTTGCTTGGCAGACAGCTCTTTGTATTTGACAATTCTGTAGGATCATTTTCAGCCTCATGCACTAATGGCTTTGATGTCGTTATTTTAAAAAGATATGTGCATCTCTCTGACCACACGGTATGCAGCTGCAAAGCTGCAGATCTGCCATGGTGATGACCTGTCACAGCAGGGTGCGGTAGGCTCTGAGCATTCATTTCAACATTGCCTACTGTTCCAAAGATAGCTTTCCACACTGTGGGAAGAATGTAGGTAGGACCTGTGGTCGTCTACTGCTGTCCTTCTGATCATTCAGGCAGCTTGAAGTGTTATTTCTGAGATAAAGGGAGGGGAAATCCCTCATTTATATGTAGTCACATGAACTGTGAATCCAAACTGTTATCTTTGAAATGTCCACATTATCATTTTAAAATGGGAGAAGTAGTATGGGTGTAAGAATAGTAATCTTATTTAGGAGAGCTGGAAGTTCACTCTGCCATTTGCCTTTTGGTGACTTTTCTCTGTGCCTTGTATTTTCTTATCAGTCTTATCTGTTGCAGGCTCTTTGTGTCATCTTTTGTTCCTCTGAGCAGAGTCTACAAAAAGTAGCCCTGGTTTCAGCAGAGAGCTTCAAACGTTGCTGAACTATGAACAATAATAATTTATATTAAAATGAATTGGTTAGGCAAAAATGTGGTTAGGTGGATTTTTCAGAAGAATGCAGTAGGAGAGCTGACTCCCATCCAGAGTGCCTGTTCCCAAGTTCGCATTGGAAAGAAAAAGAGCCGTTTCCTCCTTAAAGCCTTGGTCCCTAAAGTGTCTAAGCTATTTATCACAGCTTGTTAGGTAGGCAGAGCTCCAGCTGCACCCATCCTGGTTGCCAAAGTCTCCAGCTTCAAACCTGACAACTTCTACAGTTATTCATAGGTTTGAATTTTTCAATCTGTAACCTTTTGAAAATTTGTGGCAGCGTGAAATTCAATTAGTTGCCTATCTAAATGAATAACAGAAGGGGTCCTAAAGTGCTTGTATTATTCATTTTCACATAAATTTCATGATATTTTTCTTAGTATACTTGAAGTTGGGATGGCTGGAAACATCTTTTCTCTGTGTGGAATGTTGACGTTTTACCACTCTACATAGCAAGCCCTTACGAAAGGACTGTATATCACCCACATCACTTTTGCTGAGATGTTGATGGGTTGCAGGTATCACAACAACAGCTCTTATATGCTGACAGCAAACAGCAAAGTTTGTTAAATATACTATTAAAGAACAAAAGTATTGGTTTTATGTTTTCTGTTTCATTTATTAAGCATCAGAAAAGAGATGTAATTTTTGATGATTCCTTTTTTGACTGGTGCCAAAACATTGTACATGCATAAAGTCTTCAAAGCGTCGTTTGCAGAAACACTACCCTTTTCCTGAGAATGAAACCTTAAATGAAATAGAAGGCTTGAATATTTTTGAATGCGAGTTCATTTCTCCAGCCTCTCCTGCTGGGAAACATGGTGGCACAGCAGTGAAGTGGCTTTTCACCAACTAGATTTGTATGCTGTGCTGCAGGATCAAGCAAAACCAGAATGTTTTCATTCATCTGATTCTGGGAAATTTGAGAAGACATTAAATGATGACAGCGTCCAGGTACTTCACTGTTGAACATTTTTGCAGAACATGAGGTGGCATTACCCAGTGGTCAGAAAGAATTAGGTACGGGGCGCTTTAGGAAAGCATTGCTATTGCTCACAGCATGATTTTGCTCTTTCAGCAGATTTTATTTCAGGAATTGCTCCTTAAAAATAGAAAATACCCCAGTGATAAAAATGTTGACTCAAAATTTCTTTTCCGTTTGTAAATAAGAATAGACTGTAAAAACAACACCCTTTTTAATATTTCAAAACACATTAAGAAACAGCAGGTACTTCAAAATTGGCAGCCAAACTGGATTTTCTATAGGTCTGCACAAAAACAAAGGAAGATAAAAGAAAATGAAGCATAAACAGATCCATAAGAACAACTTTGAAATACACTTTTAGGTTTTCAGATGAACATGGAGAGCTTAGGAAAGTTATTAGCTTTGTCATTGAATTAAGGGAGGATAGAGGCTAATCTCATATACAGTTGTTTATACGCAATGTTTAAGACATTGATTTAAAATTCCAGTTGACGTATTTATTTCACAATTACTAGGGTGGTTCCTTTGGCATTTAAAACAGATTAGTTCTTCAGTATATGTACAGATAATGTACTGATTTTTTACTATATTTTTATTCCCTTCTGCACAGCATTTTACTTACTAGTCCATTGTACTTGTTTATCACTTTGAAAAATTTTAGTGGAGTTCTGTGAGATCAATACTCACGCATGCTATGAACAAAATATTTCAATATTTAACCACTTCATAGAAAATCCAATTAATGAAAATGTGGGGAAATGGAAAACATATAATATAATACACATTAATCATTCAATGGAAGAAAAAAATGTAAAATAATTTTGGATTATTGTAGCAAAGAGTATTCTGTGCTATTTGATTTTTCACCCAGAAAAAGTGATGTAGAAATTCTGGCATTTGGCTTCATGCTGATGCTACAGTCTAACCAGAAAACTAACGAAAAATGTTTTCATGCTAATAAAAGGCTAATTTTGTTCCAGTTAAACTAACAAATTCTTCTGTATTTCTGAGATGTGTTGCTTGTGTGTTTGTCTCTTTCCTTCATCTTACATTACTCTGTATATCCGGTTATTCTTTGTCCATTTGATAGTGCTTATGTACTTGCTGTTAGCATAGATAATAACCATGGAGCATGTCCCCCAAATTTACTAGAGTGATTGAAGATCTGTTTTTTAGCCAGATGAAATACAAAAGAAAATGTCTTTCTATAACTGAGCATGAAAATCCTATTGAGTTTTATAACTTTCCTTGAATAGCAAGTTTCTCGTCTTCATTTGTAAATAGTAGATTCAGTTTTGAATAGAGGATTAAGACTACTTTCAGAGTATGTAACCAAACAACTGATCATCTTTAATGTCGTCTCAGTTCTATAGTAGACAATTTCTAATAAGAGCATTTTGAGTCAACTCAGTGTCTTCTGAATTAGGTTTACTGTTGTTTGATAAAATGTAACATTCTAATCAGAAAAAGAAGTAATAGGCTTTAATGCAAGCAGCAATCTTTTGGGGTAATGACATCAAATACAAGGGTACCCTGTTTCTGTGAAACCAAGGATGAAGGCCCAACACAGCAGCCTGACTTGCAGCAGTCAGATGACAGCGTGCTCATTCTAAGCCAAGGGAAAAGGAGTGAAATACGGAATGACTCTTGATGGCTTTCGCTATTGCAGTTATTCGTAGCAGCCCTGGTAATTACAATAGATAGTTTAATTTTTAGTTTATGAACTCTGAAGAAGGCATTACGTTGGTCACAATACTTTGCTTCCCATTTTTTCTGTTACTGTTTAAAAATGGGAGGAGAGTGATCCTGAGAAATACTAACAATATAATTGGTACAAACAAGTCTTTGTTTTGCATGCAGTAGTCTTAAAAATCTGCTTTCATTCTTATTGCTGTAGTGATTGGCCTCTGAGGCGGTTGAAATATAGCTGTGGGTCTCGTTGATGCCATAGTCTTCCAGATTTTGTCATTTGATTCAGTTTTCTTCACTTCGTTTCACATTCAGTAACATGTTAAACAGTTAGATTTCTGGTTATAAAACAATTTTTGAGTCATTTTATGCTCTGGCAGTATGAGTCATAGAAGTAAGAAGAAACTGTCTTACGTAGAGATTGTAGGGCTTATTAAACAGCTTATACAGAGAGGCAGGCTTTCTAATGATTTAGAAACTTTATCTATGGTAGGATTTGCACTTAACTGTGCTCCTTTCTCATGCTGTTTCTGTGATGTTTACGATACTCCTAATCTAATGAAGTCAGGTTTCTCATCCAACATACACTGACCTAGTTCTCACTCTTTTTGTACATAACCGTACCCTCTCCGCGCCCCCAAAACTCCTGTGTTGCATATTGGTTAAGAGTGCTGCACACCTGATAGACCTGGTGCAACTGGTCAAGCATTTTGCTGTATAGTTCTTTTCTGCTTGCTTCTTACCAGCCTAGAATTGTACCATATCTGAGGAAAGATTAACTCACCACCGACTAATATAGGAAGGCTTTTTCAAAATATAATATAAAAATAGGCTTTTATATGTACTCTTTTCCTCCACCAGACAATGTCGGGATGCATGTACACACTTAAAGAGAAAATTTTCAGAAGGGTTCAACCTTGCTGATTGTCTGCTGCCACTGAAGTTCAGAGTAAAAGTTTGTGAGAACAATACTCAACCAAAAGCAGAGTTTCTAAGAATTCCATGTGTGACCTAAATATATTTATTTTGTAAGCAGGAAAGGAGATCCTAAGATGCAGAGTTTAAATTCCTAACAGCTTAGAATTGTTTTTAGCTAGTCTAAGAAAGAGTGAACTCAAGGCTGTGGTAATGCCAGCCTATGTTAAAAGTACCCTCTTTCAAATTTTCATTACTCCTTATCAAAGGCAGATTGAAAATATAGCATCTCTTATTTATTGAACCTGTGTGTGTTTGGAGAAGAAATCTCTTAGCTTTTATTTGAAGAAATATCTGCATTAATACTGTTTCTAATAGTTCTGTTTGATATTATGCTGGGAAGTCAAGCTCTGTTAAATGACATAGTTCTTGGAAGAACACATTTCTGTCTTTTCCAGATAACATAATCAGCAATATTCTACCACTACTCTGTGATAAGAAATCAATTAGTAAAGAAAATTAGGCAACATAAGGAATGAGTAAAAGCACTGCAAGTATATCCTGGCAAATTTTCAGATCTAGTTTCACTCAGCGTTCCTGCCTAGACCATAGAATAGTACCTGTGGATGCACAGCAATGTTCTTAAAGGTATTTTCTAAAACAGGGGGAGCAGATAGCCCAGAGACATTGTTAAAAGTGTAAGCTCAAAAAGACAACGTCTTAAAAACAGATTAGATGTGAAGTATGGTAAAAAAATCCTGAATTGCCTGTTGAGTCTGCACCAGATTATAGTTTTCATGCTGGGGAATGCACACAGAGATTGACATTTCACGAATGAAACCAGCAAGACAGATTATTTCATTTTTGTTTTATTTTAGTATTTTGTTACTCACAAGTCTTAACAAGATAATAGTGTCTTCTGTGTAGGTTAACGGCTGTGAGCTTTTGCCTAAAAATAATCAGTTGTGATAGTTGCCTGAATAGTTACTGAATGCTTTCCTATATTAAATATTTACCGTTATTTTAGCTGAGTGATTATATTGGAAAGAATAAGGAAAGTAACCATACAAGAAATGAGGATTTGTATGTGGGAAACGTGTCCCTAAATGATGCAAAACTGTATACTCAGTAAATCTAAAAATTTTGCCAGCCATTCCAGCACATGCAGTCTTTTCTTTTCATGGCAAGCTCATGTTAAAGCAGTGCTAGCCTTCCCAATAGCACTTGTTGATTCTCACTCTCGTTACAAAAATCGGAGAAACACAAGCAATACCTTATTCACAGGGAAGCCAAGAAAGCTAGAGTCACTACAGAAATTTCCAAAGAGCAGACATGGTAGAAGTTAGAATACAGGTACTGACTATGGCAAGGAAGTTTCCCAAGAGTAAAATACACTTTATTACTGAAACAGGCCAAAGTCAAATTGTTGCATTGATTGAAGAGGATACTTGCATAGAAGTAGTAAAAATAAATAGAAGAAATGCTGCAGTTCTCCTTGTAATAAATTTTGCCATATGATTTCAAATTGTAAATGAAATTTCAGTTGAATTAGTTTGTAGTATTGAATTTTACTTCAGTTTCTGACTGAAATAAGTTCATGCAACCTCCACTGTTTATTGAGTAGAAGGGTCATAAATTTTAATAGATCTGTTATATAAATGATGCAACTGAGATGAGCAGAGTAGAAATACCTTTATAAATGAACAGGTATGACTGTGTTTCAGGTACCATGGCATGATTTTGAATAGAGAAAGCTTCACCACTACAACTTTGCCACTAATGATAATATGCACAGTATGAATTATGGAGCCTAGAAACCATATAGAACAGCAGTTCCACCTATCTGTAGTGCAACACGGGATCCACTCAAATTAGCATCTCAGTTCCCACAGATTTGATTTTCTTCTATTCCCTGGGTTCCCACCATTGTTTTAGGGTCCAAACCAACTGCCACTTGCCTGAGTATTCTTGTCTGACCTAAAATAGTAAGGTAAAGTTGGAAGATAATGAATGCCCCAAGTCTGAAGAAAAAGAAACCCAGGCCAAAGTACCTTTCCACAGCACCTGGAGATGAAACTGGATAGTAGGCCTTTTTTGCCAGCTCCTGGAGTCATCCGGACTAGTGGGATACTCAGCTTCATATCTGTGAGCACAATGAGAATCTTTTAGCCATCTCTCTCTGTGACCTAGTATCCTCTGGGGATGTTAGGTCACAGTCATCCTAAGTGTCTTTATCCATCCTTCCTGAAAGCATAAAGGACTAAAAAATATCCAGAGTAGAGTCCCTTTCTTTTCAGTGCACAGTAAAATGAGGTGGGGCTATAGATATGATGTTCCTGATTTTTTTGTAGTATCTATGTTGAATAGTAGATATCACCTCAACCTCACTCTGTTTTGTTTATTAGCATAGTTTTTACTGCACTGGTTTAGGAACGTTTCTCTAAGTTTGCATTAGGAGTTTTCCCTCCTTCATGGAGCTGTGCATGTCTAGCCAGGATGCTCTTCGGTGGAAGCAGTTTCTGTTTTGAGAAGCTGCTGTATCAGTAAATTAAGGCTATATTAGGAGCATGGTACATTTTTTCCAAATTGTAGCCATCAAAAAACTAGGCGTCTAAACTAAGCTAATTGTCTAAGTTCTGTTTCTAATCAATGGAGAATGTTAGATTCCTCCAAAAGAAGGTTTATCTTGCTCATCTTGGGAAACTGTCCTGGTGATTTTCCTTGCTCTTTACTACAACAGTATCTAGATGTCACATCTGAGTTTATTCTGACTCTGTGCTGCAGTGTCGATCACCTTGTAGTGTGGGAAGCGTGGAGCATAAAATAGAAGCACGCATGAGCACATACATGCACAGACACAAAAACTGCTGCTTACGATGTTGTTTACTTAACCTGCTTTTATAGTAACTATATATATATGCAATTACTGAGTCCACAGTAGCAGTTTGGTGGTCAGCAAATGAAAAGCAATGATCTTTCTGCATCAGAGGGGGAGAGAAGGAGTACACCTTGCTGTCATTGAAGTGGCTGTGTTGATCAGGCACAGCATCCTTAATGAGGGAGGCAATAATGAAACAGTTCTCTCTTTCAGTGCTTGCTTTCTTCTTGTTCTCGTTGTGGTTGTGACTGTCTTATACCTCCTGTTATGTCCTTTGTGTTCTGAATGTGTATGGTATAGTTCATCTATGTTGGATATATATGCTCTTTTGGTCTCTTTCCTACGCATTAGATCCTGGGGACTGTAATGTGCCATTTGCAATTTGTACTTTAATCTTTCGGGTCTCTGATACCTTCCGGGGCTTGCACTTTCAAGATATATGCTGTGTTCCTGTGCATGTATTCCTGGAGGCTTCTGCTATGGAGAAACCTTGTTAGAACTTCATGCTTTAATGGAGTTAAATTAGATGTTAGAGGTAGAATTAGCTGATGTCTTTACCTAAATTAGCTAAATGTCTTTTAATCTGAGGAAATTCCACATGCTTATCTAATGTTTTAACAGTAAAGCTCTTTAAGATAAATTAGACGACTAGGAAAGTTTGTTTTTTGTCTGTTTTCGTGAGGATTTTGTGGGATTATATACTGAGATCAGCTTCAAATCCAACTTCAGCAATTCCATGGATAAGGTTCTAGCTGGGATATTCCCTGTCAACCTCAGCTTCATCAGTTCTTGTGTCTTGACATTTATAGTTTCTGTGCCAGATCTGCATAAGGCTGTATGACTTAAATCCTCATGTGAAAAGTAGCACTTGTCTTGACATGTGAAAACTTCGACCTCAGCTAGTGCTTCTGTAAAAAGAGATGACATTTATGCCAAGAAATACTTTTCTAAAGACTCCTCAGCCTGACTTCAGTACTGCAGCTGAGTCCTGCTGAGTCAGTTGTACAAAAATCATTCTGTATTTTAGAAAAGCAGTGACGGTTTGGGTACTGCTGCTTTCAGAAAGACAACTTCAGTGTATCGGTATTGGTCACCTAGCTGGCGTATTTCCAAGTGAATGAAACAGGGCGATGGCAAAGGCTCAAGCACTGCCAAGCAGTCATCCATGCATTTTGATTGCTGGCATTCTCTCTGGCATCGATCTGATCTGCTCCAACCTAGCGAGCTCCCAGGCAGTTTGTGGGAGTGCCTTGAGTCAACAGTATATTCTGGGATCTGTTGCCAACAGGCACTTCAGGTCCTACTGTACTATTTTGAGGATGAAAAGAATTCTGGCAAGTGAATAAAAACTGCTGTGCTGCCAGCCTGAGAACCAGAGATTAGTCCCTAGCCTGTTTTATTTTACTATTTTCATTCTTTAGACCAGTGTCAATCTCAAAAGTAACAGGGATTTATTTGGGAGTGATATGGTCTGTCTGTGGGGCTTTTTGAGTCTGGTAGCTGTGTGGTATACACAGGACATTGCTCTTGTCCGTTTACTTTGTTGAGACTATCTAGTGCCCTGGTATGCCTCACAGGTCTCTCTTCAGGCCAAGTAGTGTTCTTTGTCTCGACAGTGCATTCATTGACCGAGGATCCTTAGCTGAGAGCATTCTCATATTATCATTTCCATATAATAGAAGTTGTTTTGAAATTTGAGTCTGTTTAGGTCATATGGTGATTTCGACACTGAACATACAACATGAGAATCCCTGTGCTTACAGTATCACTTCGAGTCCTACTGGAGTTCCCAAGCAATTGGTGGAGATGCATCTTCCACATCTCCTTGGAGAGGACTTGGAGAGTCCATCCATTCCTGCTCCCTGAGATCCAGCTTCTGTTCAAGAACCTAAAGATACTACAAGATCTGATGTTTTTAAAAACTTGACTCAAACCATGGCTGAAAACAAACTAAAGGAAATGTGAAAATATGAGCAAATTCAAATAAAAAGCATGGAGATATTTAGAATAGAGCAGAAAGCTACACACTCATACTAAGATGCGCTGAAATATGCATTAGTGTAGGAAAGTGTTCTACATCTGATAAACTGAATGTCATTAATGCTGTGAAAAGAAATAATGTATATTGCATATACCAGCACGCGGATCACCACCGTATCTGCAGATACTACGTAGTTGCTAGGAACCTAGGGATGCGTATGTCTAATTGTGGTAGTGCAAAGAATAAAATTGCTCATCCTCTGCAATGTGTCCTAACGCATAAAACTACTGAGAGGTGTAAGCATAGCTGAACAGTGGGTTTGGCAGCAAACGTAACAGATCAGGCAGCACACAAACAGTGACAGTCAGGCAGCCTGAAAAAGTCTAAAATGTATAAAGACGAGGGGTTTTTGAAAGCTGAAAAGCAAATTTGCATCTCTGTATGGACACACAGCAAAAAATCTTGGCCTTACTGTGAGTTTTGTAACAACTGGCTTGCTGCACAGCTGACAAAACAGTGTTGCTGAAGATAGGCCATATGAGTTTTGTTTCAAAGACTTGGCTTCGGAGCAAAAGCTGGAATGGGAATTTTTTATAATTGCCATTTCTAAATCTTGCAAGACAAGAAAGTAGTCGTTTTCTCCATTAAGTTGCACATTGCTGATCAACCCCTTGGGGGAATTAGAAGTTTAAAGAAGAGGTAAACAAGACAGAGAAAACTAGAAACAATAATACCAACGCAAAATGAATAGCTAACTCTGAAGTTAAACAGAAGAAAATTAAGATTAGACAAAATGCAATGAGGTGATCCCTTCCATTAGTGTTAAAGTGTCACACTTGTTCAGCTTCTGATATCAATGGGCAGTAGAAGGTGGGATGCAAAACCATCTGTGTGCTCATAATTTAGAGAGTGTTTCTGGTGATGACACAGGAAATTCACAAAAAATGTGCTTCAGGAGTTGACAGCACATCTTGCTTTTCAGTTGCTTCTAATCCAAATCGTGTCCCTATTGTAACTGCAAAGCCCTTTTCAGCTCCTGTCTTCTGCCCTCAACGTCATGCAAAAGAACTTCATCGCTAGTATTGAATTTTAAATGCATCGTGGTTGTTCAAGTGGTTAGTTATTAGGTATGGGAAACTGAAATGATGGAACAGAAACTTTCAAACTGCTGTAGTTGTAATGCTTCATTAAGATTCCTGAAAGGAGAATGTTCGTGAGAACTTGACTTTGAAGGCCTTATCTGTAAAGCTGTTTTTCAGAAGCACTACCAGGACGAACTGATCTAGTCAGACAAACTCTTTTAAGACATAATGAACTATATAGTATCTGTCTTGCAGCTCTGTCAGCTTCCAGAGGAGTTAACAGGGGGTTACGTAAGCAGGATGTGGACACGGGCTGGCATAAATCTGTATTCCTCATCAGCCCTGTCATGTGCACAAACCATCATCAAAACAAACAAACAGTTGAGTAGAAGAAAACCATAGAAGGACGATTGGTTTTATATCAGGGTATTTGCTGCAAATCAAAGTAGGAGATGTACTTAAGTGCACAATAACCACTGTAGCTGAGGCACTATTATTATAAGCATCTCTTTACAGACACGCATGACTTTCCGAAAAATTCTTTTAGGTGAAGTCTGTCATGTTTATTTTCAGCAAAGAGATGATTCTTTTTCAAATTTATGAGAACAGATATGATACATGAGTTGTGAGATTAAAAAGGTTACCTCATCAGATGAGACCTTTTTCATTTTTTTTAATCCAAACTGTGGGATAAATGACTATTCTGAGAATTAATGTGTTGTTTTTTTTTAAATTGCTCTTGGCATGTCAAAAATACGTTTTTCTACAGTGAAATATTTTCATTCAGATGCATATAGTAAGAGTTAGGGCAGGGTGAGTAAGGATGTTGGTCTTTTGTCTGGGAGACTACATATGAGGAATCTCAGAAGAAGAAAACCAAGTAGCTGGATAGAGGGAACATTTGTTTGCAATACTGTTAAGTCTAAAATCCATTGGAAAAAAACCTGCAGTGATTTATTTTAATCCCCTACTAGGAGAGAAAAAATGGAAATCATGTGGGAAGGTAGGAAATCGTGCTTGAAAATTTGAAATCCAACAGATAAATTACTCCTCAAAGTAACAAGTATGTTATAAGTAAGTTAACTGAACAAGAAATACTTTGAAGCTTTAAACTGTGCTTCTAATTTCTCTCTGTTCTTCAAACTTATATATGAAATTTTTCTGTTTATAGGGAGATTGTAATTGCTCTCTCTGAGACGCAGCCTGAGGCTGGAGCTTTACGCTGGGGCTTTATTTTCTATATGTTAGCATTCAGAATGTTGGGGAGAAGAAAAATACCATTTTCAAAGTGTACATTCAATGCCACATATGCAATTCCTTTGCTATCCACTGGTTTGTACAGTATTGATTTACTGGCAAGTGATCAGTCAAAATCATAATACAGAAAGAAGGGTTGAGCCTCTTTTACTCTGTTCTACCTATGCTGGAATTAAGCACTTTAAAAACTTTGAAGACCGAAAAGAGCACTTACACAATTTTTCTCAGTAAGATGAACAACTCTTACAGATGTAGGCATGCATCAAATCTATTGAGTAAAAACACTTTGTCTAATTTTTTTTTGGTCCTGAGAGGAAAGATACTCTAAATATACTGCTCACTAGTGTTGCCTATTCTGTAAAGCTCACATACTTTGTTTTCCACAAATATTTTTAAATGATACACAAGTTACTGCTCTTCAATCATATCCTTGCATTCAATTGCACAAGACCCTCAGTCATTAGGTGATTGAGACAAGCTTTGTACTTTAGACTGTGAAAGGATGGTAGTTAAGTGACAAGGATACGGGAGGAAGTTTATGTTTGTATCTCTACTTTCTACCTTCTTTGTAGAGCAAATAATTACAATTTAGAGACTAATTATATACAAACAAAAAAAAGATGCTTTCTGCACTCTTAAGTATGAATGCACTGAAATATCAATAACTCATTTTATATAGCTGAAGTATTAGCCACTACTTACAAAGCATTAAAATTAAACACTTCAAGCAGATTGTGCTCTGTTTTGCAGTCAAAAGATAGCATTCTACATTGTTGATTAATAGTCCGGGATTCAACTATACAACTTGAAATATTTTCTTTCGTAAAAAATGCTATGTTTTTTCTGTAACAAAAAAAGAAAATCAGCAACAAACACTGAGCAAAAAGCAAAATAAATATATTCTCTTTAATAAGATCTGATGGGAAAAGGTAGGTCTAAAACAAGTGTATAAAATCCAGGAAGATGGTTCTGTGCAATTTACTTGGTTCCAGACCCCTTTCCTTATGTATGTTTCCCTTTGTATTTTATTCACAAATAGTACTGTTTTTTTTTTCTGTAAGCACTACTCCATCTGCGTAGGGCAAATACATTCGTTTACATTGCCATCTCCACTGAAAGGCTTTGGTTTTTTTTTGATGTGTTTTGTAACATACTGTTATCTAAATGGGCACTGACACGTTTCTAAGAGTGAAGGGGACATTGCAGTGGAGTAGATTCTTCATCAGATGAAGTGTAAACCAGGACAAATGCCTTTCCAAAATAAATTCTTTACTTTGTGTGGTTCGGAGGTTTCATGCAGAAATTACTCTGTAAAGCTTTGTGGCCTGTGCTGAATCTGGAGCCAGACCTGACTGTCATAATAGTCCTCACTGACTCTAAAAGCTGTGAACTTCATTTAATGCAAGTCATGGGCAGTTTAGCACCAGGTGATATCTTTATATTTTCTGTCCCACATTGAATGAACTCAAAACCTGGAAGTAAAGACCCTGTTGTCAAATGCCTGTATTCTGAACTATTCAACGACTTGGTATGAAAATAGATATTGTACTTCAATTTTTATATGATGCATATAAAACATTTATATAGAATGCTAGAATTTCCAAATACGCCCTGAGGAGTCTAAGAATAATCAAGTGTAAATTGCTTTTAACTTTACCAATAATAACAAAAATACGGATGTAATAGAGATTTTAATAATAACTAGGAAGTGTGGTGATTGAAAGTGACATGACCTGCATGTCTCTATACAAATGTATTTAAATTCACAATATTTTGTAGTACTGCAGTGCCAAAGAATTAAGCAGAATCTGCTAGAGAAGTTTTGCAGCTCTTCAGTGCTAAGGATTATGTTTAAGAATACTGTGGCAAATGGGATTCTGTGTTAAATCCGCACCTGCTCATATGCAAACAGCTTTGGTGTAAGTATGGAAATGCGGCTTCATTCTTATTTGACACTAAGGCATGGTCATGTCTTGGAAGTGAGAAATATTTGGAGGAGATTAATAAAATTCATCACTGTTTAGAAACAGATTAAGAGACAATGGGAACATACCATAATAAGAATGGTGTTGTCACTGGCTTCATTAGATCTGAGGCAGTTAAATTACAATGTGCCTTTCTTTATGTGGCAGTTTTGCCAAGACAAATATTATTAGGACGAATTGTGTAGAAATTTAAATACATCAATTTTTAAATGAAATTACTGCTGCTTCTAATACCAGAATCTTGAGTAAAAGGTATCTTGTGCTTTCTTGTTAAAAACAAGGTAGAGTGTTGTCCCAGAAGTGGGATTGTTATCCCGGTGTGCAGGACGCCGGTATGCACACAGAGCAGAGGCATTGTCCTTGTTGCAGATTTGCACAGTTACGGGTGCTGGGTGATAGTTCCACAGAGCTAGGACACCGCTTAGCAGAATCACAACAATTCCATACTCTTACAAAAACAAAGAAATTACCTGTTACATTCTGACTGATTCATCGCGTTACACGCTTATCTTAGAGGTGTACTCCTTGCTTACTTAACTCCGCATGCTTGCAAGCTCGGGGGGGTGCAGCCTTTTTGGTTCTGAAT
>Ga0181612_125844_pt1 | contig 17493 bp, 9 predicted proteins | sample HoacroProtozoa21_FD_119630 | JGI IMG/M metagenome (GOLD analysis project Ga0181612, IMG submission 119630) | Hoatzin crop microbial communities from Cojedes, Venezuel. Combined Assembly of Gp0051906, Gp0051904, Gp0051908 | reverse complement strand
CTAATCTGGCCTCCTAAAGGCAACATCAACAGTTGCCTTTATCACACAGACTTGCAATCCTGACCAAGCAAAGAAACCAGCGGTTTGTTTGACAAGCTCTCTCTTCAGCTGTTACTGGAATTACCTATACCTTTAGCCTCCAAGTTCCCCCTCGACAGATCCTGAAATAGCTGCTCTGCTATTTTACCCAGGACTGACGTCAAGGTAAACCAGCCTTCAGTTCCCCGGGACATCCCTTTTATCTTTTTGAAATCTCGGAAATACAGCTGGCAGCCCTCCAATTTTCTGGAATTTCCCGTTTCCCAAGATCTATTATAAATTAACATCCACTTAACAGAGCTTTTCAGTTACCTCATTTACGATTCCTGGATGTAAAAGTTACTAGGATGTGAAAATGTTTAATTTCAACCACTCCTGCCTGTCTCAGATCCTTCGTTGTGACTAGCAACAAACTTTCTCTTCTTTCCACGTCACTGCAGAGGACAGACACATCCTCTTCCACCGTTTCAAACACAAAAACCACCGAGGGAACATTTCTGCCTTTTCTATTTTCCCTTTTTTGATATTCGATCAATTAATGTTTATCATGACTCCTATTTCTTCATTTAACGAGAATGGCTTCTCATTAGGGTAACATTTTATGTTATTGATGGCAGTGTAAAATCATAATTTTGAGCAGCTGGCAGAATATTCTTCAACAATTCCCAGTGTGTTCAACGCTCTTTACTTTAAATGTAATGTTACGCCAACACAACAGGTTCTAACTTTGGAAAACACCTTTTTCAGTTCTGAGTACAGTGCACGCATAGATTTATAATCTCCTGGTAGGTGGTGTACTCTACTTGCACAAGGTCACCGTACAGGATTTGAGGCCCCGTGATTCACATTATTTAAGACTGTCCACAAATAATAGTGTTTGACAAACTGCTTCCCTTCTTGCTTCATTTTCTTATGCAACAAGCTTTAAACCTTTATTTTCCAGTCCACTTTTAAGAGAACCACTCCTGTTTAAACTGTTTTGGATTCATCCTCATGTGCCACTCTCTCCAGTGCCTCTCCAGTAATGCTGAGAACTAAAAAGTCAAACAATGTAATTCTTGTACAACCCTAATGGTTTAGACACACGTATATGAAAAGCACTGTAAAGCTGGTTTATGTGGTTGGGTAGTCACTGCTGTCACTTTCTCCCTCTATGGTGAGTTTACAGCCCCCATTTGCTCATTTGTCTCCAAGGTAAATGTACTATTGGTAGAGAAAGAGAGGCCACCAAAACCAGACATTCCCCACATTCTCTGCAGACCACAGCTTGGAGACCCACAAAATCCCAAGCTGTTCCTCACCCTCAGCAGCGTGGCGAGTGTGACCTGCTGCTACCTTCTGTCTTCCCTCTCCTTTCATAAGGGGACAGACACTCCAGGACACCTCACGGTACCGTATCTGGGAGCAACACAAAACGGATCAGTGAGGACCTTGTCCCCATGGTGGCAACCACCATTGCAACACTAATTTCAGGACGATGGCAGGTTTGCTCAGGGCTGCGTTTCAGGCAGCTGTGACCTATGGAGGCTTTGCCTGGCTGATGAAAAGTACCCCATACCTACACTCTGGACAATCTGTAAGAGCTAATGGTATTTGATGTACAAGCAAATGTTTTTTTTCTGAGAAGAAAAAAATCTGTGTGCTTTTTCTGATGTGAATTGAGAAACTATATTCTCCACAGATCTTGGAGACATGCAATTAAAGACTGTCAAATATGCGTGCACACAGAATCCAGCTGAAGGCTGAGCAGGCGACGTTACAACACTTCTCACTTGACTTGACAACCTCATGGCCTTTTTAACAGCTTCTGTGCATAATCTCCTTACCTTAAACAAACTAAAGGTGCCACTGTGCAACCTGACTCCTGAGCCCAGGCGGGTTAGGTGGAGGGTGGGAGCCACGAGAGTTCTGCTTCACCAGTGGCGTGGGCTGCAAAATCACAGCCGAGCAGTCCGCAACGCCGCACCAAACACGGATGGAGCGAGCAGAGCGCAGCTCTGCAAGTCCCCTTGGTTTGTCAGAAACCACATTTCCCAGGCAGCATTAAGCAGAAGCCATCAGCTGCTCCGGGCTTTCTTTTCCCAAGTTTCTGGCTGGTGAGATGGATTTCCACGGTAATAGCAACAGCAATGGCTGCACCTATGGCACCAAACCCCTCTCCAGCTGAGATCTTATGTCTTTGCTCCACAGCATGGGGGCACCAGAGCTTTAGAAGAGCTCAAAAAAATGTTGAACATCAGAAAATCAACCCATGATTTCAAGCTTTATTTTCCTATTTACTTCCCCTTCAGCTGAACCACTTGGGTGGTGTTTTTCCAACTACAGGCGGAGAGAACATCACAGCAAGAAAACTGAGACCCTGTGTATCTGAAGTCTGGCAAACCTACTATGGTTCAAACAAGTCTTTGTAAAGGGAAATGACAAGATGCAAGGCAGGCAGTCCTGTTTCTGGTGCACATGTAGAGTGAGAAGCACTGAGGGGGGTCTGCACTGTCGGGGTCTACAAGCAACAGGACTTAGCTGGCACATTCCAGCACTTATTTGGCAAGGTGTTGCGTGTCTTTAATCCATGCCCTTTAATGAGATTTTGAGCTCCCCTGCAACAATTGGGATCAAGCCATAAAGGCATGAGGACAAGATTAAGCTACAGATTAATAACCATACAGTATAAACAACCTGGGATAAAATAAAATTCTTTTGCTCCACTGGAGACTGACACGTTTATGTATTAAGTGGAAAATCTATAAAGCTCATTGATTAATATTTCAAACGAAACTAATCTAAAGCATTACTGATTATTAACTAAAATATGTAATACAAACAGCGTGCTAGGAAACAATCAATACTTCCTAGTGCCTGCAACTCCCTAAAGCAATTTTTGTGCTAAAAAGGGGACGAGCCCAGATGGCAAACTCTAGTGCTTGCCAGAGAGTTTGTCTCTCTGTATAGATGTAAAAGAGAACAGTCCACAATGTAAAAACAAGCATACTTTTTTCTTACTTCTTCCCCCTCGACTTCTGCCTACCCTAACTGTACCTAACCTATATTGCAGGCTGCAATAAAAAATAAAGAATAACAATAATAAAAATCACTCCACAAATCTTCTAACTAAATCAATGCACTGTGTTTCTTAGACTGTCAGAAGAATGCAAATATTGTTATGCAGGACCAAATCCAGTATTTTTAGACAAACCTGACCTCATAGTGATATAGCTTCATGGAAGGACAAGAAAATTTTCCACTACCAGACTAAATGAAGATTTTGCCATTAGCACAATTCAAGTCTTATTCATGCCATTACTTCAAGAATTTAAGTTCTAGTAAGACAGAGTTTGGTTATATGCCCAAAGGAATGCTAAAATGCTTTAAAAAACACTTGTTTGATGAATGATCAAACAAGTGATGAAATAGAGGACAGTCACCACTTCGTTATGAACGACACGATGCTGTTCCATCACAGCATATTATGCTCCAATACGGTGTCTTAAAACCAGACATGTATGTGGAAGTGCATATAGTTATATATGTGTGTACATGTACATACGTATGTATATAAATATACATATGCACATGTATGCACAATGTTTAATTAATATCTCTTAGAAAATATGTGTTATTGTCACTGAATGTTTCTGGAATAGCCCATGTTGCCTGACATGAGCTTTCCAAACACTAAAAAATGACACGATCTCTATTAAAAGGGTCTTCGGGCCAGACCTATCAATAGAGCTAGCCAGACTTACATCAAGCAGGAAACACTCCTTTAACTCTGTACTAATCAGGTGGCTCTGTATTATTTGTAGCCGTTCTTCCATGCATTTCTCACCTGAAGTACATACGCACACATGCATTCTTCTCTGCTGCACATGGCAAGAATTTTTCCAAAAAGAGCATAAGCAAAAGGAGAAATCAAAATCCTAAAAAGGATGTTTGTGCAAATGTTTTTAGTAATAATAAGGGAGAAAAGAGATGTGTGAAAAAAGCTCTGAAATGGGACTAATCCAGAGGCAATGGTGAAAAGTTGATGGGATGGGGAGAAGCCAGGAGCAACATCCACATGGATGCTAAAAATCACATTATTATAGATGAGTGAAAGGTTTGAAGGTAAAAGAAGGGAAAGAACCAGGCTTACCTTGGAGAGAGAGGAGGCTGAAGAGGCTGGGGGCTTACGGATCAAGAGTTACACAGACGGAAAGGCAGAGGAGGGATGACTGGAGAAGTTTCAAGGGAGAAGGGTTTGTAGTAAGAGGGCGGCAGCCCAGTCCTGGCCCCGCTGCCTCCAGGGGGATGGAGGGGCTGAGGCAAGACTGGGGGAACAAATCGTGGGAAAGAGTGGCTATTTTCCAGTGTTTTCAGTGAGCAAAAAGAAACTGAAGAAGCCAGAGATAAAGCCATTGCATACTACAGCGAGTACGTAAGGATGCTGGGAGGGAGAAGACAAGAATGGGCAGGCGGCAGAGAGAGGTTGCACTGCCCAGAACAGAGAGGGGAACGACTGCCAAGGAGCCTGAAAGTGCAGTGGGAATGGAGGCGACACCGACAGAAAAGATTCCTGGAAATTGCCCGCTCCCCCACCGGGAGGTGGGATGACGCTTTTTGAACGGGAGACGAGGGGAGGGAAAGTCACAGGCACTCGGAGAAGCAAACAGGGAGAAGTGTCAGAGCAGAGCAGAGACGAGAGACGAGAGGTAATCGCTGGTGAGAGGCTGGAGAGTGGGTGAGGACACGGTGCCAAGAGATGATAATCCATCTGATTAGAGAATTAGGCACTAGGGATGTCAAACGAAAGGCAGAGAGCAGAAGAGGCTACGGAGGTGGCAAGAAGAACGTGAGCTTAAAATAAAACTGCCAAGCAGTTCTGAATGCATCAGCTGTAGGCTTCCCCTCTGCCTGCCCCCTCCCTCCATCGCACTGTCAGAGACCTTACAGCAGGGAGCAAACAAAAATCCAGCCACCCTCAGGCCGATCCTGGAGGAGCAACAGAATAGGAAAGGGGAAATAAAAGCTGGCTCACAACAGCTGCCCGTGGATTAAAAGGAGGCTTTTAGCACAGCTGTGCAGCTATATTTTATTTACGTGGGCTTCTTTATGCAAAACAGAGGCACAGCAGTGCAAATGGCTTTCTAAAGAAAGCCTCATTGACAGAAACTCCTGCACATTAGAAAGAGAGAAAGAGAACGAACGCTGCTGTCCTGGGCTAGGCCAGGATGCACAGGGAGCTGGGGGTCCCGGCTCGGGCAGCCGGCACAAAGCCGCTCGCTCCGCGCCATCCCCATGCAAGGCAGTGCTGCGCCCAGCGGTGCGAGGACCGATGTACACAAAGCCCTAAGCGCTTTCTTAGGCAGCTTACTATTTTGAGTTTGAGCTTGACATCCCCTTGTAACAAAAAGGCTTGCCTCCTCAGCAAAATGACTCCCAAATACCGTAAAAATCCTGTTCTTTGTGACAAAGAAGTCCACTTCCAAATTAAGGAACAAACCACAGCAGCCCTGATTGCACACTACACATTTTTGTAAACATTCTTCTCTAGTAGCCAGTAATTAATCTTGTGTTAGAGCCTGAAAAGTCCCTACTAGTTTTTGAACTTGCAGACAGCTGGAAAATGCCTACTTAGGCTAGCGTGCACATCTTCAAGTAATTCCTACTTGCTAATTACTCTTCCAGAAGCTGCCAACCGCTATTCTAACATTTCCCTAACTAGGGAGGAATATCACATCATATTATCATGTATCATGCGAATTAACAACAGGATGTTGGTGAAGCAATGTGATAAAAATCAGGTAGTTGAGAAAGAAATTAAAGCTAATCGATTTGCACACACACAAAAAAAAATCTGCGGTAGGTAAACAGCATTTCAGACACAAAGGACACGGCTAGGGAACAAAAAACAAAAGCGAAACCAGAATTTGCAGACGTCGTCAGCGTAGATTCCTTCTCTTGGTGACAGATGAGATGAGACTGAAGCCCCAGACCCCTTGCAAATGAGACTTGCTAGTACTCCACGAACCCACCGCAACCAGAGCAATATTCCCCTCCGCAACACAACAGACGTGATTCAAACTGGCAAGCCCTCGCACGTAAAAGCACGATGCGAGGTTTCTGCAATATTCATCGCGGCAGCCCAGAGGGAATTCCAGCCCGTGGCGTGCAGAAAGCTGGCAGGTGCTCCTGCACGGCAGAGCAGCTTCGCCCACGGCTGAAGGGGCACCGAAGGGCACCAAGCGGGTGCTGTTGGAGGAATCCCCTCGAGACAGAGCTGCCGGCGGCGCGGGCATCCCCTGCAGCCCGTGGGCCTGTGTGGGAGGTGAGAGGAGGCAGCCTGGAGGGAGATCAAAGAGGTACCTTTCTATCTGTGCATGAAATTAACTGCAGCGTGCTAACGCAGGCTTTGCAATAGGAACGTCTGCTCTGAAAATGGCAAAGGCAAGTTACTATCAGGATGAATGTCCTTGTGCAGCATCTCAGGGGAGGCTCTGGCCACCTTCGATCAAATGTCTTTTTCTTGGAATGCTGTTAAGCTGTGGTCATCAATCCTATTTAAAGCAAAGTAAAAAAGGCTTTGTATCACCGCTTTCCTTCCTCACTCGATGCGACATAAAGCATTGGCACATTAGCACAGACGAAAGAAACGGAGCCTGGCTGGTAACAGCCACGCTCAGGTATTTATTAAGCAGCCCCGGGAAGGAGGCACCAGGCGCAGTAGGCGACTACGCAGCTCGTTCATCAAACGCCTGCAGCGGCAGCTTCCTGCTACCGAGAGGTTTCCTTGAAATCCCTCCACAAACGCTCTGCAACCGAAGCGTAAAAGCAACCACTTGCCTTGCTCTGATTGCCCACTTGAACTTTTCGAGAAGGTTGCGTATATTTACCATCGATCTACAGCACTGCGTCGCCAACCGACTTGCGGTGGGAAGACTGCGAAACCTGACTGCGCTACTGCTGCGATCTGCACCCCGCTCTGCCTCGGCACCTCGAAGGGGCACGTAGGGAGATACGGCAGGGTCCCCATTTGCCGGCGGGCCGTGGGGGTACAGACAAGCCACCTGATGTAGGAGTTTGTGCTGCCACTGCCCAGGCTGTAGGTAAGGGAGAGATGGTTGTCCTGACTGCGTGACTACTCATTCAGATGGGTAAAATCAGTTAAAGGACAAGGTGATTTTCCTGATTGTTACGGCCTAGACAGGAGCTGGAATTTGGCCCAGGTTGGTTGTTCAGATGCTTCGCTGCTGGGTACCGCTACAGGGCTTAGCACCGCTGCCTTCAATACCTCTCCGTGGCTTCGTCTTGTCTGTGCTGTGTATACATAAGCACACACGGACTGTGAGACTCGCAATGAACTCTTGTAATACCAGCTGTCAGCAGCCGACTCAGAGTCAGGAAAAACATGCTTCAGCAAGAGGTCGTGTCTATAAATATGGCAAAACTAATTATCCCAAGAAGGGTTCTCCTTCCTCTTAAAATCAGTAGTGTATACAGTCAGATATCTCAATGTAAACACATCGCTCCGAATTTCACCAGCTTCTCTATCAAGCACTGTTGCACTGCTATGGAAGGAAAAGTATGAATCCTGTATGAAGACTCTACTATAAAAGACACTAAATCTGACATGTGAAAAGTTTTATTGCAGTGTTTTTAAAAGAGTGAAATGAGAGAGAAAAAGTGTGAAGCCTAACACCAGCAACACGCCAAAGGTTACAAGAGAGACGTTAAAACAAGTGTCCCTGGGAGAAATGGAGAAGACAGCTGAAGTCCCTCCTGTGACAAAGGCAGTGGGCAAGCTCCCATGAAGAGTCCAGGAGAGACAAGGGGCAGGTAGTCCTAAGAGAGGACAAGGGAGCCGATACCATCCCGTGTTCGAGAACAGGAAGGCTTTCCAGAAAAAGTGCTCTGGGTATTTTCAGTAATCATCTGTAAAATATAGGGCAAGAAAGAGTCCCCATGACTGGCCAGATCTGAGGACTACATAAGCCACATCTCGCAAGCCAGAAGAGCTCAGAAAAATCCTTGCTAGGGCATGCTGTTGGTAGGTGTTTTTTTTGGCAATTTTGCTTCTTTATTTCAAGTCTGGTTTTAATTAAACACTTCTTTAATCCTTAAAGATATTCTTAAATCTCTACTAGTTGCCCAGTTTTTGAGGGACAAAAGCAGAGTAATGCACTCACTGAAGTACGGTTGTCCCTTGAACTGTGAACAGGACATCTCCTGCAGTGCCCTGCGGTGCTGCAGAAGTCAGCAGCAGCACAAGGATAACGAGATGCATACACTCCCGTATTTAACGAAGGAGCCCGTATGAAAGAGGTGTCTTCCAGTGACCACTGCTAGACTGGGGAGCCCTTTAGCATGCAATAGGAGGATGGAAAGAAAGGCTGAGTGAATCACGAGCGACCAAAAAAGGTTGTGGCACACCCCCACACTTTTCCATTTCAGCTCTGTAAAGTTCAGCTACGTCCAGGTGATGACACTGGAACGACTACCCAGAGAGAGAGAGAGAGGCGAGCAAATCTGAATTGATCAGATTCTGTGTAAGAATTGAGTAAAATCGAGCAGCTCAACAGAGGATGGACAAGTTGCCATCGTTTACACAGGAACAACAAAGAAAGGTGAATCTGGTAACCTTATCCCGAGCAAAGGAATACTCAGGCAAGCTTCATCCAGTGCACTCGCTGGGAGAAAAGGTCAGGAAAAACACAGCCAGATTTCCGAGCAGAAAATCCACTCGTCTCCCGAACCCTGTCCATGTCCTCGGGTGCAAACACACTGCCAGCTTCTGCAGAGGGAGCCTGCCCTGGAGCCCCACGGGAGCAGAGGGGGGACTTGACAGGTGCCATTGGCCAACCTTTGCAGCAAAGGAGCAACTACCGCCTAACGACAGCCTCAAATGCTCGTGCAACGACGAAGCATCAGCAAAAGCCAAACAGGAGATGAACAGAAACACGCGCTCGCATCCAGAGCCATCTGTCCCTCTTCGCTCATTCTTGTTGTTTTACAAATTGACCTACTGTTCCAAAACCCAGATTTTCAGAAATAGCACTGGCTGAAGGTATTACCAGGGAAAACGATCAGTGTCAGCTCACCAGTGTAACAGAGGAATTCTTTCCAGGAGGCTGAGGCAGTGATGACAGAAGCTGGAAAGCCAAAATCCCAGAGGGGGGGAAGTGCAGGCCACTTGGATACATAGGCAAGAAGCAGCAGGACCAACATTTGCCAACACAAGTAATGTTCTCTTCTGCCAAAAGCAGGTGAGAAGTTTAACAAAGACCATTCCTGTTTTCTGGTACAAACGGTGCATTTCAGAGGACAACCAACCATCCTTTCACTTCTCTCCAGACTGGCCTCAGAGTAAAGGAGACCAGAAAACCCAGGAGATTCCTAAAATCTATTACTGTACCAAATAAACAGATAGTATTCTCTCGTGAACTGAAAATCCCTTCAATTCTTCCCAAACAATTACTGCCTCCTCACCCTGTACAAAGATAAATTTCCTCTCCAAGGTAATTTTTAATATCATAAGTAGGCCTGGTAATGGCAACCCTGCTAATTTAATATCTTCCAAGACCTTTACCGTCTCTCCCTGTTGAGATTTTCCACAAAGCACCCATCCTCATTGTTTTTCAGTCTTTTGAGCCCTCAGTTTCCTACTAGACTGGCATGCCTTCATCAACCTGACTAGCTTTATCGTGTGCTTTAAGCGGTGGTAAGCGAATAACCCCCTCGCAAGGCTTTCGGGGAGGGGGGTATTTCCTCCCAGCACTGCCAAAGGAGCCACCGATTGCTGTGTGTCCTCCCCCACCTCCGCGCTCTCTCTCCCTTGGAAATGGGGAAAAAGGAAAACTAGGAAACGCAACAGATGGTCTGAAATCCTCTTCCTGAGAAAATCATTGCTATGGCAGCTAGCTTAGGCAATATTTCAAATATTTCTGCATGTGCCAACAGTGGTATCCATGACTAGGGAAGACGAGGAGACTGCCTGTGAAACTCCCCCATAGGCATGTTGTTTGCAACAGCCTAGTCCCCTTGCTGAAGGCTCTCTTCTCTTCCCTACTCTAAACCCAATGAGAAAACTAATCTTCTCCAGATTTAAAACTGACAGGTGGTACATGCATAATTAAAGATGACCTAACAGAGAATGCTCTCATTTCTGGCATATTATCAGACACTTAAGCAAAGCAATTATCAGTAGGCAATCTTTTCTGTCAACAGAGATTGGATGAAACGTTTTGCCAGTCAGGAAGATACTGTAACGATGATACATATGTATTTGCAAATACTCCAGCAATACAACACAGACTTAAATCTCTCTTATCTCAGAGAAATGTCTTCATCATGTATGGAAGACTACACCACGTATGGAAGACTACACTAACCTCTTCCCATGTTTCCATGTTCCCCTGCGCTACTTCCACTGACTCTCAGTACATACTACATAGACTTCACCTTGCTCCTACTCATGTCAACCTCTTCCCTCAATCCACCTGCACTCCCTACAAGTCCTGCCGTTCCTCCCCGCCTAGTCTTACTGTCCTGTCTAGCTCCTGCACCCCTTACACCTGCACTAGTTGGTAGATGGTTGATCTATGCTCCAGGAAACCGTGTCCTTCTGCTTTTTTCCCTCCAAAAGCAAGCAAAATTACAGAAAAGTTGTCCTCTCTCTTTCTTACTCAAAAGCAAACAAAGATCCAACTCCTCCAACAAAACCCAACCAAGCCTCCCCCAGACACCATCTTCTTCACCTGCAGGTAGCAGCCACCTGCAGCATGTCAGGTGTTCGGCGTTATGCCGCTTTCTTTTTCTCATCTTTACAGCTCTTGCAACACAAAACACCTGAGGGGAGGAATTATGGACCTCACAGGTCACTAAGGACTGAGCCTGTTGTGAACAACCACGTCTTACTCACGCATCGTGGACCACAACCTGAACACCTTTCCCCTGGGAGCTGTGAAGGTGGAAGAAGTGAGTGGCCTTGCTCTCCCCAGCTTAAAGAGGGGGCAGTGCAAGCGAAGTTCGGTCGGGAATTTTATGCGGAATCAATCCAAAAGTCTATGCTAGAACTAGGAACATCTTCCCTGCTTTTTGGTTGAACAAGCAGATGGCATTGCCTCTCAAAATAGCAGTGTCACCCATGCAGTCTGAAAGAGGCAGAAACTTTTTAACCTGAACTCTTAAAATGCTTCCTTCAAGCAGTGTTTTGCAATGAATCCAGAAAGTGTTCTATGCCTTTTTTTTACCTCCTAAGAGGAGATTTTTAAAAAAGGATCTTTTGGGGAAGAAAAACAGGGAGAACAAAAAATAATTAGGAAAACGAAAGCCTAAAAAAGTGGTTTTCTTAATTTTGGGGAAATTTGGGTTGGGAGAAGTATTATAAACTGCAATTAGATACACACATGGGACTGCACTTTACCTTACAAAAGAGCTGCTCTTAGGGTATAAAATTGCTTTAATATTGCACTAAGACAAGTGTTTTACAAAAAAAAAAAGGTTTATGATAATGGATTTTCAAAGCAAAAGTAAAGCTGCTTTTCCCTGAGAATCGGGCTTTAGAGAAGGGAAACTTCACAATGTCAGTGGTGTGCATTTTGCTGCACTTCACAAGATCTCTCATTATTTAAATTCCGACGAATTTATGTCATACAGGGATAAACGATCTTATTGTTCAGAACATGTCTTTATATGAACATCTCTGCTGTTAGAACTAGCATGATTTTGCTTTTTTTTTTTCCCCTCTCCTTACCAAGTCAGAACAAAAGTCTCTTTTACCACAGTTTTGGGAACTTCATGCAAATGGCAGTTTTTACACATCGATCGTCAGTTTAATAACACTAATGATAAGAGAGAAATTAACGGTAATGGGCTGAGTTTATGGAAAGCAAATCAGAGTTTACAGAGAAGTTTCTGCTATGCCAAACTTTATAGCTCTGTGTTATCAAAAGCACTAGCAGTGAGAATTAAGGTTAAACCATTGACTCGTTAGCAAGCTGGGCTTACTGAACCACAACTTTCCTGCACAAAGATTGATTACGGAGAAATCCATTGTACAAGATAGGAAGAGATAGCAATAGTCTCCTGGGACAACAGGGAGCCATTTATGCCAAAAAATACATTTGCCAGGGGATACAGATCTGACCCAGCAAGCTCAATATCTCTCTCATTTAAAGCAATACTGGTTAGTCTCTCTGTCTTCCCTAAGATGTTGAGTTCAGCCATTCCTTCTCCTCCCCTACCCCACTCTTGCAATCCGGTACTTCACAGCATTTAAAGTCCACTATTGCATCCATGGCTCCCATGAGTGACCCTGGTGACTTCACAGGTGCTGGTTGTAGGTGTTCGTGCCGCAGGACCAGCGTGGGAAGAGGAAAACAGCATCACATGGATAGCCAGGGCAGCAAGGATGAATGGGTCTTCTGCGGAGTGATGGATGATTACAAAGAACCACATTTTGAAAACGTGGCTCGATCACGACCGCAGCAATGACATGGAATATAAGAAAAAGCATTTGCTTTCCCAACATGAAAAAAACCCCAAAGATGTGTCAAAATACCAGCTTTTGACACAAAATACCACAGCAGAAGTGAGTGACGGAAGATTTTTAATAATACTGCACAGGGGTGCTTCAGCAGGCATAGTAGTTTCCCATGGCAATGACAGTCTAAGGACATACTTTACACCTCTCACATCTTAACTTCCCTTTTTATCCAGACAGACAGACAGACACAGCCCTACATCCTGGGCCACTCCAGCCCAGTTCTAATGCGGGAAGTACAGGTACCCACTCGCTTTTGGCTATGATCAGGACTGGCCAACAAATTGCTCTACTGTTGAGTCCCATCCCACCTAGGGCATCTTCCTTCCCATGGGTGCCTCACTGGTTTTTCACACTGCCTGTAGGTTTGATGCTACGGCTTCCAGCTGCGGGCGCTGTAAGGACTGAATCCCGCATCCCGAGCAGGACGGGCCATTTCCACGGAAGCATCTGAACCGCAGCCTTCCCAGAGCCAGTGCCCTTCAGCTTGGCCACATTTCCTGGTTAATGCCCCCACAACTTGAAAGGGTATTTCCAGGTAAAGAAGCCTACACTAAGGATGGCTAATTTAACTGTGCTGCACGTCCATCCTCCCGCCATGTGTGGGCTTTGCTGAGAATCAAGTTTTGGAGAGGAGAAACGAAGCCCGCTCCCTTATCATTATTTACAGCATGTACTTTCAGTGACGCTTTTCATGAGTAGGCAAGTGGAAAAATATGTTTGTAAGCAGTACAAAGTCTGTTGAAGTTTTACCAGAAGCCCCAAGGCAGGCAGGGCTTACTATGTGCTGCAGGAATGAAATGTAGCATCTTTGGGGAGAAGCTGTTTTATCGTCGAGTAGCAGTTTGGAAGAACTGCAGGAGCTGGGCTGTCTCACCCACGAGCAAACTAGGAAATGACAGGAGCTTGTAGGTGTTGTCTGCGTGTAAGGTCAGAGATTGAGCAGCAGTTAAGTCCCGTCTCTGAGGTAATGCCCCTCCGAGGGTGGATGTAACAGGTCATTGCAGAGGGGAAAAAAAGGCAAGAAATAACGATTGCACTCCACACCATCCCTGCAGCTGGGGGCTGCAAGGCGCTGTTAGCAGTGGGTTTTGGGGGGGAAATAAGCAAAACAGCGTGAGGAACACATACATATGATGCGCCAGCGCATGCGTGACAGAAGGGGTGAAGCCTCCGGACTTTCACTGCACTGTCACCACAACATCATGCTCCCGGCCACCCGCACCATGGACCTCAACAAGCTGTGTCCTGGGATTTGCTGCTGCTCACCACAAGCCAGCCCCAGACACTGCTACTGAGGACGGCAACAACCTTTCCCTCCCCGCAAACGTATGCTAGAAATACTCCATAACCAGAACCCAGCCCAAAAAGCAAGTCCTCAGCCAAATAAAGCAATGCATAAAGATCACTGCTTGAGCTGGGAACACATGACTAGATTTTTCCCAAGCCTGGAGGAGTCCCAATTCCTACTGAAAAAAACAGAAGCTGTCCATGCTCAGTCCTTTGCTGCAGGCTCGTATCCACTCCGAACGCCATCTCAGAAAACTCTATTGCTTCATCAATACATTTGTAATTCAACCAAAAAATTTAAAAAGGCATCTGAAGAGCTTTGCATGGTAAACATCAGAAAAACGCTGCTTTCTAACCCTGCAGCCAGTTGTTCTATAATATCTTCTGCTTTGTGCTGACAACCTTTTTTCCCTCCAATCATTCAGACACAATGCCTTCAGGTCTGTCTAAGTAATGTAATTTACTGGAGTGGAATTCCCTTGATACCTTCTGCAGCACTCAGTGACAGTATCATTTATACTCTACACTGTCATGCCATGACACTGATACATTGGCTTTCATCCCTCATTTAGCGCAGAGGGTGCAATTTCACCTTCCACCATGCCCTTTTGCAGACTGCGCGTACAAATTCCCTCCATTCATTCCTAATTACAAACCTCTGCTGAAATACTCTCATTAGATTTATATTTCTCACTCCAAGTGTCAATCTTATTTGAAAATTCCAATTTTCCGGAAGATTCGTCCATTAGCAGCAACCTCCAAAGCATTCCTTAACCGAGTGCATTAAAAGCGAAGCCGGCAGAGCAGAGACGCGCTTAAAATACACCATTACAGCAAATCCCCATTGCTAATGTTTTTGCATTATTCCAGCAATGCAACGTGACCGTCCAGCTCTGTTCCTCCAGCGCGCGACAGGCGTAAGCCAGCCGTCGACGGCTACGTCGGGCTCTGCTCCCAGGGCATCCCTCAGCGTCCGCCGGTCCCCCCGGGCACATGGCAGGGGATCGCCGCCTGGCCAGCATCTGCTCCCGTCGTCTCACGGGACCTCCTGTACATCACGGGGAGCGGCGACAGCCCAGGCGGCTGCTCAAAGGACTCCAGAAACTGAGAGCCATAGAAAGAGTTTATGACAACTGCAAAAACGCCGGCGTGTAGCTTGTTCGCTGTGGGAAAGTTAAAAAAAACCATGCTGGGGGTTTCCCCGAGGTAGCAGATCTTCTGCTGTGCAACCCAACAGGTTGTTAGAGCCCTGCAGCTGAAAATCTCAACTGCATTGCTCCGGTCACTGATACTAATCCTAATTTAGCGGCCACGTGCAGGGCTGTTCCCTTCGGATCGTGTACAGAAAACACAACTCCACAGACGCCACGGTTGGAAGAATAAAAAAGAGATCCATCTACCTCTTCAAGACAAAAGGTAAACACCTTAAAAACCTCATCACCATACAAGGGAAAAAATGAAGAGCCCGGCAGCGGGTACCGACAGTTGCACAACGCGTCCTGTGTGCCATCTCTAAAAATAGCCCGCGTGGCGATACCCCTGGAACGGACCAGTGCGTCTCCTCCAGCTGGGAAGCGCAGCAGCGGCGGCGGGTGCCATCGCCGCGTGACGCACTCGCTCCTGCTGTTATCTTCAAAGCCATCAGGTCTGAGCTCATCTGCACCGAGCACAGCAGCAGAAAGAAGGAGTGGGGGGGAGGGGGGGGGAAAGGAGGAGAAAAAAACCCACCTCTACATCTGCACCAAAAAGGGAAAGTTCCACAGAAAAAATGACAACAAACTTTTCAAACTTTTACGCCGCTTGTCAGCATCTGGTCACCGACAGGGCTGAGACGTGCAGGCAGTTATAACAGATGTAACTCCCTGCAGCAACCACCACCGTGGAAACTCATTACTGCTGAAGTTTTGCCCGTTCCCACCTGAAATATTTAGAACTTTGATTACTGCAGCAGCTCTCTTGCCTTTTGTACTTTGTGCTAAGGCAGGGGCTGGTCCAATGCGCGTGCAGAGATGTGAAAGCAGAAACCTGTGTTTCAGCAAAAAGGCAAAAGTAAGGCAGCAACGACAGGCACCGAACTCTTCTTCTAAAAAGAGAGGGAGGGTTACATCAAGGTAATGCAAACGGATTTTGTATTGCATAATAAAAGACTCACCGCCGACAGCATGGCTATTATTCCATGGAGCAAGCGCGTGTGCCTCTAAGTGCCCCCAGCACCCCACATCCTCCGCACCACGTGGCGTTACTCAGAGCGAAAACCTATTGTCTTACGCAGCCCGATTCGCAGGAGCAACACCTCTGCTACCCTGCCAAGCCTGGAAAACCTGGAAAGGTCACGAAGCAACACGAAAGTGGTGAAGCTCAAGCTGCCGCGCAGCAGAAAGCAAGCTTTTAGCCTCTACCTTTGGGTCTGCAGCTCTTGGATAGATGCTCTCTCTACTCATCCATCGCAAGAATGACATCAAACCGAGAAGCTTGACATGCACAGGCACACTCATTCTCTGGAAATGCCACGGCTACTTCATGAGCGAAGCTGGGACAGCACCAAACCTTACACCGTGAAGTTACAAATTTCCCTGCACACGCTGACAACATCTCTCTTCAATGCTTCTCTCGGCCATGAGCTGACGTATCAATTAATGTGGTCAGAACAGCTTTAGTAGCTCAAGATACTGCAACTAATTTAGCGGATTCCTAACCGGTGCAACTACCTGGAAAAGCTACCGAGACAGCATATTTCAATACTGCCACCCTAAAAACCAAACCAAAAGGATTTTACGTGCCAAAAGTTAACCCTGAGAATTTGTTTCTTAATGCTCAGCAGATGAAGATGAAGCTCTGGATCAACAGTTCAAGTTACACCAGTGAAGTTTCAGAGGGCTGATTTTAAAGATCTTTCAGTCCTCTCCAAAGCTGCTTTTTCCAGAGATCAGAACAATTCTGCTTCCAAAATCCTTTCATCATGACCGCTTACTTATGCACTTATGCACTTACGCCTAACTCCTTTTTTTTGGTTTTAAAATAAGGAGTTGATAAATTAACACAGCTAGACCACACCACAAGTAAATTCTGCCTCTCCTTCCAACAAAGACCCACTTACAAGCATTTAAGCCTGGGACTCACCAGACAGAGCCGAAGCTGCAGGCAAGCCAGTCATCAGAGCTAAGAGAAGGATTATGCTTGCTCTACAAATTCTGAAGCATTTGAATCTTTTTTTTTAGTTGTACACAAAGGGCAATAAATGGAAAATCTTATTGTAACCACACTTTTTCATGGCCACCCACACTTCCAACACCTACAGCAAAAGTATATAAATGCAAAAACCCCAGAACTCATGGCTTATCTGAACAAGGGATGCAAACTAGCTAATTGCTGTTGCTTTTTTTCCAGTTTGTATTTAGAGTGCCATTATATTCTGGTTAAACATCAAGGACAGCTATCGGCGTGCAGTGTGTCTCTACCGTCAGGGATCCTGCTGGATTTTCATACATTTAATTAATTGTTTTCTCTCAGTTACCTGGCAGGGGCTTCTCTAAGTTAGCTGACCACTGACAGACTTTTAAATGATCAAATGGAGGAGGTGCCTCTCCCTAACTCTCAGCATCTCCCCCCCCTGCCCAAACTACCGAGGTACAAGGAGTTAATGCTTG
>Ga0181612_182092_pt1 | contig 17494 bp, 18 predicted proteins | sample HoacroProtozoa21_FD_119630 | JGI IMG/M metagenome (GOLD analysis project Ga0181612, IMG submission 119630) | Hoatzin crop microbial communities from Cojedes, Venezuel. Combined Assembly of Gp0051906, Gp0051904, Gp0051908 | reverse complement strand
GCTGGAGCTGCTGCCGTGCAGGCCCTCACGATGAAGAGTAAAAAGAGAACGTGGGGCTGTCTTGCCACCCTATGTGTTTCCCTCCTGGCAAAGGGAAGGCATCAACATCTCTCTTGGAACAACATTGAAATGAATGTGAGGAAATCACCCGTTTGCCAAGAGAGGCTATATGGATGCGTATGTGTTTTGGGAAGTCTAATTTGCATTTCTGGGCTTCAGAGTGCCCCTAATAGAATTTACAATGGGTTGTGAAGATTGCCATCCTAGCTAATCAAATATAATAAATAGCTCTGACTGAGCAGATGACTCTCCTACAGCACTGTGGTTATCAGAGAGATCGGTCTTAATTTGAGACTCCATTCATCAGCCCTGCTAACAGGATTGCGCAGAGAGTGATATTTGACGTAAGTGTTTTCGAAATTCCTAAATGGAGAGTGTGCATTGAGGGAGACAAGATGGATGTTTCCATTACAGCAACTGTACAGGATGTCTCGCTGCCCCCTCTTCCCACCCAGCAACGAACGACTGATAGACACATGCCATTATGGAGAATGTGGTGGCCACAGATTGCTTCTTGTTTTGTTTATCTAAATAAAAATAATGAATTCATTCTAGGGATGAAGAGTGGCAGGAACCTGGCAGTAGCTTGTGCTCTCGGCTGTACATCACGCTGATGTGCAGCTCTGAAGCCCTACCTGGAGAAGGCAGAGAAGGCAGGAGAGCCCTGAGGGACATGCACATGCTTGCGCAGGGAGTCAGCCACGAGCTGCTGCAGCACCTTCGTGCAGCCCTGGGCAAAGGGGTTATTAAGGATTAAAGGCCAGAAAGGACCTCCTGATTTAGTGATCCGTGTACCCTGCAGGCAGAAACATCACATAATCCCTTTCTCCAGGTTACCACATATCACCTTAACACCAGTTTGGCTTTTAGACCCCACCACTCTCACTGGACACCCTCAGCCCTCCATGTTTTGTCTTAATCTTAACCTGCAAGAATGGTTCTCCCCCATGGACATTTATCCTTCAGAACATGTTCAAGGAGCAGCAGTAACCCCTCTCAACCTTTGCTTTGCTAGGCTGAATGTCCCAGTCTCTTTAACCTCCATTCGCAACAAAAACCCAAGCGACTTCTTTTTGCAGCCATGCCAAACTGAGCTCATCTCCCTTGGTCACCTGGGGCAACATCTTTGTGCAGCAGCATTAACACATCTCTACTTCTACCAGAAACACCATAGTGGATATATTTCAGATTTGTATTGGCACAACCCCTCCCCCTTGGTTACTCTTCCCTACACCTTGATAATCCCCATATTTCATGAGCGGCTGTGGCAGCGAAGGGAGGGATGCCAGTCTGGTTTACACTGCAACAAGACTCGTGTTGTGTGGCAGACCACAACCATGGCACAGCACGGTTTTTGCAACAAGTCCTATAGCAGATGGGTTTATCCCTTACAAACGCTTGCCTTTCCCCACCTTCTCAGGAACCTCTAGACCACTGAAGCTCACTCCAGTTTGCCTCTGCTTCACAGGGGTGCAGGGGGTCTCACTCATGCTCAGAAGAGCTGTGATGAAAAAAGCAGTTTAAGAGCAAGAGGCAGAACTGGCCTGCAGTAAGGCAGGCGGATCAGACCTGTTTGCTTTGAGAAAGCTCTCCCACAGCAGATTAAGCCTGTGATGAGGGTTAATGAAAGACATGTTAATTATCACCACCACCTTAGACCTGCACAGTATTGAGATGTGGTTGAGAACAACTTTCTGCACAAACACATGCGCTTCCATTCCCTGGGAGGAGGGTAACGCAAAGCCATTTTCTCCTTCTGTTAGCAGCACTGCTGAGGGGCCGATCAGACACAGCAAGCTGCTGAAGGGCGGCGTGAGAATCCCTGCTCCTGGCCCAGCTGTGCAGCAGGCAGGTACCCAAGTCCCCAGGGCACACCGGGAGCTGGGAGCACTCCTCCCTGCCGCAGCCTCCTCTCTGCTGCCTTGGACCCAGGGGCTGTGAAGCTTGGTGGCTCCTGGCAAGGAACGGGGCAGAGGGGCAGAAAGGAGCAAGACAAAAAAAAAACAAAAAACAAACAGAGGGAGGAAGAAACAGGACTGAACAAGTTCTCACAGACCCATCCATCCAGGCAGAACATTGTGCCCCAGATTTTGTAAACAACACAGCAGAAAATGGTAAATCATATAAGTTCAAGTGATCCCCTGTATTCTTCCCACTTTCCTTTTCATTCTTTTCATCTGGAGCCTTTCCCTTCGGCAGAAACAACATGGAAAAGCACATGAAACATGCTGGAAAAGGCTTCTCAGCTCATGGCTGCTTGTTCCAGCAAAGACACAGGGCTGAGAGTTGGTGTCCCGGTGTAAAATGAGAATTGCTGTGAATCCTCTTCTGAAGCAACCTCATGCTCATGTGACAGAGGGGAGCGGGGACAGGTCAGCAAGGAGTAGGGGAAGTGAAAAAAAAGTATTTTAAAAAATTAAAGGAAAGAGGGAAGCTTATTCTGCAAGTCAAAAACAGTTTGGCATTTCCAAGTTAAATACAAGCGAAGCCTCTGTCCGCATGCTTCATTGTAACACTGTTGCTCTAAATCCCCTTTTATCCCTTTAATTATGCATGAAAAAACCACACGACCTCCCTGCTCGTACGCTCAGCCAAGCAGTGGCTCACAGTGCAGAAGGCTCATTATACAGCTTTAGCAGGGCTGAGTGCTCTGAATTATTTAAATCTCCATTAAGCCTCCACTATGGCATATCTAAGTGATAAACGGATCAGGTGCTGCTGGATTCCTCCCCTGGCCAACCCGCTCTCCCTTCTTCCTCCTCTCTCTCCTTCCTCCCGCAAAACTCGGTAGGAAGGGAGATAATTGCCAAGAGGGAAGGAGTTGCACTCGTGCTATCAAGTGTTTCGTTGTCATTTAAAAAAGGCCAACTGAGCCAAGTAATAAAGACACTTAATCAGGATTAGCGCTAGAGGGCATGGTAAGGTGGTCAATGCATAACTTGCTTAATGGCCATTTTATTGTTTAAATTAAATAAAACTTAAATCATTGTGTTTTACTTCAGCAGTGTGAATGCCCTGTCCCTGTCCCCGCAGCACCACTGCAGAAGCATGTAGAAGAAATGGTGAATTGCCAGAGACAGGGGTAGTAGTGATGACGTGATCTGTTTGGTCCTCCCTGCCCCCTTTTCACATGCCCACTGTTCTACACACCAGTATCATAAGGAAAGCAATGGTCCAAGGAGAAGCTAGGAAAGGTGGACTGAGGGGTCTCAGAGCACAAAGTGTGAGGGAAATAATCACAGTAAAACATAGCAGTCCCTGCAGCTTCCCTGGGAGCAAGGACGGTCATCCCAGATCAAGGAGAGACCGTTACCCTCTGTGAAGTGAAGGGCAAGATCAATTCTCTCTATAGAAAGTTTCCTGCTCCCACAGACCTCTTCAAGCATGGATGGATGGAAGAGAGGGAGGTAAGAACTCTTCATGCTGCTCTTCAAAGCACCTCTTCATGGCATGGGCAGACCTACCAAACAGCACCCCAGGGGCCATGGCAGGAAAAGCTCAGGTTAACACTGTTGTTTTCCTTGGTTTCTTGCAGCCAGTGACAAGCAGGCAGGGGTGATATCAAGTCTGGGCACCTAGCAGCCACAAAGTTTGGAAAAGAAGTAACAGAAGCCTCAGGTAGAAACACTTTCAGAATACTTTTGGTTTGGGGAAAAAAATCCTTTTTAATGGAAAACAGTGACAGATATACCTTCTTGCCCATCTCAACACTGGGAAAGAGGAAGGATGCTGTGGTCCTTCCACCACATCCTATCACTGGGGTCCGGGGCAAGGTGATGATGAGCTTGGTAACCACTGGCCTCGGTACCCCTGAGAGTTCCTCACCACAGCATATTCAGCTCACCTAGAGCTGTGCAGCACCCATGCACCATCACAAGCCACAGGTACCTGTCACCCGAGGTACAGACACCCCAGTACAACAAATCTTCAGAGCAAATCAGGCCACAACGGTTGGTAAGGGAAGCAGCAACCCAAAAATACAGTTATTACACAAAATTCACAATTCCTTACCCCTCCAAAAAAGCGAACAGAATTTAGCTCCTGTTCAACCACAAGTTTGCTGAGTGAGCATGAGTAAGTCCCAGATCTCCACAGGCTTTGGCTCCTCAGCTGCAAGATGGAGATAAGAGTCCATCTGTCACCCCTCATGGCTGCAGCGAGGCCGGAGCATCGTGAGAGGTTTTTGGAGGTCGAGATAAATGGCAAGCTTTCTCCATGGTCTCAGGAAGCTCTTGCTGAATGGGGCAGGAAGCAGGTGGGGATGAGGAGGTGCATGAAGTTATTTACTCGTGAAAGCAACTGGAAAATGTGCTGAGGAGGAGAGAAAAAGTCTTTGGTGCTAAAAATAACCTCTGCTAGAAAAAAAACATTAAAGGCCTCTTATTTTAAAAGTTTCTCTCCATATTTACTTGAGATAAATAGAGGAAGCACAGTGGCAGCATTTTGTTAAGACCTGAGAAATAGATGGCAGGACTCTAGAGAGAGGTTTTGCTCATATATCATTCCCTGCCCCTCCCAGTTTCTGGAGGACACGTGTTGCGCTGTGACATCTTTTACTAAGATTTACAGAGCAGTCATCCTGTCAGGGATGTGAAAGCAGCCTTGCTGCCACAAAGCTGCTGTCAAGCCAGCACTGTGTTCAGGAGGCAGCAGTTAACCTTGTTTTCAAGCCATGGTTTCTACCTAGAGAGGCAACGGAGACAAAAAAACAAACCTAGTCTGCCCCACCTCAGGCTGCTTCTGCAAGAGGTCTACTCTCTACTCACACCACCAGTTTTTAAAACCGGTATTTATTTAGCTGCTCTGGCAGTGCTTATTTCTGCAAGATGCAGGAAAGCGATTAGAGCTGGGCATCCTGTTCCCGGCTCCGCTCCTGGTTCCCTCGGCGTTACCTTTGGGAATGGCGGCAGGGAAAAGCCTGACCCCGTCTGCCTCAGTGGCAGTGCCCGGGCTGCCCTCGCCCTCCCTCCGTGCCTCAGTTTATCTCACTCTTGCCAACTCCTATCTGTATTTTTAAAAACAGCATGAGTCAGGCGTGAGTCAAGGAACCAAAACGTTAAGGAACTGGCTTTAAATTCAGGTTGCAGTTTAAAGAGGAAGGTGCCAATATTTTTGTGTGTGAAACCTCCAGCAATAACCTCTAGGTTTTGAGACTTTCTTTTAGAAGTCTGAGATTGATGGTAAATATACAATATTTACAAGTATGAATCATCTAGGCTTACACAATAAGCATCCCTTTTGCTGACATGTCTCAGACTAACTTAACTATATCAAGACAAAATTTCCCAGGGAAAAACCATAAGGTATTGCCTCGCACTAATGATAAAGCCAGGATAATAAGAATTAGGCCAGGAGGGGCACTCAGAACTCAGGGCTTTGCTGGGTTCCCCCAGCCCTGGTGGCTGTCAGGACCGAAGATCAGGGGCTCTGCCCAGGCGAGGGGCTGCCTCCCACCACCCCTCCATCCTCCTGGGCAGCCAGCATGCCCATGCGCTGCTCCCAACCTCCCGCCACTGATCACACACAAGTGCCTTGAGATGGATAACCAGAGAAACTTCGGTATTAAAAAAACCCACTATCAGTTTCTGATGCAATTAACAGCCCCCTGCCAAGAGAGCCAATAAGAGCACTTCATCAGACCATTATAACCCTGGAGGGTATAGAGAGGCTGCCACGGTAACTCCTTTAATTGCCCTTAATGTTTCATTAAACACAATTACATTTAAACCTAAACTGTGCCATTTGTTGTGGTTTTAATTAGACAAAGGGCAAGATAAAAGGATTGGATGAGCCCTCCTCTTCCCTCCCTCCCCTCTACCAGGGGCTGGCCGCAGTCTGAGACTGGATTGGAACAGGGAGAAAAGCAAAGAGGACAGACGCACGGAGCACAGCCACAGACCCACATGCCAGGTAGAGAACAGCTGGTTTCAAGGAGGGGAGAAGACGACACCTGGCTTGAACTCACCAGGCTTTCCCTGATGGGGAAGGCAAAGCAGCGGCCATGCCTCTCCAGGGACCTCGCAGCCCCTGTTCCCAGCCCCCTGTCCACCCCCCAGCCACTCCCGAGACCCCTCCCGGCTCTACCAAGTTTGTGCTGAAGTTAGACATCAGCAGGTATTTAGTTTCTTTTGGTTAGGGCAGCTCAGGCCGGGTGCGGGGGCTCCCCACGGCAGCCGAACCCAAGCTGCTGTTGGGGCAGAGTGGAGGAGAGGCTCAGCACGGGTGGGAGCTCCAGGCGGACACCAGCCTGAAGGAAAGGCATCCTCTACTTCCATCCTCACATTGCTAAGAGCGAACAACACTCCTTGAGCTTGTGTGGATCGTTTTTCCCCATTTTATCCATCTGAAATCACCTCGGTAATTTCCCTTGTACATACCCTGGTTTACACCTCTTACACCATTGATTCAAGTCTCTCCAAGATTACCAGCTTGTTTCCATGACCTGCTCTGGTAGCCTTTGCAAGGGGAGCTGGCAGCACTCCTCTGCTCTGAGACTTTCTTCCAAGTCCAATGGTCCTTGCTACAGCTCCAGAAAATAGAAACACAAACAATTCTGCAGTTTCTTTGGCGCAATCAGTAATTCCCATGGCCACAGAGCCACGCTCGTTCCTGCTGCCTTTCTTCTGCCAGGGAGCTGTGTCAACCCAACGCTTCTAAAGGGAGGCTACAATGCTGGATGTACAGTCAGGCCACATGCTTGCAAAGCAATTCTTGAAACATGCACAAAAAAAAGCATGTGAACACTTAGTTTAGCCTAATGAAAAATCATTTTTTCTTTTCCAGAATTTATTCAGTGCTTGCTTAAATATTGCTTCTAAATTAGGCTTAAATGCTGAAACTCTGCACCTCTGTTTGATGTTGCAAACCAGGCTGCCTGCTCCATCTTTTCTGAGCTTTTCAGTGACTTAGAGGAAATAGAAAAGCAGATTTAGCTGCAGTGCCACACACCCAAATCAGAATAAACTGCTGAAATACTGCTCTGTTCAGAGATTTATGATACAATTAACATTTTCGTTGGTTTCTAATGACTTCTTTCTTCCTTTTTGAAGCTGACAAGAGAGTAGGAATAGACACGGCATATAATCAGACTGTCTGCAAGGTGGAAGGGAAATGAAGCAGAGCAGAAAGGGACCCTCTGAAGCAGACGGGTATCATTATTATCTCTTTGTGGGAGCATTAGCACCATTGGAGGGCACTCAGGCACCACTGGAACAAGAGCAGAACAACTTGAATAGAACGGAGGAGAAGATTAAAAGAATGAAACAGGCACTCAGTGACAGGTCTGAATAGTCTCCTTTGTGCCACAAGACTTGCTGAGATTTTGCTGTCGCTTGACAAGTGCCAAAACTCCACAAGTCTGATCCAAAGACTACATGTCAACAGGAAGCCTCCCATTAACTTCAGGGAAACTTAGCCCAAGCCAAGGTGTAATAGCTCATGTACCACCATTACAGGGAAATAAGTAAAATTCATCTTAGAATTCTCGCTACTAATTTTCAGTGATTTTTCACAATATATCTCATCATCATAGTGTCTACTCACACGATACATCAATGCTTTTGCAGAGCTGTGAGTAAAATGAGGAGATAAGAAAGGTGGTACAGAAAATGTGTGTCATTGCTAAGGAATTAATTGCAGCAAGAACAAGCTCCCCTTTGGTCCATTAACACAGCTAACTATGTCCTGCAATGGTAAATGGTGGTCTCACCAGTCACAGAGACAAAGCCTTATCATCTCCACTTGCGAGGGAACTGAGGCATGGGCTAGGGGGTTAATCAACGTTGCAGCAGGGCAAGAGCTGTACATACAAACTGGGTCAGCTCATACACAAAGCAGAGGTGGGACACTTAGGACAAGAACCTGCCTTTGCAGAAAAAGCTTACTAACTACTAGGAGAGAATGCACCATTGCTCAGCATGGGGAAAAAGTGCCACCAGAAGCAAAAGAGATCAGAGCAGCCCAGGGAGGAAAGAGCTAGACTTCCACTCTGGGGCTGTAGAAAGAGCGGAGCACATCGGCCAGAGGACCAGAGTGCTGCGGGGTAGAAACACAGGACTTTGAAGCAGTCAGCAATGGCAGAGCAGCTGGCAACTCCCTGTTGCTGGATGTGCACTTCAGAGCTATTAGAAGTAAGATTCACAGGGGAAACATATCTTAAATGTGTCATTTCCAATTTACTTTATCGTTGTTTTAATTTTCTGTTTGCCCAGAAATAAAGCTGTAAGTGGTCCAGTTAGAGCCATGCTGCCTCCTCACCTCTCTGCAATCCCCGTGGCAGCTCCTTTCCTCTCTGCTGAGGTACAGAGAAAGGGACACCTCTTCTGACTATCGCCATGGCCAAGACAACCCAACACTGGCACGATGCTGCTGTTTAACAGAAACAGGGGACTCCTCCATCAGCGGAGGCTGCCAGCCTACGGCAAAGCTCCACTGGTCACTGACAGAGCATGTGGACATCGCTGCTTCTGCCTCCAGGATGAAGGGGTGACCCTTAGGTTTGAGCTTTGGGGAGCAAGAGGGAGTGAGGGGCAGAGGGGTACGAGGGAGTGGGGAGAACAGCTGTTAAGCTCTTAGAGATAATAAATTGAATAGCTCTGAAATTGGACCCACAAGGATAAAAGTGTTTTTAGTGCCTATAAGACCGACTATAAACTCAATCTGTCAGACAGCAGCAGCTGTTAAAGATAATGGTCCTGGTAAATTTAACTTCCGAACTGTCACAAAGGGACTAGTGTGATGTTAAGTTTCTCCCTTCTTTGAAAGGGGGTGGGGAGAAATAAAACCCAGAAGCGTCAAAAACCGCAAGATCTTAAAAATGCATCTCCAGTCAACTCATCAGAAAACCTGCTTTGAAGAGCAAGGATGGGCTGTGCCCCCCACCGGGGAGAAGAGATCCCCTGGAGGCTTTTAGGCACATGAATACCTCTGGGCTGCTTTGACAGGATTCCACAAACGATACCAAATATTTGCTAATCAGCCAAGGTCAGCAGGGAAAGAAATAACTCTCTGCTCCGAAGCCAGGCATCTCCTAATTATTGAAGTACACGCTGTGACTTTAAAGAAAAGCGTCTAGCTGGACTGCCCCCGAGCAGACGGTGACCGAGAAGTATTCCCTTTCCCTTGGTCCTCCCTTGCCCTGGCAGGGAAGAGTCCTTCGCCTGCCCCAGGCCCCTTTGGAATGGCGATCCGGTGCAGCAGGGCAGTGTGGGACCAGCCCGGCTGAGGGGAGCCCAGCACTGGTACAGCACGGGCTGGCAGCACTCGCTGCTCCTCACCACGGGTGCGCTTGCAAACTCACAGCAAAGCATTGCTTGTACCAAGCGTTCCAGCAAAGACCCAGGGAATTTTATCATCAAACCCAGCGGCATCAAGGTCTGGCCCACAGAGATCAGATAGAAATCTCTGGATTGGCAGTGTAATTCTTCAAAACCTCTTTTCCCTGCCAAGCAGGTAATAAAGCATGATTGAGAGTGTGTTTTATACAGACCGCTGTTCCAAATACACTATTTGCAGCAAGTGTTTTTAATATGACAATCAGAACTACTTCTGCAATTTCGAAACGGCAGCAGGATTTGTCTACAAGAACAGAAGACAGTCCAGTTAACTTCACCTAACAAAATATTGCAATCACATAACTATCATCGACTTCCTACAGAATAAAGCAAGCAACACCTGAATGGTGCTGGTGAGAAGCGAGGAGGAGGGCTGGCCTCTCTGCACTGCCTCCCCATCCCTGCCCAGCTCCACACAACCACACCTCCAGCAGTTTGCAGCATGCCCTCTTCTCCAGCCTCAGCCCTTTCCAGGGCATGCTGCAGGGACCTGAACCTTTCCTGAGCACACATTCCCAATATCCTGCTTGCTTCAGGATCAGAGGAGAGTTTCATCTCAAGAGGATTTCTTCAGAGCTCATTTTTCAGCTGCCTGAGTGGTACTCTTGGACTCTTGCCACTCTGAGGGAACTCTACAGGTGACCCTTACTGAGGAGACAGGGAAGAAGTGGTTCCTTTGGCAATGCTTTTATCCCAAAGTGGATGAGCTTTCTCACGTGCTTAGCATAACACCTGCGCCTGGCTGCATTTGGGTTTCGCTAGAGTGAAGGATATGGCATCAAACACAGCAAAGCTTCCAACCAAGTCCTTGGAAAGGACCATGCAACTACTTTGGAGCAATATCCTAGAATTACTTCCCAAGACAGGGACATTTTCCAAGGGGTTGGAGGACTGGCTCCTTTTGGCTGCCTTTCAGCAGTATGCATTTCTAACCAGCAGTTAGAGAGTGCTGAAGGTCTCCAGTCAAAAGCAATGTAAATTAGCTTTAAGCTATTTTGAGATTAAAACCCCTGCTTTCATTCAACACTATGGATAATTTATCATTGTTGTTATTACCCAAGGACATATGAAGAGTCCAATCAAACTTAAATACACAGAATATCTGGGGGGCATTTGCAGATACACTAATGAAAGAAGAGAGCAATCCCAAACTCCAGTGCTTGAACATCTTCTTGTCACCGGAAAGTCCTGATTCAAAAGCAGCTCCTCCAGGCTCTTTCTCATCAGTGGTACAGAAGGACAGTACAGAAAGGATGTAGGATTAATCCCTGTGAAACAATTTATCACTACAACCATGTACAATACAGCTTCTGTGACAGTTGTCCGTTGCTTCCCAGCAATGAACCTGGGATCTTTATTCCCAGGAACATCCAAGATGGCAACTGGAGTTCCCTTAAAGCAGTTCCCCAGCCAACATTCCTTTGTGCTCTCAGAGGGGGGGGGAAAAAAAAAAAAAAAAAAAAAAGGGAGGGGTAGGAAAAAAAAAGCGCCTCTCCAGGCCTCCGGGTTAAACTGTGACCTACTTCAATCCACACTGCTGTCCATTATTACCAATCCAATTATTCCAGACAGGTTAACTCAGCTTTAATTTATGTCAATCCAATTACTTTTTCTTTTTTCTTCTTATTAAATAAAAAGATCACTTCATGCTTCGAATGATTTATGAATACTGGGTCAGCATCCCAGGGAAAGGACTTTGGAATGCTCAAGGTCAAGGTTGGCCTGATGCAGGAAATCTCTTCCAGAGTTTGTGGGGAGAGCTTTACTCACCTTGTCTCTCCTTTTTTGTATTTTAATTGGATCTCTTACACAAAAGCCTATGGCTTCCAGGACTCTGCTCAGTGAGAAGCATAGTATTCTGATTGCAAATATGTTTCAGCTGAAGTAAGAGGCACTTAAATTAACTAGATCTCCTTGTCTGCTGCTGTATAATGGGGCAGCTGAGCACAAAGCTTTCCCCTTCAGGGAAAAAAGGAATTCAGGGTGGAGATTTTTCGAAGGCACAAAGAGGAGTCAGGTATCTACTTCCCACAAACCTCCACTCAATTCCCCTTTGTCAGCTTTCTCCACAAGCCAACAGGAGGGGTGTTCTATACAACCCTGTCACTACCTTCACTCCTACCTTCAGTCCTTGCCAAGGTTCTGGCAAAATTCTCTGAGCAATCAAATGGCTTGTATCAGGGTGGTGTTAAAACATGCTCAGCAGCTCCTCCTCAGCTGGGTGCAAAGCCTCAGCCTCTGTGCCACCAGTGCCAGGACTGAGGCATCACCTCCTACCCACACGCAACTTGGGCTGGTCACTACAGCCCCTGCCAGGGAGCAAATGAATTTGAGACCCAACAGACTTTTGACTGAATATCTCCCTAGCTCCGAGACAGGCCATGAGCAGAGCTAGTTAAGTCTTCAAAACGTATTTCTCAATTATATTTCCCCAGTGTTTCTAATTAGGACCAAAAAAGTTTTGCTTCCAGTCCAGCTACACTTTCCAGCTGATCTCAGCTGTCATGGCAGCAGAGTCAGTTGCAGCTAACTTGGATCCCGGACCATCTCCAAGGCTTGGAGTTAAAACCTTGAGGGGTACCTTGAAGATAAGGGACAGTTGCTGAAGTCAGTGAGACCCGGTTTCCCAAGCCCAATTCCAGCAGCCAGGAAGACACGCTCTGTATGGGATGGTGCTTCCAAGGGAGCCCTGGAGCAAAGCCCCAGGGGTTAAGGCCACAGGGAAGAGGATGTAAAGCCTAACTGCATCCAGATGGGGAAATAAAGGGAAGAGAGATTTCAAGGATGAGCACTAAAATAATTCCCAAAAACACATCTTCCTTTTGGAAGAAGAAAAGGGAAAAGGCATCTCAAATCAAGAATGCAATTTTAATAGTCTCCTCAAGGTGCCTATATCCTCAAGGATTACCTATATCTCAGTCTTAGCCAGGCAGTTCGACAAACAGGGCTATCCCAAACCATCTCTGTCAAGGACAACAAATCCTCTGCCTGAAACAATGTCCAGACATCCAAACACTGAGTCACTTCAGTATCCCAGCCAATGTGTCCTTAAGGGAGAAAAGCCAGACGCTCAGCTGGGACACCCTGCAATGCCAGACACCCTCCTCGGGTCAGAGTCACTTCAAAGCAATGCCACTCAGAGCAAGGATCCCTCGATAAGAGGCAGGATGTTACCTCACCTTTCTCAATCTCTGTCTCTTGCCTTTTCATCCTCATGCTACCCAGTGGCTCCAACAGCCTGGGCAGCATCTGTTCCTCATCCCTCCCACGCTGCCTTGGGAATGCGAACGTTCCTTTCTCCCAAATACAGCTTTTTGTCTAATATCCTAAGAATAGTTAGATAAGGACACAAGAACAGGTCAGTAGGCTACTAATAGGATACTCAGTTCCCAAAGACAGCACACTGAGCGGTGAAAGACTTTAGAACTTATTTAGCACAAAGTGAAATGCTGGATAAGGGAAACACCAACATGCACAAGCCTATTACATTATTTCTTTCCTTCTCCTCAGGCAGTGCCTCTAAGAAAGTACATGAGAAACTGGAATTTTGCTGTACAGCTACAATAGATGCCCAAGTGCTTCTCTTCAGGACTTTTCAGATGCTGTTTTGCGTAATGTACAGCCCAAATCCATTATGTTCTGAAGCAGTTGGTGAGATATCTGAAAACAGAAAAATGAAAACACAAAGCCAACCAAAAATAATAGCTTTTGCAAAGAGGAATTCTTGAAATTCAGGAAATGCATTACTAAAGCCAGAGAACTTCCATCTCTCCTTTTGCATACAACCAAAGCAATGTGGATGGGCTTCCTTGGAGGAGGGAAAAAAAAAAAAACACCACACTAAAAAGAAAAGTCCATGCCCACCAAATGGCTTTGAAATTTCCTTCCCAAACACCAAGATGACCCCTTGGTCTGGGACAGCATTGTTTCAATTAGAGCTTCTCTGCCTAGCCTAATTGTTAAGAGTTGGAAGCAGCCAACATTCCCGAAGGGCCAGGAGCTCTTTCCCTTCTTCTTTCAGGCTCAGCATTGAGAGAGCAAGTGAAGGAGGAGTAACAGTGACAAACAGGAGGGAAGCAGCTGTAGTCACTTTCCCTAGGGCTATTTCTGCCAAGTCTTAAAACAATACTGAGATCCTTCACCCTCCTTCCTCAACACTTTCTATCACAGACACCAGGTTTCTCCCAAGTTGTCTGTGAACTGTGACCGTATCTCCTAAATGGGACCCCTCCTTTTGAGGGCAAAGTCTAATATGGGCAGATGAAAGAAAAAGCCTCATAGCTCCTGCTGTGAGAAGGCTTTGGGTGAATACAGGAGAGAGTTTGCTCTCTGCAAACAAGGCCTGGGAACACTTTCAGTTCCAGCCGGAGTATGCGCTGAGGAGAACCAGTCCTTCAGGATCCAGTCTCTGCCCTTCCTTTTGAAACCAGTCCCTGAGCAGGCTCCAGCTCAGCATATATTTTCATTTCACTCATGACGCATGCTACTGTTAGTTTTCTGCCCACTCTCTTCAAAAGCAAGAAAGAGAACAGAAGACAAAAAAGTACAGCAAAAAATGATGCCACTCTCAAGAAATGGCACTTTAGGCAGTCTCCAGTACATCAGTAATGACAGTCAATAGTGCCTCCAAGGACTTGCTTTCTTCAAGTCAATACTACATTCTGACAGCCAGTTTATTCCTGGGATCCATGAGCCTCTCTTCCCGATTCAATCTTGCTCAGACAATCATTCCTCTGAGGCTTTTAGCCAGCTTACAGATAGTACAGCGATACGAGAGCCAAACTGAAGCATCTTACTGCTGCTCAGCAGAAACGCACTTCTTCACTAAGTGGCTTTTCTTGCCCGCCAGGGTCACTCGAGGCACTAAGGAAGTCAGAGGTCGTTAGAAATAAAGCAGAGATGCTTAAACAAATACCTCATCCTGGATTCCACACAGCTTAGGCTTCAGGCGATCCTCTGCTACAGCTTTCCCTCTTAAGAGATTTACCACTATAGTGGCTTGCATACACATGCACAAGAGGCAAGCAAGGCAGAGAGCATGACCTTCTAAGAAAAAAACACGATTTAAAGTCTGCAAAGCTCATTTCACTGAGCCAGAGCTGGGATGGTACCCACCAACATCTATCACCAGTTTTGGTGTCTCAGCAAGAAAGGCTCTATCTTTGTTAAAGAACTGACCACCTGTACCTCTGAAACATCTTTGCAGACAGTCCTTTTCCTCAGGCACCAAGGAATGAAAATATACTCATCTTTAAAGTAGGCTTAGAGCAGAAAAAGCACTAAAATAATTAAGTTCATTGCAGCAAGCCCCTGGCCTTCAACTGCAAAGACACAAGCATAATTGCAATATTAAACAGATACATGAAAGGCCTCCAGGACATAAATGGGTTTTGCAGAGATCAACCACAAGCTCTGTGCCTTGGTGAGAGCAGCCTGAGCAGCTTCCACACCAAAAGGTAGGTGCTTTGTGTTCATCTCCATTGCTGCCCCAATTTTATGCACATCCTCGTATTTCAGGAAAGTCCATCTCTGCTATAAACCCCTGACAGAGCCTTGTTTTTCAGGCACATTCCGAAAGGACTTGTCCCTGCTGCTGCAGAAGTCTGTTTTTAATGTGCCTGCCTGTTGTGGGTTGCCAGGAGGAGCAGAGGGATTCCTTGCCAGCTGGTAAGCAGCATGGGAAAGACAAAGTCAAAGCAGATTAACCCGCTGCTCCCAGCTCTGGAAGATCTCAGTGGAAACATCGTGCCACAGAGTTGCAGTGGTGTCCTTGGGGCCCTGCTCCTTTCCTTTCTTAGATGCCAAAAGCCTTTGCTGAAATGAAAGCTGTCTATCAAAGAGTATCTCTCCCATCAGCTAAACCTGGCTCTGCTTTATGTGTCACCATAGCCTCTGCCCTCCTCCCTGCACATCCGGTGTCTGGAGTGAAGGAGTTAACATGAGGCTCACAGAGAAACCACACAGTTAATGTTGATCAGGGAGCAGATGAGGGCAAACCTGGTAAAGGAAGAATGAGATTTTTTTTTTCCCCCAGCACTCTACACCTTACACCTACCTCTGCAGCACCGGTAACAGAGCATTACACTCCTGAGGGCAAAACTTTCCAGTGTCACAGAAAGTTCACCATCTCAGCCTGAGAATTTTAGGCATGGTTGGTGACTGATGAGGTCCAGGGAGGTATGGATTACTGCTGTTTGTACAGCTTTATGGAGGAAGCTGTCAGAGTGCTCTGTAGATGAAATCAGTACATATTTGCACATTAATGTAATTTAACCTGAACTCATTCTATCTTTTAAACCTCTGGAGTGGCAGGGAAGACCCATGAGCAAACAGGCAAAGATGATCTCTATTATGGAAACGCTAATGTGACAGTCTGTAATGTGTCAGACAACTAAGGCTAGCAGAGGCTGTAGATCCAAACCAGAACAAAGACGACTGCAGCAAAGAAACACCTCGAAGGTGTTCTCCACCACACACATACAAAAGGAGAATTTTGCCTGGCAAACGCAGTTAAAGCCCCGTAAACCTACAGACTCACAAATCACTTGTTTGCATGGTTGTACTGTTAGAAGGAGCTGCTTTACCAAAAACAGATGTTCACACAAAATCCCCAGAGGCTTCTGAAAATCCCCTGTGGCTAGGAACTGTCATGATCAGTATTTTGTATAAAGCAATGTCAAGGACTGCTCAGTTCTCCACAGGGCAAGGTAACTCTTTTAGAGATTTTGTTACCTCAGCCCTCTTCTGCTTGTTCTGCTGATCCAGGACAAACTCACCTTGCTTGCCCGAAGCAATGATGGCAGGTTGATCATACTGCTTGGCTTTGTAGCAGCTCAGCCTGTCCTTCCACAGACAGTGCAGAAGCATAACAAGCCACCTTCGGTGCTCTAACTAATTTAGCAAATATGACTATAGACTGGGTGAGCTTGTAGCATGCAGAGGCCTCAAATATCGATTGTGGACCCACGACCTCTCACAAAACGTCCATGGAGATGGCCCTTCAAGCACAGTGCACTTCAGCAGACTTGTATCTCCAACCCAACCACCATATAGCATAAACACACCCAGCGCTGGCTCACCCCCCAGCAGCCATCCATGCAGCCCAGGCAGGTGTTCCCAGCTGTGCTGGACCCCTTGCTGTCATCGCTGGCCAGATCCCAACACCTGGCCCAGGTCCCCACCCTGCTGTATTCACAGCCCTGACAGCACGACTCCAAGCCTAAACCTGCCAGCTTTGCCCAGCTGGAGTTAAAGGTCTCTAACGGTAATAAAGAACACAGGAGTCCTAGGGAGTGACTGAATCAGAACAGATTAAGTAGTGGATAGAGCTGAGTCAGATTGGATAAACTCACAGCACAACCCACTTAGAAGCAAGTTGCCTCCTGAGCACGTCTTCCTCAACAAGAGGAGGAGTGGGGAAAAAAAACAGAAGGATCCTGGGAAGTGATTAAGGACATTGCTAAGAAAAGTGTTATGAGTTGTAGGACTTCTCATCGCACCTTCAGGGTGAAATTGCACCAGGCAGGATGCAGAGCTCTCTCCCACACAACCCCTTTATTCTGCACTGCAGCCTGCATGCAGGGAAAGCACTCCTCCAGCTCTCATTCACCACAAGACAGCTGTTACCCAGCCTTTTGGCCAGAGCTACCCAAGTCAGGATGGGTACCCCCATCCAGAAACTGCCTGGACCGCAAGTATGTTTTGCCTGGACCCCCTCGGACTCTCAGATGCGCAGCCTATTCCATACACTCGTGGTGCTGCGCTGCTCCCCTTGTCTCAGCCACAGCTCCCACCAGCTGACAGGGAGGATGGTGGCCAGCTGATCCACCAAAGCGAAGGAGGCACGCTGCTTCCTGCTGGGCTGGCTGCAAAAAATTGCACAAGGAGCTTCAGTGAATATAAGCAGCCTCTGGTAAATACTGCACAGGCTTGTTTAGCCTGTAGCTCTTTACACGCACCCACCAGACTCTTTATATGTTCCAACATAGTGTTTCTTATGGAGGATAGTGTTATGCAAGGCTGAGCAATGAAAGCAGAGATTGTTACCAGCTTTAACAGTCTTTGGATCCTGCCAAGAACAAGTCCCACTCTGTTTTAGTTGC
>Ga0181612_100301_pt1 | contig 17494 bp, 14 predicted proteins | sample HoacroProtozoa21_FD_119630 | JGI IMG/M metagenome (GOLD analysis project Ga0181612, IMG submission 119630) | Hoatzin crop microbial communities from Cojedes, Venezuel. Combined Assembly of Gp0051906, Gp0051904, Gp0051908 | reverse complement strand
TCTCCCCCTCCCCAACCCCCAAACCACACCAACAAAGAGGTGAACAGAAAGACACCACGTTAACCCAGCAGCACTGCTTGACAGCACGTTTGGTGTTTACGCATCAGTACAAACTTCATACTGCTTCAGTCCATTCGCACCATTGAACTCCAATAAATTCTGCATTTGTCAAATAATTTCCGCAAATGCAATGCAAGAAATAAAAACGAAATAATGTAAGTTAGTATCGGTGCAACTGAAAGATAATATTTGACATCTAACACAGGAAAACTGATTGAAATTAGAACTACAGCAGTAAGCTTTAGAAGCAGCAAACTGTTTGATGACTTTGAAAAGTAAGCCCCATCATCCTAAAAGAGCACACACTTTTCTATTTACTTCAAAATTTAAATCCATAAATTCCAAACTTTCATCAATTAACAAGACCATTTCGAAAGGTATTGTAAAGCACAGCATCTGACATGACATGAACTGGGAGTCAGGTTTCCCACAGCGGTGCAGATAGCTCCCAGTGATGCCACAGGGAGCTACCTGCAAGAACATAAACCGGAATAACCTCCTTGGTTTGGACTGACTCCGCTCGGCACACGGGCTGTTTATGACCACCGCCATAAAAACGGACAAAAGCAGCACAGACATTAGCAGCAGCTCCTGCTTGAAAACAAGAAGCACAGCACATTCTCCCCTCAGCCAGCTCCCACCGCTCAAAGTACTCCAGGCTAAGCCACAAAAACTTCACAGTGAGCTTTCGAAGGACAGGACACCATGTGCTCCATAATCTACAGAATCAGTCAAGTACTTACAAGGTTTCTTAAACAAATTGATCATGCCTACAATCTCAGATGAAGTCAGAGAAACTCCAGACTTGATCTTCTCTGAGGAAGAAACAAAAGCCATGAAATCACCAAAGAGAAGGGCTTGTTCAGATTTTTCTTACTGTTTTTTAAAGAGAACTCTGACGGGCATATTGTTACACGGTAGGAAGCGTGTAGGAACAGCCTCACAGATCAAGCTGAGCACTTCTTTCAACACTCTTGTTTTTATTTAGCACTCTCCCAGTGGGAAATGCCATGGGAGGTTTTAACTAGCAACAGCCAAGGTGGTTTCAGCTTGATAGCTAAGACCCCCCAACTGAGCTTCGATGCAATATTCATTTGGTACATTAGTTTATATAACTGCTTTTTTGCTTGGTCTTCCCCAGCTACAAAGCCAAATATAGCTTACCTTTTCCCCAAGGGCAAGAAGGTATGCCTGGAATTCTAGGCAACTCTTTACAGGTGCTATGAATAACGGCAGCAGTTTTGAAGAAGTCAGAAAAATCCCGTCATTGTGTTATCATCCATGTTTTAAACTTTACAAGAAGAGTTTAATGTCAATAACCACCGTACCTGGAGGCTGCATTTTCCCCTAAAAATTGTACCAGCTACTAGTATCTTCTGAAGCATCCTACAGCACCGTGAAATGGAGACAAGCATTAAGCAGTCGATATTCTTGTCACAAAAGAAGCAGCAATGATGGAGATCTCTCTCACAAAGCAATAAACTTCTGAGTATAAAACCTAAAAAAAGACTTCGTTATGCAGTTCTCAGTCAACACAGGCTGAGCCAAAGCCTGCTACAGTACTTCTCTGGGCTCTGGGCGTAACTTCCCATGGCTCCAGTAGCAACTTTCGCAGAGGTGCCAGTCTTCCACAAATAGATATTTGCAAACAGGATTTAAGGGAAAATACACCCTGTGAAGGCAGGCTCCCAGGTCCATAGTATGGCATACAAATGAGTGGTCTAATTTTCAGATCTCTCGGGAACCAAGTAGCTTATAGTACAGTAAAATCCACTACAGGAAAATCATGTTATAATTTCACGTTTTCAGTTCTTGCACTGTGTTTCTTCAAAATCATGTCTTACAAGTTTTACCCAAAGACCAGCAACAAGAAGTGTCTAAGCTTAGGCCTTCGCATCCCAAACATGTTTAGACCATAAAGTGCTTCTCATAAAACTCAGGATCTAGACAACGATTGTACTTTCTTAATGTAAAACCAAAGAAGTTTATGGTTATCTTTGGGTTTAAACAGAGGTCCTTAGCATGTGCAGCCCAGTCACAGAGACTTTAGAGGTCAGTAAGGTAAACCATTTAACAGAGGAAAACTTTAATTGATCTATTGTACATGCTGCATGCAATAACATCTAATTTGTTAAATCTTCTTCTCAGTTAAACACACATTATTAGTTTATTTGAAGAAACATTTAAGAATCCCAAGCTGCTTAGCAGTCGCGATTTGCTAAGCACTGGAAATACAGACACACAGAATCATTTCCCCAAAACACAGGCAAATGGGATCGAGCTGAGAATGAGAATATATAAAATAAAAAAGTTGAGAGCAATATCCTTCCTACTCCCTATCCTCTGAGGCATCTCCCAATGATCTTTTTTTTTTTGGCAGATATATCAAGACTTATGTGTGATAATGACTTCAGTGACTTCTTTCTTTAGGGACAGAGTTTATTTCATTAATGAAACATTCTCAGGAGCCAAGAGAATATCTTTCACCCAATTTCATTTTTAATTAAAAAGAACTAAAAAAAAAAAACAATAATAGAAATGTGAAAGTACTCAGGTCTGACAAACTGCATGGCTTTTTGACCCAAGCCAAAGGGCTGCTTCCTGCACTCCAGCAGCTGGCCGACCAAGATTCCCTGCAGCAAATACATCCCTTCGCCCGGCCCCCTCCAGCCTTCCACCCACAGCACTATGCTACATCTAGCATCCCTCCTGACAGCCAGCAAGCCAGGATTAATTCAGGCTGTGGGAGCTTACAATAGGGCTGAGGACCATGAGAAACACTCTGTGCATCGCAGCTGTGGTCGCTCCCCTGGGCACATGCTGCAGCTGTTGAAGTCCTTTGCAGTTTTATCATTTCAAACCCCGTGACTGAGATCCAGCTAGGAGACCAACAGATGAACATTACAATATTGAAAAGAAGAGGTGTCAACAGGTACCTCTTAGAGGGACTACCTAATCTAGCATCAAAGTTGGAGATTGTTTCATGGTCATTCATCCATGTCCTAGCTGAGGACAGTGAGTAGTGTTTAATCATCACACAAGGTTATCAAAGGACTTTTTGTAATGGTAGCTGAGGAACATCATCATTTAGACATCAAGCATGAAGAGAAGTGATAGACAACCCTACGATGAAGAGGTTGAAGCCGCTCTCCCCATAACTTCGCAATATCAGCATTATCTCAGTCACACCCAAACAGCCTCCCAGCAGTCTCATAGCCTTTCTCCATTAAGCAGGGATGAAAATTGAAACACAAGCTTTCATTACACATGAAAACATTAAGTGAAAAGGATTAAAAGATGAAGTGACAAAATTAAACTCTGTGCAGTCAAAGTATAAAGAGAAAAATAAAACCTTTTTTTTTTTTTTTCCAAATGACTTACATGAAAGTAGGTTTCAATGGTTGAAGAGTGTAGTGCAGTAGACAGTCAGAAGGTCCTGGTTATTCCCCAAATGACTCCAATTCATGTCAAATCCAACAAAAATTTGGGCACATGCAGTGTTTTGGTTTTACATTTTTTTCTGCAGAGAAGAACTAAATAATTCACATCACTGAATTGGCAGCAATGCCATCCACTGATGCCAAACAAAAATGTTTGCCCCCTCTCGCTGGCTTAGCTGACTTCATATTTCATCCTGACCTATTTTGGGTGCAACAGCACATCAAGGTGGTGGGATTGCAAAAGCCTTGTCATATGTTATTGTAGACATTGAAGGTTATTAATGCAGTGATAGATTTGGCATGGGCACTAGACCTTTAACTGAGGAAACACAGGCCTTTCCTGCTGGTTAAAAACCCCACAGATTACCAACTCAAGTGCTCCAAGCTACTCGCAGTCAGTGGAGCGTACTGAAGCTAGCAAGAGAAATCAAATAAAAGAGAGTGGCAGACAACAAACAGGGCAAAAACCACTTCACTGGAAACCGGGGAGTTTCTGAAGGGTGGTAGTGATACAAAAGATGAGATGCATTAGCTAGACAAAACGTGTCCCACGGGAACTACTCTGAGGCAATAAAGAGAGCTCTCAAACAGCATAGTTAGAGTCTTGTCTCTCATTTGTCCCTTAAATGCCGGAGGTCCAAACAGAAGAATAATCAAGTTAGCATAAGAAATTTGACAGTATATGGTATTTGCAATGGCATATACAGTCATCCACCTCTAGTCAGCTTCTTCCAACAAACTCTGTTTTGAAAGGACCAGCAAGGCTGCCTGGTGCCCACTGAGTGAACTTTGAGAAATGATTTTTCCATTTCCCTGCTAGTGGGCAGGTGCCCCATTTCCATATAAACAGTCCCAGCAGCAAAGTCCTCAGCAGCAGCAAAAACACGATGGGTTGAAGGGATCAGCATCTTCCCGGGGGTGTGCCCCCCTCTCTTCCCCAGAGCGAGCACTGACTGCAGGGTGCCCACCAGCGCTCCCCTCCATGTGCTCTTCTGAAGGCAAACAAGGAATGGCAATTTATTGGAGTTTTCAACAGAGCACCTCTCTGAAGTCCTGACTTTGGGCAAGCAAAGACAAAAGTAGGGATTTTTGAATGCCTTTGTCAGAACTCTTGGCTGGGAAGAGGCATCTCTTGTATTAATCAACATCCTCGCATCAAAGTAAAACCTGGCGAGTGTCGCTCCTTATCTTATTAAGCCACAAACCCTCTTTAATCTTATTCTATTATTGACCTACCTATTAGCATCTAAATTTCTATCAGGCTGGCTCACCTAACCAACTCCTATTCATGTGATTTTGACGTTTCAAAAAAATTCTGTTACACAACCGGAGCAGAAATGAAAACACTCAAGCAGCTGAAAGAGTTGAGCTGAGTAAGAAGTGCTACAAAACAGGAACAGATTTAGGAATAATGAGGTCACCTCACACCTCGGCACACACGAAGTTATTCTGTTCACTCAAATAACTTCACGTCCAGTAGTAGTCACAGCACAAAACACCACACCATTTTAAAGAGACAGAAGCATTTTCAATACTTTGGCCGATTAGAAAAAAGAACACAGAACAACACCATCATGTGTTAGTCTTCCAGCTTTCTCCTGGCTTTATAGATTGAGAGGCTTAAGAAGGGATAAAAGTGTTCCCTCCCTTCTCACCCCATCCAAGTGAGAAACACCTAATCTGAGTGTGTGGTTGCAGCTCCAGGGCATGGAGGAAATGTAGCATTTGTGGTGCTTCAGGAGCATCTTGTGCCTGCAGAAGCACTCGGGTGCTGCTGTGGAGACAGCACGGAAGATCTCCTGCTCGCCAGGTATTTCAGCTTTTCAGCCTTTCTTATTTCAGATACCTACAGTCTCTTCTTTATCTAGCAAGGGAGAGATACGATTTTAGCTTCCCACCAAAATTTCAAGTCACCCAAAAGCAAAATTCAGTGCCACAAGGTCTGGCAGTGCCAGTGTTAGGGGTTCCCAGGGAGTGCGGAGGAGGAGAGGACTAGTGGGAGGCAGGAAGGAAAGGAGATGTTCAGATGGCTGAAGGTGAATGAACAACTGACAAGCGGACAAGAAAGAAAAATGAGGGATCAACACAAGATTGAACCAGGCTGAATCTTCATTGGACTGGTAATACCTGTGCAGTCAAGAGCTGGGTTTGTTTCATTTGCTCTTAAAAAGACCCCAGAGACCATGCTTTTCTGAAACAGAGGAGTGCAGCAGTCAATATCTAATAAAAGAAAGTTCTAGATGTCAAAATTGCTCAAAAAGCATAGCTGCCTACTGAGCTAAAGCATGATATTGTTATCCCTAAAAGGGGATTGGTATCTAAGCAGATACAGATTGGAATCACTGACTCATCCACCCTGAGCCTTGAAGGCAAACTGATGAAGGATGAAGGGCTGACAGAAGGAGAAGGGCGAGGAAGAAAATAAGGAGGCAGAGGGGATTTAGACAAGATTAGCTACATGTGAATCCTAAATAAAGATTAAAATCACTGCCTTGTGGATTCTGGGATTTCTGAAGTCAAGGTCATGAAATTAGCAGAAAACTGGCAGCTCATGAACTTGTATGACAACTTTTCTGGGGACAACTTTCAGCAGTATTTTAACTCTGAAGAGCTACCACTGCACTGTTCTTCCAAGCTTCTTGAACCTATAAGGAGAATTGGCATTTAGTGCAGGCATCTGAAAATCCTCACTCCTATTCCGTAATTAGTTCAACCACCTATTTGAATACAAACAACAAAGTCTTTCCCCAAATGTCTTTCTACTCCTTATACACCTTGCTGCCACCAACAGAGTCAAGCACTCAGAAGAATGGTCAATAGCCTGGGTCTGGTCTGTTGCGCTGATACAATAAACACCATTGGTGGACTGATATTGGATGATCTTGCTCTCCTAACTTTTAAGTAGTTGATATAGATTACAAATCTTTAAAGCCAGAGAAAGTACTGTTTACTTCTGCTTCTTTAACTAGTGCTCAACATAAATTAGATTTCTTTGCAGATTAAGCAGCATTTCAGTCTTCTTAGGAAATGTTTTATGCTTTTTAGAATGAAGATTTCAATATGAAAGTTCAGTATCTTTTCATTAATACATATTCATATTCTCTTTCAACCGACTGAATTGTAGGCGTGTCCATTTACAACTTTATATAGATATCACAAAGGTTATATAAAATTCCCTTATGTACTTAATATGAATTACAAGTTATTAAGTATAGGTGATGATGAGTGCCTTTCATTTTCATGTGACATTTTTTTAAGATGTATTATCTCTTCTGTTAATTCTAAAATTCCTGGGCCTGTTTCCTTGGAAAGGTGCTAGTTTCCATGAGGCCAGCTGGTTATATGACTAGGGGAAAGAAGATATCTTCAGCCTATTTAATAACACTTCAGCAGAATTAAAATATAAAGATGGTACTGTTTTCACTAATGATGTATGCAGCTAAGACACCAAAAACCCAGCTGCAGGATTCAGTTTAATTTATCCGTAAGCAACTTCCTGAACTAGAACCTAAAAGAATTACTTTCTTTATGATCTAGTTTTCCATAATTCCTTCCTATGTTTCCACCACTAGAGATTTCCTCCTTTCTTTTTATAGCTTAACAGAGGAAATCTTGTATGTTTGGGAACAGAAAAGATTATATTTTGAATCCTTAAAGATAGTCTTGTCTTTCAGTACTAAACCATGTTGACTTTTTCTGCGAGACCAGAGAACAATGAAAGGAGTAGGGTTGTTTAGGAGGTTCAAAGTGTTTTCTAGGACAAAATGTTTCCAGAGAAACTTTAGATTCAGTATCAGGAAAAGTTTCTCAATGAAGTGTATTAAACAGTGGACACAGACATGAAGTGCAAGAACATTCACCTTGGCAAAGTACTCAGAAATAAAACGAAATGAACAGTCCTACATTTAAAAGAGGAAAGACAAAATTAACCGAATACAGTATTGCTTCTTAGAGCCAGTTTCTAGGACTCTTTCATTCACAGAATACTAAAATTAAGCCAAATATAAAGCCAAATTAGGTCAAATACTAAAATTAAGCCAAACATTGCTACAGCTTGAAATAGCGGGAAGCAGAAAAAAGGAAGGGAAGCAAGGGAAAAAACACTGAATCAAACCTGCTGTGAAAAAACTGTCACTTACCCTTTCTATACAAATATGTGGAAATTACTACCCCAGGAGATAAAATATGCTCCGACCATGTGAGAAAGACACGGGGAGGCTGTCTGTAGTAAGAAGGAACCGCAAGACCAGCCTGGTCAACTCCACGATTTTCAGACATGGGCATAAGCAGTTTCCCTGCAGTAATTTTTGAGGAAGGAAGAGGCTTCCTCTGTACGTAAAATGAAAATGTGTTCTGTCTCTTTAATTTACAACCAAAAAACCCAGTTTATTTTACAGTACCTGAATCATCAGTACCCAGTACCTCAGAGTGAACATTTTGGTTAGTATCGCTTTCAGCTGCAGACATGTTTTTTTGTGGGATTTTTTTGGTTTTTTTTTCAAATGTTACTGAAACAAGAAGTACAGCACAACACATTTATATAACCGCCGAGATTTTGATATCAAACACAAGCTTAAGATTCCTTATTTTTAAATTGCTGTTCTTGCAGTAAAATTTCTTACGTTTCGGGCTTCTTTAGACCTATGCAGTAGCAGTATTGTGAGGATGAGGGTACAAGAGTCGTTACACTATGAAATGTTTAATATATGAAATTATAGCTGTGCTTCATAACAAAACACAGCAGCACCAGTAAGTCAAACCTCCAAGCAATCAGTCCTGTAATAAGAAAGTCACATTGTGTAGAACATATTTTCAGTCTTACTGTCTGTATCCCTTCCTCTGATTACCAATGGAAAGAACTAATAGTATTATATAGTTATAGAATAAATATTTTAAATAATATTTGCAGTATCTTTATTTAACACAATAAACAAATAGTGCCATACACACACAGTATAATAAAGAGTATTATAGTATAAAGCACTATATTCGCTACCTGAATGCTGCAGAAGGACAAAGAAACCTTTTATAGCAAAGGATTTTCTTCGAATTACCTTCGCTAGTTGCCTATTTTCCATACTTTAAGTTTCACCAAGTAATAAACAACTACATTAACAGGCTCAATGAAAGACATTCCGATGTACTATAGGCAGTAAAAGTATTATAATGGCACACTCTATCTTCCAGATCTAACAAGATAGCCATTAACAATTACAGCATTTGTCCTTCTGTAAAAAATACAGGCAGATTAAAATAACAGCTTAAAAGGCCTTGAAGAGATTTTTTTAGTGAAACTCGCCTATGGGTTAAATATTTTTCATACATTTCTCCAGCTCCAGAACCATTTTTTTCTGGGGAAGAAGTCTTACTTTTAGACAATAATATACACAATACGGAAAAAGAGTAAGACACAAAACAACACTGTGTGACATTGTTTTATCCTGAGTTATATCAACAAAAATTGGCAACTACACCAGGGCCCTGCAGTGGAAAACATTATCCAACCACAACAGGAGAGTTCAGCTCTCCCCTTTCTACTTTGTGATCAAGATGATGGAGCTGAAGACCTTTTCTTGAAGGCATCTCCGCCTACTGCCTGTTCAGGACACTGCAGACCTTCAAGAAGTTCAGGGAGTGCAGCAAAACATGAAGCAAAAATAGCAAAGTATGCACGGGCAGCTTTTTGAAAGCTGTGAGTCTTTGAGCTGCATTTCAGCTGAGAGATTCATTCAGAAGAAGGGGCGGAAGGCCACAGGGAATATTAAATCTCCAAATACAGAGTCAGTCCACTGCCAGTACTGAATTTAACATGCCATACCATAATTAGCTCTGGTACCTACATGGGTGTCTTTTCCTTTTAGAATCTCCCAAAGAGCTTTACCTCTCTCCAACCTAGTCAGCCACCAAAGCCCAAGGCTATAGCGAGCTTCCAGCAGATATGAATCTAAATCATATTCAGATTAAGCACATGATTCTATTTTCCTGAATTAGGGCTTCCAAGATGATTTAACCAGTGCTGGAAGCTTAAGGCAGGACATCACAAACACAAATACAACTTTAGCAAAGTCAAATCAGGATTTGTGTCAGTTTTTGCTTGTCCCAAACCTACAAATCCCAATCCTGAGTACTTTTTAAGATCCAAGTTTGAACTTTAAGACTCTAAAGTAGGGGCAGCAGTACAAAAAATTACTATAGAGAATCCTTTCGTTGGCCCAGTTCGGAAGTACTAGAGGAACCATAAATCACCTGTTGCCCTCAGATAATTTTACTTACAGTCTCTTCATTGATATTCTCTCAGAATTCAGCATAGAAGAAATCAAAAGAATGTAACCCACAGATTACCTAAACCTGGATTAATTGCATAAGCTCCTGTCATCAGCAGGACCACGAAAATAAAAATCTAGACAGAAACTGATCTGAATTTTGTGAACATGACTCCCAGCCTTGTGAAAAATTGACTTGGCATAAGAAATTCTGGACACTTTGAAAAAAATCAAGAACCAGTCAAGCTTCACAGTTTGGGCCCCATCTTGAGATATAAGCTGCTCCAAAATACTTCTGGTGAGCATGGAAATCTTCCTTGAACTACTGAATTAACTAGGAACAAAAACCTCAATTCCGATTAGAACTTGGTAATTAAAATGAAAAAACAGATTTAATTAGAACCAAGCAACACTACTGCAAGCAAAGAATTTCACAAAAATGAGCTCTGCCTTAGAAGCTATTGTATTCATTTTTCTAAACCTCTTACTCTGTATTTAGCACAAAGATTCAAAAACATATAGGCATCTAGAGGCTGAATATAAATACTGCTCTGATTTTATCATTGACATACCATCCAGATTATCTGAGGGAACTAAAAGCAGAAAAAACTACTCCTGCAAAATTATCAAGACAAAGTTTTGCATACTGGATAGTTTCCTGGGGAAACAGCAGATGGAAAAGTTAGCCAGTTAAATTATATGTGGAGAGGCTTAAGAAACATGAAAAATGTGACCTGGCGAGTTGTTTTATTCATTTATAGTTGTCTTACCATTATTTCAAAGCAAGCTGATCAAGAATAACTCTGTTCTTCAGCTTGACAGTGTTACCTTTCAGAGGGAATTTCTGTACAGGAGCTTGTGCCATGTGTTAACCCTCTCCAGGCTCTCTTGGAGATCTCAGAATTGTTGAGTGTAGCTTCCACACTGTCACAGATTTACCTGCTGCCCTCCCACTTCCCTGCCAGTCACAATTTAAAAACCCAACCCTTTCAACTTCCAACAGCTTACAGGTTGCCAACCTGGTAAATATTAGGCATGGATCTCACAACTCTTAGAAAGGGAAGGACTAAATACCTAGACTCAGAAGCTGGTAGCCTCCAGTTCCCTATATGTTGGTCACAGAGAGAAATACACACAGCCAGGAGATTCCCAAATGATATATGAAGCAAGTATTTGATATTTACAGCATAGTTTTCAAACCATCAAAATCTTCAGAATTTTTACTGCGGAAGTCCTGTAATCATTGTGCTATGACGATCAGCAGATGGGTTTACCCACCTGAGTTTTCAACTCCTGCTGAAAAATTCTGTGCAGTTCTGCAGACAGTGTGATATTCTGAACTAATTAGTTCATTGCATACCAGAAAACACTTTCCAGGGAACTGTGAACCATCATTTCAGATTGCTGTGACTCTCAGGTCATGTTCTTGGTTGTTCTTCTTCAATCATGGAGGAGACATCTCACAAACTGGTATTTTAAAAACACCTGTGCACCTTCAGCTGAGGTGTGGTAAGCTTATACAGTAGAAAAGTGTAATAATATGACATAATATGACTGTCTCAAGAAAACAGAACCTTTTTTTCTTGACACCAAACCAACGTATTCCAGGTGACCATTTCAGAAGAGCTGTCAATGATACCTGCTTATCATCCATTAGACAGGACAGATCTCTACACCACATAAATAAGTTTGAATAACAGAAGCATATTGTTTTGTGCAAAAGCAAAGACAGCATTTCTACAATAGATAGACACTGAGCCCGGTTTTATAGAAATGCAGTGTGGAGTAGGGCCACGGCCGAAGTCATTGATGATCTCGTTTGCCCTGGGACCACATTCCAGAATGGCTGCTCTAGAAAGGAATTATTACCTAGCATTCACAATTCCGATGTTCTTCCCAGGCCAAACAAAAAGAAAATAAAAAAGGAAAAAAGAAATCTGAATAGAAAAAATAATCCTCTGCTGGTGCCGTTCCACTCCCAGAGGAAACATGCACGGTACAGTAAGTTTTAACTATTTTCAGCTTCTTCCAACACTTTTTAGAATTCAAGAGTCTAAGGAAGTAGAGCTGTAAATATTTTACAAACAACCAATCAATCCAAAACCTGGCAGAAAGGAAAACAGCGCAGATCTGTTCTGATAGAATCCTAAATGGTGGACTATTATTTAGCACTAATTCCCAGCGGCAGCGTTCTACAAACACGCTGTCTATCTGTCTTGGCAAAACAAGAGCTGCTCGGTAGACCGGAGACGACATAAATCTTTTCAGGGCTAAGAATAACCTCGGTGGTTGAAATGAAAGAAAATATTTGCTCTTGTGCGCAGTACTTGCTTTCTTTTCTTCCAAAAAATGCACAAAACCTGCACAGAACATAGTTTTAAGTACAGTGACACATGCATTACATTCTTTCTTTAATACGAAAAAGCTCTGTTTTCCTGTTTGTGAGTTAGAACATGCAGGTTAAAATAAGTACTTTACTATTCAGTTATTATCTCAATTTCCACTTTCGCCTGCAGCTCAATGAACTTTTAAACGAAGACATCGCTTACAGTGTTAAGGGATCAGCAGAAAAACATTTCCTTACCTTTTTTTAAGATGGGGTGTGGTATTCTCTACTCTCACACAGTCTTGCACTCTCTCTGAAACAGGTATTTTTCTTTAACACAGGCGATCAGAGGTCAGGATACACTGCTAGGGACGGCTGGTTAACATTCTGCTCCCAGACTGCCTAGGCAATAAGGGGAAAAGAAAGAATTTTAGTTGGCCTTTTCTAGACTAGCCTAAGAGCATTTTTTTTCCTGTTTTCTGTCTTTTGAGGGGTGCTTGTAAGCTGAACAACTTCTGTCTGCCACATCTCCTGTGAATGGTTTGAGATGCTTGCAGTCTCAAAAAAAAAAGAAAAAACGATATTGCAACCTATGGAATTTTCATTAGCTTTGGATTTCCCTCTGAGACTTTCACACAAAATGGTCTTTCTTTGCTCTAACTAGTGAAATAGCAACACTTTCTTATTTTTCCTTCCAAACAGTCACATCCTGCAGTTCTAAATGAATTATACCTCAAGAAAAACATGTCACTGTTTTTACTGTACTTTTAGCTGAAATAAGAATGCAGTATTTGACTTGAGTTCCTCAAAATGAAAAACTAACAAATTCTAAAAGTTATAATTAGAGCTTATCATAACTTTGATTTTCATTCTACTAGAGTGTGTAAAAATGAATTTTAGCTATTTTTCTGGCAAAAAGCATGAAATGCCTTTTTTAATTAAAAAACCTACCTTACCACAAAAACTTAAACTATACTAATTGATTTGAATACACTGCAAAACAGAAAAACAAAACCAGGTGAAAACAACTTGTAAAATTGCACAGAGAAACAGAACTACTTTTTGAACCGTTTTTTTTCTTCTGGTTTCGTTAGCTGTTAGTTTTATGTCCAAGAATTTGAAACTAATTTTGCAATTTTGAACGAAAGCATGATGTAAAAGTTTCCTCAGACGTTTTTGACTCATAATAGGGATTGCTATGCTTCATTTTGCATATAACTAAAACTAACTGTCAGACAGAGATACACTCTATTTGCTATATTCATTCATCCTTACGCCCTCAGGTGGCTACAAATACGAGTATTTTGTCAGAACGATGTAATTAGGGTATTGGGAAAATCATGCTCCATTTGACAGGACAAGGATAATTGCGTTGTTTGACCGTTGGCCATCAAACAGAACAGTCTGCAGGCATTAAATTGCGGGGTTATTGCCCCGATATTCAGCGAGCGCCGAAGTTCATGGGCTCAGTGTTGGTGGGCGCTCGCAGGCTGCCACAACAGATAATCCAGATCAGCGCTGAACCTAGCAAACACATCTGGAAGACGGCAAAGCCCGTATAAGCTGAGAAATGACAAATTAGCGCTCGGTTGACTCTGCACCACCCGTCACAGTCAGGATGTCTTCAAGGCGTGAAAGAAATATGAGAAAGCAATGTGAAAACATCCAGCGCGTGTCAGGCCAAATGTAAAAGAAGAAAAGAAAGATACTCCTAATGCCTATGACAAACTGTGACGGTCTCGAACTACTGGTACTTATGTGTAACTGGGATCTCCAGATGCTGAAAATCTCTTATATGCAGATCAGCCTCAAATCTAATTTTTACACCTAGAGTCAGCACCATCCTCTTGCTGATGGGCACAAGATGCAGTGCTGAAAAAAGCATATGTAATGGTTTGAGCGTCAAAAGTTTGTGACTTGCAACAGGTGATCTGGTCAATGTTGTTTTAGAAAAACACACAGGAATGTATTTGCTTTTTCACCAGAAAGCTCCCCCATTAATCAAATGTCAGCACAAATATCTCTGTTAGTGCACAGCTGTAAACCCTGATATGTCCAGCACAGCCTCTCCGACATCCCCAACCCTGCAGACACTGTGCTGTTAACTGGCAGAGCGGAGAACATCTCCCCATGGGACACGTCTGCTGATTTCACCGGTTTCCCTGCCCTTCCCGCATCTGGCTGACTGACACCAGTGGCTGCGGCACAGCAGATGCTGGGAGTTCAAAGCACCTGCAAAGAAAGAGCCTGCGGTGACCGAGAGACTTCACGTCTATCACCTTGCGTGCATGCCAAGGGGAGCAGTAAATCTGCCGGTGGCTGCCGTTATGGAGAGTCAATTTTCATTCTGCTGGTTAAGGTTTTGAAGCCTGTGAGCCATAGACCCACCTGAATTAGTTTATTGTTCTTGAAAATCAGAATCTAAAGGACTTTGAACTCCTGGGTATAATAAAGACTTCCATTGTTCAAGGTGCAAGAAAAAGAAATATAAAGCACAGTCGATGTTATCTACTAAGCTCAAGAAGCATACAAGGAGATGCCCTGGCAGTAATACGCAAACAGAAAAGTTCTCCCTTCTATTTAATAACATTCTTTTTCTTCTCAGGCGAAGAAGTGGAGACAGGTGGATACGGAAACATTTCAATGAAAAGGAAATTCCTGCAGACAGGCCAGCATGGAAGATTTGGACCTCAAAAGATTATTTCAGGAAGCTATTCTATAACGTCCTTTTCCAACACAGTATTATAAAGATGTATTTCCAGCATAGAAAGCTAAGCAGACGCATACTCTGCATACACTTCAGAAAAATTGCTGTATCCCACGGTAATAAGTAACAGACTAACACAATGAAGCCAGTCGCAGAGCCCATGAAAACCTGACCAGAATGGAAATCAGGAAATAAAAACTTACTTCGGTTTCTCAAGATTTTGCTGGAGGACAAAGCGCTCCGTACTCTGCATTTTACCTTTTCACATTCTACACTTCAAGACATAATAATAGTACAAAACTTTAGAACAGAAAAAGGCCATTGTAATAACAGGTCCCTGAAAATAACTACTCTAATGCTAGAGTTACAAGTGGCAAACTGATGAACTGGTCTATTTTCAGCTCCTTAGACAATAGCTGTTCTTGTACATAGTCCACATGGTTGTTATTTTGCCACACAAGACAAGACAAGTAGGCAATTAAGCATGGCAAACCATCAAATATTTGTCCACTGAAGGACCCTGCTGTACCTTTTCCTCCTGTCTATTAAGTACCTGTTTTTCTAAGACCATGTTTCAACTTCCCAGGACAGCTGAGTAACACTCCAAAAGCAGAATGTGATGTTCAGTATCCCACAGGTAAATATAATCAACATGGCTCACAGAATACTTTTTTTCATATCCTAAGAAATCTTCTGATTTAAAGAAAAAAGTGTTTCTCATCAGACAGATAAAGCCAATATCACCAGCTCCTGAAACAAGCAATAGAGTGTAGAGACACCTTTCAGCTAAAATACTGAAAGCTGTGACTCAGTGTTTTGCATCACGAGCAAGAACATGATCCTTCTATGAATGGCATGGTTTCCTTAGAATAAGCTAGATCATTCTGCACTAGAAACAGTGTTAGCACATTTAATAAAGGTGATTCTCAAATTAATTTTAATAACACCCATAATTTAAAGTAATTGGTACACATATAAAAACAGACAGAATGTCAATAACAAGATTATTTTTTTACAGACTTCTTAGCTGAAAAAAGCTTGCAACAAATTATTAGCCATGAAAAGCAGTACAATTCAGAAAAGCACTTTTGGCATTGTCAGGCTTGGGAAACAAGTTAGTGCTGTCATTCAAGCTGTTTTTCTAACAAGTCAGAGTATATTTTGATTCCAAGGTTTAGATTAAGTTAAAAAGATTTAGATTAAGTTAAAAGCATAACCAAAAGAACCCTCAGGGATTTCTTTGGTGGCCACTGATACATTAATTTCTCTGTCCCAGATACCAAGATGGTTGTGTGTTGTACATCACACAACTCCATTATTTGGGATTATCCTCTCTGACAACACGTCACGTAGTGCTCACAGCTGCTCAAAGCTAAGAAAATAAATGATGTTTGGAGATCATGTTAGATCATATCAGCATTTTATCATGGTGCCATACTGGAGCTTGACTCCCTGGCCCCTTCAGGGCTGGGAGCACAGTCCCCAAAGGTGCATGCTTATGTGTATATACATACACATGGAGAGCCACGGAATGGCTGGTGACATTTATCTAACGCTGCTTCCTTCTTGAAGTGAGAGGTTTGGACTGGTCATAGGGGATGAATCCCCTCCCTGCAGCTACCAGCACTCATAAAGAGAAAAATAATATGCTAGTAGGTATGATCTGACCTGCCCTTTCCCAGGTTTCTGCAGGTTACACAGTTTTTAACAAAATGTGTAAGAAAAGTATCAGAGAGCATTATATTTCAAAAGGGGCTACCACCACACTAAGAAGTACACCTCTCTTATGTGTCCACACATGGTGAGCAAATCACATTCTTGCTCCAGATGCAGCAAACAATACCCAAACATGGTGGGCAAAGTGTGTTCTCACTCCTCAGACAAAATGAAGTTCCTTATATGCTTTCTTGAGAGAAAAGCAAGAAGCTAAACACTCAGAACTCGCAAATAAAATCACTACAAATAGCAAAAAAACATTAAAATAGTGGTTAGTGAATAAGATCTCAAAAAGGAGTGCAGGAATCCTGGGAGAAGAGAAGCTTTGGTAACATAATCTATTATCATTGATATTATCTTGTCCTGCAACTCTAGGATATCACAAAATACCATTTAATTCATAAAACTGCTAGTTGTCTGAGGGAAAAACAAGCAGTAAAAATCTTCATCTCCCAGTTTTCAACAGTGGTAGAGAAAAGAGTGGAGACTTCTCGCAGGTCTCCTTACACAGATATCTTCAGCCATGCCTTGCAAGGCACCCTCTTACAAGGTGCAAATTCAAGAAAGGAAATTAAGAGGGGGAAAAAAAAAACAAACAGACAAAAAAAACTGAAAAAGATCTGAGGACTTCTGAACAATACCTGCAAGGACATGTAACAAACCAGAAAGTTGTAATGGGTCTGAAGAAGACAGAGCCAGGCTCTTAGTGACACCAAGTGACAGGACAACAGTCAGTGGGCACAGACTGAAGCACGGGAGGTTCCCTCTGAACATCAGGAAATCTATTTTTGCTGTGAGGGTGACTGAGCACTGGCACAGCTTGCCCAGGGAGGGTGTGGAGTCTCCATCCTTGGAGATATTCATAGATTCATAGAATAGTTTGGGTTGGAAGGGACCTTTAAAGGTCATCTAGTCCAACACCTCTGCAGTGAGCAGAGAGGACCCAGAGAGGGACCTGGGTGTCCTGGTGGACGACAGGTTA
>Ga0181612_120643_pt1 | contig 17497 bp, 13 predicted proteins | sample HoacroProtozoa21_FD_119630 | JGI IMG/M metagenome (GOLD analysis project Ga0181612, IMG submission 119630) | Hoatzin crop microbial communities from Cojedes, Venezuel. Combined Assembly of Gp0051906, Gp0051904, Gp0051908 | reverse complement strand
TTTTTAACCAAGTCAGAACAAGACCCTGAGGTCACCCATAAAGCTGTAGGCTAACCAGGATATGAGGTGGGAAAAGAACCTGTTCCCTGGCAGGGCAGAGGCTAAAAGTCCCAAAATAGTTAACAGCCAAGAGAAGGTGCTTGCAGGACTGGGGCAACCTCGACATTTCTGTCAACTTAGTCTTGGGCTTCTCCTGTGTCAGGAACTCTTGCTGTTTAAGTTATGCTGGCAGTAGAGTCTGCAACATATCTTCCCCTGACTCATTAGAAACAATTGGGATCTTCACCTCCCTCCTTCCTCCTTCTTTTCTCACACCACCCCTGCTGCCACATATGTTGCATCCACATTTTGTAAGAACTGAGATCCACCTTTTTTGAATGAAACTCCCTGAAGAATCTGTCTGTTCGTGGTAACAATATAAAGGTGCAAAAGTGATGTTGAAATATATTTGCAGCAAACGTGATTAGATTTTACTGAGTTGACTTATTTGTCCCAGGTTTATTTCACTTTCTTTTTGTTTAGCACTTCTTCCCTGCCCACAATATTTCCTTGGTTAATTGCATGCTTGCTTTTTAATAATAAACTGCATGATACTGTGCTTGACAGTTGAGTAGTTACCATGACCATATTTGCCTTGGACTTTTAAATACAGAATTCCTGTTCTTTACCTGTGTGAATGAGGGAAGGAAAAAATATCCCGTGTTTCAGCACAATGTTACCAGTGTGGAAAGGCAGGCGGGGAGTGCAGTGCTGGCACATTGTGCTGCTTCTTCTGTGGTCCCCTGTTCCAGGAGTGTGTGCTGTGTATAGTATCATCTCCAGTATGTGGCTTCAAGTAGCTGGAACTCCATGCAAATACACTGATCAAAAACAGGTGTGAGTGCAAATGGAGGACCACTCTGGCTTTTGGTACAAGTATAATTTTGTGGTCTATTGTGAACTTCAGTGCTGGCTATATTTGATAACTGTGGTATTTGTAATGAAGGGATAGGATGGTGGTTTCCATGCTCTGGGCTGTGGGACTTTGGTATGTGGCCTTCCCAACTATGTTAAACAAAATGACAGCTATGAATTCACAAGGTCTGAGCTTAGTGTGACCATGTGGTTTCCCTGACTTGCTCACATGCCTGCTGGTCTCTAGGTGATGCTGAATAATTAGGCTAAACAAGGAAAATGTAGTTAGTCTGGTAACCTCAAGAACATGAGACACAAGAGTAATGATCCTGATGAATTTCAGTCCCACTGAAGTGAAAAGGGAACTTGCTGCACCTTCTTGTTTTTACAGAGCCTAAATGTCACTTATTTTCTTTCCTTGACTTCTCTTTCTTCCTGCCAATATGTGTAGGCCCTATATTAGCAGTCAGAATGAGGAATATGGGTGATGATTTCCACAAAAATATGATGAGATGCCTTTAGTTTGGCACAAAATACACTTCTCTTTTTTCCCCAGGCTGCTGCAAAGCTAAACATGTATGAAGACTTATCTTCACTTGTGTAAAAATTCATTTTGGGAATTTCATTAACATAAGCATATGTTTTAACATCTTTCATTCCAGAGAAGATTTTATATGTTGAAACAATCTCTGTTTTGCAATGCACGCAGTCCTCTAAACCGCCAGATAACTTTTGTGACAGAATAATTGGAGGTTACTACTGATCTGTAAAGAGGGAAGGAAAAAAGAAGAGGGAATCCTATTTTTCTGGGAAGTTTTTGTTCTGTTGTAATTTGCTCTGAACATACTTCTCATGCTCTACTTGTCAAGCTTTTTTTTTTTTCCCAGCTCTAGGGAGAAAAACAGGGTATGAAGTGCTTGTAGTGGCACTGAAATGGCTTCTATGCATATTTAGAAAGAAAAATTCTTGAAATGATAATGATGTGATTCTCACACCTAAGTGCTAAAATGACACCAACCCTAGAAGCTTTGCCAGAAACTGGGCATGGGACTTTCCTGATGTAGGTGCCTGCCCCTTAGCTGCTGATCAAGTTCTTTTTAAAATCTTTGGAGAGAAAGAGAAAACTTCAGGGTGTGATTCTTCTGACCCATTTCAGATGCCTTCCTAAAGGCAGAATGGATTATTCCCTAGAAATTCTTCTTCCTATTGCCTAGAAAGGGATATTATTTCAAATCTAGACAGGTACATTTAGTGACATAATTGTAGCCACCGAGGGTCCTTCACTGCCACTTTAACACTTTGTTTAAAAAAATAAAAGAATTGATTAAACCCCTGTTGGACTAACTCTGTGTTAATGAATTAGAGTGGTAGTCAAAGCAGCAGTATCATTATCGTCTCTTAGCTGCAAGCAGAGATCTAAGACGCAGAAAGATTAAGGCCAAAACCTTTGCTGATTTTAAAGTGTTTCAGCATGTCTAAGGATGTCATCAAATACAGCTACAAACATTGAGGCACTACTGAAAGAAATGGGATTTCCTTTTTTAAGTCATTTCTAAACATGCTACTCATGCGTATCATTGGTAAAGGGGAACATTGGTAATGGGAACCTAGTAAGTTCCTTACATAGCCAATTAGGTTTAAAAAAATGTTAGTCTTGATATGTTAGCTGCTATCAATGGAAGTAGGGTGCTTACATAAATAGTTTAATTCGAAGTGTCAGCCTTCTAAGGAACAGGATGTTTTCGTTGTATCCTCACCCCACTCTCCATAAAAATGTTAGAAATGGTTAGGATGATCTGGCCAATTAAGTAGTGTGTTAAACCATTCTAGGTATTGGGTTTTGTTTCAGGATTTTCTCCTTCATTCTTTACCGTATACGTATGCACAGGCCGTTACAGAATGTATTTTTAATTTCTTTTTTTTAATGGGAATAACAAGAGATTTAACCCAAGGTTTTCCTCATCTACAAAGCTCTGAAGAAATCATTATTCTACAAAACTGTTCAACACATTCTTGAAACCCTTCAAAAACAGTATGATTTCACTTACATGTGTTTTTCTTGTTTGTCTTCTCTTTTTGGAAGTATATGCAAGAACTTGCTTGAAATCGTAACTTTTTTGCAGAGGACATCTTCATTGCAACATCTTCATGGGCATTATGGCTTGGATTTCATTTAGTGCTCTGGCTACTTTTCCTGAAATGTCCTGTATCTTAGCTGAGTTGTGAACCTCCAGCCAGCATTCTAAACCTGGTGCCAGTGTTTTGGGTTCATTCGTACCCTGCCCCCAGTCAAACTTCAATGTGCTGTGACAGCCGTTCTGTACCAAAGTAGGTGTCAATCGCTGTCTGTCTTCCTAGAGGAGCTCCTCTCATTGCTATTTCGCAAACCTGGTGGGTAATAGAGATTAAAGCCTCACAGTAGTTTATAGTTTCCTGATCACCTCGGGGAAGTTTCAGTAGGACCTGTTCCAGAGGCTTTTAAGTTTTGTGCCATGTATGCTACCTCTTTACAGAGGAATCCAGATACATTTCGGGCTTTGCAGCAACACGTGATTAATTCCAATAGAACAAGCTGGATGTGGGCAAACGCTGTTACAGCTTGTATGGATCTGCAGCATTTAGCAATAAATTATGCTTTGTAAAATAAATGCCCATTGGAAGCACGTTCACTTAAGCAGTATCTGAAGGTCAGCCTTTCTGACTAATTTCTATTTGGTGCATAATGCAGACACACAAGGAGCATATACCATTTGTCTATAAAGACTCAGTTTACTGGAGCCATGAGTTTCTTCACTGTATGGCTCACAGTTTTGGTTTTTTTTCCCAACTGTTGGAATCTCTGAAGTCAGGTGTTATAGGTAAGAGCGGTATCAGCCTGATGGGCTGTGTTAATTACTTGCACTATATTGCCAGTGTGATGGAGTTTAGAAGACTACAGACATCACAGTGGATTGTCCACTATAGGGGTGAGAATTGTGCAGCTATCGTTACCAGTGAAGTTTTTGATTTATATGTGTGATGCCTGTGTTGTTAAGGTAACGGCAAGGAGACTAAAGCAAAAAGAGGCAAGGCCAGAGCATTCCCTGCATCCTTCTGTTGCTAGATCTGTCTAGTTCCTGCGGTTGAATAAATTCCATTTTATTCTAAGTCTGCTGAAGAGAAAGCAGTCCTGTTGCAAAAATACTGTGTTTTCTCTTGCTTCAAGAGCTCTAATAATTTTGCAAGTATATATTTTTTTTTTTATGCTGCTGTTGAATTTGCATAGGATGTGCAACGCGACAGTTGTGCGTGTCAGAGAAACACTGATCGTCAGTTAGGGAAATCACGGAAAACTGGTATACGATTTTTTCCTTACAGTTGGTATTATAAAACAGATTAAGGAAGGGGATGTGCTGTAAATATATACTGTATCATTTTCTTATATTTTAATGATGGAAACTTGTATGCAAGCTTTTACAGCTGTTTACTGCTGCTATCTTTTCTCTTGCACACAAATACTTGTCAGTTCACCTGATGCTTCAGAGAGTAGTGGTGTTAATGCTCTTGTGTAATGTCAGCCTAAGTATCTATGCAGATGACTGATTGAAATCTCTGACTCTGCTTGTATTTCCAAAAGCCTGAGCTGGTCTAGAGGAGCAGGGTGCTTTTGCAGCTAGTTACCTCGGTGCAGTTGTGCTGGGCCTGGGGTGAGACAGCTTTCTTCTCCACAGATGCTCGGCTGCTATATATTCACAAACACTTCTGCTAGTGGACTTGGGAATTTCACGAGCTTAGAGATAGTGATTTCAATGCAAGTAAGTGCACAGGGTTTAAAAGAAAAAAAAGAATTTGATTAGTTGCAATATGCCTTGCACTCAAAACTTCAGTTTCTCCTCCCATTAAAAAGAAAAGTAGAATCATTCTCATATAGAACTGGAAATAATTAACATTGTTATAAATTTATTGACAAATAACATGTATTACCAAAAAAACAGCATTTCATGCGGTTTGCTAGGAAACCTAGCGTGTCATTCTAATACTTCATTATTTATTTATATCATTATTATACTTACATGCTCATTGGATAATAATGTTATTCTGGTTTGTTTGGCCATTGGGCAACTTCAAGTGACTGCATGTTAAGTACTAAAATGTGAAAAAATGTTAAACCATGTGCTCCACCCTGAAGAGTAATGGAAGAAGACTGCTGTATTTCTGCATTCTTTACTTTTAGATTAAATCAATTATTTCAGTAGTACAAAGAATAAGCTTGTGTTTCAGACAATGATTAGCAAGTAGATACTCTTTAACACCCAGAACAAACATCTGGATCGTGTTGACTTTTTTCACCATGGCAAAAAGGGTGAATGAAATATAATTCCTGCTTTCTGATGTCATGAGGATTCCTTCATTCTCACAGCAGCTGGAGCTCCCAATCCCTAAGTGTTTATATGTATTTTAAGTGTTGCAGATGCTATGTGTTTTTAATAAGAATTGACACAGCTTACTATGAAGCAATTTCTGTGTCAAAGGGAGTCGATAAATGAATTAGTCTTTATGTATAGTCTGTTAGTCATTATTTTGAGCAAAATATAAAACATTAATGTCCTTGTAGGATATATTAGTCGTAGAAGAATAAAGTAATATTTGCGAATTTCTTATGAATAGATGAAGCTGTTCCATTTTCATCTTCTGCATGTGTGTTTGGGGGCTTTTTTTGTATTCATAACATTTGCTTGGATCTGTATGTGTGTTTGATATTCCTAACTGTTTCTAATGCTCTATCATTTCTAGAATAATATTCTTAATGCAATATAATCTTCCATGATAAATTGTAGCAGATTGGCTCTGAGACAGAAAAAAGACACGCTGAATTTTGGCCTGAATTTTAGGTTCCTTGTTAGGTTTTAAAGGAAAGAACCTGCATTAAAAATAGTTTGACTCTTTTATGTGGTGGTTTAGCCTGGGTTTAGCTGCTTTGAAATCTGGTAATCAGATAAAGTTCTGCACAAAGCAACTGCAGCTCTTTGCACTAGTGCTCACGGTATGGACCAGCTTGAAGTCAGTAATCGAGATGAAGGTACATTTCAAAGAATTACCCTTGGGAATGTGTGTCGAGCGCTGCTGATGGATCAAAAGCACTGGTCTGTGGCAATGAAAAGGAGCAGAGAAGCACTTACTGTCGTGGATGTACGAACTGTGTTTGCAATAGCACTTGGCATCTTTCGTAAAGTGCATGGCTATCAGGACAACGGAAAGCATGACAGCCTGTGTTATGTACTTAATCTTCTGAGCAGAATTATTTAACCAGCTGTGGCACTTCTCTTTCATGTCTGGACAAGGAGGCCTAGGCACTGGTGTAGGTTTTCTGAGAGTGAAACAAGTCCATTTTTCATGACAGTGGAACTGATTCAGTTTTGCTGAAATTAATGTCTTCATCAACAGGGCTCTCCCTGGCTGCTCTGCTGTGGGGTGCAGGTAGGATTGTGATGCACACAGGCAGAGGGAGAGAGAGGAGCCCTCTAAAAATGTGAAAATAGGGTTTCTGCTGCCACTCAGGAGCAGGAGGGGATATTTTGCTACTCGCTTCCTGTGCTTTCGCCAAACTGCAGGCATTCCTTTTGGCCGGAATCCGTGTCCTGGTAGAAGTGAACATGAATAATACCATCACACTTTCTTTGTGATAAAATCATACACATTCCAGCCTAGGATCCATTAAAACTTGCAGACAGGCACACACAAGCAAATGGCAATAAAGCCGTTTAATCTGAGTTTTTGCTTCTTTACATCAACTTAAGAGAGAGAATTGGCTTACCATTTCTTGCAGTTCAAAACACGTGTATGAGCTTGCTGGCATATATATATGCCTAGAGAATGCAGCAGGTCTTGTTCACTGGGATTGATGCAGACCCGTAAAATGAAAGTCTTGGGTAGCTTTTGTTATTGCAGCTGCGCTAGTTGTAGAAGGAGAGAGTCTGAATGCCCTTTCCCTGCTCCCTCAAATTTTGAGTGAGCATGACATGCCAGTGGAGTTCTTACCCAGAACTCCTGGAACTGTTATGAAGTACATGAAGTAACTGCTGGTTTTTGGCAATTGCATAGGAGATTTAGTAATTGTACAATATAGGATTGTATTCTGTCTTCCCACTTATTCCAAGAACAGTTCCTGGGTTGAGTTGTTGGTTTTGGGTTTTTTTTCCCTCTAAAGACTAAAGTGATCACGCTTTCATATTGGTGATGAACTTTTAGCATTTCCAGAATTTTTTTTCATAGACACTCTGAATTTCTTATCTTTGCACCATGTTCAGTTGTGGTATTGTACCTTGAAAGTTCTGCCGTGGCAGCTGTGTGTAGTGACTGCAGACTTGAGTGATCCATAAATAGTCTGGTAATCGGTCTGTGGTTATAAAGTTTTAAAAAGACGGGTATCGATAGAGGATGAGCAGTAGCTGTGCTTAACGGTAAGTGTAGCAAAATAGAGAACATGTTAAATTTGAAGTCACTGGAGTGATTTTTCGGAGAAAATTGCTCTAATATGTCTTACACATGCAATAGGCCCAGGATGACAGTCAAAAACTATGAACTGCCTGGAAAGCCTTATATCAGTTAGCAGGGAGATGATTACAAGCAACAATTTATATCTTGGGACTGTTAAAACTTGTGGTTATCTTGCAGATTCTGTTACTGTATTGGAATGGGGAATTCCTGCTCTATGGGGTATCTGTATTCCCTTTGCTCCTGTGTTCTTTCCTTATGACTAATGCTGTGTACTACTAGGATTTACCTCAGTGAAAATAAGGACTGACTTTTCAGAAATCACTTGGAAAGTTACACCAAGATTGGAATGAGTTAATCTGTAAAATTGCAAAAATATCTTTTAGTGTCTGAAGCACTGATGAGAGCACTACAATTTAACAATGACGACATGAGTATAGTTATGAAGTCTCAGTTATATCAGTTACAGCTGAAATGTTTTCAGCTAATGTACACAGCTGCAGCTGCTGTTGTCATGTTGATCTCCAGAACCAAAAGGAGAAAGAGGAGACAGGAACAGCATGAAGGGCAAGAAGATGTTATGGGAGTTAGTTTTTTAAGTTAGGCTGATATTGGCGCTCTCCTTAGGTGGGAAAAAGTGATGGCAAAAAAAGAAGCAGGAGAGATGGAATGCCAGAAAAGACAACTGTGCTCTGATGGCTGCTGCTCCCCAGGCAGATGCACTACTAGTGCAACAAACTATTTGAGTGGTTTTCAAGCGTTTCTTATGGTTCCTCTCTAGTCTTTTCATTAGAGACTGAAAGCTCACTAATCTGGAAAGTATCCAGTAGTTTTGTCTCAGCTCATACTCGAGTGTGAAAGCGCCAGAGGTACTTGGCGAAGGGGCACAGAACAGAAATTATTTAGGTTTTAAGTGCTGAAATGTTAATAGGGCCCATGGAAAGCCTTCTCTTGTGAACATGCTATTCTGTAAGTATCCAGTTTGTACCTTCCTCAGAAACGTCCAATTTCAGTCATCAGTAGATAAAATATGCTGGCTACTAACCTGATTCACGAAGGTGATTTTTGTTAAATGTTGTCTGAAGTTATACTGCCAAATACCTACAGAATGTGGTTTCACAGTTATAGAGATTGAAATACTACTCAGTACTGGTTTAAAGTGCAGGAGAAAAATTCCTGTCCAATTTCCTTTAAAACCTTAGCCTTAATGCAGAACATAAAAGAGTAGATGAACTAAAAAGTTCACCTTCTGTTCTTATCTTTGTCCTCTGTGATACGGGGACAAGTGAGTGAGCAAGTGCCAGCGACTTACTTGCACTCCTTTGCTGCCAGACTTCAGAGCATTCCTAAAAGGGCAATGCTTGTATGCCTGCATTTGTTTGTTGAGATATTTTCATGTATACCACAGAATATGCCTGTTTTGCTTCAAGGCTGTTTGAATGTAAAGTGTAAGAACTAGGTAACAGAACAGCAGTGGCTGTGGTTTCGCGGGTATCTGAGCTGGGTCACTGTTACTTAAAGAGTATGATTTTGTGCCCTCTAACCTCTTATTTTCTTACAGTCGTGTCTTATAATGGCCCTGATGCTGCTGGGGCCTAGTGGAATACCTTTGTATTAGCATTTTAGCTCATGTCCAGGGTGTGCTTTTGAAGCAAATATTTGGATTGTCCCCATTTGCTTTGGACTGTATTGTGAAGGGGTCTGCAGGCACACAAAAATGGTTCCCATCAGATTTAATTAAAGTGAGAAATACCATCTAGAAGGGAACATTAATTTACATCCAAATATTAATGGGGAATTAGTTCCTGGGCCAGACTTGCACTAAAGTAGATGTAACGTAAAATGTTGACACATTGTGTAGCTATCAGGTTCTCAGTACTAGCTGTTCTGAACTATACTGTTCATTTGCACTGTTTGCTTATGTAACCTTGGTGAATTGAATCATCTCAAAATGCAGCAGATCATAATCTGGGTTATAATTACTGAAAGCAACATTTTATTCCACAAGGTTAGTGAGTAAAACCAACTCCTGGACTTGAATTCAGTGAGTACTACAGCCAGCACAGGTGTGTTGTGGAAGCATGTATCTGGTAGTGGGAAAAGATAGGGGAACTGTTATTAAAACTTTGGAGAAAACTGAAAGTGGCTTCTGTTATGTTGTGTACAATAGGGTGTCTTGCCTTTTCCTTCCCTGCATTACATGGAGATCTGTCAAGTGCTTGTTGACAAGTGACAGCATTTTTATTCTTTTTTTAAAACTTTGTATTGACCTTTTGCCACTTGCCACAGATGGTGACTAATGTAATGAACAAAAAAGAGTTTGTTCTCTTCTTTAACATGATCTTAATGTAAAGTTTGCAATCCTTTTGTAACCTAGAGAACTGTATAGAGGTTCAGGATCTGGAACAAAGATGGAGTCCCAGAAAAGGACTGTCTTTATCCAGGTATAGTGGTGAACACAGTGCCATTTACAGGAAAATGTTACTGATTTTGAGACAGCTACTCACAAGGAATTATATTCCAGTGGAAGAGAATATATCTTCTGTGGCATAGGTGCTTTTAAGCTTCAGCAGACACCATCAGTCTGTGATAAAGCTTCAGGGAATCTCCTGTGAATTAAGGTTTCCTGGAATGTAGTTTGCCAAGACGTAGGTTATCCTAAATTTTATGACAGTTTTAGTAATTTGGATGGTGCAATGGTTAACTGAGATGCATAAACTGACAAGAAAGAAGAAAAATTGATGGGATTCTGCTGTTGCACTGGTGAAAGGAAAGGGTGGTGGCTACCCATTATCCAACTGTCAGTAGCATGAGCCATCTTTTTTGACAGGTAAGAGCAAATGGTAAGAAAAACAGAGGAAAAAGAAAATATTAGTAATAAACGGTTGTTAAGATGATGCAAATAATTAATGTTCCTTAGAAGATTTGCTTCAGTCAGTAGCTTTCAGCTTGCTTATGTTCAGACTTGGAGACATCCTCCAGCGAAAGTGCACTTTTCTCTGCATAGGTCTGCCAATAGTGAGTTTACGGAAGAGCAGCATTTCCAGAGTGAATCAGAGTTGTGCTGTGCTTGTTACTCTTTCCCTAATAATGTCACTATGGGAAAGTATCAGGGCAGAGTGTGGTGGTATTTCTTTGAATACTCTCCCAGATTTGGAAAACACATGGCTCAGGAACTACCGGAAGCAGAGGGAGTGGTTTTGTATTTAATCTATTTTCTTGCACAGATTCGTCCAACTGAGTGTTTAAAAAAAACACAAACAACAAACCACTAAGAGGTGCACCCACCAAAAATCACCATACAAAAACCAAAACCAAACAAATAAAACGAAACAACAAACACATATGTGAATGTGTGAGTAGTTGCAGCGTTTGGTAGCATCAAGCTTAACCATGCCACACTGTATGAGGAGCCCTGTTTTGTTTTTTTCTGACTACTCTGACCCTGGTAGCCTCATCTGATGTCTTTAACTCATTCTTACAAAAGGCAGTGAATGGTTGTTCCATTCGCTTTTGCACAGTAGAGGGGATTTTTTTAACCACTGTCATATTACCTTTCAATCTCACCCTTGCCAGGATGAAAACAGTTGATTTGGTTGTTTCTTGTGTGGAAACAAATTCTGATAATCCTTGTTGCATTCATTTTATCTCTTACTAATTCCACTATTCCCTTCAGAGTGGTGTTCTTCCCTTGTATTCCCACCTCCAAGTGAAAACAGAGGCTTGTTTTATACTGAGCTGATGTCTTCATAGGATTGTTTACCATACTCTGAAGATCACAGAATCACAGAATAGTAGGGGTTGGAAGGGACCTCTGTGGGTCATATAGTCCAACCCTCCTGCCGAAGGAGGGTCACCTACAGCAGGCTGCACAGGACCTTGTCCAGGCGGGTCTTGAATATCTCCAGAGAAGGAGACTCCACAACCTTCCTGGGCAGTGATGGAACGTACTACAAACCATAAACTTCATCCTACCCCGGTGAAGGTTTGTACCTCCACCAAAAGAAATAGCGTGGCTTTCTGCTGCTCCTCTGCATGCACTGGGAAGAACAACGTGTTTATGTGTGGGCTCACTCATGCTGAAGCAGCACGTAGCTAAGAATGAGTTAAATTTCAAGTGCAGCGGTGAACTGTGGGTTAAAATAAATCTCAAGTCTGCATAATAAAAGGATTAAAAAAAGCTGAGTTCTGTGACAGTGCTAATTTGTGAACAGCTGCCCAATTCTAAGCTTATTTATTTCAGACTTTCTAATAGAATTATGAGCGCTCTACTGCTGAAAGGGAAAAACCATTCTAATGAAGTTCTTACAAAACAGGGTGCGTTATTTACAACTAATAATCGGTTCATTTCAGACTTTTTCTTCCTATTCATCGATTAAAGTCAGAGAACAGGTTCAACATATTGACATGTTCTGAAATTGTTCTATTTTATGAGAGCATAAAGCAGCATATAAATTCTTTACAAACTTCTCCTTATTAGGAACGCTTCAGAGAGTTTGAAACCAGGGATTTAATACCTGCAGTATGCGTGGGTGCGTACCTCGGGTGCTGCTGACTGCTCCCGTTTCCCAGGTTGGGTGGCTGGCAGGGTGCAGACGCGGGCGGCGGGGCAGGCACCGGGCTGCGTTCAGCTGGCCCCTCCGAGCACCAGCAAAAGCTGCTGTAGCTCCTGGGAGTGCATCTGGCTGGAGGAGAGATGTCCCGGCGTGGGGTCGAGCCGAGCGTCGTGGCTTTGTTGGGTTTTGGGGCAAAAGAGGGCTTTGCGGAACTGCCGCTCGGCTGCTCGCTCGCACCCTCCAGTTAGGCTTTCTGCTGCTGGCACCTGGAACAAACAGAGGCCCTGCTCGGGTTTTTATTGCAGTTGATCCTTCCTTTTAAGATGAATCTTTATTTTTCACTGACACTGCAGAATCTCAGGGTGTTTTTTTCATTCCTCTAGTACCAGCCCCATCAATATTTTCCTTCCTGCCGCCATTAGACTCCCACTACAGCCACATAATCCCGGCCACGGTCTTGCTGATGACCAGTTCTGATTTGAACCAGCGTTGTCTGAATCCGAACTCAAAGCATGATTTCCTACCGCAGAGCTGTAACGTTGTTCATTCGTTTTTAATGCTTCTTGTCCATTTGGCTTTTTTTATGGGGAGACAGCAGAGACATTTATACATGTAGAAGCAAAATAACCCGATCTGATCTCATTACTCTGTGCTTACCAAAACGAAAACGCTAGTAGAGGAAATGCTCTCAAAAGCCTCTGAATATGTAAAAGATAATTTAATATTTCATTTCCCATAATTTTTGCAAGCCTTTTGCATCACATGCATCCTATTGTCAAATTCCTTCTTCTCTCCCCGGCTGCTCTGTCAATTCCAAGAACGCTGCACGTTATGACAGAAATTTATGAAGGCTGCTTCCACAAATATCATTCTTTATTTGATTTTTGAGATTAGCATTTCACACCACGTCCTTATAAACTTACTTGCTGTTTTTCCAGTCTTTCAAGGCTATTGGCTTTTTCTCTCTTTTTCCTCAATACTCTGCTTTTATTTTGCAAAGGGAAAATATCGTTATGATTTGTGGTACCTACAATTTCCCTATTTCATATCTCTGAAAAATAATTATCACTTGGAAAATGTATTGATTTGAAAGAAAGTTATTCCAGTCCTGTTTGAATTTCATTGTGGCATTTTCTTCCACTGACCGACTGTGAAAGATTTTGTTTTAGCTTGCACACTGAAGTGTGAAGATCTATATGTCATAACTCAATATGTAGATAAGGGGTTAAAATACCCCACCTTAGTCGTACCAAGCATCCAGGTTTCTCTCTTCGTCTTCTTTTGTCTTCTAGGTGTATTCTTCCTTACATCTGCATAGTTGGACAGCAGCATCCAAATTTGATTTCTGCTATCCTTTTCTTAGTCTATGACTGCATGATTTCAACACCAATAAATCCTAATTTGACTTCTGGTTAAACTCATCTTCTCATTGACAGAAGGTCTTCAGGGAGCACGGTTACCCGAGTAAGATTTACCACACTGGCTCTGTCAGGATTCTCAGCCTCTACGCTCAGGAGGTTTGTGATGCTATTCCTGCTTTCTGCTTGCAGGTTTGAGGCATATCGCAGGAACCAGGTCGAGAAATGAAGAAGGTTGAATTTGTGAGACTGTGGCGTTTAACCCTCCACTTCCCTCAAGGCTTTAGAGAAGAAATTGTTGAAATTTCAGCTGTCAGCAGGTATGGAGTTAACATGATCAGTTTTCTCTTGAGTTAGAAGGACAGAATAAGGCAGCATTATACTCCTGTTCTCACACAGAAGTGACACTTAGTGTGGTACCATTGCTCTAGATTATTTAGATTGCTAAATTCACACGTCCTGTAAAAGCTGCTTGATACTTCGTGTTGTCCTAGAACAGCATACATAGGCTACTGTTCTTACACCAATGAAACTGTCACCAGTTCATTGTATTTGGTGGCTCCAAACCCACTTTGGGCTAACGTAACAGTGCTGAAGTTTATCTGTTACAACATGGTTTTAATTCTCATTTTCAGTCACCTCCGTAAGAGGGTGGCAAACCTGCTCACCTCTGTACAAAGAAAGGAGATCACAAACAAAGCAGACTGATGTCATCCTTATTTTTCAAGGAAGAGTAGCCTTCCTCTTACTGAATAAAGGAACTCCAGACACGAAGTCTAGCAGAATCTACTTTCCTAGAGAGGTCCTGAAAATCTCCTCAGCATGGTATCCCTGAGCAAAAGCAGTCAAAGCTTGTGGTTGTCTAAAAAGATAGGCTGCTGCGAGTTAAGGAAATAAAAGCCTACCAATAAAGGAAAATCCAGTAGACATCTGGTAGAAATGTGTATAATTTACGGTGAGGACATAAGTAGATACTGAGTGCATATCAGCTGAGTATGACTTTGAAGAGGGGGGAAAAAAAGATGCTTCAATATACTGTGTTATCCAAGGAAACCATTGTAATCTGGTGTCTCTGGTCCTTTACTGGAAAGGAAGAAGGAAATAAAGGAGAATTAAAGATGTGTCTTATAATGCAAAAACAATAATAGTGACCGGTGCATTCTTTTTCACATTTTAGAGAAGTTTACATTAAAAATGTAACATTATCCAACAAAATTATGCAAACTAACTACAGTGTATGTCTATCAAGTGACTGAATTTCTCCCTCGTTTACTGCTTTAACCACAGCAGTACAGTTAAATCATGGCATTCTGGACAAAGTTGAAGAAACCTGTCATCAGCACAGTCCCTGTGGCTTCGTTATGTGATAGCTGATCCGGCTTGAGTAATAACTCTGCCAGGCCTCGTTATACGAGAATAATTCAATCTGCACTAGCGGTGTCCTTGTTTCAGTATTCAAAGAAGGAAAAAGAAATCAGCACATCACTTCCAACCCAAGTAACTGTATTAACCGACAGCCCAGGTGAAGTCTGTTCTTGTCAGATTACTCGCAGTGGTGCGGCTGTGGTGCAGAGCGGGGTGCTCCCCATCTCGTGTCCTGACAGAAGTGTGGCCGTTTCAGCCCGTGGTACAGAGCTACTTGGAGCTACCGGTGCCAACTCGGGAATTTTGGCAGCACGCTGTTGGAAAGTATGCAGCCTTGCGGGAGCCTGCCTTGTCCTGAGCTCGGGGGCTTGGGCTTCTCGGTCACCGCGTGGTGTGGTGCTGGAGTGACCCCGCTCCTGCTGGCTGGCCATGCTGACCTGTCCGTAAGTGTGCTGGGAAAACGGCAAAGGAGAAGATAAGGCGTTTCCTTGCCAGGGAGGAACACGATAAGATGGACAAAATAGAAACACAGGGAGATACAGCACGCTCCCTGCCAGCAAAGGCTGGACAGCGAGGGCGCCGAGTCCCACGGACGCAGAGCAGGTAAGTGGTTAGAAAGCCAGAGTGACATCCATGCCGACAAACGGTGGCACTGGAGGGTAGGATTAAGTAAATACAGAACTACTATCATCAATTTACTGTATATTGACTGCATTTAAAGTGCTCTCTATATAAGTATTTTCCAAGCACAGAGGTCAAATGTAGTCAAATGGTGCAGATGTCTGATGAACTAATTTTCATGGGTTTAAGGCAAAAAATGCTGTATTCATGTTTAGGATGTCAACCAAAACAACAAAACCCCCCATACGTTTTCTAGTGGTCTTTGTATTTTACAGTTTATGAATTAGTAAGAAGGAGCTCTAATGGGAAATGTGTGAGTGTGGCATACACATGACTCCTAATAACGTGAGAAATGTTCATGGTGGGTTTATGTTATGCACAAAGTGTGAAGTTTTCACATGATTTACATGGGTGAACTTTGTCATTAATGCTAGAAAGCCAAGGTTACTGCTGTTTGCAAAGGTTTTCTTTTTCAGAGATAAATTTTTCATGGGCAGTTGCTATAAAAGGCAACTTACAGAAGTGCTTATCAAAACTTCACAAATGCTTATCAAAGGCTATGATTTGGTGTAGATTCTATACAAGTCCCTGTGTGCGCCCCAGGTTTTTCTGGGGGGTCTCCATGAAGGAGAGAAACATCACAGGGATAAAACAGGATAGGCAAGAAAGACCTAATACCATGTTATTGCAGGTGTAAAGTGAGAATAATTTAGTAAATATAAGGACTTCGTGCTGATACAGCTCTGCTATTTCCTTTTGATCTGGCGGTTAAACATTTAGTAGTACTCTGAATTATTCACAGTAAATTATTTCCTTCTAACTTTCTTTCCCATAATATGCTTCTGAATTTTTCAGAAATTGTATTTTCATTCTGTTTTTTCGTATGCACACCTATTGTACAGTAAAATTTCTTTTCACTTTTCTTGACTCAGACTTGGTGAAGTCCTTTTTTTCTCCTGAACTGCTTACCCTTGTACTTTCTTGTGCAAAACAAGAGACTCTACTCACACGACTGAGAGCGGTGTTTAGAAGCGAGTGTCCATACGAAGCACCTGGTAGGCAGCATGCCATACATATATGGGAAGACACAAGCTGAAATTTCACTGGATTTAGTTTATGAAAAAGTATTTGTTCACCTGAATATCCGGAACAATGTTCGCTTCAGATCATCAACCTCACAAAAGATTTTGCTTAGCCATTTGTGAAAATTAATGTTAAAGATAAATGTATTCATCAGTTTTTAAAAAGGTCTACTAAAAAGGTCTACTTTCCATTTTCAAAGCTGTGCAAGTAATAAACTCCGGTAGTTAAAATGTAGGATGGAACAGATGAGCTAAGAGAATGCAAAGATCAGACAGTCAGACATAAAAACTTTCATTATCTCAGAAGCAAACGAGTTGCAGGAGAGCTGGGGGATAGGCTTAGCCACCAGGGTATAAAGAAAGTAATTCTGCAGGATAAAGGCTCTCCTGAAAAGCTGAAGTATTTATCTGTACAGGTTTTTATGTCAGAAGAAACTGGAGAAATATCTTTTCTTAAAATGTGACAAAGGTAGATTATCGCAGTCAGAGAAATGTCAAAAGTAAAAAAGCACAGGTCAGATCGAACTGGCCCAATTCAAGTGCTGCATAACTCCATGGCCAAATAATGCTCTTCTAAGAGATCTGCAAGAACCTAGGGAATTACAGATAAAAAGCCTGCAATATCGTCTGAAATATAAATGTAAAACAGTGTTGTGAAACAACTAAGCTTTCTACTTGAAAGCCACTGGCCAAATCTTCTTGTTTACATCAGATATTTCTCTTGAGATGAAAACTTTTCTAGCACAGCAGCAAAAAGAGATGATGGTAAAGACCATCCGGATTAGCTTGCGTTTTTCAACGCATGACAAAATTCTTCAAAAGTATCCAAGAGACTAATCATAGAGGTAAAAACTGCCTCGGAGAAAGCAAGCAGTACTGGCTGGGGCGGCCCTGCTGGAGAGCAGCTCTGGGGAGAGGGACCTGGGCGTCCTGGTGGACAACAGGTTGACCATGAGCCAGCAGCGTGCCCTGGCTGCCAAGAAAGCCAATGGGATCCTGGGGCGCATCAAGAAGAGTGTGGCCAGCAGGACGAGGGAGGTTCTCCTTCCCCTCTACACTGCCCTGGTGAGGCCTCATCTGGAGTACTGTGTCCAGTTCTGGGCTCCCCAGTTCAAGAAGGATGAAGAGCTACTGGAGAGAGTCCAGC
>Ga0181612_128918_pt1 | contig 17498 bp, 10 predicted proteins | sample HoacroProtozoa21_FD_119630 | JGI IMG/M metagenome (GOLD analysis project Ga0181612, IMG submission 119630) | Hoatzin crop microbial communities from Cojedes, Venezuel. Combined Assembly of Gp0051906, Gp0051904, Gp0051908 | reverse complement strand
TTCCTCCAGCCCTTGCAATTTCTGTTCCCAATTAGCAGCAGCTGCTGCCCTATCTTCTCTCAGTAACCATCACTAAATTTTGGCAGTAATTAATGTGCACTGGCTGCTAAGACAGTATCATAAGTAGCAGTCAGTGTGCTACAAGCACAACAGGAAGCACTTGCTTCTTGCTACCTGATCACAGAGAAGCTTCAGAAGTGGTAACCTTGATAGACAATTTACCATTGTATTTCTTCAAATAATCCCCAGAAGGCATAAAACAACTTTTCAGAGCGTTTCAAGAAACCCAGCAGGGCATTACATAGCTATGGTAGTCAGAATCAGCATTGATATAGGTTCCACTGCCCCCCCCCATCAGTTTAATTGGTACTTGCAAATCACAACGCACTTGTTCCAATGCACCAGAACTTGTGCAGTTCCTATGCTCGCATCAGACAAAATCTAGTTCTTACCTTAATGTTTTCCACAGTCCGCTTCAGATGGTTTAGAGTCTGTGGGATAAGGTGAAGCCAGTTAGAGGCTGTGGTATGCAGCGTCCTCATCCAGGCTGGGCGACCATCGGATGTAGAATCAGTTCTTGTCTTCTTCTCAGTTTCTGCATAAGCTAGATCATCCTCATCCTCTAGCATCTGCATTTTCAGCATTTTACTGATCATATCTATGCCTAAAGCAGAAGGTATGCTGTTAGTCAGAGTAGCAGTGGCATCAGGATGAAAACACCCTACTACATGCAAGAACTAGGACTTTGCTTTTTCCCTAGTCTAAACCTAAGATTCTGAACCGCCTAGCTGTAGGTGGCTCCAGAGCTGACAAAAAAGCTTTCCAGAATCAAGATGGGAGCCTGACACCTGGAAGGTTGAATGTAACTGTTCTTTTAAACCACAAGCTTCTGGTCAGTGTTTGGACTGCTCGAGTGTTTTACCTTGCAGAAGTTAAGCCAACTATGTTGAGGGAGGACGGGAAAGCTATCAACCCTTCAGCAGGATTTATATTTCTCTTCTGCTTTTTAATTAAAATGGTGGCCTGGTAATTTATGCAAGACGTTGTTAAAGTACTGGATTTACCTTGTGTGGTGAGAAGAACTTTCTCTGCATTATTTGGCAGGCCCAGCCAGGACGGCGTCTGTGTATCTGGCAGCATCTCAACCCACTGGACAAATTCTTCACGCCTACATGTCAGAATTTTAATACTCATTAGAATGATGAATAATTCTTTGTCTGAGGAAAATGTCTACACAGCTGAATTCCAGCACAGAGACACAGGTTAGGGTTTTTTTGTTTTGTTTTGTTTTGATTTAAAAAAAGAGAAGTTGTACACAGAGATCAGGATAAGGAAAAGGCGTACCTGATTCCATCTGGCATCTGAATATCTTTGTGTCCATCAACTTTGCAAGCCAGTTTGAATTCACTATCAAAACTTAAAGTAGTGAACAGACGTTCCAAGAAAGTGTTTAACAAGCGTTGATCAAATTCATTATCGATGCGACCTCCATAGATAGACTGTGCCATCAGTGTCTTTAATGCAGACCAGGGGATTTTATCAGGTGAAATGTTTTGGCGACCCTGTAAGTACAATGCAATGTAATTAGCAGGAAACAGTCCTTTTCACCTCTCTTCTGATCAAGGAATCAAATTCAAGAACTAAGTTGAATTGCCATCAGGTTATTTGTGCCTACTCATTTAACTCAGTAAATGTTTCCAGAACAGACTGCCTTACTGAAGTTCTTAAGTAATCTAAGTATTACGTATGCCTAAGTACACAAGACTACTTGCCTTCGCTGTATCATCCAACCATGTATCCACCGTGTCACAGGCAGATCTCAGATCAGATTCTCCGAATTCATACTTCTTGGACCAACCCAATGGAGCATAGCGCAAGCGCTCTTGGATAATGGCATGGAACCAGGCAAGGAGGAAATACAATCGAGCACGCTCGTTTGGTGACTAGGAAGTGGAGAGAAAAAAAAATACGTACAGCTATTAGTCAACTGAACTGATAAAAATCAAAAGCCTGGTAAATGGCTAGAAAATACCAGATTTCATGCTAGATTGCTATCAAAATTGAATACATTCTGACAACAGAAGAAGCAACTACTACTTTACTTCTGTGAGAACAAAACATTCTACGCACATCTTAGAAGCGGAGGTTTTATTACTCACGGTAAGATTTTAGCAAACTCGTTCTGACATTTTCTGTCACCTACACAAGCCACAGACCTACCTTACACATTCTAGAAACTGGAATGCTACTGAAAGTCCTCAGCATGTTTGCCTTTACACCAGGAGGAGGTTCAAACACGAAGATTCGGCCAGCACGTAACAAATTCACTGGCACCTAGAAAAGATGAATAAACTCACATGCAACTCCTTTAGCCTTCCCTAAATTAAACCCCTCTAACAGCACAGTTTGCATTAGCTTCAAAACCTCATTGTGAGCACACACAGTGAAGTCCTGCCTTCCTTTTTGGAGGGTAGGGGAAGCAGTAAAAGGAATGGTAAGAAGTTTACAGCTACAATTAAGTTATCAGAAACCAAGGCTAGTAACTACCCTGAAAAGCATGTATTCTCCTTTTTCTTTAATGCAGAAAGGCCATCATGAGAAAGCCTTCCCTGGGTAGCACTCTTGGCTCTGCAAGCCTGTTAGTCTAGCAGAGGATCAAACTGCAAATCATTGCTACCTTTGGATTAATCTCCATGGTAAGGAAGAGTCTGAAGCAAGCATGGGGTTGTAAGGAATGTAGCTTCTTTTCCAGTTGCATGAGCCACCCAGGAGCCAGGTGAACATTCTTCAGCATTACCCATCTGTGAAGTTTTGAAACGGAACAAGCGCTTTTCAGTGTACAGCTCATGGATCCTGGCTATAACCAGCATCATCACGCTACAGGTTCTTCTCCCTCTTTTAAACCTGTCTTCTACATAGAAACAGTTACTGTGTACTGTAAATGGGCTAACTTCCCTGTTTTGCAGATAAATATTTTCAAGAGAAATATGTTGTAAGTCAAATAGAAGTTGTGAACAGCTATGCTTAAATTATTACAAATTTCAGTTCAGAAGACAGAGTCCCTTCCCCTGCTCCTTTTTTTACCCAACAGCGTTTTTTTATCTATTTAGCCAACAGATTACTTCCCCCTTACCTCCCATTTACCCTTCTGCTAGACAGTACTGCAGTGAAATAGGAGATAGAGCTTACCTTCCAGATTTCACTGCTGTGTTTATTGCTTTATCTGCTTGGTTAAACCCTTCAGCAGAACCTAAAAGACAGAAGAATTGCTAAAGCTCTTACTGCTAACAACTTAATTTATGCTTAGATGATGAAATAAGCAATGTTCTTACCAATAGCAATAGAAGTAATCTGTGTATTCTGCTCTGCTGCAAGGTCTTCAACATGACCACTGGCATCATAACCAGGCACTGAACACATCAGCACAGGGGTATTAGGCTTCAGCTGTTGTCCAAGAAGTTTAAAAGGGTAGGAATCAGTCAATACATGAACACAACAATGCAGTAAGCTCAGCCTTTCTTCCCTCCGGCCAGCTAAAGACATCACGCTACTCTTAGTTTTATAGTAACAAACAGCAAAACAATCCACTCATATCACAGGGAGAAGGATAAGTGGAATAAATGTTCCAGTGGATAGCTTTACTCACCATGGAACTCATGCAAAGTGGCACTAAGTGTTACCCCAGGATTTTAAGACTTTCAAATCCAAGTGGTTTACCTCTGTGTCTACGATGTGCGTCAGATCTAAAGGCTGCTCCATAATGGACATGAAAGACTCTCCAAGATTTGTTGAAACAAAGGCATGTGCCATTGCCAACAAACGATCTGGACGGAAGGCCTGGATCAGAAGCAAGCGATGAATGGCCTGTCCGATAGGAGCTGAAAAGGGAAGACAGGATTAGATGGACAGGAAAGAAAACCATCCTCGACGCCTTCCTCTCCTCAATTCTCCATTCATTTTTTTTCCATCTTGTTCTGAAGACTAGGTATTTAGAGAGTTAATTATCCCTTTGAAAGATCTGTTGCAACATAATAATGGAATGCTTATATTCTATTGAAAGAAACTTACCATCTTTAGCTGATTTGTCTTCTGCAACATTTTAATTACCTGCTCATGCTGTGAGGCCTTTAAAAGCCCACCTTGGCAAGATGCTATTGCACTCTATTGAAATGCTACTGATTTATAAAATCTACGGTATGCAAGTACTGCCATGAAGTGATTTTAACTTTCATGGACAACAGATTTCTTCACATCTTCTCACTCTTTCCATAATCTGCCATTCTCCTAGATGTTGAAGTACTACATACTTGTCTAAGTATGGATAGTATAGATAACCTAGAGTTGCTTCAGTTAATGGTCAAGCAGCTTTATGGCAGCTAATAAATACAAGCTTAGAATCCTTAATTTAGAAAGCCACCTACAGGAATAAGCCCTGAATGATCACAGATGGCAAACACTTCCTAACTTTACCTTTCAGATAGGGGAGGAACTGAACGGTAACGGTTACCCTTGAGTTCTAACTCTTACTAAATTGGCACAAACACAGCAAGAATTAAGACTTCAACTTTAGATACAACTGCAGGAGGAAACATTCTAAAGATCAACCCTGTCCTGAGAAAATCTGTGTCTTGGAGCTTTCTGAGTATTGAGCTGCCTCCAGATTTGCAATGACTAAGGTCAATCCAAACCATTATGCAACCTAATAAGATTGTGGAAGTACATTTCACCCTCAGTGGAAGACCAGATCACAGGTTAAGGTGCAGGAACCAAGTATAATAACTATTGCTTACAAAAGTTTGGTTTTTTAAGGAGGAAAAAAGCTGAACCAAACGCCCACAAAAAGACGTTTCTTCCACAATCCCAACTTTATGATTTTCCCAGGCATTAAGGTCCAAACTAAAGTTCTATTTTAGAATTGCTTTAAAATCATAGTAATTCTACTTAGCTTTAAGTCAGTACAGTAGGATTGGTGTGGACAATAGTGCAACTTAACTTACTTGCAGGTTTTTCTTCAGTCCAAAGGTATGGTACAGTCTGCTCTGGTGAACTGCTATCCAGCCAGATACAGAATTGCTACATTGAAAGAAGATGCAAAAGACTTGAAATGGAGTTTTATGGTATCAAAAATCTGCTGCAAGGTGCAGATCCTGCTCATGGTGCAACAGAGATGTTCACTGCCAGCCTTAAAATCTAGAATTTATTGTACGCAGAAGTGTTCAGCTACATACCAACTTTCAGTAGCAGACAAAGATTTCTAGGGAAGGGTTGGACTGTACTTTCTAGGGAAGGGTTGAACTTGGTACAGTCCAAGCTCCACTAGCTTTGGATTTGCAAACAGATCTTTAAAAACTCTAATAAGTAGCTAAATGTGTAAACAATGAAATGCACCATTTTATAAAATCTTTCCCATTGAATGCTTGTAACTTATCCGTCTTCAGAACAAAAATTTAGATTGAGTACCAGATTAAGCATTTGAGCTTCCATCTATGACTAAGTTATGAGAAATAACACAGGGCTAACACTGATAAACAGAAGCACTATTATAATAATGACATTAAATCAAACATTAAACTTTGCCCCAAATTTTGTCCAACATCTTGCAGTTTGGTCTTTTCCAAGGTTTCTAAGTATAAATGGTTTGAATGTTTCCCTGAGTAAGACTGCAATTTGACCAGCACATTTATTAAGTTCTTGACTAATTTTTCTTCAATGAATTTCTGAAAGTTCTGTTGCTTTTTTTAAACAAAGATGCACGTGTAAAACTCAAACCATGCTTTGTCTATTACGCTTCCTTGAGATGTGTCCAATCATTTCACTGATATCCCCTAATTCTGCATTGCCTCCAGCGTCCCTGATTCTACAGATCTCTACCAAGTCCCTGCCCAAGCGACTCAGTATTTTACCCCAGGCTGAAAAGTTTGAGGAAAATTAGATGCAGCAAAGAGAATTCCACTTTTAATATAAAAACTAGGCAGGGCAACCAAAGAGGTACTATTTGAGATATGGACGTGTTTTGGAACATACAGTTTCACAGTCAGGACACAGACATATTCTTAGAACACTTAGGTCATCAGAAGGAGCAAAGTGTTCAGCAGCTGAGCACTATCCAAATTTATTCCAAACAGTAACGTCCAAAAGCCCACCATAATGATGTTATGTATGGCTAGGGCTGCTCCTTTCTGCTCCAGAATTATCACACAACAGTGATGCAGTGAAAGACACACAGTTATCACACTTTCTGATACCACAGGAACCAAAGCTGACTGCAAAGTTAGATAAATGGTGAAGCTGCTTCTAAGGCTGAGTGATAAACAATGCCAGTATTTACAACTAGAGTTTCACAGCTTTATTGCAAATGAAGTAAAAACATTCATTTCCACAACACCTACAACTAGTTAATCTGTAAGGCTTCCCTTCTCACACTAGGAGAGCCTACTTGCAAGCATGAAGCTCTTAAAGCAGACACCTAAAAAGCTTTACTAGGTAGTTTAGTGCAGAAACAAACCCAAGCCAACACTTACCTCATCAGCCTGAACTTTTGAAACAAGGTCCTTAAATGCAGGAAGGCAGCTCAGCCTCATCATTGCTTCTGTTTGCTCTACAGTCAAACCATTGATTTTTGGGAGAGATGCAGTGTTTAGTACAATCTCCTTCCCTCTCAAGAAATGCTGGAATTCTGCATCATATGTAGGCTCCCTAATGTTAAGGCAAAAAGAGGACTTCCGCTAGGTGTGTTCAATACACCCCTCCCCTTTTCAACTACAGTGATGAGAAAACAAATGTTTACCCAATAGTGCCTTTCAGTTTAATCCGGGCCAGCAACATAGCAAATGTTATATGATCTTGATGCAGCATGCCACGTGCGACTCTGTTGAAAGCCACCTACCAATAAAACAGTGAAGTTGGTAGCATAAGAAGCCTTGAACTCCGACCCTTCAAAAATAATTAAAGTACATGTACTAATTACAAAATTGAACCTGAAAGAGATCCTTTGTGATGATTGAGAGACGCTGAGTATGGTCTGTAATTCCCTTCAGATTTGGGTTCTCATATAAGACATTGTGGTAGATGTCCAAGAAAAACTGGAGAGAGTACTGGTACAGGAAATGTATCTGAAAGACAGAAGAGTATGGTTTTCTCTCGAGTCCAGCTGTTTGACAGCCAATGGCTTATGCCTACGGCACTGCAACGTGACAGCCATGGCTGGAATTAGGCAGTGTCTATTCAAGCTTTGATGAGTAAATACATTAAGCTTCTGCTACGAAGCAGAGCTCATCCTACCTGTTTCAGCGACTCCATAGTAAAGTAGATACTGCTGCATGCTGTAGAAAGTGGCAAGTACTGCTGAGAAACAGTCTCCACTTCTTGCATGACAATATCAGTCTCTTCTACTTTTCTAGTGACCTCTGCTGCTTCCCTCTTCAGGTTCTCAAGAGTAGTAATGATGGTGTCATCATCCAGGATACGTCCCTTTACTTCATTAAGCGCTTGCAGTAGGGATTTTTCTAACTGACGCAAGCGCAGCTGAAATTCACCTTAATTAGAAGAAAGATTAGGTTACATATTGTATAGATGTGTTAGTTTTTAAGAATTATATTCATTATGTATACTTTGCCATTGGACATCCTGCAAAAGCAAGAGTGTCAGCTATAAAGATATTTAGCTGTGTGTTTCTACAGCTACATTAAGACCACTGTATTCTTGCAGAACAGGAGAAAGTTACTTGAATTTTGATAAGCATACCCTGAAGCTTGAGGAGGTCAGAGCGTTTTTCATCAACATCTGGTCTTTCAGCTTTCAGGACTTCATTCAGACATTGGCTCTGTAAGCTGCTGCGAGTTACTGTAAAGTTCACAAACGTAACACGAGAGCAGAGGTCTGGTGGGAATTCAACCTATCACAGGAAACAAGAAAAACTTTCTCAGCTCTCTGACATACAATTTCTACAAACAGGACAGCCTTTTGTTCTACTTACTGTTGGATCTCTGGTGGAGAGGAAGATAACGAAGGATGGTGACAAATCAATATCTTGGTCTCCCAGAGTAATCAGAACTCTGCCTCCAGTTCTCCGGACTTCACGATTCAGAACAGGATTCAGAACTGGATCATAGCTCTCCACATCCTAGAAGCAGAGAAGTGTTAAGAGATTCTGTTTCTTGCAAGTGTATCCAGCTAAAAATCCGGATCCAACTAGGGCTTAAAGCTCCAACAGCAATCAATTTGCAGTTGGTTTTGAATACGGATCACATTCAGAAGGTATTTCCACTTTTGATTTGTAGTTGAGCTACTGAGTTTAGGCTATTCTTATACAAAACCTCACTAGCAGAGTATTATTAATGGTTGTAATTGTTAGTACTAATGCATAATAAGCCCTATTATAAGCAGCACAAGCAACAGTTACTGATCTAACCTGTGAGCTAATCCTTTATTTTCCCATTGCCATAGTAATGGGACAAAAAAACCTCCATTTCAAGCGAAGTCAACTATTCCTACAGTTGCCTTTTTCTTTGTATTACTGAAACTTCGTCCTGCTACTCAGAGTAGATTTAATTCTAGGTACCTAGCCATATTAGGTTCTATTATCTATGACTAGAGAAAGCATATGGGAACAAAGGAACAGAAAACCAGGTTGTAAACGATTTTATAGAGTGGAAGTAAAGAAAGATAATTTGAAAATAAAAGCATTTGATCTTAAAATGGTGGAAAAAAGAAGTATCTTCTTTTGACTGTGTATCTCACTAATCGTATTTTTTTCAGGACTAACACCTCACGTAGCACTCAGTACTAGTTTACTTGTGAAATTACAGTTTGAAAATAAGGTTGTTTGCATTTTACTAACAGAACAACTGCAAACTTTTCTAGTACACAGGGCAGCATTCTAGAATTTTAAATAGTTTCTACATGATCATGCAACTAACCTGGACCAGAAGTGGGTTACCAAATCTCAAGGCACTTTCCAAGTTCTTCCTGAAAGCATCATCCAAGAAACTAGTACGAGTTATCTTACGGTCTTTATATTCATTCATAATAAACTCTGTAGCTTGCCCGGAGGGATCGATGATCAACGGATACCTAAGTTAGTAATAAAACACTTTCACTATTTGGGTTTTGACTGCACACAGCCTCTAAGCAGTTTTCTGAATTTAGGTTGCATTATTAATCTCAACTCTAAAAGCTTGTATATTGAAGGAATAAGTTGGCCCGGTTCAATGACTTATTTCAGTTTAGAGTTTCAAAACTTTAGTCTGTGTTTGGACAACAAAATAGCTTCAGTTCAAGCCAACTTAACAGCTAAGCATAACAAAAAAGGCAAGCAAAGATGAATGGAAGTTTTTATATTTACACATGTTTGAGAAGCTTTCATAGGAATGAAATACCTATTAAACCGCTTAAGCATGATTGCATTCTCAGTGCACAGGTCGTCTGCAGGGAGAGAACTTGCTTGCCAGCGAAGCCGCTCATCTGCGTTGGACAGGTACTCTGTCCTTGCAATGTCTGTACGGAACTGCAAGTACATACAGTTAGTAATTGACTAGATATTCTCCAACCAGCTGGTGAAGATGTTTTGAGTAAATGCAGCCCTACAAGGTATTCTCATCAATAGCTCCATTCTTTACTTCGCAATCTTAAAGCTTCCTTAACTGTTGCAGTGAATTGATCTATGGTTAACTTCTCATGTCCATATCTTTACCTGGATATTTGCTTGCTGCAAATGGTGAGACCACGTAGTGAATAGATTCTGACGCATCTGCTGATCAAAGTAGCCAGCATAGGCAATAAAAGCTCCTGAAAGTAAGCAGTCTCCTGCAATAGTGGACATCTGGTTCTTGAAAGTTTCACTTGTCTTCTCCCATCTTTCACGTTCAGCAGAAAGACTCTTCAGAAGAGCTGTGCTACGGTTTACCTAGAAACAAGTGGTCTCTTTAGATGATGAATTTTTATAGTGTTGCAAGTCTCTCAGGACATTTAAATGTTGACTCAAGGCCCAAGTTAAATTTAAAAGCTCAGAATGAAATTAAATTTGTGTTTCTTCAGAGTTAATGTGGGGTTTAACCGTTATCTTGACGAACTCAACAGTGTTAAGTACTAGCATAGTGGTGACATGCTAACAATTAGATCAAATACATCAAGAAATTCTTCACCCGAAAAAAAGAGAAGTCCAGTTAAGACATTACAATTACACTACATCCATGCCTGTTTCCAAAAGCTTTCCACTTATTTATGTGAACTGTGTCATTAATCAGCTAGCAACACGAGTTGATACTTCTAACTCCAGCCAGGTTTCAGTAGCTTAAGAAGCTTTGTGAGATCCAGGGATGAAATGGACTGTTGAGAAGCACTGCACAAAGAAAGCAACCAAGTCTGCTCACAAGTCTGAAGAATGGTTCAGTTTCTGACTGTCACAAATTAAAGAACGAAAAGGTACCAATATATCAAAGTCTTACTTTTGCTTCTACAGCAGCCAAATCTGCCTTAATAGCTTGAGCCTCCGAAATCAGTACTGCATATTCTTCTTTGTAACGGGCAATACTGGCCTCAAGATCACGAATCATCTGCTCCACTTCATTTGCTTTCTGCTGGTTGTCTTTGGCATCATCCTCCAGCTTCTGCAGTTCATTGCGTAGAGGTTCCACTCTTTTCAACATATCAGCATAGTTAAGCTGTAAACAGTAAATGGCCCTTTATACTTTCTAAAATGACATATGTCAACAAGAACAGCAGCATTCAGGTGTATAGTATCAACTGCATCTTTTCAAGCTTAGGTACTTACAACCTGTGTAAGAATTAATAGCTACTTAACAGAAACTTAGGATGTTTATCAGTCCCTAAGACTCTACTTTAAACCAAGCACAGACACAAAAGTAACTGCTTTTTGCAAGAGCCTTTTACTGCTCTGTAGACTTACAGGAAGTCATGTGAAAGGCTGAGACCGCACTCAATAGTGTACAGCACTGTTCTGCATAAATACTGGATTGGGCGTCCACACCAGTACTGAGCTAATCTGCCTTTCTTAGTAAAGAATTTAGTACAGCCAAGCCACAGAACAATTAGGATAGGATATAATGGCAAGATTCAAGCTAAACAGAGTCTCTAGACATTATGCCACTCATAGCAGGCACAGTTTTAACAACTTTTTTGAACACCAACAGGTAAGTGAAACCATCCTGGGATATCTCAGCCTGGGGGCACCTTCCCAAAAGACTATTCCTTTAGGAAACCAGTCAGGTATTTAAAAGTCTGCCTAACAGATCTTAACAGAGCTGCATGCCCCACTCTGAAGCAAGACAACGTCTGATTAAGAGGATTGCATTGCATTTTCCAGCTGAGAACTGTCTTGTCCTGTAGAGTGACACTACATACAGAAAGGATCAGCTATTGTTTACCTGGAGTTTCTTGGTGCGAAAGCTGCATCACAACCGGCTGTTAGTTCTCTGGCACAGTACTATAGAGCCCAAAAGCATTCACCTGAACCTTCTACCAATTTCTTTGATGCAAAGTAGTTTGCAACATTTAGTTCCACAGAAGCAAATTCAGAGCCTTTAGACACCGTTATATGCCTTCAGGCTCAGTCTTTTCACCTTATGTTTGCTTTCCCACAGCAACTTTACCTGTGCAATTGCCCATTTCACCATAGGCCCACAGGCCAATGATGCTCTGTTTACAATTTCGTAGTTGTAACTTGGATTTGACAGGTAGTTTTTCTTCATCTTCTCCCGGATAGCATCACTGCAAGGGAAAAGTTTTTAGGGATAGCATGAGTACCCTGTATGTCAGCACACAGGTGTTCAATATCCCTTTATCTGGCCTGCCTTCTACAGCTGACATGAACATTTCCTAGCAGTTTTGCTGACTGGCAGCTGCGATGTTTTAATTAGTTCAAGATGTTGCTTCAGAAATTACAGGTTACAGATGATAAAAGGCATTTAACAACATTTTAGAATTAGTTGCTCACAAACTGCATAACTACGCTCAGAAAAATTTGGGGTTGAAAGGGAAATCAAGAGGTCTCCAGCCTGACCTCCTGCTTAGATTTAGAGCCAGCCCGGATAAAGCCCTTGGCAACCTGGTCTGTTCTTGCTGCGTAACCACTTTCAACTAATAATGAGGCTTTGGATAGCAACACACTGCTTTGCAACCATGCCTTGACATTACTCAATGGCAACTCTTTTGTTACAGTTTGCACAACACATCTTTGCTTCACTAGTCTGTTTCCTGTACCTCCTACACATTCATTACTTGCAGGAGCAAATTAATCTCAAAAGAAGTCAAGAGCTACTAAAGCGATTAACACAGAGAAAAGTCCAGTTAACACCTTCTGTATCTTTGTGAATAGTTTATTCACATAAATCATTCGCACTTGTGCTTTACCTGATTTCCTCAGCAGAGAAGTTAACAATGGTTGGAATGAAGTTCTCTCTCATGATAATGGAACGTATTTGTTTCCAGTCAGTTGTACTTTCACCTAGCAGTAGGCAGATGGACTCCAGCGCCAGCTTCACTGCTGCAGGCGGATTAGCCATAGAACGGACCTCTACCAGATGCTGTTTCTTTATTGACTTCACAGCTAACCCGTGCCAGAAAGACAATGAATATTGATTGGGAAAAAAATGAGCAGTTAGCAAAATCCATGCTATTAAAGTACCTTGGATTAGTAAAAATGCTTCAAGAGTCTCAAGAGATATTTGATATTATTAGAGAAGCAGATACTGGTGGATAACATTCAAACTACTGGATCACATGATAAACTTTTGTGAATATCAATCTGCCAACTGGCCAAAGGCAACTTTTTCTGCTGCCTACAAATGAATCACTTTAAGCTTTATTATAAGCAATGACTCCTCTATCCAGTTTAATGAATGGACAGCTTGATTGTATGCCGCCTGTATGGTAAATAAGGCACCAGTGGTCTTTCCGCTTATGAGGTTTCTTTATAGATAAATAGACTGAATAAATAACTACAGCTGGTCTGCCAGAAGCAAAGCCACAAGCCATTAAAGAGTTATCAAGTATCAGATCAACACTACAAACAGCACAAAATCAGAGCTCAAAGATTACGAATTTCTTCAACACTGTAAGAGTCTACACTTTTATTAGGCAGGACCAACTCAGACCACACCAACATGCATTCCCATAGACTTCTGTTTTAGATCCAGTCTCACAGTGTGATCTCTTCAGGTGCTAACATACCGTTCTGAGCTTCAATGACAGCAGGCTCCACCTTGTCGAGATCTTCCTTCACGCTCATCTGCTTGTCTGCAATGACCTCCTGCTGCTTGTGCAGCTGTTCCTGAATCTCCTGGCTCATGACCTAGGAGGAAGTCGCACAGATAAAATACTGCTTTTTAGAAGCTGAACTTCTTCTAGTACTTGCTCTGCAGGGTCTGTTTTGTAAATAAAAATATTTACTATGCACATAAATTTAACAAAAATTTTTACCTTTTTCTTCTCAGCTTCCTGCTGATCTTTCACCATCTTTTTCAACTTGTCATTGGCTGCTGCATTCTTCACTTCCAGTTCCTGACTCTTTATTCTTAGGTCACGCCGCAATTCTTCCACCTGAGATGGATTGTAAGATGGGAGAAATCAGATTAAATACAGGGATCTACTCACTCCAGCCTTATACAGGGCAAAATTTTAAAGATACGTACCTGATCAACTGTTTCCTTGATTTTTCTAAGGCCAACATTCAAATGCATTTGCTGTTCCTCCAGCTCACTTCGTTTCTCATTGAACAAGTTTGCATAATGGTTGATGAAGTCCAAATAGTGGCGTGGTGTGATTGCCATTGTTCTGCCTCCTCGTTTTGCCAGTCGAGCATTAGCCTTTCGGGAAGAAGGAATTGTAGATTACGCATTGGTTTTAAACATATTCAACTGCCAAAGACCATACTTTTTAGGAAACTGATGCATGGTGCTGTGGCCTAGAGATCAACACAAGTTGAGCAAGACAATAAAAACACACCTGGTGGAGAGTCTGATGAACAAACACACAACTGTTAACAATAGCTTCCCTGTGCGATGGTGGCTGTGGTAGCTTGTCATACACAACTGGCATGTAATCGGGCACAATATAATTTGGTTTCTCAAGATCCATTTTGCTTGTGAACTCTTTGCCAACTTGGTACAGTGCCTCAGTTGACCAGTCTCCAAACCAGTTCAAGACACACCTGAAATACAAAGCATTTGTGAAGTCTTCTCAAAAAATACTGTTTTACAGTATTTGTAATGCATGTTGGAATATACAGCAATACCTGTTGAAGAGCGCAGGAGAGGTAGCTGCCCTGTCCTTCAGGCCCTCAGAAGATGGATTCATAGTGAACACAACATGGAGATTGCGAATAACTTGGCTGGTGAACCATTTGTAGAGTTCTTCATGTGAATCTAACATTAAACCTTCTTTCTGTGCTCCTTCTTTACACTGAGTCATGAGGGTGGCATATTCATCTCCTTCAAAGAGACCAGGAACCTAATTCAAAAAAATAATTTTGTTGTATCTTATAGTAGCAAAAAGGTTTTTGAAGTATTTACTTAAAATCCTCTTACCTCTCCATTGGCTAGGAGTGTGTTCATTCTCTCCAGGAATCCAGAATCCAACACATTTGACTCATCCATTATAAAAGCTATTTTTTCATTTTTACAGCCAGAACGTCTCAACACTGTCCTAAGGTCTTCATCAAAATCTTCACCTGTGTATTTTCTGTGAACCTAGTAAGATTTAACATTGTTTATTAACATTTTGGTTTAGATTTTACTGGGACTTTTTAGGGGTTGGTATTTAAGAAGTGTGAATTTTGACTACGGGTTTTTTTTAAATTAAACTAGCACGCCAACCTTAATTTGGTAGACGCTCAAACCGTTCATCCAGGCAACAAATCTTGAGAGGGTTGTTTTTCCTGCTCCACTGACTCCAATAAGCAGCAAGTGGCCCTGTGGCTGACGGAAGATTCTGAAAAAGAACATAACCAAGTACATTTGATAAGTGTTATCAACTTATCAAAGCTTTTCCTTGAACACCTAAACTTCAAGTTAGTACCAAAACCTACACACCTTTCCAGACAGCATCCTGCTATCTGGAGGCCAGCAGTGTATTGTCTATGGACAACAATGGGATCACGCTCTATTCTCACTTAGGCTACTCTGTTTTAGAAAAAGTGTTTGAATATTATTTATACAAGCAGGAACTGAAGTCTCAACTTACCGGTCAATTCTTAACACATGATCCAAGACTTCATTGAACAGAACAAGTGGTACATCAAGTTCTTCTTCATAAAAGACTTTAAGCCTAGCTTTCACGTAGTCTCTTAATTCCTCTTGATCCACTGGAATATAATCCTAGAAGAACCAGTCAACACAGATTGGAATTTAAGGGAATTTTGCTTAGGGATCAATTTATGAGTAGGTGAAAGCAGAACTATCAGAATACTTAAAGCAGCAATCCCCTAAAAAAGCTTAGGAATGCTGCACTCATTTAACTTGCACAGGAACATGTCCACACACTGGAAGGCCACAGATAGTGGCATGGTGTTTAAACACTGTCTCTACTGAACCTACCATAGGTTGAGCCTGCACTGCTAGTCACTAAAGAGACTGGGAAATAGCATGACAGACTTACTTCCACTCCCTCGCTCCCCTAGTTCATTTTAAATAGCCTTGCCTAGCCACTTGCTGTTAGTCACAAAGATGGGTAGCAGGCTAGATGGACTTTTGCCTTCACCCAGCAGGATTTCTACAGACTGCCCAGCTGGATCATTTCAGATGGCAAGAAATAGTCCACCATAAATATCTGTAGTATTAGTATTGTTCAAGGGTCACTGCCTTATCCAAGAGCAATAACTGTCAGTAGTTTTCTGGGAGCATTATACTGCTCTTGAGAAATATTATTTAACATTGCCTTTACATACTGTGGCAGATCTTACAATAGCATCCCTGGCATAACAGCTGTTAATTTTGTGGTAGAGTTCACTTCAGATAATCACAGTAAGAACTTCTTGGAAATCAGTTTAACAAAATGATGGGCACTGATTATCGTGTTAATACAGTCATGAGAGCTGCATCACCCAGTTGCTCCCAAACGACTTAGGTTTTTTATTTTTTTTTTTAACTTTTTACTCACCTTTGACAGCCAGTTGCTGTATAAGATAGGTCTGCTCATAGCTTTCTCTTTGTCGATATTGGGGAAGTGTTTCAGAGCAACCATATCAATGTTCTCATCAGTCCAGCGTCTCTCCTCATCTTCTACAAGTCTGGATAATGAAACAAGTCAGTGACTGCAAATCCTCTGCAGTGGGAGGATACAATCGCATCACATGGTAGTACTACGACCAAAGTACGTTTCTGCTTTGCAGATACCACTCCCAAGAGTGTCAGAGTGAAGGGAAATATTCTCATTTGTATTCCAGCTATTTAACATGAAGCACACTTCAGTTTGGTCTTTAACGAAAGTTGGCAAGGAGTGGGGAAAACTAAATTTTAAACTTCTTTTTTTTTTGGCTTCCCCATCTCATGTTTATTTTACCTGTCTTGGAAGAGACGTAAGGCTTCATGGGCCCAAATCCTGATAAGGCCTTCAACTGGTAAGGTTTCTAGTGGCCTTAATGCTTCGAATATACCTCTCACCCATCGAGTCATTTCACGAGGTGAATAGATGTAGTGTGGCTGTGTGTCTTGAGTGAATCTCTCCTAAAAATTTAAACTTCATTAGTTACTTCATCCCAAAGTTGCACCATATTTTTTACAGGTCTTGGCATTGCAAGATATTACTTTGCTAGCATCATTCAGTGCCGTTCACCAGAACTCAAGTAATTAGTTGAGTTCTTGTACACATATTATCCATTTGAAAGGCAAACAGTGCATGTTATACGATTCAGCAGAAAAGGAAGACTTCTAATTAGAGTCTGGGGTGGTATTTAAGAAGTTACCTGAGACATTGTGTAGAATTCTACCATAGCAGCAGTGAGAGGCTCTGCATATGTGCGAAGTGACGGGATCAGCCTTAGCATTGCACGATTGAATGTTCCATATATCTGAGTCAGTGAAGCTGGTCCAGGATAGTCCACATAAACCACAGGAACGTGTCGTAAAAATCTGAAAGATTAGCATATTAGACAATCCAGAAAGTCAAATTACAGTCTATTTTATTTTCATTATCTTTTGCCAGAACTAAATAACAGCTTGATTAAAAACTATCAGCAGCAACTGCAGTGGATTTGACTGCTCCTTAGAGATTCAGACCAAAAAGCATTCTGAGATATCCACAGCATTTCAGACAGGTTATTCAAGAAGTGTTACACTGAGTCCATTGGCTGTCAGGGTAAGAACCAACTAGCAGTTAGTTCAAAAGCAAGGAACACAATTTCAGCACAGCTGGTGTTAAACAAGTGTATTAAGAACAGATTACATAGTCAATGCTTCAATTTTGACCCGTTCTGTTGCTATATAGAGTTTACTGGATACACTACCTATGTGAGAGAGGTTTTCTTCCAGGATCGGTAGGTGGAT
>Ga0181612_125457_pt1 | contig 17498 bp, 7 predicted proteins | sample HoacroProtozoa21_FD_119630 | JGI IMG/M metagenome (GOLD analysis project Ga0181612, IMG submission 119630) | Hoatzin crop microbial communities from Cojedes, Venezuel. Combined Assembly of Gp0051906, Gp0051904, Gp0051908 | reverse complement strand
GCGGATGGCACTAAATTGGCGCCGCCTGCCATTTATCCCCTTATTCAGGAGGGGCAGCGTTGATAGATAATTAAGGGAGCTCTTGCGAAGAATTCTGCACACCCATCCCTCTTGGTCAGTGAGAAGTGTTTCTTCCTCTAAGAGAGGATGTGGTACATTAGTATGAAGCATACTAGCCAGGTATCACTGAATTTCCTTTGATCATGCTAGGAAATGTGTTGTTGAAAAACATGTAACTGAGAAAATGTAACTGCACAGTGACATAAGTCACCTTACGCATGAGACTGTACTGGAAATCATGGCTTTCCTGGGAATCACTTTTTCTTGGTGAATTTAAATATTGCAGTTCTTGGCTTGTTTGCTGCAGGGCGAGGTGTTGTATGTTTTCAAATACTGAAGTAAAATCATTGAATGACACATGTACAGCAATGTGGCGTGAAACCTGATCCAGCTTCCCTGGAGAAGTGAGGTCTGGCCTTAAGGAGGTGCCCTAGAAGCACCAGAGAAGTGGAAGCGTAGAGCTGCAGCCGTGCTGTGACAAGGAGGCTTTGCCTGTCACCCAGCTCTGAGACCATTCCTGCGCTCACGCTGGTGGTGCTGGCCATGATGTGACCCCTCAGCTCTGGGGCTGAAGCATACCCATCCTCTCTTTGGGTGGATACAGGGTCAACATCCAAATGGCACAAGCACAGAGTCTGTAGGAGTCTCACTACTTCGCACCTTTTCTGGACTGATTGAAATTTTGCAAGGCATGACTTCTCCCCAGCTTTCTTTGCAGTCGTTATTCCGTGGGATGCTGGCTGAGCATCACACTGGGGTAACAAGAGAGTAAGTACAGACGATGCATGCTGATTAGTAACAGTAATATCTTACATTTTTGCAGCATTAATACTCTTTAGAGATTGCCACATTTTTGTCGTGTATGGACTGAAAAGATCACCTTTCTTTCTTTTGTTTGTTTCTCCTTGTTTTAACTTGGCTCCCACTGAAAAGTGAACAATTAGACTGCTACGGAAATTCTCCCTATCGAAACACCAGGCAGGGCCTCTCAATTTCTTTTTCTCTTTGTGGAAGTGTGTGAGTCATCCACCTACACAGCATTAATTTCTCTTATCCTGGTGAGTGCTCTGTGGATTTGGGGTCGAAGTATAAGGTACTTTCAAAGCTTGGGGTTATGTTTTCTGTTCCTCGTGGCCCACCCAGGGAGCCTGGGCCATGGAGGACAAGATGATGCAGCTCCCCAGAGGCTGCATGATGCCAGGAGCGGGGAAGCAGAGTTCGGGTCCAGCTCCCACTAAATATAGTGCTCCTGGGTTATTCACCACCAGGACCTGTGAGGTGTGGGACCAACCCCATGGTCCGTCTTGTAGGGGAGTTCAGAGGAGTGAGACCCCCGGGACAAGCAGTTTGCTTCCCCAGGTGACAGTGCCAGAGACCTGGCTGTAGGAGTGTTTGACCTCAGGCCAAGGTTTACTACCCTGTATGTTCCTGTTGCCTGAAAGTGGTTTGGTTTGCTGGAATGCAATAAAAATGCTAGTACTAGAACATAAAATCTAGGTGAAGAAGGGTGGTTAATGTGTGAAGTGTTAACCAGAGTCAAGCAACAAATGGCTGTGGTAAGTGCAGGAGTCTCCTGCCAGCCCCTGCAATGGAAATAAGTTTCCATTCAATGTGGCTCTGAGTGACAGCCAGGACACAGAAGGAAAACAAACAGTAACTATTATCTTCCTGCTGAAGCAGCTCCAAAGTGAATATAAACACTGATTGTTTAGAGACCATCAATTAAGCTAAGAAGTATTTAGAGCAGGTGCAGAAGAGATAATGAATGAAAAGAGAACTTTATAGTCTTGTATGTTTAGAACAGTTTGGCTTTTTGATGTTGTGTTTACTGGGATAAGTATTGAATTGATAGTTGGAGTCTGAGATTTATTTTTGAACAGTTTTAGTTTAATAAACACACTGAAGCATCAAGAGGGAAGGTCTAAATGATGGGAACTTTAATGCCAGAGGATGTTTTATTTATGACTCCAGTAGTATTGAAAGAACGTTTGAACCTATGGTTAGAAGTTTACCGACTTTCTTGTTAACCTCTGTTTTATTAAAGTATAGTTATGCAAACTTTCACATGCTTAACTCCCTAGTGGTGTCTAGAGGCATTGCTGAGAATAGGGCTTTCTCATGTTAGTCACTTTGTATGGCCATGGTTCCTGGGAACTTGAAAAGCCATTTCAGACAAAGGGTAAGGGAAAAGGAAACATTCATTATCTTCACTTTACAGAGGAGAATCTGAGAAACAGAAGAACGAGGGACAGAGTTTTTACAAAGAGGCACACTGCTTTTACAAAAAGAAAAATTAATTGGCTTTTCATAAAAGAATTCTGCAGATGAAACAGGAAGCTGAACCCTCATCTCCCAGCAGTAATTGAGGATAAATGTGGATCAATGTAGCTTTTTCATCTCTAAACTTGGCAAAGTCTTGTATAGCCCTTCCTAAAATAGGTAACAGTATGAATGTATCTTTCTGTTTGTTTTTAACAACTCTTGCCCTTTATTCTTCCAAGATTTAACTGTTACTATTCTGCACTTTCAAGCTCTCCACACTTTGCTCTCTCACTGAAATTTGAAGCAGCTTAGAATTGTTTTCTTAGCTTCTTTGTTTTTCTGTCCTGGAAAGACAGCTTTACTATTCAGGTCTAAAGGTGGTAGAAGGAAACACTTTGGGTGTTAATCAGAAGTGCAGCCCTGGTTTACTGAATAGCCTAGGGAAAACTGCTTGATCCTGATGGCCGGCTTAGCCATTAAAGTGGTAAATAGAAACATGTCTTCACTGACTGCTAGATCCTCCTTCCAAGCTGACCATCCCTTTGGTAAATATATTACCACATTAAAACTAGCTACTACTAACAGAGGTGAAGCGACCCTATAAGCAAGGAGTTTGAGTTGCCATGGCATGCTGAGAGCACCCCTGCATTACATGAGGAAGATGCTGATATCAGCGAGTGCTCCGCACCCATGGGATGGTGCAAGGCAGAGGAAGGGTTGTGCCTTGGAGACAGCATGTGGCACCATGGTCCCAGGGCATTGTGGTGCAAGGCAAGGGTGCCTTCCAGCACCTCCTCCCCATCCTGCACAGCTCTGCATGATGGCTGGGCTGTACTGGGGACAGGTCTGGTGGAGATGTGGTGGGATACATCCTAGTTCATACATGTCTTCTCTTGTGAAAGTTCCCTCCAATATGTCCAGCCAATCTGCCCAGAGCATCTAGAAGATGGCATTGTCCCCTATGGGAGAGATGAGGTGGAGGTGAGGCAAGGTGGGTAATACTGAGAAGCTTGAGGTCACAGTGTTTTTTATTTCTTCTTCTTCCATTGATGAGCTCTCTGCAAAATCCCAACAAGATACTGTCTAGGCCAAGTTACTGAGAAGGAAGACTTCTCAATACTGGGAAGGATTCAAAAGAAAAGAAATTGATTGCTTATACCAGCAATGAAGCAAATATTCCCAGTGATTTCGTCCCATGTCTCAGCGGGAAGAAAATGGATCCTTTGTAGTGCGAGTGGGGTTACCTGGAAGCCTCCAGGTTGACCAAGTGGGAAGGATGACATCGGGATGAGTCTTAGGGTAAACTGATGTTGAAACCTCATGGACTGGTTAAATTACTTAAACACCACCTTCTCTGTAACACAAACGGGCATGCATAAAGACACGTGGGAACATACAGTTCTTCACCATGGTTGAACATATGTCTTTATTAATGTAAAAAAGACAGAGTTCTATTTCAGTCAAGCATAATATAGTTTGCTGTTAAATTCACAGTTACACTGAACATGTATTTGTACATTTGGTTTCAGTTTATCTCAAACTGCCTTGCCATTTGTTTTCAGTTGATTTCAAACTGCCTTGCCATTTTTAGGCCTTAAATATTTATAAAATCTATAACACTCCCCCTTTTTTTCTTCTTTTTTTAACCAACTAAATGATTCAGTGATGGTTATCTAGTATATTTTTACAAAACACATAAAATTTTTTATATAAAAATAACTAAAAATTCTCTCTCTGCTAAATCCTGCTAATGAAGAACCCTGTGACAACAAATCAGTTTTCCCACATATGTAAAAGGAAGAGAGAAACAGGAGTGAGACAGTTAGGTTTGTGCTTTCAGTGTGTTGAAACAAGAGAAGTGAAACCATACAAGCAAGACAACGTTTTATGTGTACTGGCAGTTGCTTTGAATTTGCTTTTGAATGTAAATATAAATTTAATTAGCCATTGAATAAAATGTAGGGCATAAATATACTATCACCACACACCAAGGTTCCCTTTGAAATAAAAAGGGTCCTCTTAAAATTTCTAGAAGCACGTACCAGCCTAGATGTGGATTACAAATTAGCCATATATGCTAATATAACTATACATAACTTGCCATATGAATTTACAAAATACTTTGCTAACTGCGATGAGGATATTATTCACTTTTAAAACTCGAGCATTAGTTATTTCGCTTTCCAAAGTGCCAAATTATTTTTTTCCCCATGCAGATGTACTTTAAGTCCTCAAACACTAAAACTATTATGGAATTAAAGCAAAGATTAAAATTGTCTCAAAATTACTTTTCTGGCATGATTTTAATTAAATTATAGAGGAATTTTTAATGAATCTTCCATTGAGAAAAGTTTATTGCTCATGTTTCTTTGTGTGTCTGTCACACAGCAGTTCAACATTCTTTTAATTTGCATGATTAACTTAGATTTGTATTGCCTTCTCAAGATATTTTTCTAAGACTTGAGGATTTGGGAATATAAATACCATTTTAATTTGTTTAATCTATTAAAAATGTAGGCACTTTCTTTTTTCTTTTTTTTCTTTTTTCTTTCCTTTCTCTATTTGTCTTTTTTTTTTAACAAGCAGCAGTTAAAAATACCATTTTAACCGTAATGCCCCCTGCAAACCTCACCCCCTCCCCCCAAAATATGACATTACCTGGTTTGGATTTGAAAAGACACATAAGGACTTTTCGTTACCATTTCATCCCCAGAAATTGTATTCATAGAAGAAAATAGCTTTTTTCCTGATGTAGACTTATGGTACACGGTGGAGCCTGCAAGAGCCCCGAGCGGAGGCAGCCTGCAGTGGGGCATTGTGTTCTACCACCACCTCGCAGGAGGGATGATTTCGGGGTAAGGGGAGCAACCCTGAAGCTTAATTTTCTCCTCCCACATTTCTGTAGATTATAGCATATGTCCCTTTGGGACTGAGTCACCAGCTGGTGGTGGTGGTGCTTTCGTCTGGTAGCCAGCCATCCCGCAGCCTGGAAGAGGACGACGCAGCCTCTGCCACCTGGTTTTGCTGCAATAACCCGTGCAGCCTGATTATTTCCAAAATGCCTAAACTTAAAGGTTAGGTGGTTCTTGGCAGGAATCATATTCTATTCGTTAAAAAATTCCCGTTGTGCTTGCGGCTTGACATAGCTACTATGTGGACTTCTTGTTTTCTCACTGTTTGGATGCTCAAACGACACAAGGTGGCTCCTCCGTTAGATGGCACTGCTTGTTTCAGTGGTGCCCTCAGTCACTCCCACTGTGTTAAATTAAAAGTAATTAACTTTTAGGAGGTGTGTTTGTTATAAAAAACAGTCTCTCCATGTGGGCGTGAGTTCTTTGTTCTTAACAGACTGAGGAAAACTGTCTTGCTCTTGCTCTCTCTTTTTCCTGTTTGAACAGCAGTACTGGAAATGCAGAGCAGTAGAAAATCCATGGAGTACGCGGACGAGAACAAAAACTGTATACACCACTCTCCTCCCGCTCTGAAAGGAAAAGGCATTTTACCTTCATATAGGTGATTCAGTTTGGGTCCCTGTGATTTGAGAAACCAAATATCTGGACAAAGTTTATTCACTGTTAACAGCCATATTACAGAAAAAACCCACAAACTTCTTTCCTTAAATTTGGAAGCACACAAAATTATAGAGCTGGCTGTGGCTCCCAGACCTGTGAAAGAGGTGTGGATTAATACCTGATTTCTTTGTGACTGAATGGGAGCCAAGCTATCGCCCCAGGTGCTGTTCGATTCATCTGTGCCGTTAAAAGAGAGAGATCAAGGGAAACGGTCTGTCTTTAGCTTAGACAGAAATTCACCTCTGAACAAGGGTCTGTCAGGAGGCCAGGGCAGGTCTCTGCTAACAGGGAGGGTCTCTTAGTGCTGGGGTGTAAATGGAAAGGTTCCGGGCATGATTTTGGCCTGGCAAACCAGCACAGTCTTCCCTCTTCCCAGGCATGGTCTGGGTGCGAGGATGAGTGAGGGGTAACCCTTGCAAGAGGTTATGCCTGTGGCCGCCCTGTTTCGGAGGGCAGGGGAATTTAACGGCGTGAATGTGAGTTATTCCATGCCTGTTGGCCTCAGTGCTGGAGAAGTCCCAGGCTCGTTTAATTGACTCATATAATTGTAGGCACTGTGTCCCAACAAAGCGTTAAGCAAACAGGGGAATTTACCCTTTCTGGATTTTTCAGCCCTAGCGAGGCAATGAATAGCCATCGTGTACCTGGTGAATATTTTATTATACAGGTTTTTGAAAGTACCGCTGCTCTTGGCTGCACCTACAGGGCTTGTGTTATAATCGGCTGCAAAAGCTAGTTTAGTCAAGAAAATAACAGCAAGTGGGACTGGAGCTCCATGAAGGTAGTACAACCCTGCAGGCTGGGCTGCGGTGAGGGAAACATGGATCACTACATGGCTGCATTATTGACTCCCAGGGTGACTTTCAGCTACCTACTTCATCTTCAGTTTTCAGGAGTGAGTAATGAGTCCTCCTGACAGCTGGACACACTTCTTCACTTGTCATTATTCAGTCCCTAAAATGGTGGCCTGAGGCTGTAATTTTTTCAGGTTTGAATATATAACATGGGACAGATAATAATGGCACTTATCCCCATCACTCTTCTGTCTGTTCTAATGCACAGTAAGTTTCCTGTAACAAGAACTGCTTCTTACTCTGTGTACCTGGTAGACAGTAATGATCCAAAACATCATTTCACAATCATACTTGCATCACGTTTTGGCTGACAAAGAGTATACTTCTTATCCTCAAAATAGTATTTGTGTTATTTATATTATTAATGATATCATATATTTTTATAACCTATGCATATAAAACAACATACAAATAACAAAAAAAGTTTGAATATATAAAACAGACTTCATAAGCAATAAAAAAAATGAACATTTTAATAATATACTTTACACAACAATAAACTGTTAACAGCTCAGCTTGTATAAAGGATTAGAAAGGAATTCAAGCAGGTGTGGTAAATTATAGGTTGAAAGAAGAAAAACCTATAAAAATACAGACTCCTTATTGTTTAATTTCTACTGAATTTCCAAAACTTGAGTTAAGGCTCAATTTACATTTTCATTACAAGCAATTTTTCAAGTTTTTATTTAATAACTTCAGGCTATAAGTTAGCAAGCAAGCTATATGCAGATATGATTTTAATTCTGTGACTCTACTTTAAATGAGAAACTTCTTGCCAGTACAATTCTCTGTAGAACAATGATTGTGATAACCTCTAAACAGTATGAGGATTCAAATTTTTGTTGGATTTTTCCATTAGTAAAAGGGATTTTTCTATTATTTTGTCTAGGATTCAAGTGTGTCTGTGCACTTTTGCTACCCACAGTGACTGCCAGACATTGCACATATGTGAGAACCCTGCACTGTCCCTGGAGTGTAAAAGGCAGACGGGTGGCAGTGAGCTCCTCAATAGCTTGGAAATGCCAGCTGATTACTCACAATGTTTAAAGACTATTTTTGTGAAGCTTCAAAATAACGCGTCTATTTCTGTTTTTCCTAGTATGATGCCTATTTTTTTACAGGTATTTAAAATCATAACGACTTGTTGCATTGGATTACTTCTGTGGAAAGGTAGGTCAGCCAGAGAATTCGTCTAGTCTTCTGTAGCTCTTGGTGACAAATCTGTACTGGCTGTTACGGGCCTGGATGCAACACCAGTTGGTCTAATTAAAATGTTCTAGACAAACATAGTTTCTCACACTTCCATGTTTGGAGCCTGATCTTACATTTGTCATCTACCCTGATTTAAAGTAAAGTAATTGAAACTCCTAACTAACTATGCAAAGAATAGAAAACAGAACCTTTTGAGAGCAGTGGTTCTCTAATAGCAACAAAATACATTCTGTATCCTTTTTTCCATATGATGTTTCTCTGTTCATGGAATAATGAAGTCTGAGAGATTCTGTTGGTAGACTTCATCTGTAAGGTAGTAGTTACATGCTTAATTACGTTTAATTGGAAAACATAGTATCTGTAGCACAACTTCACAGTTTTCTCAATTTAATTTAACACAGACTTGCTGGCCTCATTGTCACTCTAAGTGTTCTTCCTCAATCCTTATGAGGAATAGGAACTCCTGTTTGCAGCAGAAAACCAAAATTAAGAAATACAATGAAGCATTAAAAGAAAGTTATGTTTATGTAATGCAAGGTAGAAACTAAGAAGTAGGCTGGCACAATTTAATGAACTTTTTTCTGTATTTGCCTTCCTTTATCTGTGGTAGGGAAGAAGCTCAGTACAGCATAAAACCAACACAAGTATTCCCTATATGCTTTACTTTCCATAGCTATTCTCATCCAAACTTAGTTTGAAATGCACTATACAATTCAAATACACAGGCAGATGCCAGAGTCTGATGAAATCTGTACAAAACAGTCCTGTAGAAATATTTGATTAAAAGAATCGAAGAAACAAGTCATAGAAGCAAAGACAAATTGAAAGATTTGCATCAGAAAGAAAAAAGGAAGGAAAAACATGACTGAAAGGTAAATCCTTTGATTTGTGACCAAACCTTCATGTCCAGAGTCCTTGAAGATTACCAGTGAGTTCAGAAGGAATTTGATTTTGTCCATGAATCGAGCAAAGAGTAGGGCCTGAACTAAAACAGCAGAAATTGAGTGAGATGAAGTGCATGTAAGGGGACAGAGTGTTGAGGAGGACACAAGCACAAGAATGTGTGGAAGTCATACCTACAAGAAGGATATGAAGGGAGAAGTTCTGGAAGGTCATCCAGAGTAGGTCCACAGAGAATCGTTTAGCAATGGATGCGGAGTCAATAGAAGCCCAGGACGAGAGACAAAAGCATAGGATGAGAAGGCTTTAGCAAGCAATAACTCCAAGACGTTGTGCTTGCCTGCTAGCCAGTTTTAATAGCTTTCCTGATAAAACAACCAAGGCAGACAAAATGTAATATTTGCAGAAAATCACCTCCTTCAAATGGATATATGTGTAACCCTGACATCGTTAACTGAAGTTTGGAGTGACATAGTTGTACGTCTCTCTATCGGTAGAAAGAAGTATGGACTAGGTTTTGCAGTCTTATGGCGTATAAAGAGAAAATACTAGAAGTTTCTCCCAAAAAAATTTAAATCTTGATCTTTAGGGGTCAGTCGCTTAGGGAAAAGCTATTTTTCTTTCTTCAAAATGCAAAATGTCATGACATTATTATTACCGAGAACACAGGGCAGACATCAAATTTGTGCTCTTGAGCAGTGCTTGTCTGCAGGATATATTTCGCTGATGGGTGCCTATGGGAAACTTCCAATGCCCACATCAGACACTTTGTGCAAACTCAGATAACATCGCTCTCTGCAACTACCTGAAAGGCAGTTGTTGTGAGGTGGGTATTGGTCTTTTCTCCCAAGTGACTAGTGATAGCATGAGAGGAAATGGCCTCAAGTTGCATCACGGGAGGTTTAAATTGGATATTAGGAAAAATTTCATTACTGAAAGAGTGGCAAAGCATTGGGACAGGCTGCCCAGGGAAGTGGTGGATTCGCCATCCCTGGAGGTGTTCAAAAAAACCTGTAGACGTGGCTTTTCAGGACATAGTTTAGTAGGCATGGTGGTGTTGGGTGGATGGTTGGACTTGATGGTCTTAGAGGTCTTTTCCAATCTTAATAATTCTATGATTCTAAGATCTACACAAGCTTGTATAAAAGGGTAAGATTTTTTCCCCTTCTCTGCTTCTAGGAGAGGACATTAATTCTATGAATTGCAACAGGGCATAACCAGATAGTAGAGCTATGGAGCTCTCAAATCCATGTCGTCCATCACAGTGCGATGACTGCTGTTTGGGGGTCTCTTGCTGGAGTGCCGTGTAAGCCTAACTGGAAGTAGCTTATAGCCCTGGAAAGGGGCAGTGGGCTGGCTCTGCATGTTCAAGCCAGTGAGGCTGCTCCAAGATTTGCATAGCCCACCCTCAGTTCAAGTACATCAGAGATGGTGTGTTACAAATTACAGTTAGGTACACCCTAACAGAATGGTTTGAAGGAAACCATGATAGGATATTCAAGGGTGTTCTGATTTTTTTTTTAAATTCTCTCAATATAACATCTATTTATCATAGAACACTTACTTTGACAGGTCTGAAAATACTGTTATTTTAAAAGGGTTACTAGACTTACTGTTGGTTTGGGCTGTCATTTCCTTTCTGTTATTGCAAGGACACTTCTCTGCCTTTCTTTATTAAACTGGCTTAATTGAGAACCCAAATAGCACCCCTGAGACAAGCACAGGGATCGATGGCAGCTGCATGTTAGAGTTAAAATCATCCTCCTATCAAAAACAAATCCTGGTCCTTCTCATTCACAGGGTTTCTTTCCAGTGTTTTCTTTTTTTTTTTTTTTTAATTATGACTTTTATTCTATATAAAGACTTGACAACTGATAATGAAAACAACTTATAGTTCAGATTGACTGAGGAATGAGAGGGAGACAAAGCTGACTGCAATTTAGGAATTCAGCGTTTGGGAGGGTATCATGATCAAGTGCCTGTATTAAATGCATACTGCACAGAAACGTGATTTTTAGAAGAAAGAAACAGGAAACTTTTAAGAACATTTTATTGGAAGTTACACGTAACACTCAAAAGGTGGTTCCAGCTCAGTACAGCTTTTGTATAAAATAACTGATCTCTACTCATGTGATCGGTAGATATACTAGAATGTTCATAAAAAGTCAAATGTCACTGGGAAGCTCAGACCTGTTTTTCAAAGCAGGAGGGACTGATCTTACAAAAATACTCAGTGATTTCTCTTAAATGGCAGTGTTGTGGTGTGAGGCGAGAAAATGACTCTTGCAGATAATTTATTGCCAAAGTGGGAGGTGTTCTCCTGCTGAAACTGATCATTACAAGTAGTATTATGAGTCTCATTTCTATTAGATGAGACAATGCTTAGTTTTGTAAATGAAAACAAAAATGGGCTAGCATCAGGACCAGCATGATAAATGTACAAAATCTATTTTCTGTCTTTGTAAGGACTGTGAATAATAGTTATGGGTTATTAGACTAAACATTGCTATTCTCTGTGCAGTACAGAAGAGAGGAAAGCCACTGAAGAGGACAAAAGAGTAGGTGGGAGGAGAGCTCCATATGGTCAGTGTGTCTCTGTGGTTGGTATTACCCAAGAGCTGTCTTACCTTCCAGCAACTCATTTCTCAGTGGAAATGTACTCTGTCTCAACCATATAGAGATACCCTCCTGAAGACCCTATACCCTTTTGGGACATATGTGGTTATACATGCTGCACACCCACCGGCATCATACGTAGAGTAGCTCTGAGTTGCGGCAGAGAAGAGGGGAGGCTGAGCAGCGTTACGTGGAAGGATGTTTGCACTCTGGATAACATGTGATTTTGGGAACTGGAACCGGTTTCCTCACACAGGCTTTTGGTGTCTGTGCTCCCTCTTGCTCCTTCATGTGGCTGCTGTGTTCCTCCTCTCCTCTCACTGGATCGGGATGAAACAGAATGGGGTTCTGCTTTATTTCTCCTCCATCTGCCCCGCCACATCCCTGCATTAGATGTGGGACTTCCCATTAGCATCACTTTATCCCATCCTGCAGTTTTTTTCAAGGGGTGGAGAAAATGTGTCAGTCACTGAGATACTGTTTGCAGAGAAGTGGGGAGCCTTCTGTGTGCCCCCGTGAGACAGCCGCTTTCTGGAAGATAAGCCCTCTGACATGACAGTCCTTGAAAGGGTTTGATTATTTCTGCTTCAAGCAGGAGCTTGGCCCAGGTGACCTTCCTGCCTAAATCAGTCTATGGTCTGTAATGCCATGGTGGCTGTTGCAAGGAAATAAAATTCCACCAAACCCATGAAACAACAAGGTAAAGATACATGAAAGATAAGGACTCATAATTTGCAGCCGTTAAATATTAGTACGACGAGGCAGGATTATTGTTGCAGTACTTTCCTGGGGAATGAAAGCAGAGCACTCCTGGGTGAAGCCTGGGATGGGAAGCACTCCCAGCATGTCACACTATACTCCTGAGACATAGATGATTTGATTATTCTCACAGGTTCAGCCACACCGCACTGCTTGATTAAATAATGTAAACATATCTATGCCCTATCTGGGCTCACCATTTTGGTAGGCTTTTTCAAAGCGGATGGTGCTTGAAGCGGGAATTTTGTCAGTGCGAATTCTAAACATGAACTGGGAAAAAGGTTACATTTTTGGAACATCTGTAATCACTTGTGTGTGGTACAAGTTAATTAGCTGTGTATGGATTTTACGCAGTTGACTCCTTTCTTGTTACATTTAGACAAATTACATCTTTCGCATTCTTGAAACCTCTATACTTTTTCTAAAGTTTATAAAACCAAAACCTGAAACAGCTCTAGATTATGTGCAAGATTCAATATGATAGCTGTAATAAAGAATTAATTTTTTTGTTTTCCAGGCATTTAAATACTTTCTTATTCCTGACTCCGGTCCCTTTCTCCTGCTGGTGTTATTTCTTCTCTGCCTATAATACTGTTCTGGCTGCAATGAAAGATGATGTCTTCAACTGTGCCACTCAATTTTCTTAAATCCTTCTTTCCCTTGAACAGTAAGACAATTGATTCCTTCTCTTTAAATCTAAACCTCCCAGCTTTCCTTGTCCTAATTTAAGTATATCTACAGTCTTTTTAAATAGAATAAGACGTGTCCTACCTTGGCGCAGTGTGGTCTGCTTTCTGGACCTCTCCTTCTATTTGTGTTTTAGTTGGCAGTAATCTGAAACTAAACAGTCACTTATGCATAGTAGGGGTATGGGATCATATGCGCATGGTATTAAGGAGTCGGTGAGCTAGACTGTATTCAGCATCAAACTGTAAGATGCTGAGAGAAAAAATAACCTTGACAACTGGGTGTCTCATATGAAATAAAAAAAACAAAGCTTTTCATTGTAGGTTTCCAGTTCCTGTCAAAGCAGATTGACAACACTAAGAAACCGATTCCTGTTCAGTGGTTCATGCACAATACATAGTTATGAACATTTTGCACCCCTGTCTTTGCCTCTGGCAAGCTCTCAAGAAGGCAGAGGGTGTTGTGGAAATCAAAAGGCAAGGAGCCGAGGTGCTCACCCTCAGATGGGGCTCAGGCATGGCAGCTGCAAGGTGTTCAGGGACCCGTGCTGCTGCTCCTCAGACTATGTGGCTTGAAAGGAAAGCCAATTTCACCATGCTTTGGGTCTCTGGCCTCTTTCCTTGGTGCTTCCAGGTAGACTCCTGAACTCATTTTTAAAATAAGTTAGAATAAAGCACCTTATTTTGTTGTTGTGTTGAACATCAGTTAATTTAACAGACATCCAAGGGAATGGCAAACCGATTCAATAGCTCTTCACTGCATGAATTTGAGCTGACTTTTGGTTAGGCCCCACGTTTGCTCTCTCCATTGGTTTCTGTTCCATGTGAAATCGGATTTTACTTGACACTCTGAATAGAAGTGCTTTTATCAAAATTTTTTATTGTGAGCTTTCTTGAACATTTTTAGTTATTTTGTTAGGTTTCTCAATGAACTTTTCAATGCATTATTTGTTAGGATGATGATCACTGAAATCCTAATATGCTCCAAGTCCCATCTGCTGGTGAAGAGCTGAAATTATGAGCAGCTGAGCTAGGTCCTCTTACTGCCTGGAAATTGATCTGGAATATCATATCTGCCACCGAGTGTTTGTATTCTCTGTAGCGGATGATGGCTTTGTGTCTGGTAATAGGACAAAATCAATGATCCAAAACATTTCAAGCTATCGGCTAGAACTAGTGATTAGCCTCTGCCAGAGCATAGTGATAAATCTGCTCTATTCTTCTTTGGTGTCTGTGACAGCTAGCGGCAGATAGACCCAAAATGTAATTGTTATGACTAGTGTGTGCCTCTGCCTTTTCTCCCTGCTATTTGTTCATTAAAGATTAGTGCTTTCTCTCACTGAGACTGGTTAAATGCTGCTGCTTTCGGTGTCTTACTGTTTGTCTTTCTCATGTCAGCACTTAAAACTTTTGCTCTCTGTTCCAGTTATTAGATCCCCTTAGAGTGTATTCTTGCATAATCTTTGGAATGCCTCCCTGAATTAATATTACTTTCAGTTTTATTATTGAAATTCATGATCAGGAAACCCAAACATAAGAGTAAAGCAGCATCTGAGTTTGCTCTGGACTCTGAAATAACTGAGCATCAGCAAGAGCTGGAAATCATTTCCTGGTTCTCTGTCCTGTCTGATGCTTGCTCTCAGTTGTAGCTCATGGATCTCTGCAACAGCACAGGTTTCAAAGCACTAACATTTACCTGCTAGCTTTTCAGTACTGGTCATATTTCTTAACTTTATTCACTCAAACGATGAGTCAGAAGTGAAATCAGTGGCCTGCACCACCCCTCTGTACTGCTGGCTGAGCTGCCTCATTATGAATGAATAAATTAATTGCCTATTTTTATAATTAGTCTTTCAAAACTGACGTGACATTGAGGTAAGTGAGATAAATTTTTTTGGAGTTTAGACTGATTACAGAGATTAGACGCATTGGTAGAAAACAACTCTTGGCTCTCAGAGGTCAGAATTAATTGTGTATGGTGCTCTGTACTATATCTCCTAGTCAAAAGGAAGGGGTAAATGGTAGCAAATTGAAAATAGAATTTTAGCTGTTTCAATTTTTAAGCTCTTTAGCAACTGCTGTAAGAATTCCAGGACATGAAGTTCTATTAGTAATATAGTGTAAATACATCTTTTCCATTTGTTATGAAGAGATATTATATAAATTGATAGAAAGACAGAAAAATGTTTTCATTCTATGGCACATGAATACAAGTCAAATATTTTGGTAGGAACCCTGCAGCTCAACAGTGTCCTGTGCAGATTCTATTAGTTTTTTCAGATGTCTGGACTATTGCATTAGAAGTATTCTTTGGTGTCAAATTGTGGAAAATGAAAATTCAAGGCCACAAGAGCCTCCATGAAATTGAATTTCCAGAGCCAGAATTTGAGCAACTTCACGTTTTTCATTGGAACAGGTGTTGGCCCCCAGCTTCCTTGCAAAACCTTCCACGTGCAATCCATCACAGAAAGTTCAAAGTGGCTTCAGTTTGTGCAACATTTTTTGGGATTTGTAACCTGCTCAGGAAAGGTTTTAACTGCTTATTTGGAATACAGATCTTTATTACAAAGAATGTATGTTATGTATGTAATGTGGTTGTGTGTAATGTGCTGAATTCTCAAAGATGTGTTTTGCTTGGTCTGCTTTACTTAAGCAGTCTTTTTCCCTTATAATCTCAACCTCTACTGTAAGGTTAAGAAAATTCTGCTCCTCTCCTTCAAAAAACCCCAAATAACCCCCAAATCTTCAGTCAGGCATTTGCTTCTGTTGCAACAAATATGCAGTTTTCTCATAATTTAAATGATTATTTAAAAGCAAAATAACAGATGCTTTCTATAGCATATCTCTTCAGCACTATGAAAAACACTATCTGAAGACACATAACTTGGGGGTTATCTCACAATAGTACAATGTAATTCATAGAACTTATTTGCTGCATGCGATGCTCTGCCCTTTTCAGCAGTGGTAACTGTTTTGTGACAGAAAAGGATTCTGTAGTTATAGGGTCTTATTTCAGTACCTGTACTTACACTGGGCTGATTCAGATATTTATCTAGGAATATACTTATACATATGCTTATAAATGTGTTTATACTTAGTGCCCTTAGAAAGGAGATGGACCTTTTAAGAGCAATTGGAGGTTTTGGAATGACTACAGTGGAGTCAGAACTATGATCATGGCTCTTACAAAGATCGTTTTTGGAAGGCTATCATTCATAATGAATTTATTCACAGACAAAGCCAGTTCAGTTTAAAATGCACAAACAGATAAACACACATGCATATGCCGATTTTGTTGATTATACATAAGGATTTGTAGGTTTAATGGAGAAATCCTATTGACTTATTAAATCACTTAAAGACTTTACAGGTGTAAGGCAGATTGGGATTTCTAGCAGCATCTTATAATCATAATTCAGTTTAATATCCTAATTGAATATTCTTGAAGATTAAATGCGTGGTTCACTGCCTTTTTCATCGTGAGTTCTGTGTTAGACTGCAGAAAGTGTCTGCTTTTCTGCACTCCTTTTCTAGCTTGATTGTGGACGCTGATCTGAATTCTAGGCATAGGTTTTACAATGAAGGTTATTTTTTGTTTTCTGAAGATTGAGTTAGACTTTTTGGGTGAGTGAAAAAGATAGTAGAATTGAACGGATTGAAAATTTTTCTTTCTGAACAGTCAGAGGAACTTCTGCAATTAAATTAACGCCTTCAGAAATTCATGGGGGGGAGAAATCTCATCTTGCGTGAATACACAGAATTTGTCTTTAGTTCATATCTTGACTCCCATTCTTTTTATCAGTAATTAAACACACGCATTAAGAGAAGTGTCACAATGTTTTGTTTCTTTGAGAATTTTGGCATAAGAATAGAGTGCACTTTCATGCCAGCTGGATATGCAACTGAACACAATAGCTGCAAAGGAACAATTACACTTTATTAGTTCAATAATTTTGCTAAGAAGCAAATATCCATTGTAGCTCTGTGGATGAATAACATACATCAGATTCATAGCTTCAGGGGCGCATCATTATTCACATCAGCTAACATCGAGGAGTAAGAGCTTCACTCTCCTTCTGGCCACTCTATTCTGTAAAAAGGCACTGCCATGGGGTAGAGCAGTGTTGGGAAAAGGCTCTCTGCAAAGGCAGTGTGCAGGACAACTTCAAAGTTACAGTTTTAGCAGGATGTTGCAACAGAAAACCATGGAAGCAGCATGGTTCAGTTTTTATTCTGTTGGCAACCTACCTGTTTTTCCTACAGTTAAGTTGCATAAATTTCATAAATAAATACATTTAAATAACCAGGTGTACATCTGTGTGCTGAATCTGGGTAACCCCATGTGTTACCTAATCCAGATCCAGACTTGATAGGACAAGGTGTAATGGTTTTAAACTAACAGAGGGTAGATTTAGACTGGTTATAAGGAAGAAATTTTTTGTAATGATGGTGGTGAAACACTGGAACATATTGCCCAGAGATGTGGTAGATGCCCCGTCTCTGGAAACATTCAAGGTCAGGTTGGACAGGGCTCTGAGCAACCTGACCTAGTTAGTGGTGTCCCTGCTCATTGCAGG
>Ga0181612_160971_pt1 | contig 17499 bp, 11 predicted proteins | sample HoacroProtozoa21_FD_119630 | JGI IMG/M metagenome (GOLD analysis project Ga0181612, IMG submission 119630) | Hoatzin crop microbial communities from Cojedes, Venezuel. Combined Assembly of Gp0051906, Gp0051904, Gp0051908 | reverse complement strand
TGGAGTCTCTTTCTCTGGAGATATTCAAGACCCGCCTGGACAAGGTCCTGTGCAGCCTGCTGTAGGTGACCCTGCTTCAGCAGGAGGGTTGGACTAGATGACCCACAGAGGTCCCTTCCAACCCCTACTATTCTGTGATTCTGTGATCAGTGGCAAAGCTGATTTGAATTTAAGGTTGGTGAAAGACATTGCTTTGCATTCCCAGAATGGCAAAGCAGCAGAGCCGAAGGCGAAGTTATAAAGTTCACCACATGCCTCTGCTAATGGATTTCATGTAGGTCAACCGGAATTTTGTAGTATTTTTCCTTCTCTGCATTTCCTTCTGGGGTAGTCAACTTGGACCAGCAGTTTTTGATGCTCTCCTCCCCTTCCCTGCCACATGGATGGATTGGCAAGAAATGACACTTGTATTGGGAAGTTATCTCTCATCGCCCTCTCCAGGACACAGGTCAAATGCCTGTTAGGTTTTATACAATCAGGATGAGTTTGGTGCTCTTGGACATAGTCACTTGGGTATAATGGAGCCCTGACTCTGGAGGCTGCTGGTCCAGAATGGGTTTGGGTACAATAACCGCCAGAACTGACCATAAACCTAGCAGTAATCTTTTTTCTATAAAGCCAATTTGCGGTTTTCAGTTTTATTTTTTTAAAAAAGAAAAAAAAGCCTATGCGATAGAAGTTCATACTGGACTTTTCTAAGTAATGTAAGAGTTGTGTAGGTTTAGCTGGCTTCACTTCTATGAACACGGGGGATTCTCAAAGCAGAGTACATGAGACACAAAGCCAGTGAAAACTCAATGGTCCACAATGTAAACAAACTTAATGAGAAGAAAAGAGTCAGCAATCATTTCATCTTCCCTACAAAGCCTGCTGCTCTGATCAGGAAAAAAAGATCCCAACCACACAGTAAGACACTGAGACTTTGTGCTTTTGCTACCAAGGGTGGGGGAACAGGAGGGATTGATGAAGGAAGGAAATGAGGCCACCTACTCGCTGTGATACTGCAGATTTTCATATTTACAGACTGCTGGTGGCCTGCATCAATCTGTACATCAGCTTATTGCTTCTACACTCTTGCATACTTGTAGAAACTGCGTGTGTTTCTATGTCTTTCTTCAATGATTCTCCGCATCCTTTCATATTCCATGTGCTGGCCTTTTTTGGCATGAGGGTTACTTTTCAGACTGATGATTGTAGTATTTGGGAGTGAAAAATGGAAAGTAAATAAAATTATTTACTTTCTGAGCTAAAAGTTATATGAAATATGTTCACAAAGCTATCTTGCTCTAGGTTTGGACTTGGACACTTGCTCCTGTAATTTATGTCTTAAATTGTTTATGTAAGAACAAGAAGGAAGAGAAGGCAGGAACTTGTTCCACCTTCATTTGAATGTCAGTTGCCAAATCCAACAATTTTAGCTTTTTCTTTCTGGCCCTTTGTTCAGATCCTAGATATCAAAGTTCCCAGGGAAAGCTGAATTTCCACTCTCCAAATGACAAGCTGTGCTTCTTAAGGGCATTTCCTTCAGATGCAGCATTTGCCTCTCTGGCAAAGTGCAGGGCTACCACTTGGGCTCTTTTGGCAGCTTTCTCTCCCACTTTTGCCTTTCCCCTAGGGAAATGCTCCATCTGCATGGCTCAGCAGTTTCTAGTGTTTAGTTTGGTAGCTGGTTACCTTCCTCCTGAGGTTCTATCACTGCCCGTTTACAGGCAGAAGGGCAAAGAGGGGCCAGGAGAGGACACCTCCTTCCAGACTCAGACAGGTGCCTAATATGCAGTGCTTAGTTTCTGCTGTATATTGATATTCAGCTTTTTCATAAAAGAAACCTGTGGTTTCCTCGTATCGGAAGCTGTGGGTAAATCCCTACTATTTTACAACATCACAGAGCAGCCGCAGGGCTGACTGTGCCTCTGTTACATTTTTAAAGCAGCAGTAAACAGCAGGCTCTTCTTTGAGCAACAGCTGCCCTTCTAATGGTGGACTGTGAAAGACTGCTGCAGAGCCGGGGCTCAGAGACTCACAGCTATTGCCGACCTACCCACATGATGATGCCATTGCTAATGAAATACAGCATCATTACCAAACGAAAAATAGAACAGTAGTATTTCCAGGGGGTTTTGCATTGATTAGATTGACAATAGAAATATGTCCATGTGTGACTGAGAGACATTAGATGGGTGTTGTTCACCTGCTTCTCCACATGTTGTAGAAGCCCCTCTATATAAATGAGTTGTGGCTAGGTTTTCCAAGATTATTGGATCTGGAAGCTCCAGCGGCATAGAAAGATGTATACTTCATATTATATAAAATAGTCCGTTGCTGCTGGTCACAGCAATTATATTCTTACTTCCTAACTTGCTGCTTTCTGCACTGCAGGTGCTGTTGGGCAGCTCTTGTTCAAACTTGGCTAGGATTTTTGAGAGCTAAAGAAGTGCTGCATGTACTGAGCGGCAGGACTAGACAGCCTGGCATCCCCAAACCAGGCACATCTCCGACCCCAGTCTGTACATGGAGAGGGCATGAGCCTGAAGAGGTCAGCTAGGAATGTGGAAAGCTTGATCTCAGCGGCCATTTTGTGTTGCTCTAGGATACATGTTACAGTTGAAGCCAAGTTTCCAAGCCAGTATTTCCTCTTCAAAGGGAAGAGGATGATAGGAGCCTAAGCGGAGCAAGGATAGTGAAATTTTAAAGTATTATGACACACATATATTTAATATTACATCACATGTAAGGGAACAAGCACATATGATCGCAATATTACAAGATGAATATAGGTCCTACAACATTAAATTTAGTGCCTTGTGATTGATGATCCTTTGTTTGCAGGTTTTCTTTTATGTATATATTATTTCTGTAGGATAAGCATCTTACCAGCTGGAAGAAACATACAACTTTTTTATTTTCTAGCATGTAATTTCTGTTTGATTCACAGCTAATAAATAGGTCATCTTGTACTTTTGAAATGCCAACATGCAGTAATTCAGTGAAATAGAGACTGTACATTAAAAAGCTGTCAACCTCAGTGCAATTTTCCTGCACCCTACACTCTGGAAAGATACCTTGTCACTCATGGTACAGCTCTGTTTTCCTGAAATATCTCTTCTTCTGCATAAATAATGAATATAGTTGCATGAAAATATCTGGCACAATGTCTGTTCTTCCTCCCACTCTAAGGAGCTGCGGCACAGGCTCTGTATTTATTGGTTGATCTTCCCAACAAATCTTACTGAAATCACAGGTGTGGTAATAGCGTGGCCCCCTCCCAGCTGCAGGCAGGTGTTCTCTGCTGTGCTAACCCCATCCTACCCGCCCGGCTGAAGGCAGGGAAATGTTGCCTTAAAAAAGCCTTTGCTATTTAGTACTTCTCAAAATGTAAAGGCTACACTATACAGATAATTTAAAACACTTATGCACTTTCAGTCTCTTTCCATTTCTAATGCCTTGTGCAGGTCTTGCACAGAAAAGGTATTGGGCTGAAGCAAATCACAATTAGGAGTTTTAAAAATTAATTCTATTCTTTGAAAAAGCTAGACATAAACACCATCAGATTGCTAAGCCTGTCTTCTACTTCATATGATCCAAAATGCTCAATTTTCTGTGTTTTTTATGGCTTTCTCCTATTAGCCAGCTAGAGGTGACACACAGACAGCAAAACCTGGTTCTGCACCTCTGATTTCTGTAACAAACCGGTGGAGCCAGGCTGCTGTGGCACTGCTGCTAGTGACAGGGGAAAGAACGCAGCCTGGTTTGCTCATAGATTTCAGGCCAGAAGGACTCCTGTAATTTTCTAGTCCAACCCGAAAAATCACGATGCGTTCAAGGGATCTCACTTTCACAGACAATTTTCAGATGCAGTGCAGGGAAGTTTCTGCAGCGCTGATTTAATAACTGCTGAGTATTTATAATCCACCATCACAGCACACAGACAAAATTTCAAGCCAAAGATTTAATCCTGCAGGTGTTACTCACGTGAATGGCTTCCCCTGACCCTAAATTTGACAATGTGGTGTGAGGCAGGAGCAGTGCTGTTTCAATGAAAAACTGGACTGGCTCAAACCATGAAAAATTTGGCAGTGTCTTTTGTGGTTTTGAATCGACAGAAAGTTGAATCTTGCAAGATATCAACCCCATAAAAGTGGGAAAAGCAGGGTGTGCTAACCCCCTGTGAACCAGGTTTTACACGGCATAAAGCTGCTGAATCCTCACAGTGAGGTCCAAAAGTAATTTAAATACCTTCCCCTCTCTCCTCGCTCCCAATTTCCCCATCCCAGTTGTTGTTAGATGCATCAGCTGAGAAGGAAAGTTAGAGAGTGACACTAATAAGGAGGGCTCAGACGCACTAAGAGTATTAAAAGGTTAGGTCATGGTGTGTTCTATTAAATAGAATATTAATTGAATTCTTGACATCTGAGGTGAACTGTGACATGCTCATGGGATAAATATTGCATTTAAGAGAGCATCATGACCTAAAGCTCTATACTATTGAGCATCAGTGCCAATCCTTCACAATAGATTTTAGCCTCTGTCCTCGGGGTACGAATGCTCCCTTGGAGTTTTGGAAGCTTGAGTTTAAAAACAGGTTTCACATTTCTTGTATCTGTTCTCAGTTAAGTCCAAAATAGCTTCTTCCATCTCAAGGCTACAGTCTATGTCAGACATCTGGTTGCAGACTCTTAATACATAGCTAGAAATACACATTTTAAATACCATGCATTACAAACCTATTGGGCACGGTACAAGGAATCTTGAAAGAAAATGTCTCCATCTCCGTCCCCACACCGTAAAGGAGATTAAAACATTAAAAAGACCAATTAAAAATAGGGAATTTCATAGCAGCATTTTCATTAACCCTCCATGGTTCTTCTTTCTGTCTCATTAGTCATCACAGGGAGAGGAAGGATCATTTTAATTAGCAGCATTGTAAAGCTTTATTTAAGGCAACTGCCCCTCCTGCTGCTCTCTGGATTACCCTGCCGGCTTATAAATACAATACTAAATCATTAACAGCCAAAAACAACACCACTGAAGGGTTTGGGAGAAAGATGATCCACTATGGTCAATGTTTAGGGCTCTTTAACAATGTCCTTTCTCCTTATTCAGGCATAATTCAAGCGTAATATTGGGCTTTATAAAACAACTCAATATCCTCTTACAGCAAAGCCCTTTCTAGTTGAGGATACCATGTGTTCAACTTTCTTCCCCTTTGTTTTCAAGGCAGTGAAAGCACACAACCACATCTGATAGGATTGACATGGTAGATAGGATCGTAGGTTTTCCTAAATCCCAATTTAGAATTACTTGTTAAATTCCCAAATTAAAGGGACTGCTGCATGCTAACAGCCTTGCAGGAGGGAGGAGAGCAATGAGACCCCAGCCGGGGGAGGCTGGTGAAACATTTTAGAAAGAGGTTCTTGTGAGTTTAGGATGAAAACAAAACGAGCACCTACATTTCTTGAGGAGGAAATTGCTTTTTACAGTCATCACTTGCTGAGTTTTATGTTTTTGCAGAAATGAGCCTAATGGGTCTGTTCTGTTAAGAAACCCTCAGCCAGTGTTTCCAGCCAGCAGTTTCCATCCCTGGGAGTGCAGACCAGAGTGCGTGTCTGTGCAGAAGAGCAGATTTTTGCTCTCCCTCACACCCACACGTGTGGCTGACCCCCACCGCACTGCGCAGGCTCATTTTGAAAGTAGTTTGAGCTGCTACATTTCAATCAGGAATTAGATGCAAACCAAGACCTCTCACCCTCTTGCAGGGTCAGGGACATATTAATGGAAAGGAACAGGACAGCGTGACCCCAAATCCTAAATTCCCAAGTGCTTGGGAAGATCTGAACATTGCCTTCTAGCCCCTGGCTATTTCATAGTCCTGCAAACAAACAGAACATTTCCTTTCTGGACCATCCTGCAGTGGCTTCTGTCTTGCATTCAGGAGAATACTGATGAAAACATCATATTTCTTAAGATACAAGCTGCACAAAACGTCCTCCTTACCAAGAAACCACAACTCAGGCTCTTAGGATTCACCATTTAGATCTGTGGCCTACTTTTCCTGACCTGAATATGTAACTACGGACTCCTCAGTACACCTGGGTGCTGCGATCTCTAATTGTTCATCACTGTCCAGCCAAGGCAACCCAGTCTTTCCCTTGGAGCAACCTATTAGCTACACACAGGAGTTTAAGCACTGTGAGTACTTTGCTGTGGAGTTTTCGTGTTACAACCACAGTCAGGATTTGATTTTTCACAGTTCGAACACCACACAGCTGAAGCTAGCTGAAAGTTTGAGATCTTCTTTGCTGCTGGGTGCGAAGTTGCGTTAAGGTGCCTTAGCCATCTCATCCTTCCACTTTATTGTGTGACATGACAAAAAGAAAATCAGAGCAAAGGACAAAAACTCTTTAACATCGAAGTCTGAAAACACAAAGTGCAGTTCATCTCCCCCCAGAAGGAAGCTCACCCTGACTGCAGTTGGAGCGCTAAGCAGAACGCAGAGATAGTATCGCCTTGTTCAAAAAACGTGCATATTCCTTCAGAAAGGTTTAAAAATGACTAGGTATGCTTGGCTTTACCTACATGAACCACTGTTTAAGTAACAGCAAAAAGGAAGGCAGTAATGATGTATCACTGAACGTTTAATGTATTGCTATGTAGAGTTCATTTCATATTAAGTATCTGTGGAGGTTTGCAGTGAGAGGTGGTGTCTTTTATGGCAGTAGATGCTACACATCAGACTGTAAGTGCGTTAGAAGTAAGTAAAATATTTCCACTTAAAAAAAAAAGGGGGGGGAGGGGAAGGGAAAACCACCAAAGTTCCAGTTTGGGACTGACCAGCCCCTCTGCCCCATCCCCAGTCAGACAGATGGAGCAGGTCACAGACTGAGCTGCTGTCACTAAATCCGCATCATCGAAACTGGGGGAGGCTTATAGAGGCCAGCGCCTGAGTAGGAGAACTGCAGCTTCAAGGGATCGCTGTCTCCAGAGATCACGGATGCTAAACTGACTTAAAAACAGGCAGTGATGAACAGTCTGAGTAACTGTCATTGTAAAAGTTTATATAGGAGTTGCTTTGTTTTCTATTTATAGCCACACTATATTTTTCTTGTAATACATTTTTAATGACTTATAAGGCCTAGTTATTCATTCTCCTGAAGCCAAATACTTTCTCGCCTTGATAATGCAAGCGAATGAGCTTTGCACAGAAGAGCTGCTTGGGGGAAGGCTGAATCCGCTCCCTGCACCGGCAGCAGGCGCGGGGGATGCTGCACGGCTCTTGGCAGCCCACAGCACCCAAGGCACTGATGCAGCAGGTGTCCCAAGCATGTAGCTCCCCGCTGCCTCTCTGCAGAGGGACTGCCTGTGGAGGGCCCTCCCTGAGCCAGAATATTTCCAAATTACTAATTATTCCATCTGTACGCAAGGGAGTCTCTTTTTATGGTTATTTTGCTCTGTATTTCCTAATCCAACATCAACCTTAGTTAAAAAACAACCCCTAGACCTGCAGTGCCATGTAGGCAGTGGCCTCTTCCACCTGTGTGTTGAAAAGTTAAGTAGCATGAACAACAGACCAAACAGAAGCAGAAGATGGGACACTTTGAAATGGCAGGTTTTCGCATGATATAATTAATCTGCTAAACCAGCATCCATCCCTAAGAATAAATGCTGATTGCCTCATGATGAGTTTAACCAGAATGGTATTAACTCTACTATTTTTTTCTAAATTGTTATATACCCGATATTTTCTTTTGAGTCTTCTTTATATTTAGATTAATAACTATGTAATCACTTCGTTAGTTTATTTAGATTATGTTATTTTAGGACATAATTGTTTAGATCAGCCTTGTCCTTCCCATCTATCTGTGTCTTCTCGGAATTAAGCAATATCTGAGGAAACCAATTAATTGCAACTCGACCGCTGTAATGGGGTCTGCTATGCAATGTGGCAATGTCTAATGGATTTTTAATTCCCCCATGGTGAGTCAACATTTGCTTAAAGAGAGAAGAATGTCAGAGCAAACCGCTGCCCGAGACATGCACAGCTTCTTCCAAGTCTGTGGGGCTCAACAGGCATCTTGGGGCTGCTGCTTCTTTTGTTGGGGCTAAAACTGACAGAGGGTCATAGCTGGGGCATCAGAGAGCATCCCAAATCCCACCACGGGCTGAGGTCTCCCATTGACTTGCAGAACACGGAGGACATACAGCCCTCCATGGCGCTCAGGCTGCACCTCCCAACCTTGCAGGGGTCCTGGGTGCTAAAATGAACTTGTCACCCAGTGAAGGTTTGACAGCCCTTTTTCAATGCACGGTCTGTCTTCAAAAGTATTTATTTAACTGTGCTGGGTCCTCACTATGCGGTTGCACAGGTAAGTCCTTGTCACGGACCAGAACCCCTTTGTGGTGGGGGGCTGTCAAAACCAAAAGTCTCATCCCCAAGGAACCTGTTGAATGCATGTAACTCATGAGACACGGGACAGCAGAATTTATAATGAGATTTGTTTCCATTAATTGGATTGTTCAGAGTATTTAGTACCGCCAGAAGTTACATTCAGGATTCTGGAGGGAAGAGAAGCACCCAGAGCCCTTTGAAATGCCCCCAGTCCCTCCTTCGCTCAGGCCCTGGGCATCTTCGCAAACCTCTGCCTACATGCTGTAGACTAATGATTGTTTTGCTTGGTGAATGCTGACAAACTTCTGAAGTCGGTCTGCCTTTCCCAATCTTCTGACAGCTTAAAAGATTTGAAACAAAGCTACATTATGATGCAACCAATTTCAGCAGCATCTGATTAACAAAAAGGAGGCCACAGCTACCTGACAGCAGCCGGTGGTTATTTTTTATTTCTAAGACAAACTGATGGCCTCAAACATTCATACATGTATTTATTTTTTTGTTTAAATGTCTCATTTCCAGTTTTTTTTTTTTGGATTGTGCAGGGAAATAAAGTTTTGCAATTCTTCTTCTCATAATAAGTCTGTCCAAAAATGATGTTGCTCGTTGTGTTGAAAGATGGTTTCATTTTCTACTCAAAATTGGTATGAAAAATTTGCCTTGCCAAATGAACATTGTATACTGAACTTGTCAAATCCTCTCTCCTGACACAAATAAAAGATAACATTGGGTGGCAGCATGTAAAACAGCACTGACAAGACAGCTGGGATGGAAGCAAAGAAATGCATATTTTTCTCTTTCTCTCTTCCGGAGAAGGGTACGGGAAAGATCCAGGTGAGCGAATGCTGGTGTGTTACAACCAAAAATACATCATCTAAAGACTTAACAAGCCTTTTCAATGTGGGTTTTAAGATGAACATAAGTGATTCCATTTCTGATTAGCAAAATCATGACAAAAGTCTCGACTTTTTTCCAGGCAAACAAGAAAGCTGCTAAGAAGAAAGAGTGGCTGGATGAAGAGGGTGTTCAGTTAGAAGTTTACAACTCTGCTGTGCAGACTGGAAGGACTACTTACAGCACTGCTGAAAATTGTTGCAAGTATATTTAAAAATAAATAAGGTAATGATAGCACTTTCATTAGATTTACAGTCACACCATGTAAGTGAATTTTTTTCCTATTAAAATCATTGGTTAAAGGCCGTTAGCTATTTATCAGCCCAAAATTATATTTCTTCTCTCCTAGGGGTTGCCTCTGTTAAAAATCACAACAACTGCCTGGTTAGTAACAAGAAAAGACTCCTAAAACTGCAGTTTTGGGGTGGGGGGGGAGGAATACAAGCATGAAACACAGATTGCACCTTCAAATCCCTGATGGCATCACGCTTCTTTGTTCTGCTAAGAAAAATTAACCTCAATCTCGGCTCAAGGTCCCCCGATTGATTATCATAGTCATTTAAATACTGTAATCTCATTTTCAGCATCAGGGAAAGGGAGCGAAAAGAAGAAAAAGAGAAAGAGGTGGGGAAGCGAGGGGGAGAGAAAGAGAAAACAGAATAAATTATCTGACAAAAGGAAAAAGGGCCTTTCTGCTTACGGAGCCTATTTCAGATCCTTCCACTTGATTGGAAAAGTTGATGAAGTTTAAATGAAGCAGAATTAGAGGCTCAGGCCACTGAGTATTGACAGGGGCCCACGGAAGAATGTGCAATTCAATAGGCCTGATTTCTGTGGAAAACAGGGGAAAGGCCTAAATGGTATAATCTTCAATCAAATCTAACATCGACACTGACAAGGCAGGGTAATGAGATAGGCCAGATCAGGCATGTTGGTTAAAGAAATTAATCCCTCTCGCTGCACCAAGAGTTCAGCTTTGATGCCTATTGTACAGACCCCCATCCCAGCCTATCTAAATGCTAACTAACTGTGAGTGTGATCTGGGACTGTGCTTTTCATTGCTGGGGCTAATCTGATAACAATTTCAGCTCGCTGATTATGGCAGCAGAGGTAGCACGGCAGCCCCTCGCCGCGGCACTGCGGAGAGGGGCAGAGCGCGGCGATGGATGCAGCCGCGCCGGTGCGGGGAAACTTGCGTTTTGGCGTGTATTAGGGCTTTAACGCACCGTAATACATGGTAATTAGCACAGTTACAGTCGCCTCCCGACCAGCTGATTGATATCTCCTGGGAACAACCGAAGAGGCCGGGCAGCGAGCGGGAGGGTGATGGAGAGCGCAAACGTAAAGGGGACGCTGGGAAGTTGAAAAGCGTGCTGCAAACAAAGGGGCTCTTCTACCTGGGCGAGCAGCCCGAAGCATGCGATTAAAACCATCTTTCTTTTTCAGGCTAGTTTGCCCTTCACTAAGCAATACAGGGTTTGCTGTGTCGGTTTTTCCTGATTTTACTTTTTTCTCCCCAGCCTGGGAATTACACTATTATGTTTAATCAGGTTTCGCTTGTAGGATTTTAAGGCACAAAACCCACGTTGGTTTGCTTAAAAAAATCAAACTAGAGATATTTCCCCTGATATTGAAGTTTTCTTAGAGGCTGTTGTTGGAAAACTAGTAATAGGGTCCCATTTTCATTTATCTCTGCTAGTTCAAACAAATGTGAGTGGAAAAGTCAGTGTAATTTATTTTACAAAGTGCAAATGGTTAAAAAAGAAAAGATCCTCAGAAAAGCAGGTTCTGTCTAATCTGTACAATGTGAGCAGCCAAGCAAGAACAAAACATCCCCTGCAAGATGACAAAGGCTTCTCAAATTCAATAATTAAGCATAAGAGCATCTCTAAGAATTTGCATGGAAAGCAATCTGCCCTTGGGGAAAGTGTGGCTAAAAACTTGCAAAAATGTGCAACTGAAAACGTTGCTCTCTGTGATTGCCATGAACGTGCTTCGCCTTCTCTATATTCTGCTAGATAGCACTCAGAAAAGAGGGGAAATGACAGCACAAAGGTTTAAAAATGAACAGCTTTTTGCCTTTCCTTTGGGCAGTTACCCACCGGTTGCCTGCCCAATGCCCTCCTGGCCAGGACGGTCCTTACGAGCCTCCGCCAGCTTTTCCTCGATGCCCAGGAGATTTTCCTGTGCCTCTTGCAGAGAAGGAGGGATATTTATTGTTGGTGAGGTGGGGAGCTGGAGGTGGCGAGGAAATAGGGCAGAGATGTTTCTGTGCTCTGATAAGTTTTAGCCGGGTCTCCGGCGCTGCTCTCAGCCTGCTGGGTTCTGTGTCCCTGGAGAAGGGTTTGCGGGTAAGGGCATGTTACCGGGATTTGGAATATCCCTGACTTTCTGCATGGTGTCTTCGACTTGAATTAGTCTGAAAATCATCTCTTGACTTAACGTGGTTTGGGGCCAATGCCATAAACTGGTGCTGGCTCTCCCCCAAAGTTTCTTAAATCTTTCAGGCAATAAAGCCTGAGTTTTAGGTTCCTCATAAAAATTTATAGCCTACTGCAGTTCTGGATGCACTGCGAGTGCATGGACCCATTTGTGACCTTTTTTCCTTATTTTTCTTTCTTTTCTGCCTACATTCTCTTTTCCTTTGGCTTAATTTCTGCTTTTACATCACCAACAACTCAGGCAAGAGGCTGTACAGATGTTCTCTGCTGTGACAATGCTGCTATTAGGGTCATAATGCAACAATTCGGTCTAATGGTTATTATTGTGCCGCTGACTTCAATAATGCACTTTTAAATCAAAGGGCCTTTGAAGCTTTATTTTCATTGTATTATACAAATAAACAGAGAAGATTTTCACGAACATAAAAGGCATTCACCTTGTAATGTTTCTCGGCTTATTAGTCTCACCAATTTGCATTGTTTTGTTCACATAAAGGATCAAAATGCCCTTTTGCTTGCTTTTACATACTGCATGCTGATCTTGGGGGTGAGCTGCTGCGAATGCCCGGTGCTGCTGGTGCTGTCCCTCTGCCTGCTGAATCACACCTGGCAGTCTGCAGCCGAAGTCCTGTCTTCAAATAACCAGGAGAAAAACCCACTACTTTTATTCATGCAGAATGTTTACTCGCTTCTTGGAAACACCTTATTTATTTCAGTGGCATCTGTGCAAAATATGGGAGGGCACTAAAGCTCATATGGAGTTTAATTTTTACTGTACCAAATAATTGATTTAAAATCTTAAATGAGTTCATGCTGAGAAGAAAACCCTTAGAAGTCGGAGCATTGGAAAGGCAAAGTTCAGAACCAAACCTAATGATTATTTGACTAACCAGCCCTTCATTAGTTTATTTCTCTAATGAATTATTGAGCTGTACTGTGTAGACATTTCAGAATACATTTTTAAAAGCACAACACTGGCCTTAGATTGCAAAAATAGTAGTAGTGATATAATAATAATAGTAATAAGCACACAAAATGCTGCATAAACACTAATTAATCCTCAGTGTCCCTAGGCAGCAAGCACAGAAGGCAGGATGCTCAGCATATGTAGTGATTTGAGGTAAATAGTGTAATTAACACCAAAAAAAAAGATGACCTTATTTTAAATACGACTCTCAGTACTTGTGGCTACTCTGCTCTGCTGCGTTACAGAGGTTATTCACCTGAGACCAACAAACCAAAATCTGGTCCCCGAACAAGTTTTCAATAGATGTATTTATTTGAAAGAGCTGAGAGCACGTATTAGGAGAGGGAAGAGAGTTATTTAAATCATCAAAGCTAACACCTGAGGGAAGTTATCCCAATGCTCTGGAAGCTGCATCGCAGGGCTGCGGTGCCCTCAGCAGTGTTCACCACACCTGGGGCTCTTGGTCAATGTGGAAGCAACTGCAAGATCTTGGCTGCAGCTGAACCCCCAGATCATTCGAGGAGAGCAGAGGTGAGCTGCAGAGACAACAGAGACTGGAGGGACCTGGGCTGTCTCGGCATGCTTGACGTGTAGGCACTCTGCGGAGAGGGAATGATTTTGCTCTCTGTCAGTCCTAGCCGTCTCACAGACGCTACGCCTGCACCGTTTCTGATAGCTCATACAGCTGCTCTCTGAGCATCCAGCGACGGGTATGTTTTTAAGGAAGCTTTTATTCTATCAACTTCCCTTCCCACGCAGGTTAGCGGTCCTTGCATGAAGATGGATGAGGATTTCAAAGGTGAGTGGTGCCTCCTGGCTCTGCCCTGAAAAAAGGCTTGGCAAGGTGGGAGCATCGTTCCAGGTTCACCTTGGCTCCTCGCTATACCAGTGCCAGGAGAGCTAAAGAAGAAGAGTGGATTTGGCGAGAAAGTTTAAAAAAAAAAAAAGGGAAGGTGAGGGTTAAAGGCTCAAAGATTGAGCACAACATTCAGGTGTGTAAAAGCTCTCTTACAGCCACAATGCAGGTCTATTAATAAAAGTTTCAACTCCAGAGTGATGGAAAACCTGCTCTTTCTGTAATTATTGTTGCAAGAGATGTTTGTGATGCATGCAGCTTACAACTCAAAGAAAATGTCCTTTTTCACACCATTCATTTGTTCATATTCTTCTCTTGCATAATTCGAGCCTTTTTTCATGAGGTGACACAATTTTAGTTCGATAAAATGCCCCTACTTCCTTTCCTTAGCTGTCCCTTCTATGGATCGCTCCAGAAACAAAATGAGTTTGCAACAAGTCTCAGCAGTGCCTTGCTCTGTGAGAAGTCAGATGGCTCAGAAATGCTTGATGATGAGGCTCAATAGGCATGAAAGGAAAAAGAAAAACATGGTGAGTGATTTCTGCTTTTACTTGGCACCCACACAGTGAGTGGAATCCCACGGCCACTCGACTGGTGCCCTGCTGTCACCTACACCGAGCTGCTCTCCGGTGGCATGGAGCAGGCTGGTGAGCAGAAGGTGAGCTCTCCTGTGTGTCCCCTTCCTCCAGTGAAAAGGACAATTCAGTCTCCCTGGGCCAGCTAATCCTTCCTCTGATGAGATTGCCAAAGCCAAGGCTATCAGCGTGCCGGTTCCTGCAGTTCTGTGAGTTTTTTTGATCATATATTCTTCCTGTGGAGACTGTAGCTGCTGAAATTTTATTGCCTGAGTCCTGTAGCTTTTGTTCAATCTTATTTGGAAAAAAGAAAAAAAAATCCCACCCTCAGGGCTCGAGAGAAAAGCTTAGAAAAATGAACCCTGAATGACCTGGCATTCAGACCAATAAAAAGCGCCTGGCATCCGTTGTCACGTAAATAACGAGCTTTTAAAAACAAATATTGCGCATTCCAGCAGTGCTGAAAACTTTTGTTTGTTAAATCTGGTTCTCCTGCAACCTGGACGACTGGGATTGAGACCTGGCACCTGCCTTTCCTGGCTTGCAAAGCACTATCACCACCCTCCTCCTCCTCGGAACTGCCAGTTCTGGAACAACTTTGCAACGCTGAGAGCCGCGGTTCGGGTGCTGAAGGTGAGTTGAATGCCTCTTCGCTTTGAAGGCGTTTCATGGAGAGCAGTTCCTGCTTTCTGCATGCCCCCTGGCCCCAAATCAAAAGGTAAGAGGATGCTTTGGCACGTGGGTCTGGTAGCTGGGATTTCCCATTTAGCTTCGCACACCAGGGATATGTCTAACTCCAGGCTGGTGACGCAATGACTTTGGGAGCGATACACTGAGCTTAATTATGGCATATTATCCAATAAACGTTAATATAAATGTAACCAAACTTGTGTGGGCACTTTTTCTGGAGTTGCATGTCAGGGGTTAAGCGTGGAGAAGTCTTCTTTCCTGCCCAGAGCTGGCGTATTTTTGTAACACCGTAGTTTTCAGTAAGTTTGTACTGAGAAAAGTGCTTGGCTAAGGCTTTTACTGGTAAAAATAAACAAACCAAATATGCTTGGCTCAGATTTTTACTGGTGTCAGGAGATGAAATACTTTCCTCAGTATTATGCTGCAAGCAAATATATATCAAAAAACTAAATTAATTCCTTGATTAATTAAAACACATCATACATTCTACTGGAGAAAAATAGAGCATTGATCCCCAAAAATCTTTATGTGAAGAGATGATGCTTTCAATTTGCGATAGCCAGCACGTGTGGACACATCCCAGGGGAGGATGGGGCTGGGCAGAGCTGAGGCAGGAGGGTCAGCCAGAAGCGCAGGCAGGCTCCTCTGCAGTGGTCTCCGTTTGGATATGTGATGCCTCATTTAGAAGATACACGAGAGAACTGGGAGAAGAAAGTAGGGGATCCTGTTCTTAGCTGCTGCAAAGTAGGAGGCCTGTCGCACTTGCACTAGGGTTTTGAGAACCAAGGGCTAGCTGGCGGAAGATCAGGGACCAAGTGTCTCATCCATCACTACTGGGCCTCAGGTTCATGTGTATTTGCTGTCCGGTGAACTTTAACGACAGCTGTTGGAGCTGTGCGTTCCTCAGTGCCCTCCCACGGCTGCCAGAAGCACTTGTCCAAGCAGCAGTTGTCTCAAAACCTTCTGTCTCATTCTTCTAAATCATCTTTGTGTCCTTGGTTTTCAGGTGGCACTGCACAGCACGAGGGTTGGGACCTGCTGGCCATCCCCTTCAGAAGCTCTCTCCAAAATGCCTGGTCCCCAGGGCTCCCACAGTGGGCAAAGAGGTCCCAGGCTGCAGTTGGAAGACGAGACGTGGCAGCGGGCTGACGCTGTGAATATACCCACTATCCCACTGCGTGCACCAGTGAGCGAAACCGGCTGAGTGCCAGCGCTTATTCAGTAAACTGCCATCCCATCACTGTCACCTCCTGGCAGCGGAGGACACCCCGGTAAACTCAGCGTTCTGTGGGGCACAGTGCAATGGGGGAAGGCAGGGGGTCAGCGGTTTGCTGCACAGACTTTACAATGTAACTTACCAGGAGGTGAAATTACTGCTGATTCCAAGAGTAAAAGCACCCCTGTTAATAGCGCAGTTACTTCATGCTAAAGGATTGCATCAGGTGAACGCAGATCTCTATGTTCCTACCAGCTGGCTTACTGTAAAAGAAACCCTCCTGCAAGGCAGCCCTGAGAGAACAGAAGTTGTCCACAATGCTAAAATTTAACACTACTTTTTCTCAAAACTTCCTCCAATTTTAGTTTCACCTGGCCAGATAGCAGAAATCCAGATTGGCTCTTATTAAAAACATCCCATGATTTATAATTGCTCAGAATTCCCACTGCCAGGATGCTTGGCAACAGTTACGCTGAAAAAAACTCAAGCCCTAAAGCTGGCGCTGAGCAAAGTGCTGGACCTGAGGGGAGAAGACACCAACAGCTCTAGGGACAGGCAGCACTCAGCCGAATGCTCCCGTCCAGACAGGCAAAACTCCCACATAAATCAACGTAATCTTAATGACTGCTTATTATCTACTTGCAACATACACATTGCAGGAGAGGAGCCGCCATTCGTAGGATTGCCCCAGTGTTACGTTCCCAGGATTTATGGTGCTGATGGGTGGTTTGTACCTATTTCAATTTAAGGAGTGTAAACGCATTGTGAAAATAAGTAGGATCAACACAACCCCTGCAATTTTGCTTCAGCATACCTTAAATGCCATATAATTACATATTCTTCTAATTCGTATTCATGCATCACCAAAAAACGCATTTACTAGCACACTTTTGTTAGGCAGGGACAGTTTGGAGGATGGGGAAGAAGCGGGGCTGCCTCCGTCCCTGCCTGCCTCTGTCCACCCCAGTTCTCGCTGGGCGACAGCCGCGTGAGGAAATCTCGCCCCGATGCCACTTCCACGCAAAGATACCGCCGTGTGCTATCAAACTTACAGGATCCAGAGAAAAGAAAGGAAAGTAGAAGTTTAGGACTTGAACAAGTGAAGCTACTTTTGAGTTACGATGCAGAACCCACCTTTTTTTCTTTGTCTTGCTAATATAATTTCCAAATCGATTTTTAGACTTCCGGGGGGTGGGGGGAGGGAGATGTTCAGTGTTGCAAGACTCAAATTTTCTGTGGTAGTCCAAAATTTTCTGGCTAACTTCCACGCCTGCCGCTGCCGGGGTGCGGTTACCGACGGGAACTCCCGGGCTCACCTCCCGCCGGCCGAACGTCCCCGCTGCCCAAGCTGGAACCCAGCGCTTCTGAGCAGCACCGGCCGCCCTCGGCAGGCCAAAGAGAAAAGCGCAGCCGGCGCAGCGGCTCCGCGCCCGCCGCGGGGGGGGCGCCGCCCGCCCCCCTCCCCCGCCCCCGGCCG
>Ga0181612_133076_pt1 | contig 17500 bp, 15 predicted proteins | sample HoacroProtozoa21_FD_119630 | JGI IMG/M metagenome (GOLD analysis project Ga0181612, IMG submission 119630) | Hoatzin crop microbial communities from Cojedes, Venezuel. Combined Assembly of Gp0051906, Gp0051904, Gp0051908 | reverse complement strand
TTTGGGAGACAGCGGTCTCCCTTTTCTATTTTATTGCATTGCCAGTTAAAAATCGTTTACCTGAAAGTTCGCGAAAACCCCTAGGGGTTTTGTTGGGGAAGACTTCCGTGCAGAAAATTGCACTTCTATCTTGAACTGAAGTGATTCCCCTTCTCTCCCGCTTGCGCTTGCCCGACGGACGGACAAAGGGATGGGAGGAACAGGCCGGCGCACTGCCCTACGTGTGCTTTTCGGCACAAATCGCCAACGTGAGGGGCGAGCGGAAAATCCTGGCGCGCAACGGTCTGGTGCTCATTGAAATCAGTGGTATCGGCAAGACGGCCAATGCGGATATATTGCGCAATCAGGCCGGCAGTCTACCCTGGACGCTGATGACCTTTGTCGGAGCGGACAACCATTCGGTCAAAATCATCTGTCGGGGCCGGCGGGCGGAAGACGAAGGCCGGATAGCCGATGACGAATTCCTGGCGGCCCTCTACCGGATGGCCAGTACGACATATACGGGACAACTGGGCATCGGGGTGACCAACCTGCGGCCGCAGGCGGATTTCCGATGTTTCGCCAGTCACGACCCCGGCATTATCTGGCGGCCCGAGGCTATTCCGTTTGTCATCCGCAAACAGACGAAGACGGGAAAAACCATGATGGTAGAGGAGAATTCCGCCCGCGAAAGTCCGTTGCCTGACAGGGACGAATACAGCACGCAACGCATTGTGTACCAGTTTAATCTCGCTAAGGCATTGGAGGAAAGTTGCGACGTCCAGAAACGCGAAAGGACGCATATCATCCTGACCCGGTTGGCCGGTCATTGCGCCGCCACCGGTCTGCCGATGGGGATGGCCTTCCGACTGGCCATGCACAACAGTGACCTCAACGGCGACCCGCTGCTGGTGGAAAAGGTGTTTGAGACGGCTTACCACGGGCGGAACATGGAGGAATATCTCCACCGGCATCCTGAGGCGCGCCTGTCGAACATACCCAAAGAAGCCCTGCTGATGATGAAAACGGAGTCGTTCCTGCACGCCAATTATGAGTTGAGGAAAAACCTGATGACGGGCGTGGTGCAATACCGGCGCCGCAACGGACTGGATTTCAGTTATCAGGATCTCACCGATGACGTGCGCAACACGATGACGATGAAGGCGCTGAGGGCCGGTGTACCCTCATGGGACAAGGACGTCAACCGCTACATCAACTCGTCGTCCATTCCGGAATACGACCCGATAGAGGATTATCTGTGTCATTTGCCCGCCTGGGACGGCAAGGACCGCGTGGAAGCGATGGCCCGGCGCGTGCCGACCGACTTTGAGGCATGGCCGCGCCTGTTCGGCATCTGGCTCCGGTCGGTCGTGGCCCACTGGCAAGGCGTGGCAGACTTCACCGGCAACTCGCTCGTTCCGCTGCTCATCGGCGGACAGGGTTGCGGCAAGAGTTCCTTCTGTTCGATTATCCTTCCTGAAATTTTGAAAATTTATTACAATGACAGAATAAATTTTAAGAACGAAAACGACTTGAACATCGGACTGACTTCCTTTGCGCTCATCAACATAGACGAGTTTGATTCCGTCAGGAAATCGCAGCAACCGCTGCTCAAATACCTGATATCCACCAAGGACATGGCTTTCCGTCCGCCCTACGGCAAGACCTACAGGCATTTCCGGAAGTACGCCTCCTTCATCGCGACGACCAACGAACCGCACCCGCTCACCGACAAGAGCGGCAGCCGGCGGTTTGTCTGTGTCCGGGTCACGGGTCCAATCGACTTCCTTACGCCCGTCAACTATCCCCAACTCTACGCGCAGGTCAAGGAGGAGGTCGCCGCCGGGAAGCGCTATTTCCTCGACGAGGCCGACACCCGGATGCTCATGGAGCATAATGGGGAGTTTTATTAACGTGAAACGAGGCTACACGATACACATTTATCGCACGGTAAGATGGAAGCAACCCTGCTTCACCTCGTACTTAATATAGCAGCGCTGCCGCTGACGCAGGTCATTGAGCACCTCCGAGAGCACCCATTTGAGCGTGTCGTTCGACACGGCGCGCAGGGCGGGGCCGTCGGGATCGGACACGGTCTTGTAGCGGTTGTAACAAATGTCAAAGGTGGTGCCGTAGAGGTGGCAACTGTTTTGCGTCGCGTTGCCGTTGTGCCCCCTAAGACGGGTGACGTCCTCGCCGGTGCGCAACACACTGGTGACAATGATTTTATGGAGCGGAACACCCTTGACATACAGACTGTCGAAAAAGTTCTGGCCGATTTCCTGCAACAAATCCGCGGCGCGCGGCACGAGATACGGTATACTGTTGTTGAGCCGGTCGACAAAATAATAAGGATTAGCGCCGACGAACACCAGTTCCGACTTGCGGCTTTCGGCCTCGTCGCGGTCGGCCACAGGCGAGACGCCATACTTCTCCGCCGCCGTCAGTTGGACGTCATTCTGGTCGGGAAACGCCATCCGGTAGTTGGGCACCGAATAAATCCGGTGCGGACGGAAGTCATCCTTGGCGGGCACCGGTTCTGCTTCTGCCGCTGTGGCGGGCGTTTCCGCCTTTTCCGGGGCCGTTTTCTGTTCTGCCGCCGGAGTTTCTTCTGTGACGGCGGCGGCCGTCACCGCGCTGTCACCGCTTACCTGCAGCGAGTCGGCCCGGGCGACATCACCGGAGGAACCGGCCACGCCGGGGAAGGCGCAGCGCACCAAAGCCAGGAGAATGACGGCGATTCCGAAGCCTTCCAAGTATCTGTTTTCTGTAATTTTCATCAATTTTGCGTTGGATTCAGGCACAAAGATACGAATTTATGTGGAATTGTCGAAAGGTTTTTGTAATTTTGCACCAAATTTTAAAAGTGGTATTTTGATAGAGAAGCATCTTGTTTTGGAAGACATAGACCCCGTGGCCTTCTACGGGGTGGGCAACAGTCACCTGCAAATGATCAAGTCGCTTTTCCCCAAGTTGCGCATCGTGGCCCGGGGAAATGTGATGCGCGTGCTCGGCGACGAGGAGGAAATGTGCCGTTTTGAGGAACAGGTGGAGAAGATGCGGAAGCACGTATTGAAGTACAACGCCATCACGGAGGAGGACATTCTCGACATCATCAAGGGCAAGGCGACCCAGGCCGACGCCGTCAAGGACGTGCTGGTCTACAGTATTTCGGGCCGTCCCATCAAGAGCCGGTCGGAAAACCAGCAGCAACTGGTGGAGCGCTTCGCGGAGAACGACATGGTGTTCGCCGTGGGTCCGGCCGGTACGGGCAAGACTTACCTGAGCATCGCACTGGCCGTCAAGGCGCTCAAAGAGAAGACGGCCAAGAAAATCATCCTGAGCCGGCCCGCCGTGGAGGCCGGCGAGCGCCTGGGATTCCTGCCGGGCGACATGAAAGACAAGATTGACCCGTATCTCCAACCGCTCTACGACGCGCTGGAAGACATGATTCCGGCCGTCAAGCTGCAGGACATGATGGAGAAGCACATCATTCAAATCGCCCCGTTGGCCTTCATGCGCGGCAGGACGCTCAACGACGCCGTCGTCATCCTGGACGAGGCGCAGAACACGACCATCGCCCAAATCCGCATGTTCCTCACCCGCATGGGATGGAATTCCAAGATGATCATCACCGGCGACATGACGCAAGTGGACCTGCCCCGCAACGAGAAAAGCGGTCTGCGGGAAGCGCTCCGCATCCTGAGGGGCGTGGAGGGCATCGGCGTGGTGGAGCTCTCGCAGAAGGACATCGTGCGTCATAAGTTGGTCACCCGCGTGGTCAACGCCTTCGAGCAGGCGGAACGCCGGCAGAAGGAGGCGGACGGGAAAGCAGAGGAAAACGTATAACAATTCATCTATATGAAAGCTTTAACGCAAACAGATTTTCATTTCGAAGGACAAAAAAGCGTGTATCACGGTAAGGTGCGCGACGTGTACGACATCGACGACGACCTGATTGTCATGGTGGCCACCGACAGGATCTCCGCTTTTGACGTGATTCTGCCCAAGGGTATTCCCTACAAGGGACAGGTGCTCAACCAGATTGCGGCCAAATTTCTCGACACGACCACGGACATTTGTCCCAACTGGAAACTGGCGACGCCCGACCCGATGGTGACGGTGGGCCTCAAGTGTGAGGGATTCCGCGTGGAGATGATTATCCGCGGCATTCTGACCGGTTCGGCATGGCGCGAGTATCAGAAGGGTTGCCGCGAGTTGTGCGGCGTGGCCCTGCCCGACGGCATGCGCGAGAACGAGCGTTTTCCCGAACCGGTTATCACGCCGACAACCAAGGCCGACGAAGGCCACGACCTGAATATTTCCAAAGAGGAAATCATCCGCCAGGGCATCGTGTCGGCCGAAGACTACGCACAGATGGAGCAGTATACCCGCAAACTCTTCAAGCGCGGACAGGAAATCGCCGCCCGCCAGGGACTGATTCTGGTCGACACGAAATACGAGTTCGGCAAGCGCGACGGCAAGGTGTACCTCATCGACGAGATCCACACGCCCGACTCCAGCCGGTATTTCTACGCCGACGGATATGAGGAGAAATTCGAGAAGGGTCTGCCGCAGCGCCAGTTGTCCAAGGAGTTTGTCCGCCAATGGCTCATCGAAAAGGGATTCATGAACGAACCCGGCCAATCGATGCCCGAAATCACCGACGAATATGCCCGAAGCGTGAGCGACCGCTACATCGAACTCTACGAGCATATCACCGGCGAGCGTTTCGACAAGGCGCAGGAGGAAGGCGACATCGCCGCCCGCATTGAGAAGAACGTGGCCGAATACCTCAAAATCCGCAGGAAATAGCATGGGCTACCGGCAGGAAGACATCAAGCCCTACCGGCAGGAGGGCGACAAAGGCAGTCAGGTGGAGGCCATGTTCGACAGCATCGCGCCCACTTACGACAAACTGAACCACCGCCTGTCGTGGAACATCGACAAGGGATGGCGCAGGAAAGCCGTGCGGGCCATCGCTGAGGACAAGCCCAAGCAGGTGCTGGACGTGGCCACGGGCACGGGCGATTTCGCCCTGTTGACGGCCCGGATGATTCATCCCGAACGGCTTATGGCCGTGGACCTGTCGGAAAAGATGATGGCCATCGGCCGGAAAAAAGCCGAGGCGGCGGGTCTGGGCGACGTCATCACGTTCCGCCGGGAAGACTGTCTCGACCTGTCTTTCGAAGACGGCAGTTTTGACGCGGTGACGGCGGCATTCGGCATCCGCAACTTCCAGGACCTGGACAAGGGGCTCGCGGAGATGTGCCGCGTACTGAGGAAAGGCGGCGTACTGAGTATCGTGGAGCTCACCAGTCCGGTCAGATTCCCGATGCGCCAGCTCTTTCACGTCTATGCGCACACCTTCCTGCCGCTCTACGGCCGGTTGATATCCAAGGACGCCAGCGCCTACCGCTACCTGACGGCGACCATCGAGGCCTTTCCGCAAGGCGAGAGGATGACGGACATCCTCAGGAAGGCCGGGTTCACGGACGTGTCGTTCCGCCGGCTTACCCTCGGTATCTGCACATTATACACAGCAAGAAAATAAGACAATGGACAAGTACGGACTTATCGGTTACCCCCTGGGGCATTCGTTTTCCATCAGTTACTTCAATGAGAAGTTTGAGAACGAGGGCATCAACGCCCGCTACGAGAATTTCGAAATCCCGTCGATTGAGGTGTTGCCGGAAATCATTGACTCCAATCCCAACCTGAAAGGACTCAACGTCACCATTCCCTACAAGCAGAAAGTCATGACTTATATGGACTACGTCAGTCCGGAGGCCATCGCCATCGGCGCCGTCAACGTCATCAAGGTGGAGCACAAGGGCAAGGACACCCTGCTGAAAGGATACAACAGCGACGTCATCGGATTCACGAAGAGCATCGAACCGATGCTGGAAACGTTCCACAAGAAGGCGCTTGTCCTCGGAACGGGCGGCGCGGCCAAGGCTGTCGGGTACGGTCTGAAAAGTCTGGGTATCGAAACGGTGTTCGTGAGCCGGTATGAAAGGGAGAACACGATTCAGTATCAGAAAATCACGCCCGACATCATCCGGGAGTACAATGTCATTGTCAACTGTACCCCGTGCGGTATGTATCCCCATACCGAAGAGTGTCCCGACCTGCCCTACGAGGCCATGGACACCCACACCTTATTATACGATTTGATTTACAATCCCGACCAGACTTTATTCATGAAAAAGGGCGCCGCGCACGGCGCCACCGTCAAGAACGGTCTGGAAATGCTCCTGCTGCAAGCCTTCGCCAGTTGGGAGTTCTGGAACAACGACTGACACTATGGACAACAGATACATGATGCGCGGCGTGAGCGCCGCCAAGGAAGACGTGCACAACGCCATCAAGAACATCGACAAAGGACTGTATCCGCAGGCCTTCTGCAAGATTATCCCCGACATTCTCGGCGGCGACCCGGAGTATTGCAACATCATGCACGCCGACGGCGCCGGTACGAAATCGGCCCTGGCCTACATGTACTGGAAAGAGACGGGCGACCTCAGCGTGTGGAAAGGCATCGCGCAAGACGCCGTGGTGATGAACACGGACGACCTGCTCTGCGTGGGCGCCACCGACAACATCCTCGTGTCGAGCACCATCGGACGCAACAAGATGCTGATTCCGGGCGAGGTCATCTCGGCCATCATCGGCGGCACCGACGAGTTGCTGGCCGAACTGCGCGACATGGGCATCGGCATCTGGCCCACGGGAGGCGAGACGGCCGACGTGGGCGACCTGGTGCGCACGATTATCGTCGACTCGACGGTGACCTGCCGCATGCGGCGCGCCGACGTCATCGACAACAGGAACATCCGGCCGGGCGATGTCATCGTGGGTCTTTCCTCCACCGGTCAGGCCACGTATGAGAAACAGTACAACGGCGGAATGGGCAGCAACGGTCTGACTTCGGCCCGCCACGACGTCTTCGCCAAGTATCTGGCGGAGAAATATCCGGAGAGTTACGACCACCGGGTGCCCGACGAATTGGTATACAGCGGGCGCTACCGCCTCACCGACAGCGTGGAAGGCGCCCCGATTGACGCGGGACGGCTGGTGCTCTCCCCCACCCGCACCTACGCGCCCGTCATCAAACGGATGCTGGATGAATTGCGCCCGGAGATTCACGGTATGGTGCACTGCACCGGCGGCGCCCAGACCAAGGTGCTCCACTTCGTCAGCGACGACTGTCGGGTGGTCAAGGACAACATGTTTCCCGTACCGCCGCTCTTCCGCGCCATTCACGACTGCAGCGGAACCGACTGGAAAGAGATGTACCAGGTGTTCAACATGGGCCACCGCATGGAAATCTATTGCCGCCAGGAAACGGCGGAAAAGGTCATTGCCCTGAGCCGGTCGTTCAACATTGACGCCCAAGTGGTGGGCCGCATCGAGGAAGGCCGGCGCAGTCTGACCATCCTATCAGAATTCGGCACATTTGATTATTAAGCAGATTATGGCAGAACAAAATACCATTTTAGAGAAACTGGACGGACTGGAGGCCCGTTACGAGGAGGTCTCCACGCTCATCACCGACCCCAATGTCATCGGTGATCAGGAGCGGTATGTCAAACTCACCAGGGAATACAAGGAACTCAGCGACATCATGGACGCGCGCAAGCGCTACATCGCCTGTCTCAACGGCATCAGGGAGGCCAAGGACATCCTGGCCAATGAGAGTGATCCGGAGATGAAGGAGATGGCGCGCGAGGAACTCTCCGAGAATGAGACCCTCCAACCCAAACTGGAGGAGGAAATCAAACTGGCGCTCGTGCCGAAAGACCCGGAGGACGCAAAGAACGTGCAGATGGAAATCCGCGCCGGAACGGGCGGCGACGAGGCGTGTCTCTTTGCCGGCGACCTGTTCAACATGTACAAGAGATACTGCGACTCCAAGGGTTGGAACCTCAGTATTACGGCCGTTTCGGAAGGCGCCGTGGGCGGATTCAAGGAAATCGACTTCGCCGTGAGCGGCGATTCGGTCTACGGCACCCTGAAATACGAGTCGGGCGTGCACCGCGTACAGCGTGTGCCGGCCACGGAAACGCAAGGCCGCATGCACACGTCGGCCGCCACTGTCGCCGTATTGCCCGAGGCGGACAAGTTTGAGGTCAACATCAACGAGGGTGACATCAAGTGGGACACCTTCCGTTCGTCGGGCGCCGGCGGTCAGAACGTCAACAAGGTGGAATCGGGCGTGCGCCTGCGCTATCCGTGGAAGAATCCCAACACGGGCGAAGTGGAGGAAATCCTCATTGAATGTACCGAGACGCGCGACCAACCGAAGAACAAGGAGCGCGCGCTCTCGCGCCTGCGCACGTTTATCTACGACCGGGAACACCAGAAATACGTGGATGACATCGCCTCCCGAAGGAAGAGTCTGGTATCCACGGGCGACCGTTCCGCCAAGATTCGCACGTACAACTTCCCGCAAGGGCGCGTCACCGACCACCGCATCGGATACACGACACACGACCTGCAGGGTTTTCTCGGCGGCGACATCCAGGACATGATCGACGCGCTCACGGTGGCGGAGAATGCCGAAAAACTGAAGGCGTCGGAACTGTAAAACCACTTGTCGCGCCTCTGGGCGCGGCAGTCAACTGACATAGACAATGAACAGACAACAACTGACGGAGGAAATCTTCAGGAAAAGGAGTTTTCTGTGTGTGGGTCTGGATACCGACATGAAGAAAATCCCCCCGCACCTGTTGACGGAAGAAGACCCGATGTTCGCCTTCAACCGCCGAATCATTGACGCCACGGCACCCTGGTGCGTGGCTTACAAACCCAATCTGGCCTTCTACGAGGCCGAGGGTGTCAAGGGGCTGGCGGCCTTTGAGAAGACCGTGGCCTGGCTACGGGAGAAGTATCCCTCGCATTTCATCATCGCCGATGCCAAGCGCGGCGACATCGGCAATACGAGCAAGCTCTACGCCCGGACGTTTTTCGAGACTTATGACGTGGACGCGCTGACCGTGGCGCCGTATATGGGCGAGGACAGCGTGACGCCTTTCCTGGGTTATGAGGGCAAGTGGGTCATCCTGCTGGCCCTGACGAGCAACAAGGGTTCGGCGGATTTCCAACTCACGCAGGACGCCGCAGGAGAACGGTTGTTCGAGAAAGTGCTGCGCACGTCCCAGGCATGGGGCGACGCGGACAACATGATGTATGTCGTAGGTGCCACGCAGGGCCGGATGTTCGCCGACATCCGCCGCCTGGCACCCCGTCATTTCCTGCTCGTTCCCGGCGTGGGCGCCCAGGGCGGCAGTCTGGAAGAGGTGTGCCGGTACGGCATGACGGCCGACTGTGGACTGCTGGTCAATTCTTCCCGCGGCATCATCTATGCCTCGCAGGGTGAGGATTTTGCCTTGAAAGCGGGCGAGGCGGCGCATGTTCTGCAAATGCAGATGGATGAACAACTCAAGAAAATCAGGTAAGTGAACGGACAGAAAATCATCAGTGACCCCGTCTTCGGATTCATCCGTATTCCGAAAGGACTGCTTTACGACATTGTCAGTCATCCGCTGATGCAGCGCCTGACCCGCATCAAACAGTTGGGCATGGCCCCGGTGGTGTATCCGGGTGCCCAGCACACCCGTTTTCAGCATTCCATCGGTGCCTTTCACCTGATGAGCGAGGCCATCGAGTCGCTCCGCGGCAAGGGTATTTTCATCTTCGAGGCGGAGGCCGAGGCCGTGCAGGCGGCCATTCTGATGCACGACATCGGGCACGGTCCGTTCTCGCATGTGTTGGAGCATACGCTCATCCACGGCATTTCCCACGAGGACATCTCCCTGATGATGATGCGGCAAATCAACGAGGAGACGGGCGGCGACCTGCAACTGGCCATCAAAATTTTCCAAAACGACTATCCGAAAGGGTTTCTCCACCAACTCATCAGCAGTCAGTTGGACATGGACCGCCTGGACTATCTCCGCCGCGACAGTTTCTTTACGGGCGTGACGGAAGGCAATATCGGTTCGGCGCGCATCATCAAGATGCTCAATGTCCTGGACGACAAACTGGTGTGCGACTACAAAGGCATTTATTCCATAGAGAATTACCTCACCACCCGACGGTTGATGTACTGGCAAGTGTACCTCCACAAGACGGTGGTAGCCTGCGAGAAGGTGCTGGTCAACCTGCTTCTGAGGGCCCGGCAACTGGTCAGGCGGGGGCAGTCCGTGTTCGCTCCGCCCCAACTCATGTATTTTCTCCGGCAGGACGCCGACGGGAATCTGTTCGCCAGCGACGGCGAAGCGCTCCGCATGTACGGTCTGTTGGACGACAGCGACATCTGGAGTACGGTCAAGGTGTGGACCGGTCATGACGACAAGATTCTGTCCCTGCTGGCCCGCGACCTCATCGAGAGGCGCCTGTTCAAGGTGGAAATCCATGAAGAACCGGTGTCGGAGGAGCGGATTGACGAATTGCAGGACCGGCTGGCCCGTCAGGCCGGCGTGGAAAAAGAGGACGCCGCCTTCCTGATGAGTCTCAATGTCATCGAGAAAGACATGTATGACGTCAACGACGACAAAATCACGATTCTCTACAAAGACGGCACGTCGAAAGACATCTCGGAGGCCTCTGAAATTCTAAATGTTGCCTTACTTTCCAAAAAAATTCGCAAATATTATCTGTGTTATCAGCGTTTTTGGTAAAAAAAGATTATATTTGCAACAGAAAAAACCGAAATAGAAAATGGAGTTTACCGCAAAACAAATAGCAGCGTATGTCCAAGGGCGTGTGGAAGGCGATGAGAACGCCGCCGTCCATACCTTTGCGAAAATCGAGGAAGGTGTGCCCGGTGCCATTTCTTTCCTCTCCAATCCGAAATACACGCATTTCATTTACGATACGAAGTCGACCATCGTCCTGGTGGATGAGAGCGTACAGTTGGAACAACCAGTACAGGCCACGCTCATCCGCGTGAAAAGCGCCTACGAGAGTGTGGCCCGCCTGCTCCAGTTGTACGAGTCGGTGAAGCCCCGGAAGACGGGCATCGACCCGCTGGCCTTCATCTCCCCCACCGCCAAGGTGGGAGACAACTGCTACGTCGGCGCTTTCGCCTACGTCGGTGACGGCGTCACCATAGGCAAGGACAGTCAGATCTACCCGCACACGGTGATTTGCGACGGCGCTTCCCTGGGCGAAGGCTGTCTGCTCTATCCCAACGTCACCGTCTATCACGGTTGTAAACTGGGCAATCGGGTGACCATTCACGCCGGAACGGTCATCGGCGCCGACGGTTTCGGATTCGCTCCGTCGGCCGAAGGCTATGACAAGATTCCGCAAATCGGCATCGTCACCATCGAGGACGACGTGGAAATCGGCGCCAACAGTTGTGTGGACCGCTCCACGATGGGCAGCACCTACATCCGCAAGGGTGTGAAACTGGACAACCTGGTGCAGATCGCGCACAATTGCGAGGTAGGCGAAAACACCGTCATGTCGGCCCAGGTGGGACTGGCCGGCAGTACGAAAGTGGGCCGCTGGTGCATGTTCGGCGGTCAGTCGGGTCTCAGCGGACACCTGACCGTGGCCGACAGAACCAATCTCGGCGGGCAGACGGGCGTGATGAGCAGTATCAAGGAGAGCGGCAGCTATATCGGTTCTCCGGCAGAAGATCCCAAGCGCTTCTTCAAGGCTTATGCCGTCTACCGCCAATTGCCTGACTTGTACAAGCAAATCAATGAGATGAAAAAGGAAATTGAAGAACTCAAAAAGAAATAATCATGTTGAAACAGAAGACGCTCAAAGGCAGTTTTTCCCTTTTCGGAAAAGGACTTCATACGGGTTTGAACCTCACGGTGACCTTCAATCCCGCACCCGAGAACACAGGTTATAAGATTCAGCGCATCGACATCGAAGGCAATCCGGTGATTAACGCGGTGGCGGAAAACGTCATCGACACGCAGCGCGGCACCGTGCTCGGCAAGGGCGACGTGCGCGTCTCCACCGTAGAGCACGGTCTGTCGGCCCTGTACGCCTTGGGTATTGACAACTGTCTCATCCAGGTGAACGGTCCGGAATTCCCGATTCTCGACGGTTCGGCCACCATGTACGTGGAGAAGATTCAGGAAATCGGCATCGAAGAGCAGAACGCGCCGAAAGACTTTTACGTCATCCGCAAGAAGATTGAGGTGAAGGACGAGGAGTCGGGTTCGTGCATTACCATCCTGCCCGACGACGAATTCAGTATTACGGCCATGTGCTCCTTTGAGTCGAAATTCATCAACTCACAGTTTGCCACCCTGGACAATCCCGCCGATTACACCAAGGAAATCGCCCCGGCCCGCACGTTTGTCTTCGTGCGCGACATCGAACCGCTCCTGCAGGCCAACCTGATCAAGGGCGGCGACCTGGACAACGCCATCGTCATCTACGAGCGGCAGACCACCCAGGAGCGTCTCGACATGCTGGCCGACATGCTGCACGTGCCCCACATGAGCGCCGACAACCTGGGTTATATCCAGCACAAACCGCTGGTATGGGAGAACGAGTGCACGCGCCACAAACTGCTGGACATCATCGGTGACATGGCGCTTATCGGCCGTCCTATCAAGGGCCGCATCGTCGCCACGCGCCCGGGACACACCATCAACAACAAGTTCGCACGGCTCATGCGCAAGGAAATCCGCAAGCATGAGGTGCAGGCGCCGGTATACGACCCCAACGAGGAACCGGTGATGGACGTCAACCGCATCCGCGAACTGCTTCCCCACCGCTATCCCATGCAACTCGTGGACAAGGTCATCGCCATCGGTCCGACCAGTATCGTGGGCGTGAAGAACATTACTGCCAACGAACCTTTCTTTCAGGGACACTTCCCGCAAGAGCCGGTGATGCCCGGTGTCCTGCAAATCGAGGCGATGGCGCAGTGCGGCGGTCTGCTGGTGCTCAACACCGTGGAGGAACCGGAACGCTGGTCCACTTACTTCATGCGCATCGACGACGTGAAATTCCGGCAGAAAGTGGTGCCCGGCGACACCCTGATCTTCAAGGTGGAACTGTTGGCTCCCGTCCGTCACGGCGTCAGTTCGATGAAAGGTTACGTCTTCGTGGGCGAGCATATCGTGTCCGAAGCCACGTTCACCGCACAAATCGTCAAAAACAAATAAACGTCAAGTGATATGAACCAAATCAGTCCGTTAGCATTTGTTCATCCCGAAGCCAAGTTGGGCGACGGCAATATCATCGGCCCGTTCTGTTATATCGACAGGAACACGGTCATCGGCGACAACAACAATTTCATGAATTCCGTCACCGTTCACGTCGGCGCGCGCATCGGCAACGGCAACGAGTTTTTCCCCGGCGCCAGTATTTCCACCAAACCGCAAGACTTGAAATTCAAGGGCGAGGAGACCACTTGTGAAATCGGCGACAACAACAGCATCCGCGAGAACGTGACCATTTCCCGCGGTACGGCGTCCAAGGGCAAGACCGTCATGGGATCGAACAACCTGCTCATGGAGAGCATGCACCTGGCACACGACTGTGTATTGGGCAGCGGTTGCATCATCGGCAACTCGACCAAATTCGCCGGCGAGGTGACCATCGACGACAACGCCATCATCAGCGGAGCCGTTCTCTGTCACCAGTTCTGCCGCATCGGCGGTTATGTGATGATTCAGGGCGGCAGCCGTTTCAGTCAGGACATTCCGCCCTACATCATCGCCGGCAAGGAACCCATCCGCTATGCGGGTCTCAACCTGGTCGGCCTGCGCCGCAGAGGATTCTCCAACGAACTCATCGAACTGCTGCACGAGGCTTACCGGTTGCTCTATTCCAAGGGCATCATCGCCGAAGGCATCGAGGAAATCAAGAAGAATCTTCAGATTACGCCGGAGGTACAATACATCATCGACTTTGTCTCTTCGTCCAAACGCGGCATTATCCGTTAAGCGGTGAACACGCTCGTTGTCCTTCTCGGTCCTACGGGTGTCGGCAAAACCGACTTGTGCGTCCGCGTCGCCGAAGCGTTCCGGGTGCCGGTCATCAATGCCGACTCACGGCAGATTTTCAAGGAAATGCCGATAGGAACGGCGGCGCCGACTCCAGAACAGACCGCCCGGGTGAGGCATTATTTCGTGGCCGACCATTCGGTGCACGATTATTACAGTGCCTCCCGCTATGAGGAAGACGTGATGCGACTGTTGCCGGAAATGTTCCGGACGGGCAAGTTGGCCCTGATGAGCGGCGGTTCGATGATGTACATCGACGCGGTCTGCAACGGAATAGACGACATTCCCACCGTCGACGACAGGACGCGGGAGGAGTTGAAAGAGCGCCTGCGGCAGGAAGGACTGCCCGCCCTGACGGAAGAATTGCGCCGGTTGGACCCCCGGCATTGGGAAGAGGTGGACAGGAACAATCCCCGACGGGTGGTGCACGCCCTGGAAATCTGTCTGATGACCGGTCGTCCCTACTCTTCTTTCCGCAAGCACACCGTCAAGCAGCGGCCGTTCCGAATTGTCAAAATCGGTCTCAACCGCCCGCGGGAAGAACTCTATGACCGCATCAACCGGCGGGTGGATCGGATGATGGAGGAAGGACTGGAGGAAGAAGCGCGCCGGCTTTATCCGCTAAAAGGACTCAACGCGCTCAACACCGTGGGTTACAAAGAACTCTTCGACGCCTTCGACGGCAAATGGAACATGGCGGAAGCGGTGGAGCGCATCAAGGGCAACACCCGGAAATATTGCAGAAAACAACTGACCTGGTTCAAGCGCGACGGGAGTATCCGCTGGTTTCATCCCGACGATGAACAGGAAATCATCACTTACATGACACAATTTGTGGAATGATACGATTTTTCAAATGGATTGGCCGGAAGTCAAGCGACTTCTTCAAATGGTATAAAAACCTCTACAAAGGGAGGGCCTGGTACACGAAACTCATCGCAGGTCTCGTCTCGCTCCTTGTCGCCTTCATTCTCTATTTGGGAATGGTGGACATCAATTTCCTGTGGCTTTTCGGTAAGTCGCCGGGCTATTTCTCCGGCATTATGGACCCGCACGCCAGTGAGGCGTCTGAGATCTACAGTGCCGACGGCGTCCTGATAGGCAAGTTTTTCAACGAGAACCGCACGCCGGTCACCTACGACGAGGTGAATCCGGCCTTCTGGAAGGCTTTGATTGATACCGAGGACGAACGCTTCTACAAGCATCTCGGCGTGGATCCCATCGGTCTTTTCGCCGCCGCCAAGGACGCTTTCCTCAATCATGACGCCCGCGGCGCCTCCACCATCACCCAACAGTTGGCGAAGAATCTGTTCCGCATGCGCACCAACTATTCCACGGGACTTTTGGGAAAGATACCCGGCGTGAAGATGCTCATCATGAAAACCAAGGAATGGATCATTGCCATGAAACTGGAATCGCTCTATTCCAAGGAGGAGATTCTCACGATGTATGCCAATACGGTCGACTTCGGTTCGAACGCTTTCGGCATCAAGACGGCCTGCAAGACCTACTTCAACACGACGCCCTGGCGCATCAAGACCGAACAGGCGGCGGTGCTGGTGGGTATGTTGAAGGCCACCACCTATTATAATCCCATCGCCAATCCGAAGAATTCACTGGCCCGGCGCAACGTCGTCTTGGGCAACATGCTCGCCCACGACCATCTCGACCGAGCGGAATACGACAGTCTGAAACAGATTCCCATCGAGTTGAACTACAGTGTGGAGAAGGTGTACGACGGACAGGCGACCTATTTCCGCGAGGCGGTGGCCGATGAACTGAAGGACTGGTGTCTTGACGAAGGCCTGGATCTGTACAACAGCGGACTGAAAATCTACACTACCATCGACACCCGGATGCAGAAATACGCCGAGGCCGCGGCGCGCAAGCAGATGCAACAGGTGCAGCACAACTTCAACAGCCACTGGGGAAAGAACGCGCCGTGGGTGGACGAGCGCGGCCGCGTCATCGCCGGATTCGTGGAAAGCGTGGCCCGCAAGCAACCGTTCTACAAGCGGCTCAAGGAGCGTTTCGGCGAGAATGAGGACTCCATCAACTATTACCTGAACCGGCCGCACAAGGTCAAACTCTTTGATTATGAGAAGGGGACGGTGGAAATGGAGATGTCTTCCCTGGATTCCATCCGTTACATGCTGCATTTCATGCATTGCGGATTCGTGGCCGTCGAACCGGCGACGGGTCATGTCAAGGCCTGGGTGGGCGACATCGATTTCAATTCGTGGAAGTATGACAAGGTAAAGGCCATGCGCCAACCCGGTTCCACGTTCAAACTCTTCGTTTACACCGAGGCGATGAACCAGGGACTGACGCCCTGTGACAAACGGCGCGACGAGTTTTTCTCCATGGATGTCTATGACAAAAAACGGAAAGAAGTGGTCACTTGGGCCCCGACCAATGCCGACGGAAGGTTCTCCGGCGATTCCATCACACTGAAAGCGGCCTTCGCCCGAAGCATCAATTCCGTGGCGGTACGCGTAGGACAGGAGATGGGCATCAAGCGCATCATCGAGACGGCCGAGAAGATGGGCATCCGAAGTCCGCTGGAAGACAATCCTTCCCTGTCGCTGGGATCGAGCGACGTCAACCTGCTTGAACTGACGAACGCCTACGGTGTGATTGCCGACAACGGCAGATACCACGACCCGATACTGATTACCAAAATCGTCGACCGCAAGGGAAAGGTCATCTTTGAGGCTCCCGACACCGAAGAACAGGTGATTCCCTACAAGAGCGCATTCCTCATGCAACAGCTGTTGCAGGGCGGCATGCGTGAACCGGGAGGCACTTCTCAAAGTCTTTGGGGCTATGTGGGCAAGGTGAGAGATACGGAATTCGGCGGCAAGACCGGTACGTCCAACAACCATTCCGACGCATGGTTTATCGGCGTCTCGCCCAAACTGGTCGTCGGTGCCTGGGTGGGCGGCGAGTACCGTTGTATCCATTTCCGCACGGGCGCCCTCGGACAAGGCAGCAGAACGGCCCTCCCCATTTGCGGTTACTTCCTGGAATCGGTCTTCAGTGACCCGGCTTTCGAGAAATATCACGGGAAGTTTGACCAGCCCAAAGACGAGGATATCACGCGGAGCATGTACATCTGCGAGTCGTACCGGCCCAAACCGCATGTGGATACGGTGCAGACCGACAGTACGGCGGAGCGGAACCACTTCGACGAGTCGGGCAGTCCGCGGCCCGAACTGCCCGATATCCAGCAGTCGGTCGTCCCCCAACCCGTGGAGACGAAACCCGACGAGATTGACATCAACCTGGATAATCTGTAGGAAAAAGAGGGTGTGTCATAACTTGACACACCCTCTCTTTATTACGCTCTATGTCTATTTCTTTGCTTGCCCAAAGAAATAGACGAAAGAAAGGGCATCGGCAAGGTCGCTCGTTGCTAAAGCTCGTGCGAGGTGAGAGCAATCGCAAATGTATTTGCAGATTGCCGAACCGATGCCGAGGTTGCGCGAAGCGAAACTTCTTCGGCATCCGCCTAAATTTGCTATCGATGAACT
>Ga0181612_142805_pt1 | contig 17501 bp, 15 predicted proteins | sample HoacroProtozoa21_FD_119630 | JGI IMG/M metagenome (GOLD analysis project Ga0181612, IMG submission 119630) | Hoatzin crop microbial communities from Cojedes, Venezuel. Combined Assembly of Gp0051906, Gp0051904, Gp0051908 | reverse complement strand
GCAGTCGCAGATTTTTGGGGCCGGCCATTGTCCACTGCTTTTATCTGGCAGGTACAAGGAACACAGGACTCAGACTGAGCATCCCAGCTTGGCAGTTCAGACCTAATTCTATCACAGGGTGATGACAGCTTGGAAAGTGGCCTTTGTAATCCTCTATATAAAATCCCACAAAAAAAAGAGGGAGATAAGCACTTCTTTATCGATTCTCATTTTTTTCCATTACACTTTGACTTTTTACTGAAAAGACTGATTTAAAACTAAAAAGTTCTGTTTTAGAAATGCTGATGCGAGGCCTCCTGGGGATGCAATTCAAGCACTCCCCACAGAGATCCTCCTCTCCAGAACCACCCTCCCTCTTTGAACTTATCTTCTACCTGTTCCATCATGCAGCAAAGCGGGGAGCTTTACAGTGACCCTGCGAGATGTCGCATACTTGCCACACACGCTCACCCAGACCATGTTTCATTGCTTTTAAATGGCATCGGTAACGCAGGTAAGACTGGTATTCCTTATATTGCCTTCTTCAGGATTTTTAATTGAGTTTAGTAAGTTTCAGATGATTTCTCTCATCCTCTGAAACAAATGCCATTTAAAATTTTGCCATATTTATTTTCCTTGCTTTCTCGTCTCTGTTGTGTTCGTTAAGAGTTGCCCAGGTTGGTGGTAATTCTGTTTATTATGATGCCCTCTAGAGGGATGGACAGACTTGCTATTTGCCTGGCGTGCTTTATGGTTTTAGCACAGCAAAGACCAGATGAGCAGGAACAAACATTGGGCTTAAGAAAAGGGAGAATGTGGGTTACAAAACGGGTGCTTTGGCGAATAACATCAATGTAAATAAAAAGTTTTTTCTTTCAAAGCTAAAGAAAATATTTCTGGCTATAAAGGTCCACCGGTGTAAAGATGGTGTTACTATGTCTGTTAAAAATCGGAATTTTTTTCCTGAAATACCACACCCTATTTCTTTCTCTGGAAATGTGTTAAGTGGGTTTGGTGCTAACACTCACCACCCTGCTCCGTTTCAGGCAGGCAGGCCCCTAGTGCCAAGAGGCTGGGGCTGCAATGAGCTGTTTCAAGGTAGGAAACCTTCAGCTGTTGCATTATAACAGGGGCCAGATCCCAGACGTGACTTCCAGTTCTGCACAGGGAAAGGCACTCACTCACCCAAACGGTGCAGTACTCTCATGACCAGGGATTTCTCAGTATTTTGATATTTATTCATTTTCCTGTCATTGTCTCCACCCCTATGAAGGTATCCCAACAGAGACCCATTAGTGTAAGTGACATTGCTTCCTTTACTATGGGCCAGACGCTTTTCTATCATCTACTACATTTTTGGTCAACTCCTTAACTACAACTTGTTGGCTTATTGCTGTAGATGAGGAGTGCACATTCAAGCCTTATACTGCTTTATATCAACACCACCATCTCATAGTCTTTTCTTCTTTGACCTTGTCTATATGGTTTGAGTTCTGGCAGAGGCATTTTGACTAAGATTTCTTTTAACTGAAATTGCTGCCATACTTATACTCTTTAATGTAGTGAGAAGGGTACTACAACATAGGGTACACAGTACTCCTCCTCCCTGAAGGCACCAAATTTGGCCAGCGTAATGACCTTTCCATGAGGGCAAGCAGTTGTGTCCACACAAAAGGTGAATAACCATTCGCAGCTGTATCTGCTCTGTTTGATGCGATACGACTTTGTGAGCATACAAGCCCTTGGTCTTTATTTCTGTGTGTTTAAAGGAACAACTTACACCAACAGCTTGCAAGTTGACTGAACAGTCAAAGAATAGTTCAGTATGTGCAACAGCATTAACGCTTGCTCAGACTCCATTTTTCAGTGGTGATGAACATGAGAATACTAGATTTCTCAATACATTCAGATTTTACATATAGGTCACGTGTTAAACACAGGCACACATCACTTTACATAGAAGCGCCTGTTTTTTTAAAAAAAGTCAGTCAAATCATGGGTTTGTAAGTCGATGGAAGAGCACTTACTGTTAAGATGTCATAACTCCCCGCCGTGAACTGCTTTCTGGAAGAAACCATCCCTGTTTTGGGATCAATAAAAAATTTCCCATCATCATTTCCATCCACAATGCTATACGAGATTTCTGCATTAGGGCCTTCATCTTTGTCAAAAGCAAAAGCTCTGTAGATCGGCTCCCCTCTTTTCTTGCGGTCCCTCTCTGGCAGCTTGATCTGGTAGACCTTCTCCGGAAACTGAGGTTTGTTATCATTCTCATCCAGAACCTGGACTACCACCCAGACAGAGGACTGCTTGGGAGATGTGCCCCCATCTGAGACCGTTACCTGAAAAACAACAGCAGCAGAGGCATTATTCTGAATAGGTAAAGTGGAGCTTCCTATACTGGCATAGTAAATCAGAATCACCCCTCCCTCCCCAAACTCAACCTGCAGTTTACAAAGTCTTCTGTACAAGATATGCTCATGAAGAACATGCTCATTTTGAACATGTTCAGTGACTAACTCAAATATACCCGCAATAGCAAATACAGGAATCAGCACGATTTTTTTCTTTCGAGGTGAACCTGGAACAGGGAACCTGCAGACAAGGAACCTATTTCTCAAAGCATAAAATCGTTTTATCTCAAATTCTGCAAGTTTATCTCAGAATAAAGAACTGGAATTAACCCATTAAGCAGAATTCCTGCTTTTTTGCAAACACATTTTAAAGTTTCTTCAGTCACATAATGAATTTGAAAAATGCATTTCTTCTTAAATCCTAAAATAATCTGTGTCACTTTTTTTCCATTAATTATTTAGAATTTCTTAAACAACAAAAGGATTTCTGTCAGTTCTTTTCATTCAATACCTGAGATGTGACAGCTCATTAATTCCAAAACTACTTTGTATGATTATAAGGGGTAGAGAGAGAGGCAGGTAGCAAAAAATTTCTGCTGCATTTTGCAGAGTGCACTGTGCTGCCAGAAACACATAAGAAATAAAATCTTTGAGACAAAAGTTCATTAGTAATTTAGCTGCAACTTAATCAGAATTTCTCTTAATTTTCAGTCTGGAACACTGTGAAAACAAAATGATCCAAGATCAACAAGCACTCAAGAGATTTAATAATATACCTTTAAAATGCGATCAGTATGTTTCAAACTTCTCCCTCAATACTTCAATTGCATTTTTGAAAGAGGAAGAAATAAAGCAGAAAGTTATTTCTGTTTGCATGAAGGAAGTTCAAATTTCACTTTCAGCTACATATGCTAACATGCCAGTTCCCACAGGGGCAATTTCTGATGATAGTGAGCCAAGATATTGCAGACCCTTTCCTGCTCGTACTGATCACTGCACATCGATCGCTTTCCTGGTTAACGCCTCAATACTTTCTTTTTCCTTAAAAGTTTCTGTGTCCCCTTACAAACCATACAGTCCTGATGTCCAATACTTAGGCAAAGCAAAATTTTCTGCAAATAATGTCCCTTGCCACTGTCCCCTCCTTGTAACAAGAAATCTAAACTTAGGGTAACCCCACGTTAGTACTGAGATCAGCAGAAAACTCACAGCATTTTCTAGGAGCAAGGTAAAAGACCTTTCCCATTTCCTGTATTTAACTATACTTTTAGAAACTGATGCAGTGGAAGGGAGCAGACTGACAGCCTTAAGGACTGAAACCGCTTATTTACAGACAAATAAATGGCATGGCAATACATAGTGGTAATGTAAAATCCCCCCTCAGTCGGTCCATAACTCATTTGGAGAGTAGAGCCTATCCTCCCAACGACACGTATCAGTCTCAGACCTCTCTTTCCTACCACTGTCACCAGGGTTGGCTGTTAGCACTTGTTGGGATCACCACTTCGTGATGGGGATGGCTGTCTGCGGAGAGCCGGATGGGGACCATCCCATCCCACAAGGCCACCACCGTGCCATCTGTCTGTCACTGGCAAGGGGCAGCTCATTACCAGTGTACTCAGCCACCAGTTCCCACTTGCTACACTTCCCAAAATAGCATTTATAACACTGAACGGCTGCACACATGGCTGCAAATCTGCCTTTCCACCCAGTGAGAGTGACACTCCTGGGGACCGCAGCCTCTCCACTCCACCGCGCCAGGACAACTTCAGAGCTCGTGCAGCAAACAGTAAGCCAATTCTGCCAATTCTCCTTACAGACTTTCAGCAATAAGTAACTTTTGTCCCACTTAGAGGTTGATCCCCTCTATTTCTGTTCTGCTCCAGTATAACTGGCCAAGCTCTCAGCAAGAGCACAGGTTAACAAAGAACAATCTTTTTCAGGATTTCTGCTGACTCCACGGGTAAAATAATCAATGATGTCAGGCAGTACAGACTGCAGTGCACAGAAACAGAGACACACTTATTTAAATCCTGTTCAAAAATACCAACAAAATGCTTTTTTAGGGGTTAATGTTCTTAATGCATAGAAAATACTAGCAAGAGTCAGGAAACTCTTGTTTTCTGAACAGAACATGACCTACCCTTAAAAAAATAAAGACATTTCCCTCAAGCTTTTAGCAGTGATCTAAAAAAAGAAAGTAGGGGTGAAAGTTTACAAATACAAATAATAATAAAATCTCTGAAAAAAGAAGACATTTCCTACGAGCTTCTAGCCATGATCAACAAAGAAAGGCGGCGGGGGTGTTGGGGGAAAAAGTTTATGAACAAAAATAATCATAAAATCTCTCAAAACCACAGTGGTATAAACAGTCAAGTGACTATGACGAAAAACCTTCTTAAGTCAAGAGACTGCTCAAAAATTGAAGCCATCCTCCTGTTTTACCAGCATAGTGTCACAGTTTGTTAGGTTACTGCTGAAATCCGGACTCACGTGGTGCTGTGGCAGGAAATACATGCATGCACTTGTTTGTTTTTGGAAGCCCAAACTTGTGGCAAATCCACTCGACAACAGAAAAGCTGCACTGAAAATATTTGCTGACAGCTAATTGAAAATAGTAATGGCTGTAACACAAAATGTCAGCTAAGTAACAGAAATTAACACAGAAGGCCTGAAGTTAGTCAATTCTATCCTGTCTAAAACTTTACGACCCTGGAGAGGAAAATGTTATGCACCCACTAAGCCTTTTTCTCCGGGTGACACTCAAAACTTTTCAAAATGACAGGCTTCAGCTCCACTCGAAAAGCTCTGAGTGCCAGACATGGGAGTTGAAGTGTGAGTTAAAGCTCTCTCTTTGCAGGAATGCAAATTAATTAATTGAGCCGCCCTCCACCAGGAATGTGATTATTTCCATAACTGTAAATCTGCGCCGCCCCGACCCCTCTTTTCTGCTCCATCAGCCTGACCCCAGTCTGGGCTTTTCAGGTTCCAGCTACAAACAGGGTAAAGGAGCTGCAGAAATTTCCTCCACCCCTACAAAAACACCCCGTAACAACACATTAAAACAAAATAACAAATTGCTGCCAGTTCATAATTGTTCCCAGACAAAAATGAGGAAGACCGGAGAGGTCGTTCAGCACACTGCTCTGCAAATACCATTTCCATCAGGACACCATATCAGAGCAGCACTTAGGGGCCCCTCTAACAAAACCAATTTTTTCAAACATTACCACAGTTCTCAGCAAAATCCTTAAACGGTTGGAAATCACAGTGAAAAGTAACCAGGGAGGGGAAGGAGGCCGGGATGTTTGTAGGACAAAGACACCAAAGCTAATTCACAGCTGGTATCTCTGGAAATGTGAAAGGCAGACGTGCAAGGCACAGGAGAGCTTGCCAGTAGAGAAGCTGAAATTCAGGGCCAGTGAGGTTTTTCTATTTAGAAATCTGCAAATGGCATGGTAGGGGAAAAAAAACCACAGAGAAGAAAGGGGATACAGAGGAATGACAGACTATGTACTTGTAAAGATGTGTCATCAGAAACCGAACAAGAGGTGAATCTCACAGTAATCAAGATGGGGAAATGGTGATGACCAGAATGAAAGATTTCCCAGAGGAGATGAGGAATGGCTGCTTGGTCAGCATGTACTTTCCTAAATGTTGAACACCTTCTCCAGTCTATGTGCCAAGTCTGGCATCCTGACACCATGGATGCAGGCATGCTGCTTCTTGCCCAGGCGCAACCTGAGGTGGGCCTGTCAGCTCCTCTCTCCCGTCCTCCTGGTGAGATATTGCTGCTAATGCCGTGTCCACACAGCCTAAATAGAAGACACGAACTCCCAGAGCTGGGATACGGCCACAAAAGCAGCTGAGTTCTGACTCTCTGACCAACCATACAAATGGTTGGTCCATTCACCAAGGGTGGGATGTCTTAAAAGGAAAGTGATGACATATTTAATGGAGTCTGATGGAATTACATAGCGAGAATAACATGAACTTCACATACCACTTTCATGGTGAAATCCTAAGCACCACTGCTGTTTTTCCACAACCTACAGACAGTTCCACTACAGTGTTCTTCATAAAATGAGCCCTTTCTGTCAGGAATCTGCCTTTACCCATTGGCTTTAATGTTTGTGACTTTACTGAACCATGTCAGCCAATACACATATAGGTATTGGTTCCCCGGAAATTTCTTTGCTAAAGTAACAACATTCACACATCCCTTACAATGCTTCCTTCAGCAGGATGGACCAGGACGATACCTTCTGAAAATCCCTCTACTTATATCAGACATGTATTTTTGGAGAAAAACACACAAATATATCTCCTTTTGAAGAGTATGACAAATTTGGTATAATAACATAACTTTCAAAAGCCAAGAAAGGCAATTTCCATTCCTTCTGCAAGATCTAATTCAGCAGGTTTGGTCTACCAGACACTAACACTACCTTTCCTAGAGGACTGAGAGATACTCTCTCATATTCAGGTTTATGTTCAAGTCCACAGACCAACTACAAAGAGATTTTCATAGCAATGGACCTTCTCAGTGAAAACCAAGGTCAACACGAACTGTTAACACACAACATCTCGAATGTTAGATATGAAAGTTTCCTCTTTTTATGACCATGGAGAAGTCATGGAGCAGACATGTACTTTGAAAGTAGAGCAGACCTCAACGCTGGTGACAAAAATGATTTTGCCTAGAGACAGTCACTACCTCCTATGAATTGGACTGTGAGACTTCACTGAAGAAGAAATAGCTCTTGAATTTTTTCAGAATACAAATGTAACTGTGAGGACCACCCTCCTGAACTAAAAGCACAATATTGAGTCTCATTAACAAAAGCTCACGACTTCCAAGACAATTATTAACTCAGCTGGAGAGAGTAGCTAGCAGGGATCTTACTTCAACAACTATAACAAGACAATCAGCAGGTGTTTAATGTGAATTATCAAGTCTTGAGAAGAATGAGAATCTTCTTCCAGATCGTTCCTTGGCAGGAGGAAGTACTCAGCCTACCCAATTTGTAAGTTAAGAGGAACTGCCACATTACCATCATTAGCATTGCAGAATGCTGAAGATGTCATATTCGCTTGTTTATTTTCGGTCGTGTGATACTGCTGAATGCAGAAAGAGTGAGCTGAGATGCCTGGGTCTCATCTGAGGAACATGCGTAATGAGGGTTTCAGGTAAAAGCCTCTCCCTTCCCCCAACCAGAAATGCCAATTCTGCTTCAGAAAACTTCAGAAAAGAGAATCTGGTTGAGTTACTGGCGACAGAAAAATGATCAAAGGGAGCCTGAGAGCTGAGGCATACCCCTGCTGTTAGTGACTAATGGGTTTGTTTCTTCTGCCAGTGTGCAAACGAGCTGCAGCACCTATTGTAAGAGTCTCTGGAATACAGCCCAAGTGAGAGAAGTAAAAGATTATAAAGGAGAGCTCATTGAGGGATGAATGGAACTTTAAAGTCAAATACACTGAATTACTATCTCTCCCTACTTCAGAGAGAGACTAAATTTGCGGCTAAATTCTTACAAGGAAATATTTTTCTGAAACGCATTGTATTACTGAACTACATGTCAGATTATTGCTACAAAGCGGAGGCAGCGTAGCTCAAAGATAGACAGCAGAGGGAAAAAAAGGTCCTTTTTTTCTTCAGTTCATCACAAATACCGAGTTAGCTGTAGTAAATTAGATGCCTTCTCATTCTAATCCTTTATTTGGCAACTGTGGAAAAGCAGTGGACAGCTGCTTATTTCACTCACCCTAACAGAATGTAGTGCCGTCCCAAAAGACAAATACTTAAACACTTCTTGTAGGAGAGTGCCAATCATATCAATATGATCCATCTTGCCTTACCTCCTTTACAATGTGCTAATCTGGCAAACTCTTCAATCATAAAAAAAATAATACATTCACTTTGGCCAGCTATGAGAAAGAAATGAGTACATTTTAAATACAGATTATTACTGACACAAACACTCTAGGTGGTTGATTAGGAAAGTCAATGGCTTCCAGCCACATTCAAGCTAGAAAACGCTGCATAACGGTCTGTTATACCATTTGAGAATTAACGATGACATCAGGTAATTTCAACGCTGTATTGCCAAAAGACAGGAAGGAAGGAAGGAATGGTTTTTCATTTGGAGTTAAATGCTCCCTGCAGTATCTGCAAACCTAACTGTTAGAAAAGTGTACTGAAGAAAGTCCTAGAGGCTTCAAATTGTGGTTTTTGTCACACTCACAATACTGAGACCAGTAGATGGTAAGCAAATGACCTGGCAGAATGAAATATTAGAACGGATGACTTAAAGGTGCAAAAATACTACTACAACAACATTTATTCTGTGTCATACTTTATTCCTTTTTGAAAGTTGAAACAGTCAACAAAAGGCATAAACTCTGAAAAGAGACTTAGGACTTGCATTTTAGCTTTAGTAGCAATACAGGGAAGGGTCTGCATAGCTCTTGACAGTGAGTCTCTAAAAGAAAAATAGTAATTTTGCATGGGCGCTGCTTTTAAAGTTCATTATAGTTTGGAGATCCTGGCAACCTTTGTGCATCAGGCTGTATTTATAATGTTCTTGAATCAACACACGCTGGGAGAAGTGCAGCACCAGCCATTACTCCATTAAATTCCCAGGACAACAGAGCAGCCTGTCCTATCTTGGAACAAACTCCTTTAGGCAATCTCAGAACAGTATCTCCCCCTTCTTTTCACTAAGTAAAAAGAAAACTATAGTCCTCAGGAATGTCAAGCTCATACAGTTTTGCCTTTGACACACTGTAGACAAAACTTTGCCCAGAAGTGACTCTAAGCCGATCACTTTCCAGAAGTCCAAATGTGCCTCCTGTTTCCATTGGTGGACTTAAAACAAACTTCCTTTCTTTGTTCATGAGGCTACAAGAACGAATCTCGCTACCCCAGCATATACCAAAGAAAAATCTGGCAAGCAGAAGAATACACTCCAAGTAGTCTTCTGATAATACCTGGACCGATGGACTTTCAACCACCTTCAGACTGACATCTTACAAACAAGACAAAGACAGATATGTCATTGCTTAAAAATAATTTTTATAGGCATATGGAACCTCTTTAGGAACAACTGATTCCTAAACAGAAGTATAACTACCCTCATAGCTTCTAAATGAGAAGAAGATAAAAGTTGTGTACTGATCTTCACAGTAAACTTTGAAGGTGTTTAGCTCCTACTGATAGTGAAGATTACAATCAAAGAGTTTTGTGAACAGAAAATGAGTAGTCGAATCTGAGAATATTTCACTTCAAGCAGCTTTAAATAACATAAAACTTGCAAATTAAGACATTTGGGTAGTTTAATGTTAGCAGCAATCTCTATGTCAGTTGTAATTCCACTCATGTCTGAATATCTACTCCAGCCATTTATGCATTTTTCTTTTCTCATCACAAGAAACACCTGTGATCAAATATTGATAAATTCAGCTCTATCAGATCTACCTCTGCAGATACTGCCCTTCTCCAGAAATCTTATCTCAGCACTCAGGAAACACGGCAGCTCTCAGCTTTTGTGCTTCAGAAGAGGCATGTGTCAGCTTCTAGGCTCATGGAACTGCCCTTTTCTCAGATATTCAGTTACCCTTCCTTTTCCACCCACAAAAGTCACTCGATTCTCATCTTCACTATAAGCAAGAATCAAATACCTTCTTCAAACTTTCCTCAAAATTATGAAGATCATTACACATCCTCAGTCTTCCCTTTTTCGTACCAGACCAATCAATATGTGTAATCTCGTACCAGCCAGAAAACCATTCTGGCTACTAATAAAATCTTAAGATTTTATACATGCTGCCAAGATTTTTTCCCTAATTTATTGATTTATTTTATGTTTTAACTTTCAGCAGAAAGGCTATGCTCAAAAATAGATGCTGATATATTGCCAAAATTTAATCAAGCTATAGTACTAGTCACTGTGGAGTTAGTTAATCAAGCAGCAAAACGATACACACTTTACATCCATGCTCGGCTGTGCAGCTGTATCAGTTTGTAGAATAGGTCCCCAGATATTCAACGTGATGGGGAATTAAGGAAGAGCAACTCTTTCAGCAGAAACTCTCAGATTCGGTGCAGGTGTTTTCCTGTGTGTGGCAACAGCCCTCCACCTGCCTTGCAGTAAGTCAGCAGCACTGCCTCGTGCCAGCATGGTACGTGCTGTTGAACTTACTCTAAGAAAAAAAGAGATAATTCGAAGGAGCTTGCTCTGCATGCCCTTAGATTGTGGCATGCAGTTTCTGTTACAACAGAGTAATAACTTCAACTAAAATGTTCAGTATTCAAAGGAAATTTTGTCTTCTCTCCTAAACTATAACATTAAAACTTACTTATAAACTATTTTTGTCACGCCAATGGACTGTGCCTTCCAGTGTTGGATGAAACGCCCTGAGGTGAGGCTCTGTGATGGTCAGTCTTCAGTGTTCTTATTACTTAGGAGGTAATACATTTATTTGGCCTCCAATATAATGAAAGGTACACACTGTAATTCTTCCTTAAAGTTATTCACTTTATAGGCATACTGCATCCAAATTCTACACTGTTGTGTGAAGCAGAACCAAGTATTTTCAAGAGAAGGCTAACACTTTTTATTTTCAGTTGCTCTTAGAAGCAGCGCTTGGTTGCGCTGTGGAGGGTGACACCACCTTGTCTCTGGCAGAGAGGCAGATTGAGATGCACCCAGCCCCATCCCCAGCCCCTCCTCCAGCCATTTGTTTTTCCCCTGTTGTCGGTTTGCAGTCTCCTTCACTCATCAATAAACCGTTTCTGCATCTGTGGTACTAACAGGGCTACCGAAATAATCAGGGTTTCAAACCAAAATCCCCCCAAAGGCAGACAGTTAATAAGTGACAGCAGTGAGAGAGCAAAACCAGGAGAGGCATGCCAGGTCCCCAGGTCAGGGTAGGAGAAATAGCTTAAGACGTTTTGGTTGCTGAAGGAAAATGTATTGTGTAACTTCAATTTTGGTGACGAATTCTGCAATTCCACTACAGATAGTAACTCACTCTCCGCACCCCACCTAAAAAAAATCTCTACTGCAAAAATCATCCCTCACCAACAAGCCTTTGATCAATACCAAAGTAGGCAAAGCCAAGAATCAGCAATTTCAAGACAAAAGACTTTGGGTCCCACCAGTAACTGCTGAAAATATCCAGTTTCAATCTTACACTATTTTTCCACAATATGCAAGAAGTAATGAATGTTCTCCATCCACGCATACAGGTAAAGTGTTTCAAAGATGGTTTTATAGCTGATAGCCTGACGAGTAGCCTCTGACATTTAAATGCAATTTAGTTTTTTCAGGGTAAAAAATGAAGCTTCTGCAGTTTTATGTTCAAAATAAAGCTTCTCAGTTAAAAACTTGATTAATAAAAACACAGATTTCTTAGCCAGGTAGAAAGTATATAAAATCAGACCTTTAAGGAGTACAGTCTGTTCCCTGTTTTTGATCCTGCAGAGATATTCTAAATTTGCAAAAGGCAAAAATGGACATTTTAGGCCTCAGAAATTTATCTGGCCTTAGCGAACAGTCACTCAGGAAGATTGCTGTGACCGCTTTTATTAATCTAATAGGAAAAAAATGAAGACGTGCTTCTTTTGGTGATATTCAAGTTATTTGATAGAGGTTTCTTTGGTTGGCAACCAGGTGCAAAGCAAAATTTTAATCAACTTAGAGAACAATATGATAGTAATTACTCATGCATGTTTGAAGAAATTAATTTTTGTAGTCAGATGCGGACTACATCCTAAAATGTCACACAAAGTAGCATAAAAATGCTCAGAAAATCAGTTTGAAAAATAAGTAAAATAAGGTAAAGGAGATAAGCATGCATAAGGAGGTTGGTTGTTGGGGCTCTTCCCAAGGCAGGTTTTTTTTAATGACAGTGTCATCGTGTTTTTGTCAGACCAGGTTAAAGTAAATCACATCAATAATTGCTTTGAGTTCAGCAATAAAAAATTCTACTTGACTTCTTGATGCCTACTTCACAACTTTCTGTGACAAATTAATTTCAGACAGATAATAAGCATTGATTGGGTTGTATTTAATCACAGTTTCATCTAACAGGCAACACAGACAAGCCTTATTATCTCAATCTCCACTTGTTTTCGATTCTAAGTGTCCTATAAATATCTATTATCCAGTTTACATTGACATGGGGTCAATTTCACAAGCTGGTCGAGAATCAGCATGGGACTATACACAGGGAAAAAAACACAGATTCTGATTATGAAGCAAAACTCATATTCTTGGGACTACCTTTTTTACTTCTTCCAAATTCAGTTTCCAGCTTTGAAAACTCAGCGTGAAAAATGGGCTTGGGTATTGCAGTACAAAAGATGTGAAACTGAAATTCAGATAACTGTTCTGGTGATAAAGGATGAGAGCCACTGCCCCCTTCCCTGATGGCTGCATTAAGACTCTCTGTTTCATTTGACATGTGAAAAACCCTGCTTTTTTTCACCAGACAAGAACTGACACAGCTAAGCATACATTTAGGGACCAGTTCAGTGTAATGCTGTTCTTCATGTAGTCGGTTTAATTGTCTGTTCAGCTTTCTTTCTGTTGAACCTCTGCAAACCTCCACAAACACCTGACCAGATGCATCAGCATCCCCAACCACACCACGGAAGGTGGGGTATGCATATACCGCATGGCTAGAAGCACACAGTGAAAATATAAAGACGAGTGTTTCCCTGCTGAACCGAGCTCACGTTGTCTGAGCAGCCAAAGAATTACAGGTATCTTCTTGGTGGAGAAGGATCTGGCCAGCTGTGAAATCCTCTGACTTGGAAATCAAAGGAAATTTTCCCATTGACTTTGGCGAGAACAAGGTTGTGCCTAGAGCTCAACAACCTCATTTCAGCTTGTTTTTATTGCTCGTTCAGCTTTTGCCCAGCCCTGGGCTCCAGCTTCATAACAAGCACCTGAAAGCTGTAAGCCTTCGACTAAAGGGTAGAGATGATGCGTACCTCCAAAGCACCACCACCACCACTGTATGCTTTACCAGGAAGAATCTTACTTTAACACCCAGGCAAATATGGGTTCTTTAGTTTACTTTAAAGAAACAGCAATTTCATACACAATTCTTTTCTTTAACTTCATTTTTTTTTCCTGTTGGTTCAATCTGTAACACATATAGCCAGTGATCCTGCGAACAGCAATATATAGGAATAATTTTCAGAATGTGTCAAGACCATGCTGCCGACTTAAAGAAGCAGGTGTACATACAGGAGCAAGGTAATTTGAGGGTAACAGGAAACACTGTCCCAAAGTTTTAACATCCCAAATGTGCTGAAAAAAAAATTCTGGCCAAAAAGTTAATTTCCCTGAGTAACACTTAGAACGCATTAAAAATGTTCAGGTTACTAATATTAATCAATTGATACTATTATAATTAATTAATTACACAGTGCCTTGAGTCCTGGAAAGGGATCTCTATGTGTCTTAATAAGAAGAAGATGACATTCTACTTATGCAGTGCAGGAGGAATTTTAGAAGACTGAAACTTTTAAAATAGTCTTGGCACACTGACTCTTCTGCAGAACTAGTCTCTAACATGCATTTGGTTTCTGCAGCCACAGGATGGCATTCACTGCTGTGCAGAGGGTGACTGCAATGTAAGTAGAGCCTAGGAAGCGTACTTTCCATCTGGGGAAAGGAAATATTTAATCAAAAATGATTAATATAAATTTACTGCTTTCTACTGATGACAACCATTTATTCAAGAATGTGATATCAAAATTTTACCATGCACAGCCCTTAAGGTTCATGTTGTTACTGTACAGACACCAAGGCTCTCAATAGATACTTGTCTTGCCTGTCTTCAGTAAGCTGGGACCTTATAAAAATACAGAGCAGCAATTCCAACTTGGGATACCAGCAACTGCACAAAGCGTTTCAGTTTCATTTCCACAGTTTATGGAGTCACAGTAACTCTTTAATGGATTTATATAGGCTCCTAATTTACTGTTTATTTTCCCATTAGGGCAGTATATGGAGTAGGTGTTTACACATGGCATACCAAGGGAAGGACAATTGGACTGAACAAATGGCTAAGGTGACCGATAATTGGATTGCAAATGTCAAAGAGTGTGGTTTAAAAGCCAGGTACATCACCCACACATACTTTTCCCAGTTGTGAAATGAAAGTTAAGAACGGGGACAATCAGCTACAAGTAGTTACGATTTATAGAGCTGGGTTTGAAGTCAGCGGCAAGCAGCATCCAATTAACTTCCGCAGAGCTGTCTTACGCCACCGGTAAAATGACTGGATTTAGAGTGATGATGAGCAAGAATGTCAGACCGAGAGACAACCTAGTAATGCTGTTAACCTCTGTGAGATTGCCCCACCAATAATGTGATGTGGGGGACAATAAAACACCATGTGAGACAACATGCCCAGTTTGGTAGTGCAGGACTGATATATGAGAGAAGAAGGAGAATTTTCCTCGATTCATTTTATGGGCCTCCAATTAGCCCTCACTAGGTGAAGGGAGAGAAAGGGGGGAAGCAGAAGGAGTCCCTCTAATGAGTTGCTTTGTTGGTCTGTAGCAGAAGAGATTGAAAAAGGAAAGTTTTAGGAGCTGCTCTGCTTTTGAGACTGTCTCAGGAGGTGTTAAAGGGGCTGGGTACTTTGTTGGAAACCACCGTGAGAAAGCTCCTGATTTATGGGAGCTCTTGAGCAGCACAAGTGCATCCTGTCAGGATCGGTACAGGAGGCGTGATCCCTTGGCACAGGGAGATTGGATATGTCAGCCCCAGGCGTTAATCCCCATGGTTAGATGGTGGGGTCAGGACTGCAGATGCTCACTCATGATGTGGTGCCCGGGCTGACACTGTCTATAGATGCTGCCGCTGCTTTCTTTGAGAAATCATATACAAAATAGAAAGACGCTTGTTCTCCAAAAGTGCATCCAGTTTTAGAAATGGGGGTATTAAGAGTGGGTTTAATCCATGTATTACTGATCTGATAAAATATCTAAATCTTATTTACAGGCTTGGTAAGGCAAAGGCAGTTTGTCAATCAAGTGAAGTTTAAGATGCAATTCCTGTTTTGCTACATAAGTCTGGTGAATGTGTGCTCAATAACCTTTAGAAAATAGAGCATGAACGTGTAATTTATTTAGCTACTACTGTTTAGGCGTCCAAGGACTATTGGAGCATGTTGCACTCACAGAGAAACCAAGGGGGGTTCTCAAGTTAGGAAGTCCTGAGGTAGCTCTCAGTCCACGCAACAGCACGGAGGAGAGGGAAGGGACACCAAATTAGCCCTGCAAGAACTATACGAGGTATCGAGAACATAGCCTACAGCTCTGAGTAGGGTAATTTGCTCTGTCACGAAGCAGGATAAATGACTGCCTCATGCTGAGCACCGTGCTGCAGCAGCAAGGATTTCTTTTGGGAGCTGAGCAGCTCGCTGGAAGTTGGGCATCTCATCACCGGTGCGATCCATCACCAGGCACCCTCCCAGTGCTGCAGAAAGACAAAACCTTCTGTATGCTTCAGACTTGTTTTTATTACAAAAGCCACAGCTTTCAATTGATACTTTCACACTGAGAGTTGGATATTATGAGGATTAAATGCCTGAAGAGAAGACATTTAAAGCAAATATTATTTTACTTTTTAAAATGCTGTCCCCTGGCTGAGATGCTACAGTTAAGACTGCACTCAGGCAGTATGTAGTGGTTTGCAACAAAAATAGTGAAAGATCCTTAACTGCAGATCTACTCGGTAAATGCCAATGTAAATAAGACAAAAAAATGGGCTTTAGTATTCAATTTAATCCCACAAACATATGGCCAAAACTACACAGAGAAAGTTTGTGCAGGTCCATTTGAACAACAAGGTTTTGGTGAGGAGGATAAGGATGATACACAAGTGAACCTCATATGTCAGTTAATTTTACTCCTTCCACTATACATTGTGGTCTTTTGAGACCAAGCTAATGCACTTGTCTCACTGCCTTCTGCATCTCTGTCAGTCAACAGAGGCTATGCCATTTTGGCATACTTCGATGTATCACATGATAATGCATCGTCTCCGCTTAGCTAAAATATGTAGTCTAAAACTTATGACTTTCTAGAAATTTTTTGAGTGTTATTTAAACTGGTTTTTTTTCTTTAAAAAAAAGTGTGGCAATATAAAAACCACTTGTTTAAGTCCTCCAGGTTTTACTTCACTTGTGTCTTGAAAATAGCTGTTTGGCCTTGAAGGTTAAGAACACATTTTCATTTATACAATACTTTAAAAGTTATCTGTAAGGATGGCGGAACGAAACTAGATCCACAGGGAAAAACAAATATATTTGAGGCTATGACAGAAGTATTAAGCTATTTGTCGGTATCTTCATTAAAGATACCATGCTGGTCCTCAGAAAAGTTGAAGCTATAAACTGACAGGCTGCTATCAGTAATACTTTTATTTTTTACTTTCCAAGGGAATGTGAGAAAAAATAATTCATTATTTTGTTTCTGACATTTTTGCTCTCAGTTACTCATGTTAATCCTTGCTTTTGAATATTTAGAATACTCCTTGCCAAAGAAAGTATTATTTTTTGCCAAAACATAAAATGTACTCTAGAACTGCTATGATAACATTTTCCACATCTCTGTATCATAAGAGATTAGCAAACAGCAATATTACATTTCAGAATGAGGAGATTAATCTGTTTCCTGACAACTGAAAATTGTTAGGCTGGGAAAAGAAAATTACTGCTTTTGAGGGCAGATTTCATAGCTCTTGGTGCTTCAGGGTCTTTGTACTTTCCTGTTTAAATTATATCTTCAGAAAAAAACAAAAGAATTGTTTGGTGTCCGATTAGTATCAAGCTGAAGTGAGATAAGAAAAGCATCAGGATTCTTATGTTCCATTATAATACATTTAGGGAGAAAAAAGGTGTTAAATAAGCTTATTAACGATCAGAGGTTTTCTTATCTCTAGGTGTCTAGTAAATACTTTAATTTGTGTCATGTTACAAATTATACTCAATACCCCAATCTTATTTCAGCATATCTCACACAATGATGCACTTTTGCCATAACAAATTATTTTTAAAACAAAAAAAAACCACCTGCTTTTTCAGATGACCATATTTTTGCATGACATCTTTCTACCATTTCCAGTATGTCTTCTTTTGCTC
>Ga0181612_133369_pt1 | contig 17501 bp, 14 predicted proteins | sample HoacroProtozoa21_FD_119630 | JGI IMG/M metagenome (GOLD analysis project Ga0181612, IMG submission 119630) | Hoatzin crop microbial communities from Cojedes, Venezuel. Combined Assembly of Gp0051906, Gp0051904, Gp0051908 | reverse complement strand
GATCCGCAATACCATCAAGCAGTTCATGCAGGTAAAAAACACAGTTACCTGGGCGGAGCATTCCGGAGACCTGAGAAAAGCAATCCAGGACGGAAAGAGAATTATCATCAGTACGATAGAGAAGTTCCCGTATATCGTTTCAGAAATCGGACAGGAACATAAGAATAATCACTTTGCCATCATTATAGATGAGGCACATTCCGGTCAGAGCGGCAGGAATTCTGCAAACATGAATCTTGCGTTGTCAGGACTAGCTCTGAATGGGGCAAGTGATAATGAAGACTTAATCAATGCAATGGTAGAGGGACGAAAGCTCGTATCCTCGGCCAGCTATTTTGCATTTACTGCAACTCCGAAGAACAAGACAGAGGAGATGTTCGGTACTTCCTACGAGGTAGATGAAATAGTTAAGCACCGTCCGTTCCATGTATACACCATGAAGCAGGCTATTCAGGAAGGTTTCATTCTGGATGTGCTAAAGAATTACACGACCATCGACAGTTGGTACAAGATTATGAAGACCGTTGAAGATGATCCTATGTTTGACAAGAAGCGAGCACAGAAGAGGCTTCGTGCTTTTGTTGAAGGCAATCCAGAGGTAATAGCCCAAAAGGCCGCCATGATGGTGGATCACTTTCACGAGCAGGTTATTGCCAGAAAGAAGCTTTATGGCAAAGCTCGTGCAATGGTAGTCACTGCCAGCATAGAAAGGTGTATTGAGTATTACTATGCCATCAATAAGTGTCTTGCAGACAGACACAGTCCGTATAAGACTATTGTGGCATTCTCAGGCGAGCATGAATACCAGGGAGCGGAGCCTGCACTTACATCAGCTGGAATCAACGGATTCCCGGATTCAAAGATCCCGAAGGAGTTTAAGAAAGATCCGCATCGAATCCTGATCGTTGCGGATATGTTCCAGACAGGATTTGATGAGCCGTTGCTTCAGACGATGTATGTAGATAAGCCTCTTAGTGACATTACAGCGGTGCAGACATTATCACGTTTAAACAGAGCTTGTCCCGGAAAGGACGAGGTCTACGTCCTTGACTTTGCAAACAAGACATCGACCATTGAGAAGGCTTTCTCAAAGTTTTACAGAACGACGATTCTTTCAGGGGAGACAGATCCTGATAAGTTATATGACCTGATTGCAGTTATGGAAGAGTGTCAGGTTTACGACAATGATGATGTAGAGAAACTGGTCGAATTGTTCTTAAATGGAGCCGAGCGAGACAGACTTGATCCGATTCTCGATGCATGCACGGATAGTTATAAGCAGCTGGGAACGGACGACCAGATTAAATTCAAGAGTGTTGCAAAGTCCTTTGTCCGCACATATGAATTTCTTGGGGCAATCCTTCCGTACGGAAAAGTTGAATGGGAGAAGTTGTCTATATTCCTGCACCTGCTTATTCCGAAACTTCCGTCGCCGAGAGATGACGATCTGTCGGAAGGCATTCTTCAGAAGATTGACCTTAGCAGTTATCGCAACGAAGCACAGGAGGCTATCGCTATAAAGCTTGAGGATGCAGACGCTGAAATCGCACCTGCTCCCATGGGTGGAAACGGACGCGGTATAGAACAAGAAATAGATCTTCTTTCTAAGATCATCATAGAATTCAATGATTTGTTTGGAAATATAAATTGGAACGATGCGGATAATGTTCAGAGGCAAATTCTTGAGATTCCAGCAATGGTATCAAAAGACAAGAAGTATCAGAACGCCATGAAGAATTCCGATGCACAGGAAGCTCGAACTGAAAGCGAGCGCGCTCTGCAAAAAGCAATTATTTCAATCATGGCCGACAATATGGAACTGTTTAAACAGTTCCAGGACAACCCGCCATTTAAGAAGTGGTTGTCTGATTTGGTGTTTAATCTTACTTATAACACTGCGGGGGAGCCTTATATGATGCCCAAAAGCCAGCCTGAAAACACAGAAAAAACACCAACGTTTCTAGAACTACTAAATGAAACAAAAGGTAACTATTGCAACGTAGCGGAAGAAAAAAGGGAAAGTGAAAGATGAAAGGCTCTGAATGCAAGCTGGTGGAATTTATGGAGGGGTCGAAGAAGCGTTTTGTCATCCCGGTCTACCAGCGCAATTACGATTGGCGGATTGAGAACTGCGGGCAGCTGTACGATGATTTGGTACGGGTGGTGCAGAACGGCCGGCCGAGCCATTTCTTTGGGAGCGTCGTCTCTGTGTACAATCCGGACGGGAGGAATTCAGAGTATTTGGTGATTGACGGGCAGCAGAGGCTGACGACGGTTTCGCTGCTTTTTCTTGCTATGTACAACCTTATGGAAAGCGGGGAGCTTGTCTCGGAAACCGAGAATCTGAGCCGGCAGATTTACGAGGAGTTCCTTGTCGACAAGTGGCAGCCCAAGGAGACGCGCATTAAGCTGAAGCCAGTCAAGAACGACAGGCTCGCTTTCGGAAAGCTTTTTGGGGACGCGACGGAGCAAATCGAAGAATCGAACCTGACCGTTAATTACAGGTATTTCTGCGAGCGGATCAGGAAGCAGGAGATTACGGCCGATCAGCTTTTTGACGCGATCTGCTGCCTGGAAATCATAAGCATACAGCTCAATCAGGAAGATAATCCCCAACTCATTTTCGAGAGCCTGAACTCTACGGGAGTGGCTTTGAGCGAGGGCGACAAGATTAGGAACTTTATGCTGATGGGCTTAAAGACGAAGGAGCAGAACGATTACTACGAGAGGTACTGGAACAGGATCGAGGTGTGCACGTCGTATGATGTCAGCTCTTTTGTGCGCGACTATCTGAGCGTCAAGCAGCAGTCGATTCCCTCTCAGAGCAAGGTCTATTTCGCGTTCAAGGCTTATGTCGAGGACGGAAAGCTTGAGACTGAGCCGCTGCTTGTCGATATGCTGAACTATGCCAAGTGGTATCAGGTGCTGCTGAACGGCCAGACGGGAAACCGCGCGCTGGATTCCTGCATTTATCGCCTGAACCGCCTGGAGACGACGGTTACGCGGCCGTTTTTCCTTGAGGTGCTGCGGCTCAATTCGGAGGGAAAGCTTAACGATGATGAAACGGCGGAGGTGTTCCAGACGGCCGAGAGTTACTGGCTGCGCAGGACGGTCGGCGATATGCCGACTAACGCCTTGAACAAGATTTTCCTGACGCTCCACAGGGAAATAATTCGGTACGACGGCACTGATGACAATTACGCCGCGAAGTTCAAGTACGCGCTTCTGGCCAAGAAGGAACGGACTAGATTCCCAAACGATGCCGAGTTCGCCGAGGCTTTTTCTAAGCGTCAGATTTATCAGATGAAGAGCAAAAACAAGACATATATCCTAGAACGCCTGGAGAATTACGGAACTATCGAGGACAAGGACGTCTACCGTCACCTTGAAGCCGGCGAGTATACGATTGAGCACATAATGCCGCAGCACTTGACGCCCGCGTGGGTCAAGGCTCTCGGCGAGGATTACGAGCAGATCCATGATACCTGGCTGCATCGCATAGGGAATTTGACGCTGACGGGATACAATCCGAAGTACGGCAACAGCTCGTTCGAAGAAAAAAAGACCATGAAGGACGGCTTTTCCGACAGTGGCATACGGATGAATACGTACATTGCCAGGATGGACAAGTGGACGCTTGCCGAACTGGAGGAGCGGACAGACCACCTCAAAAACCTTGCCCTTGCGGTTTGGCCGATGCCCACGACCGACTATAGGCCTGCACAAAAGGAGCTGGACTGCTGCTCGCTTGACGATGAAGAAACCTTAAGCGGCAGGCAGATCGCGAAGTTCAGCTATAGGAACATGGAACAGCCGGCTGCGAACTGGATCGATATGTATGAAAGGGTGCTGAAGCTCCTGCACGCGGAAGACAGGTCCGTTCTTCCGAAGCTGGCGCATGCAAGATCGGGCGAAGGCGGCGTACTTGCGACTTACGTGAGCAGTGCTCCTTCAGGGCTGAGGCACGCGCTGAAGATCGACGAGGGCATATACGTCGAGCGCAATACGAGCACCGATTTCAAACTTGCCTTGCTGCGGCGTTTCTTTAAGCTGTATGACGCAGACCCAGCAGATTTGGTTTTCTATTTGAAGGATGCGGGAAATAAGGACGGCAGCGAGACTTAAAGTAGGCCGCATGGCGTATGTTTGACTTTGTGCGTTTATTCCCCTTCCTTCCCCGGCTCTTCCCGCAGCCTGACTGCTGAGGCGGCCTGGCGGCGGCGGGCGTCGTCCATGGCGGCATAGTGCTTGCGGGTGGTGTTGACGTCTTGGTGGCCGAGGACGTCGGCGACGAGGTAGATGTCGCCGGTCTCGCGGTAGAGGGCCGTGCCGTAGGTGCTGCGGAGCTTGTGCGGCGTTATATGGTAGCCTATCAGATGCACATTATAAATGGAAACTAGAACGGAGGATTAACAAATGAGAGGCAAATTAAATGACGAACCGCATTACTGGTGGCTGAATGCCAATCCGAAGATCTGGAGTTTTTCGGGGATTTCTGTTGGTGAGGTTCAGGACTATACTCTTTACAACGAGAACGGCAATAAGCGCAGGATTTTTCAGAATTTTCTGGACGCAAGGGCTGGGGATATGGTGATCTGCTACGAGTCGAATCCGGTAAAGCAGATCGTGGCTTTGGCGAAGATATGCGCGGAGCAGGATGGGAAGAGTCTGTATTTTGAGAAGGTTGAAGGACTTGCGTGTCCGATCGACTATAAGACCCTGAAGTCATTCCCTGAACTTGAAAAGATGGAGTACTTCGTCAATCCGCAAGGGAGCCTGTTCAAACTGACCAAAGAAGAGTATGGCTTCATTATAGACATTATCAGGGATGAAAATCCGCTGGTACAGGAGTCTGCTATAGAGACTTATACCAAGAATGATTTTCTGAATGAAGTCTATATGACGAAGGAACGGTATAACTCGCTGGCTGGCATTCTCAGAAATAAAAAGAACATCATTCTTCAGGGCGCGCCCGGTGTCGGAAAGACCTTTGCCGCAAAGAGGCTTGCGTATTCTCTTATGGGCAAAAAAGATGAAGGGCGCATAGAGTTCGTGCAATTCCATCAGAATTATTCGTATGAGGATTTCGTGATGGGATATAAACCAGCGGAGTCAGGGTTCGAGCTGAAGTATGGCATTTTCTATCAGTTCTGCCAAAAGGCGGCGAACAAGCCGGAGGAAGATTATTTCTTCATTATCGACGAAATCAACCGCGGAAATATGAGCAAGATATTTGGCGAGCTTCTGATGCTTATCGAAAAAGATTACCGAGGCACGAAGGCCACGCTGGCTTATAACGGCTTGCCTTTCTCGGTGCCGTCAAACCTGTATATCATTGGAATGATGAATACTGCTGACCGAAGCCTTGCGATGATCGATTACGCGCTTAGAAGGAGGTTTAGCTTCTTCGATATGGAGCCAGGTTTTGATTCCGAAGGATTCAGAAAGTACCAGAAGAAGCTTAACAACGGCACTTTTGACAAATTAATTGAGAAGGTTAAAGCACTGAATGAGAGAATCGAATCGGATAAATCGTTGGGCAAGGGCTTCTGCATCGGCCACAGTTATTTCTGCGGACAAGATACCTGCTCTGAAGAATGGATGCGTTCGGTGGTTGATTACGATATTATCCCAATGCTTAGCGAGTATTGGTTTGACGACGCAGAAGAATTGCGACAGTGGGCGAATAGCCTTCACGGAGTATTGCAATGACCAAGGATAAGAGCATATTCATAAAGAATGTGTACTATATGCTATCCTACGCCTTCAGGGCGCTGCAGAAGCTGGATGATGAGAAGCTGGCAAAGGAAGAGTTCGACAATATTCACAACCTCTTTGCGGCCATTCTCGCGCTTGGGATTGGGCGGCAGCTTAAGCAGGGGCTTTACAGGGAGTACCTGAACCGCGGGGAGGATTTAAATGTTGTCCGCGGCAAGATTTGTATGCCTGGAACTATCAGGAATCTGATTTCCAGGAAACAGAGGCTCACATGCGAATATGATGAGCTGTCAGAAGACAACGCCCTGAACCAGATCCTAAAGACGACGGCCATGCTGCTGCTGCGGCATCCCGATGTGGACGGCCGGTACAAGGACGATTTGAAGAAGGAGATGCTTTATTTTTCGAATGTGAGAGAAATAAAGCCGACGAGCATCAAGTGGCAGTCGCTGCGTTTTCAAAGGAATAATCAGAGCTATCAATTGCTCATAAGCATTTGCCAGCTGATTATCGAGGGGATGCTTCTCACCACGGACAACGGAGAGTATAAGCTGGCATCGTTCCTTGACGACCAGCGGATGAGCCGCCTGTATGAGAAGTTTATCCTTGAATATTATGTTAAAGAACATCCAGAGCTCAAGGCCCGTTCGGCAAAGATACCGTGGGCATTGGACGACGGTATGCGGACTTTGCTGCCCGACATGAAAAGCGATGTCACTCTTGAAAATGAAGTCGGCGACACTGTGCTTATTATTGACGCAAAGTACTACTCGCGCGTGTTGGCGGAGAATCAATATCATGCAAGGATGGTTCATTCTGCGAACCTCTACCAGATTTTCACCTATGTAAAGAACAAGGATAAGCAAATGGGAGAGGGAGAGCATGCTGTCTCAGGTATGCTGCTTTATGCCAGGACAGACGAATACCTGCAGCCGAACCTCAGCTATCAGATGAGCGGCAATCGGATAAGCGTGCAGGTACTTGACCTGAATCGCGAATTTTCCGAGATTGCGGAGCAGCTCGACAAAATTTCCGAGGATCACTTCGGGCGCAAGTATACATTGAGGCAAGATTGACGCAGCAAAGAGCCATGCTTTCTTTCTTATGTCCGACAGACGATCTCCATCATTCTTCTTCTTTCCCCGGCTCTTCCCGCAGCCGGACTGCTGAGGCGGCCTGGCGGCGGCGGTCGTCGTCCATGGCGGCGTAGTGCTTGCGGGTGGTGTTGACGTCTTTGTGGCCGAGGACGTCGGCGACGAGGTAGATGTCGCCGGTCTCGCGGTAGAGGGCCGTGCCGTAGGTGCTGCGGAGCTTGTGCGGGGTTATTTTCTTCGTGGTCGTGACCGCGGAGGCATATTTTTCGACGAGGTTCTCGACGGCGCGGACCGTGATGCGGCGGCGCTGGGAGGAGTAGAAGAGAGCGTGCTCGTGGCCGGCGAGGGGCGTTACGGCGCTGCGGACGTCAAGGTAGCTTCGCAGCGCTTTTTCCACTTCATTTCCAAAATAAACGACCGCTTCGTTGCCGCCCTTGCGGACGATTTTTATGCAGCCGTTGCGGAAATCGACGTCCTCGACGTCGAGGCCGACCAGCTCGGATACGCGGATGCCCGTTCCGAGGAGCAAGGTGACGATGGCGAGGTCGCGCTCGCGGTTCTTTAAGTAGGAGGTTTTCGCCTTGCCTTTCAGCTTGTCGCCGCAGTTTTCGACGTAGTCAAGTAACATCGCGACTTCGTCCGCCTCCAGGCGAACAATTGTTTTCTCGCGGATCTTGGGCATGTCGATCAGGACGGTCGGGTTCGTGTGGATCATTTCCCGTTTAAAAAGGTAGGCATAAAAGCTTCTGAGCGCGGACATTTTGCGCTTAAGGCCCAGAAGCCCGTTCGAAACATGGCCGTCGGATGCGTGCGTGCGTTCCTCGGGGACTTCGTAGAGCTTTAGGTACTGCATGTATTCCTCAAGGTCCGAAGCCGTGACATTTTCAAGGTCGGTCAGGGTGAATGCCGTGAGCTCGCGGTCGGCGTACAGGGGATTTTCGGACTTCAAAAATTCGAAGAACACGCGCAGGTCGTAGGCATACGAAAGCTGCGTCTTGGTCGTCGTGCGGGCGTCCATGGCGCGGAAATATTCTTTGACGAACGGAGGCATCGTCTTTAAGACCTCGCGGAGGCGCGTCAGGTTGTTGCGGTCGGTTTGCTGCCTGTAGGTTATTCTGTCAGCCATTTTTATCTCGAAGCCTTTCTATTTTTGCAATCAGCGGACTGGCGGCCGGCGGACCGGCGCGGATGGATGCCTGCAGAGACCTTCAGAAAGTTCCCGCGCCGATGTTTCGACAAGACTTGCCAAGTTGTTTTATTCCAAGGGCGCCGAAATACTGCAAAGCGCCAAGGTGTCAACATGTGTCATAGACACAATTTGACACAATTTCGCCCTATCAACTATTCGTTAAACTCGGGTTTGTAGAATAATTGTATATCGAATGCCCTGCTTGGGCAAGCATTAATCCGCCAATAATCCCCGAAAAGCGCATCCTACTTTAAGAAATCGCGGATTTTGCAAAATCTTAAAATACTACTTTAAGAATTATTGAACATGGATGATTCTTAAATGTCTCCATGAACAGCATACGCACGTTAGGGCCGCGCTATGATTTGACGCACAATCTGGAAAATGCTGTGCTGAATGAACTGATATATATGGGCTACAGCGTCGCCGTTTTCATCAGCAAAGGCAGGGAGATAGATTTCCGCGCCGAGAAGAACAACAAGATATATCTAATTCAGGTGGCATACAGCGTCGCCGAGGACAAAGCCTACGAAAGGGAGTTTTCAGCTTTCGCCGACATTGACAACAGCGTCAAGAAGATCCTGATCACGAACGACGACATCGACTACTCTTCCAGCACCGTATATCACTACCGCTTGAAGGATTTTCTGGCCATGGACGAACTGTGACAGAATTTTCTTTGACTAAATGCCAAAAGAATTTTTATTTTCCTCTTGCGTTCTATTCTATATCATGCTAATATCTGTTCAGAAACAAAAAGAACCCCTTCAGCGGCTACCCCGCTGGAATCGAAAGGAGAACCAACATGGCTGATTTTAATTTCAAGGGCGGCATGGCTATCGGCGATGATGACCTTAATGCTGTAAGCGGCGGCCGCAAGTACGATCTCACCCCTGCGGATATGAAGAACGTAACTGAAGATCCTCTTGGCCCGAGGGGCAAGTCCTGCCCTATCTGCGGAGCCCGCGGAGTCAAGCTTTTCTACAAGGTTTGGGAGGACGGCTGGATCAGCAAGCTCTACTGCATGAAGTGCAGAGAGGCTTGGAAGTATGGCGGCTGTGACGGCAACAAGACCAACGACCAGTAAAGACCATAATTCACCATACATCACCGAAGGCGCGTGCGGGTTTCCCGCATGCGCTTTCACTTTGCGCCTTCAGATCCTCCTGCTTTAAATATACCTCATGCCAGTAAAGGCCCTCCCACCAAAGGGAAGGCTTCTTGCTTTCGTGAGCGGGTCCGCGGCGTAGGCCGCCCAAGACGCGACAAAGGAGGACGCCTCTCTGGCGCCCATCCTCGCCGCGTTCGCCGCCGCTGCCGCTCCGGACCCGCCCATCGCGAGCCTGAACGCCTCTGCTGCCCTTTCCTTGTGGCCCATGTGCACCGCCTTTTCCTTCGGCAAACACCCTCTATTTCGACCAATAAAATCTAACACTTCTTGTGAGGCTTGGTTCTTAAAGCGGTATCCAACTATTTGGCGAAAATGATATAATTGAGCAGTGCTTTTAGCCGCCTACTGGTAAAAATCCACTGCGGCGGCATCTGCATTTTCAAAAATACTCCCACGGAGGAAAGAACCATGGCGCAAAATGTTTTCAACAAAAAGAGTCAGGAGCGCATCTCCTCTCCCGACCAGCTCAACGACTACATCCGCGTTTCGACGCCGGGCATATGGATAGTCATGTGCGCGATAATCGCGCTGTTGGCAGGCGTGTGCATCTGGGGGGTGTTCGGGAAAATGGAGACCGTCCAGAGCGCGACCGCGATCTGCAGCGACGGCAAAGTGACCTGCTACATCGACGAGACTGCCCGCAGCGCCGTCAAGGAAGGCCAGCAGGTAAAGATCGACGGAAAGTTCTTGACGATTGAATCGATATCCTCCGCGCCGATAGAAGTCGACGACAGCTTCGACGCCTATGCCCTGCACATAAGCGGCCTTGCCGTGGGCTCTTGGGTCTACGCGGCAGAGCTCTCGGGCGAGACGCTTAAGGACGGCGCGTACACGGCAAACATCATCACGGACAGCGTATCTCCCGCCAGCTTCCTTGCAAACTGAAGGTACTTTGGAAAATGAAAAAGTCTAAGCAGAAAGAATTAGTCAAGAAAGGCGTCGCCAAGGTACCTGTCGTCATGCAGATGGAGGCGCTTGAGTGCGGAGCCGCCTGCCTGACCATGGTCATGGCATACTTCGGCAAATGGGTCCCGCTTGAACAGGTCAGGAAGGACTGCGGCGTATCGCGCGATGGCTCGAACGCAAAAAACGTCCTTATGGCGGGTCGCTCCTACGGCCTTGAGGGCGTCGGGTACAAGTTCGAGCCCGAAGCCATACGCGAGAACGGCATGTTCCCCTGCATCATCCACTGGAACTTCGACCACTTCGTCGTCCTCGACGGCTTCAAGGGCGAAAAGGCCGTATTGAACGACCCCGCGCGCGGCAGGGTCACCGTGTCCGCGCAGGAGTTCGAGGAATCATTTACCGGCGTCACCATCTTCTTCCAGCCGACCGAGAGCTTCGAGCCCGGCGGAAAGAAGAAGAGCGTCCTCGCCTTCGCGAAAAAGCGGATGAAGGGCGCCTTCGGAGCCGCGGTCTTCGTGCTTTTGACTACGATAATCTCCTCTCTCCTCGGAGTGATAAACCCCGTGTTCAACAGGATCCTTTTGGACCGCCTGCTGACGCGCCAGAACCTTGAGTGGTTCATGCCCTTCATAATCGCGCTTGCCGCCTTCTCGGTGGTCCAGCTGGTAATCTCCTACTTCCAGACGGTCTACTCGCTGAAGATCAACGGAAAGCTCTCCATAGTCGGAAGCGCGACTTATATGTGGAAGGTGCTGCACCTGCCGATGGAGTTCTTCTCGCAGCGCATGGCGGGCGACATCCTGGGGCGCCAGGCGACGAACGCGACTATCTCGCAGATCTTCGTCAACACCTTCGCTCCGCTCGTCATAAATATGGCAATGATGGTCTTCTACCTCGTAGTCATGTTCAGGTACAGCATAATCCTTTCATTTATCGGGATAGCCTCGATATTCATCAACCTCCTGGCGTCGAACCTCATCACCAACAGGCGCGTCAACATATCCCGCGTTCAGATGAGGACCCAGGCGCAGCTCGCGTCCACGACGATGTCGGGCATAAGCATGATCGAGACGATCAAGTCCTCCGGCGCCGAGAACGGCTTCTTCGAGCGCTGGGCGGGCTACCAGGCGGGCGTCAACACGACTAAGGTGCAGTCGACGAAGCTCAACCAGATAGTCGGCCAGATACCAGAGTTCGTCTCCGACGCCACGAACATAATAGTAATGATGATCGGCGTGTGGCTCGTCATCCAGGGCGAGTTCACCGTCGGCATGATCACGGCTTTCCAGGGCTTTTTGACTTCCTTCTCGAGCCCTGCCATGAACCTTATAACGACGGGCCAGAAGCTCATGGAGATGCGCACGAAAATGGAGCGCATCGAGGACGTCATGGAATACCCCGAGGATACCATGTACGACAGCGAGAAGGCCGAAGAGCCCGAGGAATACAACAAGCTCTCCGGGCACATCGAGATGAAGAACGTGACCTTCGGCTACATGCCGCTGTCGCCGCCCCTCATCGAGAATTTCAACCTGAGCTTAAAGCCGGGAAGCAGGGTCGCCTTCGTCGGCTCTTCGGGCTGCGGCAAGTCCACTCTCGCGAAGCTCCTCTCGGGCCTCTACCAGCCCTGGAGCGGCGAGATCCTCTTCGACGGCAGGCCGATAAAAGACATCGACCGCCGCGAGTTCACGAGCTCGCTTGCGGTCGTCGACCAGGACATCACCCTCTTCGAGGATACCATTTCCAACAATATCAAGATGTGGGACTCTTCCATCGAGGATTTTGAAATGATAATGGCGGCGCGCGACGCCAAGATCCACGACGACATCATGCAGAGGACGGGCGGCTACCAGTACAAGCTCAACGAAGGCGGCACCGATTTCTCGGGCGGCCAGCGGCAGCGAATCGAGATCGCCCGAGTCCTCGCGCAGGATCCGACGATCATCATCATGGACGAGGCGACGAGCGCGCTCGACGCCGTGACCGAGTACGAGGTCGTAAAGCGCATAAAAGACCGCGGTATAACCTGCGTCATCATCGCGCACAGGCTTTCGACCATCCGCGACTGCGACGAGATCGTCGTCATGGACCGCGGCAAGGTCGTCCAGCGCGGGACGCACGAGGAGCTGTACGCGCAGGAAGGGCTCTACAGAGAGCTCGTGAGCAACGAGTAAGGAGGACGCCATGGGAATATATGATGAACAGATCAGGCAGCGCGTCCTGAACGATGAAGATATTTTCGCCGACTCCTTTGCCAACCTCGCGGGGTCGGTGCTCGGCCGGCAGGTCTCCGAGACGCTCAAAGACGAGCGCGTCATAACGAAGAACGCGATCGACGAATCCTAAGTACTACCATCTCAAGGCGGCAGAGCTTCCCGGCAGCGTAAAGTCCCTTGACGACCAGCTCGAATACATCCTGCGCCCGCACGGCATCATGTACCGCAAGGTCAAGCTCACCGAAGGCTGGTACGAGGACGCGGCGGGGGCGATGCTCTCCTTCAACGCATCCGACGGCACCGCGGTCGCTCTTCTGCCCTCCGGGCTTACGGGGTACAAGTACAAGGACAACGAATCGGGAAAGTACGTCAAGGTAAATAAAAAGACGGCGTCCTCTATAAGCACCGACGCCATCTGCTTCTACCGCCCCTTCCCCTTGAGGAAGATCGGCATCCGCGACCTCATGATCTATATGGTCAGGTCGCTGTCCGCGGCGGACTTCGCGCTGATGGCGATTGCCTCGGTGGCGGCGGTGTCCCTCGGGATGCTTATGCCCTACCTCAACAAGATCATTTTCTCGGACATCGTCGTAAACGGCACGGCGCGCGTAGTCATCGCGATGGCTGCGTTCATGATCTTCGTGAAGATAAGCGAAATGCTCGTCGGCAGCATAAAGTCCATGCTGACGGTGCGCCTCAACACGAAGGCGTCGATCGCGGTCGAGTCGGCGTCGATGATGCGCCTGCTCTCGCTTCCTGCCGCGTTCTTCAAATACCACAGCACCGGCGAACTTTCGGCGAGGATGACGCAGATCAACTCCCTTTGCACCATGCTCGTCAACATGCTCATGTCGACGGGACTGACCGCGGTCTTCTCGCTCGCCTACATCACGCAGATGGCCGCCTACGCGCCGGGCATGACGGCTCCGGCGATGCTCATCATCATCGTCAACGTGGCCTTCTCGCTCTTCGCGACCATGCTCCAGATGAAGATTTCGAAGCAGAGCATGGAGCTCGACGCCCAGCAGAGCTCCCTAGGCTTCTCCCTCATCAGCGGCATCCAGAAAATAAAGCTCTCCGGCTCTGAAAAGCGCGTCTTCGCCCGCTGGGCGAACCTCTACTCGAAGTCGGCGGCTCTGGAGTACAACCCGCCCTTCATCATCAAGCTCAATTCGGTCATCCAGACGGCCATCTCTCTCGCGGGCGTCATCATTCTCGACTACGCGGCGGTGGCGACGCAGGTGTCCGTATCGGACTACTATGCTTTCAACTCGGCCTATGCGATGGTTACCGGCGCCTTCACCTCGCTGACGGGCATCGCGCTCACGGTGGCGAGCATAAAGCCGCTCCTTGAAATGGTCCTGCCGATCCTTGAGGCCGAGCCCGAAGTCGCAGAAAATAAAGAAGTCGTGACGCGCCTACGCGGCGGCATCGAAATCGACAACCTCTCCTTCCGCTACAGGGAGGACATGCCTTACATCTTCCAGAACCTCTCGGTCAAGATAAGGCCCGGCCAGTACGTGGCCGTCGTCGGCAAGACGGGCTGCGGCAAGTCCACCCTCATGAGGCTCCTCATAGGCTTCGAAAAGCCCGAGAAAGGCTCCATCTACTACGACGGCAAGGACATCAATTCGCTGGACCTTAAGTCGCTGCGCCGCAACATCGGCATGGTCATGCAGAACACGCAGCTCTTCTCGGGGACCATTTTCTCGAACATCGCGATCTGCTCGCCGATGATGAGCGTCGACGACGCCTGGAAGGCGGCCGAGATGGCGGGCATAGCCGACGACATAAGGGACATGCCCATGGGCATGCACACGCTCCTCTCGGAGGGCGCAGGGGCGATCTCGGGCGGCCAAAGGCAGCGCCTCGCCATAGCCCGCGCCATAGCTCCTAAGCCGAAGGTCCTCATGTTCGACGAGGCGACCTCGGCTCTGGACAACATCACCCAGAAGAAGGTGTCGGAGTCGCTCGACGGCCTCCGCTGCACGAGGATAGTCATAGCGCACCGCCTCTCCACCATAAAGCAGTGCGACCGCATAATCGTGCTCGACGGCGGGAAAATAATCGAGGACGGCACCTACGATCAGCTGATAGCCAACAAGGGCTTCTTCGCCGAGCTCGTCGCCAGGCAGCAGGTGGAGGCCTGACGGGCGAGGCGCAGGGTTTCCATAAGCACAAAGAAAAAAAGCCGGGGCCGCGTGCCCCGGTTTTTTCGTTCCGGCTTCTTTCCAAGGTGCATCCCCTGCCCGCTCGGCTGGGCGCGTCGTGAACGGAATCCCGCGCTTTCAGGCACGCTTCACCAAGTATCAGAGAGCTTTCCTGAGCTTTGAGTAAACCGGCCGCACGAGTTTCCTCAGCGGATAAACGAAGCACCAGATCCGAACGTAGGCCTTGTAGGCGCGGCTTTCTACCGAGACGTCCTTTCCCTTGCGCTTGAAGGCAGTCATTACCCCGACAATGTCCGCGTCCGTGACTCCCCTCTCGTCGAAGTAGGTGTTGTCGCCGCGGATAACGTAGCCGTCAGGGAGAACCTTTACTATGCGGTGCAGGATATAGACCTGCCTTCCGTCCCTTTTGCTGCGGTAGAGCGGGACGTCGTACTTCTTGAGCGGCCGCGTCACGGGCCGCACCGTCACCAGGTCGCGCCCCTGCTTAAGGAGCGGCTTCATGCTTGCCCCGGCGGTCCTGTAGACTAAGAAGCCGCGCTCAGACAGTTCATTTTCAAAAAATGAAGCCACTTTCTCACTCTTCCAATGCGTTGATGCCGCGGAGCGTCTGAAGGATTTTCTGAACGTCCTCCTCAATTACTTCGCGCGGGGCGTCGTACTTTTCGGCCATGGCCTCGACGATCTCTTCTTCGGTGGTTTCTTCGGCGAGCAGGTCGACTATGTCGGCGGCCGTCCTGTTGCTGCGGACTATGCCGTGGAAGCCGTCGCCGACGCTTACCATGACCTGAGTCCCGTCAATGTCCTGCGTTATGAAATCCTTGCTGAGCTTCATGGCTCTCCTCCTTTTTTATCGAGATGAATCAACTTTACCTGCGGGAACGTGGGCTTGTCAACGGATCGCAGTCAAATAAGGACCGCGCGTGCCAAAAAGGACAAGTCCGCTTCGCGCTGCAGGATTTTTGCCTCTGCGCGGACGGCAAGAGGCAGGCAGCGGCCACAGTGCTTCCCTTAAGGCCGCGGTTCGCATTTCGGACGCACGAAGCCGCTATTGGCTGAACTCGACCGTCTTAGTGCAGATTTTCAGGGCTGCCGGGCGGTGGGTGACGATAAGGACCGTGAGGTCGGTCATGCTGCGCAGGTTGTTCAAGAGCCTCTCTTCTGTCGCCTCGTCGAGGGAGCTTGTAGCTTCGTCGAGAAGCAGGATCGGACGCCTTGAGTAGATTGCCCTGGCCACCGCTATCCTCTGTACCTGCCCCTCGGAAAGCCCCTGGCCGCGCTCGCCGAGCCTAGTATAGATTCCGTCGTCAAGTTCCCTTGTGAACTCCTCAGCGTCGGCCGTGCGGAGCGCCTTCCATACTTCTTCATCGCAGGGCTCCTCGCCGAAGGCCACTATTTCCCTGATCGTGCCGCTCATGAGCTGGTTGCCCTGCGGCACGTAAGCGAAGAGGTTCCTGAACGAGGCGCTGATTGGAGTCTCGGCCGGGAATGCCCCCGCACTTTTGGCGGATGGGTACGAGAAAGCTTCGTGCTGCTTCGCGCCTTCTTTTGACAAAAGCAAGATTTCACCGGACTGCGGCGTGTAAAGGCACATCAGGAGTTTGAGTATGGTGCTCTTCCCGCTTCCGGAGCTTCCGGTCAGCGCGACGAAATCGCCTTTTTCAATGTCCATCGACAGGTTGACAAGGGCTTCGCGCCCGTCCTCGTCCTCGTCCGGGTACATGAACCTCACGTTCCTTGCCGAGATGCCTTCAAAGCCATCTTCGTAGAACCTTCTGCATTCTGACGGGGTAAGCTTTTTGAATTTGGCGGCCTTGGATTTCGCCTGCTCCGGCTCCGCTTCGGCATCGGCGCCGTCGTCCGGCCAGCTTTCGGACTCCCTTAGCCGGTCGGCGCTTCCGAGCATAGCGTAATATTTAGGCACATATGCTGAAAGCCCCGCGATCGGCGTCTGGAGGAATCCAACGAGCGCGGTGACTGCCGCGAAGGAACCGTAGGAAAGCTTGCCCTGGAATATCAATATGGCGCAGTAAATGGCAGCTGCCGTGCTGATGCCGCTCATAACTGCCGCGAACCCTGAGTTGGCGAAGTTCGAAAAGCGGTTCCGCGCCATCCTTGCCTCACGGTGCTCTTCCATCAGTTCGGCAGCCCGCTCCTCTGCGATCTCTTCCCTTGCGTAGCTTTTCACTATCATCAGGTTCGAAAGGCGTTCAGTCATGAATACGCGGAGCCTCCCATCCTTCTCCTGGATGGACTTGTGCATGGCTTTAAGTTTTTTCCGTAAATAATAAGTGAACGCGATTACCGCGGCGCCCAAGGGGAGCATCGCCAGGGTTACGATCGGAATGATGGTGAGCATCATCACGAAGGCCGCGATGAGCTGCGTGATGAGCGCGACTGCTTCGGGCAGGATCTGGGTGAAGGAATCGGCGACGATGCGCGTGTCGTCGGCAAGGCGGGTCATCCACTCGCCGCTGTGCCTCGACGCAACCGAAAAATAATCCTTGTTTAGGGCGTTGGAGAAAAGTTTGCGCTTCAAGCTGTTCTCAAAGCCTGAACGGACGTCCTCGGACAGGTGCCTCGACGCGGCCCTCAGGCAGATCGTAAGCGCACGGATGAGGACCATGGCCGCCGCGAAAACGACTATCCCGTTCCATTTGGAAGCTGCCGCGTCGTCAACCAAGCCCCTGAGAGCCCAGGCGTACCCTACCGTAAGGACGGACGCGAGCGAGCCGAGCACGGTCAGAACTATGACCGTCGCCCTGTATCTGCCCGCCGATTTCCAAATCCACTTAAGAGCCATGCCTTGATATATCCTCGAATCCTATAAGGATTTTTTAGACGTTTGCTTTTCGCCTGCCGTTAGAAAAGTTTACCATGATGCAAAGAGTTTGATAACCCGTCCGTGAAGGCATGGCGAGTATCGCTATCGTTTTCTGCAAAAGGACCCGCCCCCGGGGGACCCGGGCGGGCCGGGAAAAAAATTTTTTTTAAAAGACCCACGTAGCGCCCCGCGCATTTTCAGGGGAGGGGGGGGGG
>Ga0181612_174249_pt1 | contig 17504 bp, 8 predicted proteins | sample HoacroProtozoa21_FD_119630 | JGI IMG/M metagenome (GOLD analysis project Ga0181612, IMG submission 119630) | Hoatzin crop microbial communities from Cojedes, Venezuel. Combined Assembly of Gp0051906, Gp0051904, Gp0051908 | reverse complement strand
CTGTGGGTCATCTAGTCCAACCCCTCTGCCGAAGCAGGGTCACCCAGAGCAGGCTGCAGAGGACCTTGTCCAGGCGGGTCTTGAATATCTCCAGAGAAGGAGACTCTTTCCTTGTTTGCAGTTGAGCTTGCCTGCAAACTGCTGGAAAATGGGGCCTGTTTAGTTCAACAGTCATAATTGTGCAGACTGAAGTCGTGTTGGTGAGTCATCAACTTGATTAGTGAATATGTTCAGATTGTTTCCCTCTAATACGATGCTAATTTATTGCTGAAGCATCGTATTTGATTGTTTTATGTGTCAATAATTAAAAACAGTGATGTGAATGAGGGACCCAGTGGATCAATTAGAAAACTGTACCTGGGGAAAATATAAATATAGTGCAGCACAATGGAGTTAGCAGGTTATTAATTTAAAAAATGTACTCGAATCTGTCATTCAGTTGTCCAAAACATGGTGAATAACAAATCAAAACTAATATTATTATAAAATTAAATTAAAGTCTAAAATAATTTTCTTCTCATCAGGGCTATTCTGAAAGCTTTGAAAACTGCTGTATTTCAGCATTCCTATTCATGTTCTTCAGCTTTTAGAAATTCTTTCAGTTCAGAAAAAAACGAAAACTGCAACATAAACCACTATCAACTTTGTGTTCCCAGAAAAAGCCATTTCAAAGTTTTGTATCTACATTAATCACCAGCCGTCAGTTGAATAGCTAAATAGGCCAACTCTAAATACACCAAGATTTCACTTCTGGTATTTTGAATCTGCAGTTAAATCACCCTTCACTCTCATTCTATAAGCCAACAAATATTACTCCTATTTTCTGCAGTAAATCATGCTCCTAATTTCTTCTGAGCCTGCACTGAAGTTATGTCCAGCGTGGTATTAGAGGTCGTGCTGTTACAGCCGAGATGTCAGAGCCTGACGCAATCCCTGGGGTGTTTTGGGTATGGTATAATAGCCAGAATCCACCTGCTGGGAAACATCTGTTAGTACAGCAATGGGTCTGTTCTTAGCCCAGGTTTTTCCTTGTTCCTAAGCTTTTCTTGATTTTTTTCCTTAGTGTTGTGTTTTGATTGTATAAATATGCACAGACCTCAATATGTATCTGGAGAGGAGTATTTGTTATTTATATTGCACCAGTCAAATTATAAAATTTCAGTCATCCAGCCAGGGAGCAGAAACAGTCTCTCACAAGCTAGACGTCCATTTACACAGCATGCTCCAGGCAGAGACAAAGCCAGGACTCTGAATGGGCACAGGCTGGATTATGCCTTAAAAGTACTTCGTACACCTACGGAAGATGCATAAACCGTAAGCGTCAGAGTTGCAAGGGGATTGCGGTCCCAAACAGACCTCCAGTCCATCCCACTTCCCTCAGACCTAATTTTGCTAGCTGAATAGTCCGAGAGTTGCTGCTCATACAGCTTTTGTCCTGAAAGTAGGTTTGGGATGAGAAAGGCATTTGCCAGCACATGGGTTCTGTGGCAAGTTTTGCAAAGGTAAAGATGCCGATGTCAGTGACCTAAAAATGCCAGTATGGAAGGCTGGGGTGATATTTTCGAGGCAGTGTTGATGTCGTGAGAGCAGAAATGACACTGGCATGCAATAGAATAGAATATCTCCTTTTTGAAAACGTGGCTTTTATGGTTGGATATTTAAACAAAGTATGTTTGATGCCAGGCTGCTTCTTAAAGATCTCATTTTGCCTAAAATTTTGCCTACATGCCGTTAAAATTTTAGTTCTAAGGTGCCTAAAATTATGTTTGAAAATTACATATGAGAACCCTTGAGGTTTTTACTCCACGAATCAAGCTAGTTTGCAAACCAAGTTCTCCTCTCTGGAAGTGCTAGTGGGGCCTTTGTGGAGGAAGCGCTTATTTTTGTTGCAGTTTTGCTAACAATGAAATAGAAATTGAACAGGTGTGGTGCAGCACAGAGAAAAGCCGTGATTTGACATCCTTAAATAGTTTCAATCAACAGGAGCATTCAGCATCTTGCAGAATAATCTAATGCTTCCTAGTGCAAGTATTGATGAATAACAGCTCCCAAATATGGAGTGACACATCTTCACTCTGATTATAATTGGCACCAACTACCTTTGCAAAGCGAAGACCATGTGCCGCTGTGTTTGCACACCTGCTAAAGAAACCCAAGCTCTCCGCAGTGGTCTGCTCACTCATCTGCACAGCTGAAGCTCTCCTTTAACGAAGGAGAGTTTAAAGAGTTCCTCGTTCTGCAGGCTGAAGGTTGGTGACTGAGTGCTGCTTGGTAGGACAAGGTTTGCCTGTCTTCAACTGTAAGGGTATTGTGTACGTAGCCATTTTCCAGTATGGAACAATTTAAAAATATATGTGAGAAACCTTAGAAATGGGCAGGCATTAAATCTGTTGTTATCTCTGGAGTAGCTCTCTGTCTGTAGTTAACACACGTTGCATGCTTTGTGTAGATTAATTTTGTTTAATGTATGGTGGCTAGGCGGGTGACGCCTTTTTCAGTGAATAAACTAAGCACAAAGAGTTGTGCTGGTCTCTGATTCACTCTGTGAACACATGTAAAATCCCAGGAGTCTTTATTGCTGAGTCAGCAGTGGTTAGTGGAAGGTGCTGTGAACTTCATTTTGGTTTGGATAAAACATAGATTGGGTTAAACAGACAATTGGTCCTGATCTTGGCCTAATGAATTACCATTGACGGTTTTGGGATTTTCAGGCATGGAGTGGAATCAAATCGGCTGAAATGAGGGTGAGGTAACACAGCAGGGGTTATTTTCTTGGAATTATTTTGATAATATATCTGTGAAATTCACTATTCTTTTTAAACTTCAAGCCCTGGAAAGTCTGCTTTGAATCCAAACACATGCTTGTACATGATTATCAGCTACGTTAATTCTGTAGAGTTAAATCCTATTTTTTATGATGAATTGGAATACAGTTCAGCATGTTCTTTCATATCATTAATAACCTTTCATTCTAACAGTTGAAATTTCCAGTTAGGAATTTGCTTTGGGCTGAACACGAACAAAACCAGAACGTTGTGAAGTTAACTAAAAAAAAAAAATACAAGAGGAAGTAACTGAATCCTCAAAATGGCTTATTGCTTTGTGTCCTCAGGATTGGAATTTGTCTTTCCTTTTTAACTTTTTGCTGCATATTCTAACATAGAGTAAAACATAGTGGTTTTAAAAGGTTAAAGTAAAGGTTGTTGAAAAATAAGAATATTTACTTCATGTAAAGTCAAAACACTACCATTCAAAAATGGTAAGAGATTTATACCTGTCCTAAGCAAAGATACTAGAAAGCAATTCACAGTGAGTGAATAATTTGAATAAAGTTATGCAAAAATCTGTTATTTACCCAACATGACCCTTCTGTAGCCCGATTCAAAGGCTGTTCATTCCACTAGGAAAGCTTGCTGGGGTTTAATATAGAAAGTATGCTGGATAACAGTTATTAATTTTGTTTGTTCTGGAAAAGAAAATGAGTAAATAAATACTCATTCTAGCTTAATAAACCTAGGCATAAATCTTTAAATTTCTATTTAGAAGTGTACCAACAATCTTAAAGGTTCAAAGACAATCTTCTGTAAATTGTGCAAACACAGCTCATCCCAGGGTATCGTGCAGCTGAAATGCTGGGCCTCGCAACCAGAAATCTGGAGATATCCCTTTTGTTATCATTTGCTCTTTCAACAGAAATAACTTGTTGCATATTAAGCTCTAGCAAATTGCCTTGCTATCTTTGCTGTCGGACGAGTTCCTCCAAATTACATGCACATGTGGGTTTGGAAAGGTTTACAGTGATTGATGTGGTGCGTTGTTTGTGCATCAATACGCCAAGATTGCGATGTGTGATTGTTTTAGAACAATTATCTCAGATACTTTCAGGACGGCTTTTCCTTCTTTTCTGAAATCTGGTCTGGAAAAAGAGGCAGCAGACTTTTAAACAGGATTTACGATTGTGACTAAATAATCTATTCAGTGATCTTTACGTTTCAGCTTTCACCTGTTTCTCTCAGGAGAAACTAGTCTTTCTGTATTCCGTTTTCTTTTTTTCTCTGCTAGTCTCTGGTCCCCCACTTGTATTTGCACCCCTCTTGCAGGGCAGGGGCTCACCTCGAGCAGAGAGGCCCCACAGACTCGCTGGGCTCCAAAGAGGCCCCATCCTGTGCTTACCCTCTGGTGATGCCCCGCGGGCTCTCACGTGGAGTCGCTCGCTTTCAGCTCCTCGTCATGCCCCGCCAGAAATACTTTACGTGCACGTTTGTATCTGTTCTTCCAAGACGCTTACTTGTCACAAGGCTGTCACACCCATCGCAAGCGAAGATGTATGCCCTGGGGAGCAGGATCATCTGAGTGAGGGAGGCCAGCTTTTGAAAGGGTGAGTCGCTCCCATGCTGGCTCTGGCCACAGGATGTCAAGCTTGCTTTAGCATTTGCAGGGAACGCAAATTCTTGTGTAACACCAGGCTTCACCAAAAAGACTTGTTTTGTCTGTTTATTTTTTTACCAGCTTGCCCGCTTTAAGAGAAAAGGTTTTGTCGTCTTCCTTTTTTATGGATTCTTATAGACATACGTTGTCTCTTTGACCCTCCAAGATATCACAGTTTATCTAGACCCTACTCTGCTGCAGGCATCCTCTTCGAAGGGTCCTGGGCAGCGCTGGCCCGGATGCTGCTGGCCCTTCAGTTCTCCTGGAAATCCAGCTTGCACTCTTAGCCTGACTGGTCAAAATCAGAGGTAGATTAAAAGCCTTATAGCTATAATTCTGCCTGAGCTTCAGAGGGAAAAGCGTCCGCTGAGTTCAGTGGGAGCAGGATTAGGGCTGAACACTTGCCCATTCTGAGAACAGAATCGATGCCTGTAGGGCTGGCTAGAAGAATATCCCCACATCTGGAGTGGCATCAATTTTCTGCTTATGCACACACAAAACCTGCATCTCTTGAATAACGAAGAGTGTGTCATATTTATGTTATGCCTATAGGGCAAGCCAACCTGCTGGCTCCTTAAGGTGTGCATTACATTTATAAATTCCTCTAGGAATTAATGCAGCTTCAGGAATTATGATGAATGATCTGGATAATTTATGAATGTCTGTCAGTCATTTTGGTTGTTGAGGAGGTTTCCAGGGTTTATGAAGGCTGCTTTTGCAGGTTCATTGCCTCTTATTCATGAACAATAAATGTCCTGCTTCATGCTGGAAAAATGGCTTGATAAAAAAATAAAGGAAACATCATAAGGAACGCTTATAAACAATGTCAGCGTAAAGCTGTGATCTAATAATGGGCATTCAGCAAAAAAAGGAACTGCCATGCTGCAGAGAGACTACTCCTTCAGAGAAGAGCAGTGATATATGATAAAAACCAGTGCTCATCGTGGGTTCGAAACTTCCTGCTTGACCCTACTTGCTATAAAGCTTGATACTTCAGTCTCTGATCTCTCACACTTGGAGTCAGTGGGAGCTTTTTGATCCTACGGTGAAGATATCACAGGACTTCGCGGGAACTAATCTTTGGCTCTGTGTGTCGAATTAAGCACACATGTAAAGGGTCGCGAAGGAGTGACAACAGAGAGCCCAGAGCCCACCTGAACTGAAACATTTAACAGTGAATCGTGGGGTGGAACAGCCCTTGTAGTATTTGCTTTTGCTGAGAGATGGATGGCTTTTGTAAGCTCAATAACTTTTTCACCCCCAGGTGGGCATTCTGGGATTGCAGTTGTGTTTGCAGTGTTATGTGGGCCCCGACAAATCCAACCATCCTCGCTTCCACACAGTGAAATTTCCCCTAGATTAATGGGTCTGGCATTTTGATTCTTTGCTGAGAACTAATGCCAGAAAAAGTGTTGTGGGCTAGGTGTCTAGTGATGATCCCTGCCCTATCTGATTATCTACTCTTCTATATGTTTACATAAAAAAAGTATTTTCTAGACATAAGCCAAATACACATACCCTCAACAATGTCCCAGTTTTTCCTGTGCTGTTTGGCAGGGATGTTGGCATTGCTTCTTTTCGTTACTGTGACTCTAAATCCTTTGTGAGAGTTACCACCTCCTCGTGACCTGGCACACAGGTTTCTGTTGACTTGCTCTGCGATCATTCTCATCTAGAAATATGTTTCTGAAATGTTTGTCTAATTTACTGTATTTCTAAACAACACATGCTAAATGCACGGAGAGTATTAGTGCCCTCATTCAGATTTGGACTGCAGACATTATCACAAAACAAATATATGAAACAGTTAAACTGTAATGAAAACAACATTCTGCCTCTCATGTTTGCTTGCTTCCTTTCAGTGTAATAGGGGATCATGGTCTGCGGTGGTCTGGCTAGCATATCTCCCTAAAATATTGTACTGATTAGTCTTGCAAAGGAAAATGAGAATTCCTGAGACACTCTGCTCAGTTTTATCATAGAGCTTTAGGCACGGTATATTAATTCTTTGAAACATGAAGTTGCATAAAGGCGAATTTAAGTAGTAGCCTTGTGTTTTGAATTTTTTCTCAATCTAATGTCCTTGGGGAAATGAAACATTTATTTTAATTGTTTGGTCTTTGTCTGAGGAGGTATCTGGAGGCTTTGAGAAGATGTACCGTTCAGAATACACATCCTCAGAACAGTGTTACTGGGAGGAGCAGGGCGCGGGGATGGATGGTGCCTTCCCACTTCTGTGCCTCTTCTTACAGTTCGTGGCTCTTCTGATACCTGTGGCCAAATGACACACAGCCTGTGCACCTGCTTCATCTGGTGCTGCAAAATCATGTGCTCTGTAACCTGTTTATGCAATTAACTGTTGGTATCCAAGGAAAGTTAAAAAATGCCTAGTGGCTGCATCTGTGTCCTAGTTCCTTTAACTCAGTGCTTCTTGAAATACGTTTCTCTGAATTTTGTGTTACTTAAAGAGAATTGCTTTAATAGCTAGGTCCCACTTTCTAGCATATGGGTTCCTCAGTCCTAGGATCCATTCGAATAATTAGAAGTGGATATTCATAAAAGCTTACTTTGATTAAAACATTGTGTGAAATTGAGATATACTGTGAGTAGGATCAAATTGGATAAAGCCCTCCAATAACTGTCGTCTTCTGTCATCAGATGCTATGGCTCTGTGGTCTCTGTTTTTGCTCCAAACTCTAGACTGTGTATAGGGCACTAAGTCAATGAGGCTTAGAAAGGATTTTTTAGATGGAAAAGTCATCTTTAATTTCAGTTATAGTGCCTGTTGATCCCCAGAACAAATATTAACTCCTCGAGAGATGCTATAGCTTTATGAGCAGAAAAGCTCTTCTAAATTACATTATACACTCTCATAGTCCTTAATAAGATGGCATGAATAGCGGCAGAGATCTAGACTCTGGTGTTCATAGTAGATCTATATATTTTTAATTTTGGTAGTGTCTGTGGCTATGTGGTATTCCATGAGTTGGAGGACTGACCACTCGTGGGCCGGGAGAGCTGTGAACTTCAGAGCTGTGGGGTAAGGTCGCTGTGCCTTTACAGCCTGGAAAGAACCTAAATGTGATTTTGATCCATTCTGGGGTTTAGGAATCCCTACAAAACAGCGACCTCATTTAGTAGTTGTATAGCTTAGCCCAGACCCAAAGAGGTGTCACCTGGTGTATATGGGCTAAAGCAAACAAGAATGGATGTATTACTAATTTTGTAAGTAGGAACATTTCTATTAGTTTAGTTCACCAAGCATATTTTTCTAAACATATAAAAATCTTGATTTTTCTTGATATCAAGTTTACAGTAATATTCCTGTCAATATTGCTATATTCTGCTGAACTTAAGATGTAGCTCACTTAAAAAAGACTTTCTTGTGTACAGGACTATGCCAAATTCACCAGAGCAAATTTGTAATGTCTGTATTTTTGGCACTTTCTTTGTTTTCTTCCATTTTGGGGGTTCTTCATTTTTAAATGAAGAGATATTTCCCTTACTGCTGTTGAGGAACAGTGTGAATTATTGTGAGCTGTGTTTTGTAAAGTATTGAACAACATGAGAAGCAGCCTTATTTCTGTCTTAAAAAAACATAGTTTTGGAGATACAACAACTGCAGTTTGTGTTGTAGCAATGTACAACTGACTGACTAAAGTCCTTTTCTTTTAACCTCTTCTGTGTTGTAATTTATGACCTTTAGGTCACTGGAGCTAAAATTCTGACTTTGGTCAGATAGCTAATAGTGAAGGTGAATCTATGTTCTCATGCACTTTCTCACACGCAAGCAGAAGATCCTATTATGGTTATTTCTTTGTAGTTTTCCATATCTGAAATAAATGTGTTCCATGCTGTCAGATGCAGACTTTAATTTTATAAAGAGAAGTATAGTCAAAGCCACAGTAACTGAAAAGCACAACCTGCCAGTAGCAGAAGCAAATTAAAGATGTGGTTATGTTGCCCTGTGCTGCTTTTGTGACTAGATGCCACTTGGTGAGGTTTCCTCATGCAAAAGATTTACTAAACTATTTTTTAGCTATTGAATTAATACTGAATTATTTTTTAAAAAATAAAGTCGTATCGGTCTGAAAAGAAGGCCTAAGCTGAGAGTGTCTGCAAGAAGTTTCAATCTTTATACGTGGTATATAGCAAAAAGTAACTAAGAAATATAGCCTCAGTGTGTAAGTTGGCATCATTTCACTGATGCCAAGAGATCTCTGCTAATTTGCTTTGGCCCCGAGTTACAAATCTCTGCATATGCCTAAACGGAAGGTGCAGACCGCGTGCCCCGTGCCGCGTAGGCTGCGGTGCGTACAGCACGAACCCCGTGAGCACCCCAGCACCCAGCTGCTGCACCCCTCCAAGCGGAAGCCTGGCCCCTGCCCCGGGGCTCTGGGGCAGGCAGGGGGGACCCGGCTGAGGCCATAGCTTGCTTCCATTCATGCTCCTCAGCAGCTAACGAGAAGGTGCTGGGAAAGCCCTCCAGCAGGATTTCTGCCATGACGGTGTTCTTCCATTTTTGTCCATGCTATGCAATCTGAGGCGTTCTCAGTAAAACCGTTCCTCAACGGTAGCAAAGTCTGTCTTGCGGATTTCAGGAAAAAAAAACCACCCCCAAACCCCTTTAAGGTTGGATTCTGTTTTATTACATGCATGAAGTTGCTTAAAATTACATCTTTGTTTGCCTGGCATTATAGCAGGCCTACAGAGCTTGGTTCATTTGGGACTCTGCCTTCTCAAGGCAATTGTTTGTGATTTTTAACACTTAAAAAGTGAACGTAAACTGTTATACTCTAATAGCAAGGCTTGTTTTTTTACTTTCCAAATCCTTCATTTCTTAGCGATATGCCCCAAGATCTACAATCCTGTAAAATTCATATCAGAGGTCTAAACTGCACGTGCCCAGGGAGAAAGGAGATAAAATAGCATGCAGGTGACCTGCAGGCTATGCAGACTTTCTGTCAAGGGGCAGTGGGATTAAGCTGATTTAGTCTAGAAGGATCCTTTATGGTTGCTAAGAGGTGCGTTTCCAGATTCGTTGTGTATAACCCCCCACATAAGGGCCATTTCTAGCTCTCATTTGTGCAAAATGCAGTTACTCATTACTGTAACTTATGTAAGAGGAGCAAGCTTTATTTGGGCCTCTGCTGGAAGTGACAGTAGCATCATCTTTCCCTCCGTGGTTTTTCTATTACCCAGCACGTTCATTTTAAAAGGCAAGTAAGGCTCTTTCTGTAGAGGCACGAAGATAGGTGAACCCTTCCCCAAAGAGTTTGTAATCTGAAGATCTGACTGACAAAGCATGAAAGAAAAAAAAAATAACATCCCTATTTTGCCATCCCGTATCTGGGTCCTCTTTAAAAAGAGCTTGGGCTCTAAGCATGGCAGAAAAACCGTCCTGACTCGTAGGAGTGGCAAATACCCTTGCAGAATTTATCTGTGTTTCCATGACTGCAATTTGACTGGGTCTAAGTGCAGACTGAAGGGATGTCTCTGTGTTCCTGACCTCTCCTTTGTGCTGGCATTAATGGGTGAAGGACTGTGCGAGGAACCACCTCATGGAGCCAATGTTGAAAACTATCCATAACTTTTTGTCAGGTTGCTTTTTCAGCTAGCTCACTTCCATGATCCAGCTTTCTCCATCATCACAGTGTCTGTTCTACAGGCTGGGCAGCAAGTGGCAGGATGGAGTGTCCTTCTTAGCAGCGACCCGTACTTCAATGAGATTAACCTGATCGTGAGTACACAGCTGAAAGCCCCACATCTCACATGTGGGCAGTATCCAGCATGCCACAGATACCAACAGAGTAAATATTAGCATGGAAATCATGGAGGTATTTTTGGCAGGAGCGCAGCAAGAACTATTCTTTGGCTAATTTTGCGGCCAGGTGAAGCGCACAGACCCTGGAACGGCTATCAGACGTCACCCGTGGTCCCCGGGAGTCTGGTGTCGAGGCACTGTGTGATGTTAAAGGCCCACAATGTGGAGATATGCAACAACACAAGTATAGAAAAAACCCATATGAATTCCAGTGAAGTTTGTAGCCGTTGTAGCTACAGAAGTTCAGATGTGTAATGCTGGTATCCCTCAAAGCCTCGGAAACCTACTTGTAACGGTGTTCAGTGACAAAGATGGCCAATGGGTTTTTTTTTTTTTTAAAGTTCCTGCTTTTTGAAGTCATACCTGTTGTGCTTGGGACCTTCATCTATGATTTTTGAAAATTTAGGTTGGCAGCAGAAGGAAAAGACCATCTCTAATTTGATTTGATTTTTTTTATAAAAAGCTGCTTTCTTGTCTCTATAGTTTGTATTCCTGCCTGAATACAACTGCAAATCCTGAGCTACCTTTCCAGCTCCTCCTCCTTGGCTCAGCAGTGTTCGTGTTCCCGCTCCTGCACGAGGAGGTTCTCCCGGCTGGGGTCTGCATCTCCTCCTGCCCAGACTGACCCCCACCTTGCTGCAGGGCACGGGATCCTCACCGGCCATCGCCCTGCGCCTGGCACCAGCCTTGCCAACAGATGGAGGAGATCTGAGTCGTCGTAGTCACTAGTCTAAGCTTCAGGATCTTTTCCTTCATTCAGGATGATGATAAGCAGAGCGGTATATTTCCCCCCTGTATTTTTTCTCAGCTGCAGTTACAGAATTTTTATCTGTTGTCATTAAATAGGCAACCATTCGTCAGGCGAATCTGGTGCTTCTCAAAATACCGTAAAAGCTAAAGGAAAATAGGCGTAGGAAGAGATGTGTAACTGTTTGTTTAGTTTATCTTTATGTCCAAAGTGACTAATTGATTTTAAATGATGTTTTATAGAAATAGTTGATATCCAAAGCAAAAACCTCATGTAATAAATTTCAGCACAGATGGTATTTTGGTTGCAATTAAAAAAAAGTGGCGTATAGTAAATGAGAAGTAGAGAAGGCTTCCAATACAATATAGTAAGCCTTGAAAGATGGTTGAAAAAACAACATTTTATATGTTCAGAAATTAGAAAGTTGGCTTCTAACAGAAATGACACAAAACCTGGCCTTAAATGTTTAAATCTGCCAAAATGAACTAGAGAAACAGCATAGGTGTGGGAGTGATCCTTACGCAGGTGAGAACAGCTAGTAGGCTCTTTTCTGAGTAACCAAAGTAATAATATTCTTCTTATTCTCCATGTTATGGAATGTTCCTCTTGAATAACAGTATTGAGATGGTGACAATGTTGATTTTCTGGGTAAAAGGAAAGCCTGGGCTAATTTTAGGTCATGGAACAAAACATTTCCATGTGGTACAACCTGGTCACTTCCAATAGCAGTTCTGAATTAGTATTCCCAGAATACAGTCTCTCATCATTCATAAGCGCTGAAATACAAAACCAAACGACACAATAATAAAGCACAAATGTGTGAGTGCAAATATGCTGTGTGTAGAAGAGGACATGACAAGGAAGAGCGGTGCAGAATCAGCAAGGAAGACTGTAATGGTTAAATAGGCACAATGGGAAGATCTGCACAGCCCGGGTGCAGCTACTGCCAACTCTGGTGCGGAGAGGCTGGATCGGATGGGTCTGCATGTAACGTCCTGGGCTGAAAGGAGTGCTGAAAGGTGAAGGTTTCCACAGCTCAGGGGAAGACTGGACGTGTTGTGGGAGGGGATGTCCAGTGGATGTGACTAAGAGCAGAGAAACCCTCCCCACCCTCCGGCAGTCCCTGGGCTGCGGGTGATTGGCAGCCGAGGGACTGTCAGGGGAAGCGTCAGGCTTCGTGCCGTGGTCTTCAGCTCTCCCCCGGCCATCTGCCTTCGGCCACTGCTGGGGATAGGTTACTGGGTTGGATAGATCTTTGGTCTGACCCAGTCCCCATGTGCTCCTCTTCAGTGACAGGAGATGAGCCTTGTGAAAGTGCTTAACAGCAACAATATGTTTAGTGAAAAAGTTCAGTGTCCTTCTGAGAAGTGGCAAGGTTGATGTTTCACAGAACTGGGCAGATGTGGGCAAACTGTCAGGAAATCAATTGAATATTTAATAAATGTAATAAACAAATTTTACCTTTCTTTAATGAATAGAAGCATGTTCACTTTTGATCTTGGTAGGCATCTACTTTGCACACCTATGTATGATTGAAAGGATTAGGCTTTGATGGAGAGAAACTAATTCAAGTTCACTGACTCTAGCTTTAACAATGATGTTCTATCATAATATATTCGCATTTTATACTGAATCTCCATTAATACTATTTCTTTTACCTATTCTGCTGCTGCTGAGGGATATATTATTTTCTGCAAGACTTTGACAGGCGTAGACAAGGATCTGCAATGGGAAATCCTTCACTTGTTATCTGTAGGTTTTGTTAGCTCTTCTGAACTAAATCTCAGGACAGTCTGAGATTCACATTTCATTCTTACTCTATACGGATTCTACAATGAAACAACAATTAAAATAGTGTCTGTAATGCTAAGGTCACTGATCTTGAAGACGGCATTCGTTTTGGATTCAGGATCATTTACAACTTCCATGATAATGGATCTGGCATCTGAAGTAATTATTCTCCAAATAAATAATTAAACAGAGTAAAGCAGGGCAACTTTAACTATTTATAGGAGTGTCCTGAAAGACACTAATGGCAATGATTTTTTTCTTAAGAAAATGGGTTTACAGAATTTCTGTGAGATATTACACAGGATGAAGAAAGACAGCAGGGGGGAGTCCTGTGCTTTCAGCTGGGGGTCCTGAAGTGGCAGTTGGTGCTTTTTTCTGCAGTTCATACAATCTCAGTGTTCTGTGAAAATGATTAAGGAAGTTGGCAATGTCCAAGCCTTTTCAAGTGACTTCCAATACTTACATAAAGAGAACATTTTCAGCTCTTTCATTAAATACTAGAGATCACTGACAGGTAGCTGGTTGGGGCTAGTGTTGTACGTACACTAGTGTCCCTTTGTATCTATTCAAAGAAAAGGAGAATGTTTGATTAGTTTTTACAGCTATAAACTGAGTCCAAAGCTCCATGCCTGACAGTATATAGAGCTGTGAAGGAACTCAGGGTGATGGTGTTGGTGTTTCTGGCTACATCTGGGGCAGTTACCCAGGGATGTCTCGGTCACCATTGGATATCTAGTAGTTATCAATGTTAGACGTCAGGGTATGATATATCTGAGCAAATGTAAACATGTATTATGTTAAGATAGCCTGTGTTCTAGACTCATTTACTAGACCTCCATTGAATATAAATTAATCCCAGGACTAGGACCTTAGATGTAGATATGTATAATGGGAATGCATAAAATATGGTGAGCTAATTCACTGAAGCAAAACAAGGATAAACTTCTAAGATGACCAAGCACAAGGATAAGCTCATGAGATGACCAAGTTGTTTTATAAGGTGACCCAGTTATTCTAAATGACCAAGTAAGAGCAGTCACATGGATTTTTCGCTTATGTGCGTAGAAGAAATGGACAGATACTTCAGAATGAGTGCAATATAAAATGCACCATTCTGTTCAAAGGTCATGTAGTAAATTACTCATTCAGAATGCTGCAAGGTGTAATGTTTGCATTCCTACCTTACTATGTCAAAATTCCACTTTCAGTCTCTGGGATGGGGAATTTTTGTTGGTTATAGACAGTAGAGTGGTGCTCTGAGTGCTGGTAAGAGGGCGGGTAGCAGTAAAGGCTCCTTTGTTAGGATCTTTAACTTTTGTTGTCTTTTAGTACTGCAGGGAACTTCAGAGAAATTCTGCTAGCCTTTGCTTTCTTATTCTTTTTAGGTAAACCATTACTGATTAAAGATAATTAATATCAAGCAGAATGAGAGAACTCCTTTTAGTGAACATTTTGCCAGGAGTTTCTTCTGAATTACAGCATCTCAGGTTTCAAATTAAATCTGACCTCTAACCTAGCATTTGAGAGACTAAATATATGACTTTCTCTGGGGGGAAACTGTTCCATTAAAGTGCTGCTGCACCAGCAGTGACCCACCAGGAGGAGGTAGACTCCTTGGCAGGTAGCCATGTTGCAAAGCTGCTTTTTATAGCATTTCAAAGCCAGAGAGTTGTTGATCCTGGGAAACGGTTTCAATCAGCTGTTAAAAATGATAAGAGCTGGCAGTGTGGCTCAAAGATTTCCTCATCCCGTACACAGAGCCCCCGTTATCTCCTGGCCATTGGAGTGAGCGGTGGGAATGTAACCCTCAGTCGTATCCCAGCTACTCCACCTCTGTGAAAGGGTCCAGCCCGCTAACTTGTGAAATGCTGAGAGGTATCTCCCGAGCGCATCACACTGCTGCCTGCAGCAGAGCCTGGCTTCAGGGTGAATTTTGTGGTAAGGGAAGGAAGGGGAATAAGCCCTTTAGGTTCTCCAAGTATTTTAACTTTCATAGAAAAATTTATCAAAGTAATAACTCTCTTACAGGCAACAAGCTCTGCCCCAAAAGTCTCAATAAAATGTTAAACATTGCTACTTGCTGTTGAGAGTTTTGCACTTCTCTGTTATGTGCCAGCAATGGTCTGAATCAGAGACATTCACTGCCTCTGAATCATGCTCACTGTGGTACTTGCCCCAGCAGAAACTCAGAGATCCAGAACGTGTTAGGATGGCAAGGAAACACAAAAAACGGCTTTTATTTTTTGAAGGCACGCAAGGAGATATGTGTGTTTCTTCTATTAGCCAGCTCACCCCCAGTGCCGCGGGGCCATCCCAGACCTACTCACACGTGCTGCCCATGGCAAGTACGAAATGAGGATGATAATGTGTGGGCTCCCACGTGCACGGGACCTGCGTGAGATTGGCCTGGCCTCTGAGTCGAGGTTTTGCAAGTTAATTTGAAGCTGAAAGGCTCAATTTGCTTTTGAGGAACTACTGTAAAAAGCAGCAGCCATTCAGATAGGCAGAGCTTGGCATTTCCAGTCTTCTTCCCTCTCGTGGATGATTTATAAGCAGTTTAACAGGTAGGAGTCTGTTATTACTCCTACCTCAATTCTTTTGCAGGTAAGATCATAGTTTTGGGCTAGCAGTTTTCTCCTTTGACTTATTTTATCAGAACTGGACTGTTAATTAGAGCCAAGGTTTGGCTCCCTTTACTGTGAAATACAATTCTGTTATCAGTGCAACCACATTCTGCCCTAGGTGATTTCCACTTTTTCTTTAATTTTTTTTTTTTTTTTTTTAATCCCATGAAATAAAGAGTATTTCCTTACTTGGGTAGGCTAGATAGCCCTTTGGTCTAAATAGGGTTCTTTCATTCTGAGATTTCTGATGTGCTAAACCTCTGTGAAAGTTTGATAAAAGGTAACTTTGAGGCTTTTAATTAATTATGTACAAAAAGTTGACAGTACTCTACTGGGAGGTGTTCCTAATAATCCATGCATGTAATATAGTGGGAACATTGTTTATAAATATAAATGAATTGGAAGGTTTGTAACCTTGGAACAAAAGAAGATGAGAAATCAAATCACGGCTGGCAACCTCACAATTAAATGTTCTAAGATTAAATGACCTACTTGAAAGCTACAATTTTATCTTTGTTTTCCAGTAAGTAGAGGGAAAATAATCCTTGTAACAGCTCCTTTAAGCTCTTACTGAGAGTGAAGTGAGGAAATGTTGGTTTTAATATTTCCTATCTCCCACACATAAAAAGACACACTCCTGCAGTTCAGCCTAGCTGGAAAATGCGTAGCTCGTGTCAGGCTGAAGGAGAGGGGAGAGAAGGGGAAAGAGAAAGAAGGTGTCAGTAAATTAGGTGCTAATAATAAATAATAAATTAGTTTCCAACAGCACAAGGAAATCGAAAGTCGGGGTAAACAAAAGAAAAGGAGTCACAAAGCTGGAAAAGAAGGAAAAGAAAGGCTGTCTCTGGGGAAAGGGTTAAGAACAGTAAGAAAGCAAAATGAATCCAAAGGAATAAAGGAAAGACCAATCCACAGATCAAATTCACTTCTGTCATCGTAGCATTCCGTGGATTAAGAATCCTATTAACATTGGCCAACATGGATTAAAAACCCTGACCTTATCATCAGTGTTGCATCTAGGTGCTTACGGTTAGCAGCAGCGGAGCAGCCGCCGTCTGGGAAAGGAGCAGCAAATCGACAGTATGGGATCAGGTCCCTTTTCTAACCACTCGTTTGCAGCCGCTGCTTCAGCTCTAGTCTGCTGGCATCGTTAAAAGGAGCATCTGCAACCTGAAAATCACACTTCTGTCTGCTCTCATTAAGCTTAAAAAGCAGCACCTCGAGATTCTTGAAGTCAGAGAAATTGGGGAAAAAAAAATAAATCTCCTTTTTAGCTCCTTTCTCTCAGCGTCTGGCTGTTTCAATGAGGGGCTCAACTTCTTTGCAAGGTTACTGCGGTAATGACGGACTGTACGTGGCACAAAGTGCCTCGAGATCACTGCAGGGAGAAAATCTGTCTGGGCAAACCCTGTTTTTCTCTCTGCTGCCCTTTGTTGCCCAGAAGTGAGCTCTCACCGCTGCTCTGCCCTAGCAGCAGATGTTTGCTGGGCTGCTCGGCGCTAGCTCAGCCCGGCTGGCCAAGGGGCAGTGCCCACCCCTCCAAGGCACGCTCCGGTCCCTCCACTCATGCCTGGCTTCCTGCGAAGACCCTTACGCAACATTTTGTCGTTTAAAAAGGTGATAATTTTAGAAGTCAGCAAGTTCCCTTTAGCCCTTTCTAGTCTTCATGACAGCACTTGAAGCTTGAGAGCTCTGGGATTACTTTTGAACATTGATTTCCATAGAAAAATCTAGCAAACCCTCCTACCTTTATCAGACGTAGAGAACAGAATACTCGAACAACAGATTGCCTCCTTCCTTCTTTGCTGGCGTGTGCAGCACAGCTGGTAGGATTCCAAAAATCCGAATTCCCAGCAGCCGTGTTGCAGTGCTTGCTGCTGCCGCCGACCAGTGGATCAGCAGAATTGGGAAAACGCTGTCCCGCTTCGCAAGAACACCAAGTACAGAACGAAAAATAACTTGTAGCGAACGCTTTCAGATTTGTTTTCAGTATGTCAGATGGAAATGCTCCTATAATAAATAGATGGTTTTATATTTGATTTTCAAAGTAAAGCTCTGTTTGGGATCCATCTCCCCGTTTCCATATGAG
>Ga0181612_166726_pt1 | contig 17504 bp, 5 predicted proteins | sample HoacroProtozoa21_FD_119630 | JGI IMG/M metagenome (GOLD analysis project Ga0181612, IMG submission 119630) | Hoatzin crop microbial communities from Cojedes, Venezuel. Combined Assembly of Gp0051906, Gp0051904, Gp0051908 | reverse complement strand
AATCAGTGAGTTAGATTAGTATCTAGACTAGTATTTCTGTGGTTATAGCTGTAAACAGGGTCTTTCTAGGTGCCTTGCTAACTGAAATTACTGGGAAACTCTAATCATATTTCCTAATATAAGAAAAATATAAGAAAAATGTCAGGAGTTATTTCCAGGTCATCTAGTCTGTAAGGTGTTTAACCAACATGACAATATGTTTTTATCCGGCTATGAAGCTAAAAAAATCTTCTGATAACTAGAAATCACAAAATTGTTGGGACTGTTTTATGCAGCCAAATCTAGTTATTTTTACTGTTATCTGTAATCCTGTGTACTTCAGTGGGGTTAGGAAGATTTGGCACATTAGACAGAAGATAAAAAACCTGACAAATATGAAGTATGACCCCATAACAGCCGAGATTTTATGACTAAATTAATTTGAAAGAGCAGGACTATATGTATAAGGTATTTTGCTGTACTTAGCTTGATAGTAGCTGAAAGTCTAGAGTACTTGTTCCTTTGTCTTTTCTGGGTATGGTGTCCCACTTTTACCCTACGCTCATTAGTTACGATAGCTTGAGGGATTTTTTATTTCTACCTTGTGTTATGCAAGCTAAAAATTACCTTAACCTGGGTTTCACAGTGACAATTCCAGTCATTTAACACTTGCTGCCTGAATCCTGAGAGCTTCAGGATCTTTTCCCTTAATATTTTTGTGCTCGAGGCAGCCAGCTGCTCTGTCTGTCAGAAGAGTTGGTCCCTTTCTGGCAATGCCTGTTAGAGATGTTCTTTCTGTCTTCATTTTGGATGAAAATGCTCTGCTTCAAAGTAGAAGGGATTCTTTTCCTCTCTCAGATCTTTTCAGAAATACTAATTTATATGACTTAGCTGAAAACATTTTTTAAGCAAGGGTGCACTACATAATACAATGTATTAAATAAATAAAGCGTAGACTATAGAATGGGTTCATGTGTTAAGGAGAGATTCCTGAATACCCCACATGGGGCAGTTCACACTTATCTAGATGTTTCACTGCTGTCAAAGGGCATAATACCATAATTCCTTGGAACTATGTGGCATATGTCAGATTAGCTTTGATCCTTTCAAGTCTGTATTTAGGTCTTAAAGACGTAAATTTTCCTGAGCATCATTTTTGTTGGCAGCTTCTAAGTGCTTGCTGTCTTTTTTACATGGTTTTCTCTTCTTTTTGAAAGCCCAAAGAATCTCCACTATCTGCTTTTTTACTTAGCATATCTGCTTTTCCACTTACATGCAAGTAAAGCACGAATCATTCAGAAATTTGTATTTATTCTCCCTGGGAGCTCATCACTCCAACAGGATAGTTGCTGCAGCTGGTAACAACAAGCATGCTTGCTTGTCAGACAGTTCAGATGAAGCAAGTTCAGGAAGCAAGCTTCAGCACAAAGCATGATTATGATAATAATTGTTAGGTCAATGAGACTAATGGGCAAAGAGGCAAAGTCTGCTGAAGACAATTTTTTTATGGACTAGTCCTGTGTCACTTCTTAGGTGATACTCATATTGAACCTGTTGTGAGTTGTGTCTAACTCTTCCTTTTACAATTGGATGATGGGGCGGTCCTACTCCTGTAAATCTTAAGGATCTCTTACCTGCTGCACCCCATCAACTCAGAGTGCTTCTGCACTAGGAAAAGCATGAGAAGCAGATGTCCAACTAAAACAGCTAATTGGAAGTTTTCTGATAAAACAGGATTTATCTGGGTGGAGGCATGTGGTTCATCAAAATGGGAGTCTGTTTTGATGAAACCTCAAGCAGGGAAACCCTACACCCTTCCCAATACTGAACTCTGAAACTTGAAATGAGGAATGAAAGGGGTTAGTGATAACAAGCCTTGGATGTCAGACCTCCAGGTAATATTCTGACTTGTTAGACTAGATATTTGCACTTTATTCCTGGATATATGAGGAGCAACTCAGCCTGCAAACTCTTGGCTGTTTTATACTTGGAATTTCTCTGTCTTTTAAAACTGCCTCTGAGTTTATTCGGTTTCATCCCATGTAAATCAAGATCATGTTAAATATCGGAAAAAAATATGGAATGATAGAAAAGCTCTATCAAAAGCTCATGAGCACTTCAGAATTTCTGCTACAAGTTCCTGAAGTTGTTTAACACTGTTACTTTACATTTTATCATGACTTTAGAGGAAACCTTTAATGCTTCCTGAATAACAGCAACATTCTTTTTTTTGTAAAATGGCTGTTGCACAACTTTTTCCCGTAAAATCCTTGCAATTTTTTTATTTCCTGCGTATATATCTGAGTTGGATGTTTTGAAAGAACTTTGTGGTACAGTTTTGTGCTAAAGGTCATAAAAATATGCGATTTCCTGAAGCAGTTTGATGTTGGGAGTACTTAAGCTATTGTGTCTTCCCAGTGTTTGAAGCCTGACAGAAATTCTTCTGCATGTGTTCCAAGCCAAGCAGATGTCATTTATATGCAGTTAATTATTGCAATGTGAAGCCTAAGTTGACACCTCAGCAGTGTTTTCTAGCTCAATCATTGTGCTTTCTGTGTTCATGTGACTCCTGCCTGGCTTAGCGGTACGGACATTTTTCATGTTTTGCCTGCTAGTACAATGTTGTCCTGTCAGTCTGACCAAAAGTCATGATCTCTGCAAGGCTGATATGATGGTTGTTACTCTGCTAAAAACATGCAAGATTTATAAGGAGTACAGGAAAGGTGATCTCCAGGAAACCTCACATTACTCCTCAATGCGGCAGGTCGGTGCAACTGCCAAGTCTCATGTTCTTTCTTGTTTGCCTGTTGGTGTTAAAATTGAGCTTGCTTTAGAGACTATCCATCCCTAATTGTAGAGTCACCATCAATCTGTAATGCCTGGCTGATTACATCAATAGCTTGAAGCAGATTTCGAAACCAATCACAGCTTGTTTGAGAAAGGGATGGGAGTAAAGATGCACTAATACTTCAGAAATCCTTACCCTATGCTGTTTATCCTCTCAAAGCTTGTTTGCCTATCTGCAAACAAGGACTCAGAATTGCAGGAGTGCCATAAGTGTTTCTGAAATTTTCACTTTGGGCAGTGGCTTATAGTAAGATTATAAAGGAAATTTGTAGTTTTGTAGCAGGTTGCCCTACTTTTGACTCTGGAAATAACCATTACTGGTCAGAGCAATCCACTTGTCCCCACTGCACTGAAATTAGGCAGGTCCACTGCAACCGAATAGCTGCTTTGTTCCATATGTCAAAATTAATTTAGAAAAACGTGATAAGATCAGAGGAAGAAACTTTTTATATTTGACTTGAGAAACATTGTTTGAAGGTAATTGACCTTTCTAATATCAACTACAATTCCTTGTTCTTGGAAAGACTCCGCAGTGGATTTGAAGGCAAAGAAAGCCAGGTTTTAAACAAGTTGAAAATTGTAATGGTGTCTTTTTTTTCTGTAATAGAGAAAAGCAAGGAGATGTTGTTTGTTACTGTTGTCTTAGCACATAGAAGTCATCCAGCTTCACTCAGGTACTGCATGAACTTTTATTTTTGACTACTGGGAAAGGCCATCTAACAGTCTGGTTAAAATCTCTTTGTTTTTACAGCTGGTGACATATGTATTGTGCCAATTAAATGGCAGGATACAGAACAAGTTTACATGTCTTAAGGCTTTCCCTGAAACTGCCCACTGATTTGATGCTGTTCCGCATGCACAGTGTGTTTTTGCTGCTTGCCTGTTATGTGTATTGGTTGTGTTGAGAACTTTACACTTGCTTTTTAAAAATATTATGACAGTGTCTGTAGTAGTTTCACTTAATTCTGAACAGAGAAGGTTCAGTCCTTGATCAGCAGAGAATCACCCTTTGGAGAAGCATGAGATGGAAAAATAAATTCATTGCATTTTTTTAGAAATCATAATGTAATTCCGATGTATTGATTCACATTTTTTTGTCCGAAAGTTAGCTACATTTCACCTAATGACAAGTAGGTTTTCTGGAGGTGCTGAAATGTAGTGACAGTTCCTCTGAGTGATATCTTATGCATAAGGGTCCTCATGTGTGCCAAACATGGGGAGAAAAAACATCAAACAAGTGTACAAGCCTGACAATGTGGTAGTAAAAGGAGGGGGTGGAGTAACTGATACAAACCAAATAGAAAAGATTCAGCAGTGAAGGCTAAGTAGGAGCAGATGATAGAAGGTGGACAGTAATTGTGCAACCAGAAAAGTGATGGTTTCCTACGGAGAGGTGTGAGGTGGGAGCAGGTAGTTTGGGCATTAGAGAATGGAGCTGTAAAGGACTGGAAGGGAAGCTGTAGGTGCGGGACCAAGGACAAAGGATTTTAGTGAATGGTGTTTTCTTTCAAAGGAAAACGTTGAACAAATTTATGAAAAGGATAGCAAACAAGCCCTATTTCTATATTTTACCTAATCAGATAGCTCTGTGACATCAAATGTGCTTCAAGAGATAAAAATAATTTTAGCGAGAAATGGTAGTGAAAATGTTTCCAGATAGCAATAAAGTGGAATGTCTAAAAATGAACTGGTCACTGTACACAGGAGGACATGAATATTCTGTTTAGGTAAAAGTTCTTTTTTCCCCTCAAAGATCACTAATGTGACTTTGTTGTCAAGTAGATCTTTGTCTAGTTTGAGGGAACTGTTCGGTTTCCTTTGCATTTCATTTTTTCATTAGGTAAAAATGTGAGTTGGGGGAAAGGTCACTGCAGTGAAAAATAGCCTTTTTCCAGTATTTGTGTCCTGAAGAACAGTTTTTAAACACTATCTCATTTTCATATCTTGACATGCTAAATGGGGACAGGCATAGTTAGTTAGTGCAGGGTTAGTGCATATAGTATTCTCTGTATTATAGCATAATTTGAAATGTTTACCACTTGTGGAAAACTGGCTGCAGATTTTGAGGTGGCTCTTCTGCTTTATCTTAGCATTGAAAATGGAGAACTGCACAGCTGGTATATCAGCAGGAAAAAATCTTCAACCGATCTGTTGTAACCCTGAACAAAATTCTGTACCTTATGCAAGGTCTTCATTTTTTGTGTTCACTGAACATACAGCTCTTTAATGTTGTGCTTTGAGTATTGTTAGTTGAGTGTTAATTCAGTATGTCTGCTTATCCCTTTCTGCTCCAGACTGAGCTGTTATTCCGTGTTCACCTGCAGTGATTTGTCTCTATAGTGTATAGATGCTCATAACACCCTAAAAGTGAGGCCCTTAAGTAGTGGTGGCTGGTTAAGAAAGGGTTCTCTTTCATGCCACAAACCAGTGTCTTAACAAGCAAATGTAAAATTTAAGTAAAATCGTTTCCGCAAAAGTGGAAAGTTGAAGCTACCTGGAGTGTTTCATTTGCTGCTTCTGTTGGCAGAGATTTTTCCCTATTCTCTACCCTGGTATTGATCTCCATTGAAACGCAGATGTAATCCTTCAGAGACACTGAAACAGGATATCTTAATGCACTCTGGATTGGACACTTGTGCTGTGATATTTATCTCTGTAGCTTTGGATAATCGTTATAGATGTGATGTAATACATTAAGCTAAGTTCTATGCTGGATGGTAACCCTCTGTTTTGAAGTTAGATGAATCACCTTTGGTTTCATTAGGAAACTAGAAAAGGCAAAGAGTGGCAATGAATAATGTGAAATGTTTTGCTTGTGAAAATCATTAAAATACTTTCTACTGGGCTTTCAAAAAATTGAATACTTGTTTCATTTTTGTTGCGTTGTTTGGTTTATACTTTTGGGTACTCAAGAATGAAGTAGCACATAATCATAGAACTGAAAAACTACGTACTAGAACTAAAAGTAGAACGAAAATAAATCATTTAAGGAGTTCACATTCCAGTCTTAACAGTGTTCTCTTAATGTTGAGTTTATTTCTCCCTGTTAATATGTAGCGGTGTGTATGTAAAGAGTGTTTTTCATAATGTAGGGTTTTTTACACTTGCTTATTTTTTGCTTGTGCTTTATTTATGTCTCTGAAACTACTTCAAAGCTTCTAGCTCTAGGCTTTGCCTGCAAAAGCCCAATTTTTCCCACCACTGCTAAACTGCAAGTAAAACCAGTTGAAGGCTGGTTTATTGTATTTGTGATGTTTATTTGATATTCAAAATCTCTTTATTATGACTGATGAAGAACAGTTGAACTATGTCTAATTTAATGTAAGGCTTCTTTCTGACTCTCACTTGAGCAGAAAGGTGATGAATCTGAGAGCAAATGAGAAAAGGTATAACTACAATTGTAAAGAGAATTCACTACACAGCGATGGAAAAAGTATGTTGAACACTGCTAGGGATGTACAGAGACTGTTTGGACCCTTCCACCCCCACCCCCCAAAAAACCCACAACCTAGTAATCTTCCTTTATTGTTAACCTGTGTAACAAGGGGGTTTCCGTGGCCAAGTTGTTTAAAAGGCCAGTGTGGTGATTTGTATTGTATTGTCAGCCCAGTTATAGTCACTGTGGAAACCATTTCTAAAAACATTCACCAAAGATATACGAAGGGCATGCAGGATAAAAACTGTAATACCAGTTCTAATCTGTAAGGAAGGCTTTCCAGCTGCTCATAGGATGGACGGTGAAATGTAAACTCAAATCAACCCGTGTCTCGTGCTGCCTCTTCAGGATGGCAGTGAATAAAACTGGCCTAGAAGAAATTCTGTGCATCTCAAAATATGAATTGTTCAAACGAGATTTTTTCCTGTTTCATTGTCTGTTTCATTGTTGTGTATTAAGAAAAATACAAATGGAAAGTGATTTTTTTAAAATTTTTTTTCTTCCAAAAATACTTTGGAAAAAAGTATTGTCCCGGTAAAATCAAGAAGACATAAGATGAAAAATTATTCCCTTTTGAATATATCTGTCATTGCTTTGGACAGAAGATTGATAATATGAGAAAGGGAGAGGCTTTTTGACTCCAAGATGTGCCCTGTTTGTCTTCGTGACAGTCTGATCTAAATAGGGCAGGCTTTCTAGGTAAATCCCGGTTAACCTAATACTGATCACTGGTTTAAATCCCCAGACCAAATAATAAAATAGGCAAAAAGCTTAAAATCTTTATCAGAGCATGTGTGCCCAGGAGAGTGTTGACATCTTATAAGCAGAAAGTTTAGGTATTGGAACACGTCAGGCTCAACTAGTTTTGTGTAGAAGCAATGTGTTAAAAAGTGTGGATACTTTAAAAGAATGTATTTTATTTATATTTCACGTGAAATAACCCTGAAGGAATTTATTTTCTTACTTTATGCTTTAATTTAAATTTCACTTATCTGTTTTACTCAGATAAAACAACGGAGATCTCGGAGGCAATTTGGTAACACAGTTCTTGGAGTCTGTAGATAGTGTCGTTTTCTTTCCTTGAGGGAGAGAGGGGAAAAGGGGCAAGGTGTAAGGTTATAAAGCAGATAAAGCTCATCATTCCATGGACCTTCTTAAAACATCAAAAAAAGAAAAACCAAAACTAAATGTACTATATTTCCAGTTAATATGTTTTTCACTAATTTCTATAATTTTCCATGATTCAGTGGTGTTTGATCATATTAGCTTAAATCTCTCTGCATGTAATACATAATGCTGCTATAATAATAACAAGATACACAGTGGGATTGTTCCCAAAGGGACCTTGTATCGGTAGGTGAGTTTACAATACTTGACACGTATGTGATCATGAAAAGGATGTCTAGCAGAGATGCTGGGGTTTCTCAGGTTTTTGTACCAAACTACATGGTAATACCTCTGTTTCCATTCCCTGCCTCTTCATACATACTCACTTTGACAGGCATCAGGGGAGTCACAAAGGCAGCAGATGGTCTGTGCGCAGTTCCCTCAAGCATAAAACAACATTTCTGTACTTGTTGTCAGGACCTTAAATTGCACGCTGTTCTGTCTGATTATTTTCAAACTCTGGATTGGCCATAGGGGCTCAGATGAGAAAGATTTGCATAGCACAAAGCGGGAGCAAGGGCTGAATTAAAGTGGCAAGCAACTGAATTGAAACTAAATTCTAAGTAGAAGTCATATGAACTCATTTCTAACTAGGTTTGATTTCATTATTTTCAATGAACGCAGTGACCTCTACTAAAATTTAACAAGACAGAGGTTATGTACCGTATGTGTATGGAGGTTTTTTCCTGTTATGCCGTCATCAAATATATTGGAGTTTTTGTTTATGCATAAAACATAAAAATTAGGAAAAAACAACACTGTAGCATGTGAACTTAAAATATGTATTCAAATCTAGGTTAAGAATATAAATTCCATGAGTTTATCATCCTCAATGTTATTCTGCTGTAATTCAAGTCAATACAGTATATTAGTTCTTTATTAAATGCAATGCCCATTTTTTAAAATTCAATTTGCTGTGCAAGAATTTTCCCAAGATACATTAGATGATGTCAAGTTTAAACCTGTAGGTGAGTCTAAAGAGATCTGCATGCAGATGGAGCTGTGGAAAGCCAAAGGAAAGATTTTTCATAAGCCCACTGGGCTTAAACAAATTTGTTCAACGTATGTTTACTTTCTAGCTCCAGTTTTCATCAACTGTAACTGCTTACGGTTTTTTTTGTAGGTCATAGGTGTACTATTGGCCACTGGTTGAGTGTTAATTGGTGTTAGAGAAAATTTTGTGTGTTTTAGTGATTCTCTTTATATCAGTGTGCTGTGGATATTTAGAAAATGCTTTGTGTGAGATTGGCCAGGGCCCTATGGTTGGTTAGTAGCTACTCTTAAGGGCTTTCTGAACTGCTGTTGCTACCTGTGCATCCTCCTGCTGCCACAACACAAGGAATTAATGAATAAATAGTCAAAATAACAAAACTGCAAAGATTTGGAATGCTTTGGCAGGTGTATATAGACAACATGTTTGAGTTTGTCCAAGCACTGATGGAAAGCGGGACCTGGGTTCATACCTTGATAGCAGAAACCAATTTTTGTGTTTTGTAAAGATGTTTCTTTTTTTTTTTTTTGAAAACCTTAAGAAAAGAAAATTGGCCTTTTTCCAGGGAATTAGAATGGTATGAAACACATCAATTGTGTAGGTTATTTTTAGAAAAAGTTTTTACAAATCATCCTGAATCTTGCTCATTCATTGGAGCCTTACTTAATTGTTCAGCATTTCAGCATGGCAGGCTGTGAAGTATGTGAACAGTCAAAACAAAGTTATCACAGTCAATTTTGCAAATAGATGAATAAACTTGCTTATGGAAGAGTCGTATCCCACTTGTGTCTCATTCACTGTACTACAGGTTGTAGAAACAAGCAGGAATATTTGTAGGAACAATAAATTTTAAGCAAAAATTGAGAGAATAGTTTTCATTCTAAACATTATTTTAAGATCAATATGGCGCTTATAGGGTGAGGATGTGTAATATGTTGCTGTTTTTGTTGTCATTCTTTGATGTTCACTTAAAATTAGTGACATGATTCAGATTATTGAATAGCACATCTCTTAGGTACTGGAGATACTTTGCTATCTCATTATAAACACACTCCTGTAGTTGAAAATGTTGCTTTACATGAGCATTTATATCTTCTGAAGCTCAACTACGTATGATTTTTGTTCAATGCTGAAAGATTGCAACCACAATTGAAACTGGTTATTTCAAGTGAACTGTTACCACGTTGTCTGTTTACTCATCTGTAACTCACAGCAAGCAGTAAGCATGGACTCTGGACTGAGGTTTGTTCGACTAATAAAGGGATGCTTGAAATTATGTATCAGAAGAGACCATCATAAACAGAAATGAAATTTAATGTATAAATTAATTGCTAGGATTTCTTTTGTGGACTTTCAACTGATGTTTAGGTACAACTTCTAAATCCTTGTAACGCTTTTATCCACAGTGTGGATAGATTAGCATTAGGAATAAGTGGTGAAGTCCATGCTGTCATTGTGAATTTGAATGCTGTGCAGGATAAATGCACCTTTCCCCCTCTATTCTTATCTTTTCTTATTGTTTCTTTCTCTAGTTAGCAAAGACTAAGGAAGCTGCAGTAAACCCCAAATAGTGTGTTAGTGATGCAACTATACTTCTATTTTGTGTGTGTGTGTGTCTACAGCTATATAAACATGTACTAAAATAGTACTAAATGACCTTGAGAGAACTTGGCTTGTGTGGTTTGCTCAGGGTGGGCAGGAGCATCAGGTGCAGCCTGATGTTAGGATTGTGGATTGTGTGAAAAATCAGTGAATGACCACAGTTACAAAACATCAGTCTGGTTGCATTTAGTTTGCTTTGGTCTCATCCGAAATCCCTGCTGTACAAGCAGCTACAAAATCATGATTTATAAATTCACTTCAAATGTTTTGAATCTAGTACTGATATCAGACGGCTCCTCCAAGGATAGATTTGTTAAACATAGGAAAAAAATGTTACAAGAGAAGGCTGCGGGGAAGAGATGCATTTTGTCACACTTGTATGACAGTACCTGTGGGAATGTTAGAAATGTTGGGTCTTGTTTTCTTGTAACCTCTGTGTTGGAGGAATAAGGCTTGAATACTGCAGAGTTTTCTGAGGTAAAGAGTCTTATGAAGCTCTTGGAAGAGAGAGGATTGAGTGCCAGACAGATGATTCCTTTAGAAGAGGATCCACATATTTTGTGGTGAATGGCTAGAATGTGTTTTAGCAATGTTGCTATACAAAGTAGAGTATATTTATTTTCTGAAGAGAAACATAATTGTGTTGCACTGAATTTCCTGTAGAATAATTCCCAGGTGTTAATGATATGGATTGAATGTGAATACATGCAAGTGCAGTTGTTTTTATTTCACAAGTTTGAGTCACAGTTCTGCATTATTGGCTTTTATAACAACTGGGAAGAGCCAAGTGGCAGAGCAGTTTCCTGTGCCTGGGTGCTGAAAATGTCTGAGAACAGTGTGGTCAGTGGTGTTTGTGTGTGTTGGGTTATTTTCTTATTCTGTAGCAATTACCTCTTTTGAAAAATGCAGCTGGATGTGCGGAGCTGCTCCAGAGTGAGCTGGGCTGGGCTTAGGCTTTGGACCATTGCTTACACCTGCTCTTTCCACCCAGAGAATGGAGGATGCCTCCAGAAATCCAAGTATGGTGCAATATCCAGTTATACTTGTTTCTCTATGTGTAAATAAATTACAAAACAGTATAAACAAATTTTTGGTATAAGGCTCTCACAGGACAGGTGTAATTGGCAATGTCTTTAGGAAGTCATCAAAACTCTTCTCCCCTCATTTCTTTGGTTTCCTTAAAGAGGAAAGTAGCCAGTGAAGTGAGGTTATTGAACTTAATGCTTGATTGTGTGGACAAGTTGTTTTCAAAAAGGGGTACACAACCCTTAAATGGAGTAGTTGCTTGCAGGTAACTGCAGGGACTTGTGGGTTTAGCTGCATTACTTTTTGCAGTGTGGCTTAAGCTGCACAAGCGTTCTGGCCGTGTCAGTACACTTCATTTTGGCTGCACTTTACAGCTCAGGAACCATTTTACACTGACAAAGCTGTTAATTGTGCATAGGACCTGCTTCATGTTTGTCTGCTCTGAATATATATGGAACCAACAAGAAACCATCTTCTCAGTGTGTCTTTGCATGGCATAAGAGTATTCTTCAGAGATTTCTTGTAAGCTAGCCAATTCTTGATAGTGTTCTCTCAATACATAAAATAAAACCAGCCTTCTCCAGATAGAGTTTAAGGTTGGCATCTTGGCAGCGTATATATCCTGTAGGGACGACTGAAGCAAGCTACTGGTATTTTGTACTTCAGTCTGTTATTTGGGGTGTTTGAGTTCTCAGGCTTCTGATGTTCATAATGATGAGTATAAAAAGCTGCTTGTTACAGATATATTTGCTACTACGGTTCATATTAGGCCATGATCTGTTCATTCCTTGATATTGGTAGAGGATTTTTTTTGTTTGGAGAACAATTTTATGGTCCTTAATTACAGATAAAAAATAAAGCCTCCCACAAATGTAATCTTTTCACTAGCTCTCAGACTTGAAATGGAGAAGTTAAAAGCAAGCGAACAAAACAAAACCCGCAAACTTTCCAAAACTCAGTTGGAGGACCAAATGTTTGGCAATGTTGCTTTAAGAGACAAGGACAACACTAATTGTCACAAAAATTGTGTATGTTAAACTACAGATCAGCTCTTGGTTCATCCTGTGAATTGATGGGCTATTTGCACCTGGAGTGCATTAGGTGCATTCCTGAGGTTTGTTTTCTATTTTGGCTTCATCCAAAACAAATCAGATGAATACTTTAGACAAGATGCACATTAGTCTAGAGGAAGTCTCATTAAATCAAAAGCAGTTAATATTTTGTTAAAAAAAAAATAGTCTGAGCTGGTCCTGGTCTTACCTCACACATAATCTTTTGTATCTAAAGTTTCAAAGCATATTCTCTATGTGTATGTATATATATTGATATCTACACATGCACTCTCTGTAGGTGTATTAACTCATTTTTAGGCTGGCAGAATTTTGTAAAACTTCTATGTGTTCTCTGTCAGGGAGATGATTTTTTTTTTTTTCCTCAACTTTTCTGTATATCTTGATATGGTTTCTATTTTAAGGATTGTCATGTATTACTTTAAAATTGTTGGAACTTTATCAGGTAACTTTCAGGTAAGTCTGTGAGTGTTCATTCTTGCCAGGTGCTTGTGTTGAAAGGTAAACTGAAAAAAACCCCAGTAAGTTATCAGACCTACTGACCTCTATTTCACTATCATATGTCATGTTTTGAAGACTTACTGCTTCTACTGCACTTGAAACTTGAACAAATGTTTTCTGTTTGTTCTTGGATGTTCTGAGGTACTTAGTACAAATGTACACTTCTAAGGCGAATGCCTGTTAGAAAGTGGTGGGAACATAGAGTTTTAGTCAGTAGCAGAAGAACTTGAAGGACCTTGGGAACCATTATAGAAATAAAAACTATTGATTTTTTTTTTCAAAGAATTTTTTCTTTACAATTAAAGCTTTCCTTACTTGCCCTCTTCCTAAAGAGGAGATATGCATGCCACTTACCCCTTCATTGTAGTACAGCACTGTCAAATATTAAACAGCACTGAGCACTGAGGTCAGCTATAAATGCCTCTGCCTTTCTTTGCAAAATATGACCAAAACTACAACAAAAGCTTGGTAGTAATGGTCTCATTGGGTCAGTGTTCTCCTCCTTTGCTGCTGCATGCACTTTGTTTTTGCTAGATCAAGGAGAACATTGGTGCTAATTTCATGCAAGTATGACACCGTGTTAGATAATTGTGGGTTGCGGTGTCTCTTAATATAGCAACAGATTAGAATTATGATGAGCTGTGTTCCTTAGATGATGCACCCTTGTGAATAAAATCTGATTATATCTTCAATAGAGTAAATGAGGGAGGGGGAAAATGAGGGTTTGGTAATGTCAAAGCAAAATATCTGTGTTGATCCTGTGTTTAGACATCATATAGAGTAGATGCAAGAATTATTTTTCTGTTCCCTTTCAAAGGAGCTGTGTATGCCACATACCTGGATTGATACATGTTATATGCTTGATGTCTAAAAGTCTAAAAAAACTACAAGCAAGGCTCTCTTTTATAAAAGATAACATAGATATTAGATAAAAAGCCAAGTACATTAAACCACAAGTGTGCAATGATTCAATGTGAATGTGCTACTGAAGAATTCAGTTTTATACCCTCATCTGTTGTGTGATGCAAGATGGTGCTTCATGAAGATCGAGCTGTCTCCAATGACCCTTCTCAGATTAGCTTCACGAGTGTCATAGTCATGTTAATGATCTCAGCAGGGATAATCAGGTAAAAGCATCACATTGATATGGCTGTGCTGCAGGTAGAAGTTTGTGATCAGTTATTTGTCATCAGTAGTGCTATATGGTGTTGCATTTTGCCATAAAGACTCAAGACTATTTTGATATACCCTAGGATTATACAATAAGTGCTCTGCTTGTTCTGCTTGACATGCTGTTATCTGATTTACCTGGAGGAGGAAATCAGGATGCATGCCTTATGAATTCAGTAGTGAAGGGTGAAGAAATGGAAAGAATTCAGAGGAATTGCTCTTTTGGGGTGATACAAGGGATGAAATCTTACACAAGTGAATACAGAAGATGAGCATAACACCTAAGTCTATCTTCTAATGGTTGGACCACATGCTTTAAATAAACTTACTGGAAATACTGTATTTCTACAAAAAAACTTCATATAACTTTGTGGTAATTATTACTCAAATTAGATTACAGTAGAAAAAGTTCTCTTTGTAATATGAAACTGGGTACCCTGTGTAATATAAATTTGGTAAGGGTATTTTCGAGGTTAATCCACTGAGCCCTCTACATTTCTTCTTAACCTTTTACTTTTAAACTCATCTCCTATGCTACCTTCAGCTTCTTACGTTTTGTAAACTGTATATCTTTTTATACACAATAAGATCACAGGCAACTCTAACATAACTATAAAATACAGTGACTACTGCTAGTGCTGCTTATGCAGTGACCTGTGTGAAATGGATGCTGGCTACTGGGGGAAGAGTCCTCACCTGAAGTGCATTGGGAGTGATGGGAAAGTTCAAGGGGGTTAAATGTGTTTTTCAATAATGTTGATTTCTTTAATCTTTGTAGGATCTCAGAGGCTTATGTTGTCAGATGCGTTTAACTGTTAATCCTCTCTGGCTGGAACAATTCGACTCTGAGAATCCCAAATGAGGAATGATATTGGTTACTGTACTTATGAAGCACCAACACTGTCTACTTCAGGTCCATAGTGAAGAATTACAGGAACTCGCAAGTTCAGGCTTGTTTACGTTCCTATTTCTGTCTATTGCTGATGTTTTTATGGATTTCATGGTGTTCTGAAAAGCCCAGAAAGCTCATTTTCCCCATTCTCACCCCAGTGTGTGTGGTTGTGTTTTGTTATAAAATTACACACTGATTTCATTATTTGCATTACTAGTTGTTTAGCCAGGAACAGAACCATCCTTAATATATGAAATACATTCTCTTGTATGAGCATTCTTCTAAAGGAATTTGCTTTGTAAATTATCTTCGAGTTTTATTTTAACTAAGATGAAAAGATAAAATTGAACTTAATAATAATAGAGGAGGAGAGTTTGTCTAATGCAGTCCCCTTTTCTTAAAATGGTTCTTGGACATATTTGCAATGGCATCTTTGACGTATTTTGTGGATAAAATGTGCTACTAGGGAGGCAGCATAGCACTGTCTGTGTAGCAGTGTCACAAACTCCCCTCAAAAAAATAAAGCTGCGGGAAAGAGACTGGAAATAATAGGTAGGTTGGAATACTAAAGCTTGTCAGTTATCCCTTTGATCTCACCAAAATGAGTTAGGGTTTTGCCATGTATGTCATTAGTACCAGGAGTTTGCTGTAGCTAAAGAAAATTAGCTGTTCCTCTAAAAACAACAACTGGTGATGGTGAATACCTGGTGAAGTAAAAATGGTGAATTGTTCTGGCTCGAAACAGGAGGTGGGGTGGGAGGGGGAAATGAAAGAAGCTGCATATGTTCCTTTTGAAAAGTGCCTTTTGCATTGATAGTGCAAATGCTTTACCTTGAGATGTGAGCATTACTGTGATCAGTTTTCTGTAACATTTCTTACACGATCTGCCCAGTGATATTGGCAATGGAAACACAATGTATTTTTAAATCCTGTTAAAACAAACTGCTAGAATACTACTTTAAAAGCATCTTATCTTCTGTTCACCATATTTTTCCAATTTTAACAGTCGATTGTACTGTATTTCTGTTCCTTCTTAGTCTTTCTATTTCTTAATGTTGAAAATCTGTTAGAAAGCTTTCTGTATTGTTCAATAATTGTTAGTATTCCTCAAATGTCATAATGTCTGTGTAGGAAGGAAGAAAAGAAATGGCTTAACTGTAGATAACTTGTCTAATACTTAGCAACAGATTTATCTCCCTAACTTCGTATGTGTCCTTCAGATTTTGCTCATTTTTTTTGTTCTTTCCATGCTGCTGACTTGTGCAGCTGCTACATTAGGTGTGGTCGGACTACTGTGGTCAAGCTCTTTTTTTTTTTTTGTCTAGAGGTAACCTGGTTGCTTAACATCAAAATGCTTTTATTCTAGTACTTTGCCTTTTTTTTTTAAAAAAGGGAAATACCAAGCTGTGCATCAGTCACAGAAATCGAGCTGCTTCGCAACGGAGCGTTGAAGCCTGATCGTGTAGACATCTACATGTGCACAAAATTTCAGCTCCATTCAGAAACATTGATTCTGTGGCGGCGTTCTGGCCAGTGTTATGAATATTTACAGTAAAATTATGTTTTCTAAAGTTAAGGACTTAAGATATTTTTCTATAATGAAGTTGAAGTTATCACCATAATAGAGATGAGTACAATGAAAGCTTATTTTCATGATTAGTTATGAGCTTGTTTTCTTACAAACTTACCCTGCACTGAAGTAATACCTAATACTATGTTCAGGTGTCTGTTCCAAGACCTCGAGTCTATACTCTCTGTGACATCAAAATCAATCAATACCTTTTAAGTGTAAAAAATAATAATAAATAGAAGAATAAATTCAATAAAAATGTCTCAAACCCACACATAATCAATACATGCACAGAAATTCTTGAGCACCTCCAACATTTGTTCCCGAGGTGAGCAGCTGGTGTTCAGACAGTTCAGCAAAGCTGCTGCTGTGGTCTAGAGTGTGTGTCCAGCACACAATACAACTGGATATGGAGCGTGTTTCTAATAGATCAGGAAACCAGACTTTAAACTAGATATTTGAAGTTTGTTAGTGCTTGTGATTTGTAGTAAGCTTCCTTTTGTGTGTGTATTCTGCTTTGAAATTGTACTCCTATAAGTAGCAAGACTTGTTAATGCTGTTTGTCCATTTGCTGTTTATGGTCCCTCCATCCTCCCTTCTGGCTGTGCCCCGAGAAACATCTTGGAGTCGGGGTTTCAGGCTGGAGTTTTTGTTGATTTTTTGTTGATTTTTAAGTCTTATCTCAGCTTTTCTTTATTAATTTTGTTCAACTACATTTCTATATATTTTTACGTTTCTGTTTTCATATATGTGTATTTCCATGTAAATCACATTGCACTTTAGTTGTGTGAAACACATATGTATCGAGGTTTCCAGGTGTCTGTCTTTTGGGTCTGCTTGCAGGAAGATAAGTCTCAAAATTGCTCTCTGTGGGCCACATTAAAGAAAAGGCTTTATGTTTGGAAAGACTAATAAGGTCTAATTGCCAAAGATTACTGCATGCACTCTATCAGTTATTTATATCTTTACAGTGAATTTAGACAATGCTTTTGTGACAGTGTTCAAGTTAATTACTTAATTATCTACTATTAAATAATTATGAAAACTCTAAGTGGCTACTAAGGTGTTGTGTTCTATAATTTCTTATATGTTCATAGTGTCAAGTGTCGAATAATGTTGCTGAGTATTTGCTAACTACCGTGTTCTATCTGTTGGAGGAAATAATTCTACAATATGGAAGAGCAATGAATGTCACAAGTTAGTATACATTAATTAGCTGTGAAAATATATTAAAAGCAGAGCTGCCTTTTCTT